>TARA_R110001592_G_scaffold123142_2_pt1 | contig 22191 bp, 17 predicted proteins | sample TARA_R110001592 | Tara Oceans TARA_R110001592 (sample SAMEA4398387) | marine metagenome | biome: Polar Biome; feature: [SRF] surface water layer (ENVO:00010504); material: water (ENVO:00002006), including particulate matter (ENVO:01000060) such as... | depth 5 m | reverse complement strand
AAGCGTGAAATACGCTATTCCCTCAAAACCGATAGCAAAAAGCTTGCAGTTCAACGCGCGAGACTTTATCGTGTACGTGTCGATCACTTACTTAGGCAGCTGGAACATAAGGCTGATGGAATAAACATGCTCACAACATTCATGTCCTTTACTACTTTTGATGGACGTAAAAAGGAGGTAGAGCTCGGGGATTTAGAAAAAGAAATGCAAGTCATTGAAGCTTGGGAAAGGCAAGATGATGAGCGAGCCAAAGATGCCAGACATACGCCACATGAGTTGATGATAAAACAAACCGTGCCCCAAGGCAGTAATGAAACATGGGAAACCTATAGTTCCACATATTTAAACGTAGTTTTAGATGCTAAAAGGAAACTTGCGACAGAGACTCTTGACGGATACAAAGCAGTGTATAAACTCCTTCCTTTTATTCTCGGTGAGCACCGCGACCTACAATCATTTACTAATGATGACATGGGTAAACTATACGATGGTCTACACATGCTCCCTGCACGATTTCGCTCGCCCACCAGCCCATACAAAAACATGAGCTTTGAAGAAATTAAAATGCTCGACATCCCTAAAGAAAAGCGTAGAGCACTTAAAACAATAAATGATAACTTTAGTAGTATTAGAGCGATATTTACGAAAGCATGTAAAGACGGTGTGATTGATAGAAACGTAGCCGATTCTGTTGAATATGAGATCGATCAAACACCAGATAAAGAACGTCGCGCTCCTTATGACGATAACGATATTCACACAATATTCACACATACACATTTCACAGAAAATAAATGGCGTAAAGTAGCAAAGACTGAGAGCCCTGCCCCTTATACTTTTTGGTTATTTCCTCTTGCGCTATTTACTGGAGCTCGTATGAATGAGCTATTGCAATTAGAAAAGAAGAATGTCACTCAATTTGAGAATTATTGGTATCTTGATATAAAAAATGAGTTTGATCCCAAAACAGGAAAAAAAATAAAGTCGGTAAAGAATGATAACAGTATTAGAAAAATACCTATTGCTGACAAACTAATTCAAATGGGCTTCCTGAGATTTGTAGAATCTTGCAAGTCGAATTCATTGTTCCCTGAAGTTGGTAAAGTAAAAACAGGAAAGAAAGCCGCCGCTAAAAAACTCAACTATAGATTAAACTCAATGGGGGTAAACATAAAAGGTCAAAAGACCTTCCATAGTTTACGGCACACATTTGTGACTCGAGCAATTAACATGGGTGCAAAACCTATCTTTGTGGGCGCGGTAACTGGGCACCTTGACAAAGAAGAATTCAAAGGTATTCCCGAGCTTTCTAATAGCTATTTCGATGGGCATGATGTCAATATATTGAAGAAAGAAGTGATTGACAAGCTTGATTATGATGTTGATTTCAGTGGAGTTGAATGGCCATATTCTTAAAAACTGTCGCGCCGTCAGGCGGAGTCGAACCTCGCCCTAAACGGCATCAAGACAAATAACGTTAGGCGAATTTAATACCTACAATAATTGTATGTACCATTTGTGCTCCACGATTCCTCTACTATTTTAGATTGATAAAATAACTTAAATCAAGTCATGAGTTAGGAATACCTCGTGGTTATTGAATTATTTTCTCGTTATCTAAAAAAACCAGTTACCGATATTTATCCCAACAAAATACAAATCTCACGTAACGATTCCAAATACACTCAATAGTTATCGACTCTTCAACTAATCATATCTTCAAGATCTGTGCTTTTAGACGCTTGAAAAAACTGTATGCCTGAATCCAATGCGTCAAAATGGGCAATACCGCATTTTATTTTATCTTTTTCAGCTAAACGAAGATCTTCACTAAATAAGCTACCTTTTGTTTCAATCACAAAATACAGTTTTTCCTGGTTATCCTGATCTACTAATACCGCCCAGTCTGGATTGTATGTTCCTAAAGGAGTATCTATTTTGAACCATGAAGGTAGCTTGGCATAAAGTTTAACGTCAGGATTGAGTTCCATGCCTTGAGCAAAAGATGATTCCGTGTCTGAATCATAAACAATATGAGAATAAACACTTTTATTTACTTCCATCATGTTTTGTTCGAGATATCCTTTTAACTCTTGTTCTTCAAATAGCTCTTGAGAGAAAAAGTGATCATCACCGATCTTATGATATTTAATACCATCAACCAGTGCGTGCATTTTTTTACGCTGAATAATTTCTAATGTTTTTTCGACAAACTTCTGTGGATTTTTAACAAAGTCTTTCAGCTTATTACTTTCAATTAAGATTTTCGCAAGTGTCTTCCGAGTAAGTTGAGTTTTGTTTTGCAAATAGGTCAAAACATCTGGAAGGGATTGATAATGAGCATCATAGGTCTGCGTCACTTCTTCAATCACAGTGCTTGTCACACCTGAACGATCAATATCAAGTTCAGCAAGTCCTGTCCTGAATTTCGGTCTGGATATAACCATATTGAATTTCATTTCTTGGATACAGTCTGCAATCAATTTCTCTATATCAAAATTTACCTGATAGATTGTTTTATGTTTAATCCTTTGCCAAAGCGACTGGAAGTCTTCACCCAGTAACACTTCTTTTTTCAACGTAGCGGTTTTAGTCAGTCTTGCATCCTTAATATCTAAGCCACCCGCTACTTTCTTTAAAATACCTTCAATTGATGAACGATAAGCTTCAAACATTGGCAGTAGCATCAAGTTATCCTGCTTCAGAGCCGTTTTGAGCTTGTCTTGCACTTTTCCTTGTGCATCGATCATTCCATCCGTTTTGAGCTGTTCCCATAAAATTTCAGATTCTGCCTGCCCCAGAAAGACAACATTATTTCCAATCTGTTCAATAATGATATTTGCAAATGCATGATCTTCAATGACACCAAACTTAATGCCTTCTTCATCTTCAATTTCTTTTTGAAGTGCTGTTGTGAATTCGTTGTATGACTCATTCGCCACAACGGTCAACGTATTTACAGAAAAGCTCGTGTCTGTAATCCGGTTACCTGTACTGTCTACAGCTAATCGTAAACCACGCCCAATCTCTTGACGTTTTTTAATCACGGAGTTTGTTTCATTTAATGTGCAAATTTGGAATACGTTTGGATTATCCCAGCCTTCACGAAGTGCTGAATGAGAGAAAATAAATCGCAATTTAGTTTTGAGATCTAAAAGCTTTTCTTTTTCTTTCATTATTAGATCATAGATAGATTCATCGGCTTGAGTATTACCACTTGTATCCTTAAATATCCCTTTTTTATCTTGTGAAAAATAACCGTTATGAACTTCTTCTGCCAATGTTTCCAAATCGACTTCGCCAAACAAAGAATCAAATCGATCAGATCGAGCTAACTTCACATATTCCTCTTCGAACATTTGAGCATATTTGCCTTTATGTGCATTGCCGTCATCATCATAGTCACGGTAGTTAGCAACACGATCAATAAAGAAAAGACTTAAGACTTTAATTCCCTTAGGTAATAGCACCAACTCTTTTTCTAAGTGTTTCTCTATAGTCTTCGCTATCTGCAATCGTTTTAGAGCGTCATCATCCACGCCACCGATACTTTCTCCCAAGCGGATTAAATCCTCCTGCGAAGTAAAATCAATCCAGTTATCTCCTTCTTTTGCTGAAATATCTTTGATAATGTAACCTTCATAGACATCACGTTTGCTTAATTCGTATAAATCAGCGCCTTGCTTTAACCATTTCCTTTCACGTTTAATTGCCCCTGTCTTGGTATAACTATCAAATTCAATGTGTGCTTCCAATCCATTAGTATTACGCACACTCAACAATTTAATATAGGGATTATTATGATCATCTTCAGGTAAGACAGGTAATACAGCAATTTGTTTAACCAACTTCTGTTGATAGGCATCAACGGCATCTAATTTATAAATAGGTAAATGTTTATCACGGTGTGTAGCCGAGTAACGCAAGGTAAACACTGGATTGAGAGAGGTGATAGCCTTGGCTGAATTAGCTGTCGTATCAACAGATTGTGGCTCATCGATAATAACAACAGGATTCGTTTTAGCAATCAGGTCAATTGGTTTCATCCCTTCTAAACGATCATTAAAACGGTGAATGATATTTGCTGCCGTTTCACGCTCAGGATCAGAAAAGCTCCTTCTAAAGGCATCAATATTGATCACCATGATCTGAATATGGCTCGATTCAGCAAAACTACGAACTTGCTCTAAATTGCCAGAATCATAGATAAAACTCTCAACACTCGTTCCTTTATACAAATCATCCAAATGTGACTTGGTAATTTCTAACGACTTATTAACTCCTTCCTTAATCGCAATAGAGGGCACGACAATAATAAATTTTGTCATTCCATATGCTTGGTTGAGTTCATAAATCGATCTCAAATAAACATAGGTTTTACCCGTACCCGTTTCCATTTCCACCGTGTAATTGAGGTTAGCTTTATTTAACGTCGATGTAGGTTTTAATCCATTCTTTAATTGCACGCTTTGCAAATTATCAAGCAATTCATCCTGACTAAGCACTAAATGATTTGATGTGCCATCTTGTTGTGGCTGATCAAAGTCCAGCCCGATTTGTCCCTCTTGCCCCTTTTTAGATGGCATTGAATACTGAGGCATGGTGAATGGTGCCGCACAACTCTCCTGACCTTCAAATAAGCCAACGACTGCTTCCCAAGCTCGTCTTTGATGGTCAAGATTTTTCTCAAACTGAAATTTCATGCTATGTCCTTAAGAAAGCTATTGAAACGATATCTTCCATGTTTCAACAGCTTGTTGAGCTAACCATGACTGATAATCATTTAACTGTTGTAAATTCCATTCTTGGTAAGTTGCAACTTTTTTAGCTAACGGAAAGGGACTTTGTTCATAGGCTACTTTTTTTACAGAAAAAGCACTTCTACCTAAATCATCATTTTCCAACAAAACCATGTTTCCTAATCTATCCTGAATGTCATGAGCACCTTCACCAAAATAATCATTCCAGGCTTGTTCTGGATGGTATGGACACACATGCTCTAATGACATTTTTGAATATTCTGATGAATGTCCAAGATATTCTTCAATCTCCGCTAATAAAAACCTGACCTTCTTCGATGATTGCCGACTCGGCATCTTATGAAACTCAAAAACGTTGTAAAAAAACTGATCGTCTGGGTACAATTTTCTAAATTCTTCCCCATTTTTTATGTGACTTGCTCGTTTATATTTTCCTTCATAAACTTTCATTGCAATCTGGTTATAGGCACTTTCTTGCTCACTTGGAGACATATGACAAATTGCGTTATATCGAATGGATAATACATATAGATAACGGCATAACTTCACGAACTCCTCAGGTGTAAATTTATAAAATGAAGCCATAAGAATAGTAAACGGCTGCTTGATATTAAATAAATTTAATCCCTCTATAAATTTTCTTGCTTGTCGATATACAGGATCTTGATTCCCCCACCAGTCGTCATGTGCATTAAGTAGTGAAGCATAAACAGAGGCATAGTCACTTAAAGACTGAAGATATCCGTATGCCTTCGATGGCTCTGTTATTGATCTTCTAACGGCTGAGAATAGATCCTTTTTTGTCACCATCTTTGACTGAAAGTTATAGTGATAACGGATAAAGTCAGTAAAGTTGCTCTCTCCTAATTGTGAAACAATTTCTGACCATCGTTCATCCAGATCATTGAGTTCCTCATCAGGTACATCATTCTTTTTTGTTACAACTGAGAATATATAATTTTTTAATAGATCAGGTGTTGATAATTGAACACCTCGGGCATTCAGTGTTTCAAAGACTTTGTAGGCATTAAGCTCATCCTGAACAACAATCTGAGTAAATAACATGCCGTCTGATACTCGCTCAATAAATTCTGCAATCTCCTGCCCAGAGTCGCCCATCTTTTTTGATGAAAAGAACTCAAACGCCTTATTAAGCAGTTTATTGGTATAGGTCATTCCTCGGCGATTTGACTGTTCCAAGTTGCTACAAATTGATCTGAAATTTCGGTTATTGTTTCTATTCAATGACAGCTTATTATCCACACTCAGTGAAATTGGATTCTTAGCCCCTACAAATCGTTCCGTTAACACCCGAACCCGCTCTTTATTGGCCTCAGCATCACTATCCTGAACTACAAGGTTTTGGATATTTTTGATCGCAGCCAAAGCGATCAAAGAGAGTGTAATGAGTCTTTGCTGTCCATCAATAATTTCGAAGTCATGCTCATCACTTTTAGGCTGTAATACGATATAGCCCATATAGTGAAAACGCTCTTCTTCAAGTGTTTCAATATCGGACCATAGATCTTCCCACTGCTCACTGTTCCAAGCATAATCACGTTGGAATCTCGGGACATGATATTTCGCACCACTACCAATTAATTCTCTGAATGATTGGTTTCGTGGTTCCATTACCATAAATGAAGACATAACAAATCCTCTTTATATGCTCAAGACATCGTCGATGCCATATTGTTTTAAGTGCTGAATGGCATTCGTTTTGACTGCATCATCAATAAAGCTGGTATCGCGGAAAACAACACGCATAACGGATACATCATCAGTTTTTAATGCAGCAATTTCTTTAACCGTATCTAATGTAATTCCTTCATCAAAACAGGCAATTAAAGCACCGCCTGCAACAACCCAAACGTGTTGGTTGTTGAGCGTTATTGATTCAACGGGATATGTCAGCGGTAAGCCGTATTTAATCAGCACTTCATAGAGAATATCTTCACTACGCCGCCCATCAACAATATTATTTACAGCTTTAAGTATGTCTTGTTCAATCGTTTCAGGTGATGGAGTCCATTTTGCAAGATTAGACGTATCCAATTTGAAGACTTTAAAGCCTAAGTCGGCTCGTGTATCAGGATGTTCTTCTTTTATTTTATTCGCCGATCGGCGAATTCTTTCTTTTGATATTTCAGCTATAGTTCCATAACCAACTTTTCGTGCCTCAGATTTTTCCGGTGTAGGCTCGGGAATCTGAACAGAAATAGATTTTCTATTTCCTCGATCTTCAGAATTAATCGCCATTACTGCATGAGCTGTGGTCGCTGACCCGCAAAAGAAGTCTAATACAATAAAATTGGAGTCATCAAAAAGTTTAATAAAAAGCTCCACCAAACCAACACTCTTAGGAGCACTAAAAATAGGATCTTTAGTGTCGAATAGCTCTTTTAAATACCTTCCAGATGATGTGGTTTTAACATCGATTTTATAATCAACAGCTTTTCCACCAATCAGAGCTTTGTATGACTTGTTTGAAAGCAAACTTTTCATTCTGATGGAACTATTAAAGTTTTTTTCAAAAATTTTATTTTCAGTAAATTCTAAAGCCCCTTGCTCAAACAATTCCAAAAACTTGCTTTTAGTGTAGGTATTTTCTACAAACTCTCCACCAGAATGAGAAAAGTATCGATTATGCCCAGAATCCACTAAAATTGCATTAGCACCGCTAACGCTACTTTCCTGTATCAAGGTTATTTTTTTATTTTTATGATCGTAGTAAACACTGTAATGCTTTTCAGATGAGGTATTTTTAATTTTTTCATTAAAATCATTTTCGCCGACTAAAACTCGCTTCCCACTCGCATGCACATATTTCCCCTCCTCATCTTGTTTCATATCGGCAATATTTTTGGGGATATTTTCAACAAACCTACCAATCTCTTTTTGCTTTGCGTAAATTAGACAGTAGTCGTTACTAACTGAAATGTAGCGAGAGTTTTTTCTTCCTTTTGGGTTATTCTCTACGGAGAGCATTGCAATAAAGTTATCACCACCAAAAATTTCATCACAACATTTTCTGAGATTGTGAACCTCATTATCATCAATGGAAATAAAAATGGCACCATCATCTGTTAATAAGTTACGAGCTAATTTAAGACGCGGATAAATCATGTTGAGCCAGTTCGAATGATATCGTCCAGAACCATCTGGATTTGTTATCAGTGGATTTCCTTCCTCATCAACTTGACCTGTCAGTCGCTTGTAATTAGCAATATTATCTTTGAAGTCATCTTTATATACAAAGTCCTTACCCGTGTTGTACGGTGGGTCAATGTAGATCATCTTAACTTTGCCAAAATAGGATTTTTGTAACAGCTTTAACACTTCAAGATTGTCGCCTTCAATAAACAAGTTTTCTGTGTTACCCCAGTCAACTGATTCTTCCGAGCAGGGTCGAAGCGTCCCTAAGCTGGGCGTTGACACAATACGTTTTGCTTGTTCTTTACCATTCCATGCGAATTGATAGCGTTCAGACTCTTTATCAACAGACTCACCCAGTTCAACCTTCAAAGCATCAAAATCTACCTTCCCTTCACTCACCACATTGGGAAATAATTGTTGGATCTGCTCAATATTGTGAGCAGTAATATCCATTGTGCCACCATCAATTTTTTTCATATCCTGATTTTCAGTCATCCTGTGATCCTGTCATTTTTATAGTCACTTAACCCACATTGCTTCAAGTATATAACCTGCATTACAATTCTACTAACTCATCAACTCTTATTCTGTTCGCGATAACACACTCAGATCATTGTTCAATTTTTTTATTCTAATACTCAGACCGACACGACTGTTAAACTGCACTTCTTTGTTCATTTTTGTTGTTAATTCAACTATCATTTTTTCTAAATTTTGAATTTCCTGCAATCGTTGTCGCTGCTGAACCAGTGCTTCATCGGTTGTCAGCCATTGATACCTACCTGTTTTATTTGCCAAGTTTAATGCCGTAACAGCTTTAATGAAACCTTTGTACAGTACCAGCATATTTTGTCGGCTCAATTTATTGAATCGAATATGATCTATGAACTCCTTTTCAATTTCAGAAAGATCAGTCAACACTATCCAATCAGATGACACATTTTCCTGTAACACCAACTTTTCATGGGCACGCTCTGCCTGATTTATTCTCTTCTCTGCCAATGAAAACTGTATTTGTTGTTTATGCGTTGCAATGATTATCAAGGGGTACGGAATTGCTTTATGGAGAGCTTCGAATAGTGACGTTAATTTTGATTGTGGTAATTGATTTCTTAACTGAATATGTAGAACCTGAATTTCAAGATATTCAACTTCGTCAGTTTGTACTGGTGCAATATGGCAGTTATCCGTTGTGATGTTGAATAACAAATAAAATGCCTCAACATTGTCCTGTATTAATTTCTGCACAAGCTTTGAAATCTGCTGGTCTTGATAAAACAGATTTTTGAATATTTTTTGCCCCACATAAGCAAGCTGAGGAAAACTCAGTTGTTGATATAAGTCCTGAATAGATTGTTCGAATTGCTTCATTCTTGTTATTCGTCTTTAATCTATCAGTAATAGATAGCTAACAACTTCAAAATTATCATCCAGCGTTAATGCCTTGCTTATATTTGTTCCGCCTCTATTAAACAAACTTTTCAGACCCGTTTCTTCAACTTTTCCCTGAATATGCTCCGTTGTCGTTTTTAAATGTGGTTGAAATTGGATTGATGGAGGTGCAATGTCATAAAGCCCTTTGTCTGGAAAACTACGTCCCAAACAATGCTTTTTGAGTAAATCCATTGTTTTCTTGGCTTGCGTATAAGGAAAAACAACCGTTTCATCTGAATCCACATAAACCAAAAAATAAGGATACAACGCATAAGATTCTTCAACGAGCGTTTTGTTTGTGGATTTTGAGTTTGTCGCTGTTTTCTTGTCTTTATTTTTCAAACAAAAAATAACACCAGATTTAAGCCCTTCATCTTTAAGGTATTGATCCAGTTTGACCACAGAATAAAGCCCAGAAGGTGCATTATCTAATTGCTCTTTGTGCTCTTGCATATAATTAGATAAGTCCATTTTGAAGTCATTCAGCGTCAGGTCAGTAATAGATAATCCGCCCGAAATATCTTCGAGGTCTAATACGGTATCTTGGAGTTGTTTTAGTTGTTTACGGCGATATTCAAGATCGCGCATTCGATTAGGGTTATCCGAATCAATAATATTTTCTTCACCTGTCGCTGATACGTCTAACAACATCATTCGACCTGAAACCCTCGATTCCAAATCGATGTATTCATCCAATTCTATATTGGGCCAGAAATTTACCAGCTGGATTTTTTCATTTTTTGAACCCAAGCGATCTATGCGCCCAAATCGTTGGATGATTCGAACAGGATTCCAGTGAATGTCATAATTTACAACGTAGTCACAATCTTGTAGATTTTGTCCCTCAGAAATACAGTCTGTCGCAATAATTATGTCTAATATCGCCTCATCGCTCATCCCTGTTTTATCACGCTCTTTTGAAATTGGTGAAAAAGCGGTCAGCATATCGTTTAATTCTCTACGCACGACAGGATTAGTGACCTTATTTGCACCTGACCCTATAACCAAGCCCGAATGAATATTAAATTCCTTCTGTGCCCAAGAGGCTATATTTTCATATAAGTATTCTGCCGTATCCGCAAAAGCAGTAAATACGATGACTTTTTTGTTGTCAGGGTTAAGAGGTGATTTCATCTTTTCTGTTATGCGTTTTTTTAATAGCTGAAGCTTTTGATCCCGTTGTGAATTGATTGCATTAGCGGCATTAACCAACTTAGTTAAATAATCTTTATCTTCTTTAAGGTCATACATCCATTTCGTTTGATCCATGTCCTGCATCAAAACTTTTACCTTATTCCCAACCAGCAATGCTTCTAACTCGGGAGAATCGATATCAGCTTCGAGGATGTTCATTTCACTAATTTCATTAAGCTGATGATCTTCAAGCTTTTCAATTAAGTCTTCGACACTTTGTAAAAGACGTTTGGTTGTTAGCCTGAAAGAATGAATAGAACTTTCCAGTCGTTTCAGCATATTTATTTTAATCAAACCAATCAGACTTTTTTCACGATCTAATTGCGAAAATACCGACTGACCATCTTTCAGCTTAGTATCATATTTCTCTTCATATTCTTTACGCTTGTGAACTTCCACATATTTGAGTGGTGCAAAGGTACTCAGATTCAATCGCCCGATCGTGCGATTAATTTCTTTCAAAGCTGGAAATTCGAATTCTGTATCAAAATCTGCTTTTATATTAATTGGTTTGAGTCGTTCAGGAAATTTCCCAATTTCATCAAGGTTGTAGTATTTCTCGATATGTTTTCGAGATCGGGCAATCGTTAATAGATCTAACACTTTAAAATAATCAAAGTTAAGGCTATTTAATAACGCATCGCTGGTTCGTTTATCTTCGGGTAGTTTTAACCATTCATTGAAGCGTGTTTGAGCGCGTTTAATGGTGCCAGCAATACTGTTAATGCCAGAATCAACCAAGGCGTAATCATTACCTTCCGTGATAAACGCTACTTGGTTTTTTAAATCATTCAGCCTGTTATTGACGGGTGTTGCTGATAGCATCAGGACTTTTGTTTTAACGCCTGTTCGAATGATGTCATCCATCAGTTTGGAGTAGCGAGTATGGCGATCTTTAGCTGTGCTGGCATTACGAAAATTATGTGATTCATCAATAACCACAAGATCGTAGTTACCCCAATTTATCATTTCCAGATTCATATCACCCGACATGCCATTTTCACGGGTTAAGTCCGTATGGTTTAGCACGTCATAACTAAATCTGTCTTGAGCTAATAAATTACGCTTGTCATTTTTGGTGTAAATCGTCCAGTTTTCGCGCAGTTTTTTTGGGACGATTACGAGGACGCGATCATTACGTAATTCGTAATATTTGATAACTGCAAGTCCTTCAAAGGTTTTACCTAAACCTACACTATCTGCCAGAATACAGCCATTGAAGCGTTCCAATTTATCTATAGTGCCTAATACGCCATCTTTCTGGAATTTATACAATTTATTCCAAATAAGGGTATCTTTAAAGCCTGTCTTTGTTTTGATAATCTCTTCTTCATCGAGTTCCTCTAATAAGTCAGTGAATAAACGATAAAGCGTTAGAAAATAAATGAATTCAGGTGACTTATCTTCGGCTAAATTTTGGGCCGCTTGTGTAAGCTTTTCTTTAAAGTAATACGTTGCAAAAGTATCTGACCAGATAGATTCAAACCACTGTAACATTTGCTGTGACTGACTTATATCATCGCCAGCCATGTTCATATCAATCCGATCAGAGTGAACTATACCCAGACCTGAAGCTGTTAAAGGTGAACTACCTTGAATAAAGAATTGTTCGTCTGGTGAGTTTTGAATATGGTAAAGATTTTGAGGTACTCGATTAGCATCAATGCCTCTTACTTCTTGTATGGTTCCTAACCAATTCAAGAATTCTTGAGCCAGCGGCTTCTGAGCTAATTGGTTTTTGAGTTTATTTTCAGTCTCGTCGCCAGATAATGCTTGGGAAAGATTTTCATCTTGATGTTGGGCAAGTAATAAGCGAGTGTGAACTTGCTCTAATCTTGATTGAATCGCCTCAAAGCCATACAAGGACAACCGATTCAAGAGAAGTGATAAATTATCATTAGGCTGTAACCGCTGCTGTAGAACATCCAACATCTTTTCAGATGTCCTATTGTCGATTATCTGATTAGCCATTCTTATCCTTAATTTATATAGTTTTAGTCCTGCTATATCATAGCTTTTTATAGCTCGACATGGCATAAAATATAGTATCAATGTTAAACACCAAAGAAAATAACGAATAACTTTGAATTTCAGTTAAGTGCAATTATTCCCAATATTTCGTAAATAGAAAAATCATTTGATAAAAATCGTGACGTCAGGAACATGATCATTTTTAACGTATTTTATATCTACTGAAATATCTTCATAGTCATCACCAATAATTCGAATGCAGTTTTCACTACTTAGAAGCGGATAAAAATAATGTCCTTTGCCCTTTTTAATCAGTAACTTTACATCAGACAATGATTTTAGTTGATTCCTAACAACCTGCTCAGTGCTCTTTATTATTAAAGCTAACTCATTGCGTACGACTGCATTAATTGAAACATAACCATTTGCATCAACTCTATATATCAGTGCCGCTAACAAGATTCCCGCCATATTTTGCAGCCCATATGCTAAAGCTACCATCCTACATGCTGCTAAAAGTGACCTATCAAGTATAAAAGAAAACTTTAAAAGTTTGGATTCTAAACTTATTAAGTTTACTTTATTGTTTTTGAACTCAGTATTTTGATGATATGTGTAATGTGATTTTAAACGAGGCATATTCAGAAATAATACTTCTGTGTGAAACTGTACGCCATCGAAGACATCCAATGGCAATGTCAGAATTGAGCTGATATTCAGTGTTGTTAAGAATTCTAACCGTGGACTGATTTTTCTGACATTGTGACGTAAACCATGAGGCGTTATAAAAACGATGGGGGTGCCATCTGGAATCACCGCCAATATATGTTTCAAGAAAACCTCAGGAAGCAGTTTTCTACTGTTTGAACTACCGTCATTATTAAAAGGTGGGTTACAGATAACAAGATCACAGTCGACAAATTCAGATTCAAAAAAGTCTCGACCTTGCTTTTTCTCATATGAGATAACTTCAACATCGTGGAAAAATTGCGTGAGATTGCCATCGCCTGAACAAGGATCTAAAATTTTCGTTGGCGTCATCACGGACAGTATCATATCAGTTATAAAACGGCATAACTCCATCGGTGTTTCGATATCTGAACGAGCAGGTATCTCACTTTTATAAACGATATTTTGCATTAATATCCCTAAATCCATTTCGAATGCTTGATTGTACTGCTGACCATAATTTATTGGGTAGATCTGGCTTGATTATTTTCATTACAACAGTTTTAACAGCTAACTTGAGACGCTCAAATAGTGGGAATTGAATTTTTACTTTATTATTAAGTTGACTATTATGTCTAAAAAAACACTTCAAGTTTCTCTTTACTGAGAAGTATAAATTTTCAAGTGTATATTTAAATGTATGTTCTCTATGAACACGATTATTAAGCCGTGAATATGCTTTGAAAAATGATGCATAATCGCCTTCAATAGCAGCATCAATCATTGCCTGATTAATATCCCTGGATAGTTCGCTTTTTCGAGCTTTTTCCCATGTAGACTTGTTGGGTTTTTTGATGCTTAGACTTGCACTTGAATAGCAACGAATACCGTGTGTTTTCCGCCACGCTTCTTCACGAGTTAAGTCAAAAGGTTTACCCCATAATGTTTTTAACAAATAGCGAATAGCACGCTTAGGACTATGTGTTCTATTCCTAATTACAATACTCTTGCTATCGATTGAACCAAACGATTCAATATACTGTTGCTCCAGCACCTCACGTAAATATTCTTCATCGTGATACCAAAAAAGAATATGGAGATGTGGGGTTCCATCTTTATGAGTCTCTGTCACGCGGACATAGTATGTTTGAATACCCGTTTTATCGGCATGTCGTGTTAACTTATTTCTTAGATATGAATCAATCAGATCATGTAATGCTTTTGCTGCAATTGCAGGAGAAATGTATTCATATTTAGGTGATGACTTATGAAACTTTTCAGGCAAACGAATCGTTACATGAATAAGCTCCATTTCTGATTGAGTAAAAGCAAGCTTATTGAGTCCCGTCACTTCTGCAAGATAGTAAGACACATCTGTTTTTCTGCTTGAGAAATCTAAGTCATATCTGACATTATCTATCTTGCTAAACTTTCTTTTTCGCTTGTGTAATAGTTGCTGATAAGTATCTTCATGAATCATATTGAAGATACCTTCATCCATATAATGTTTATGTAAATTTTTAGCTTGCTGTAATAACCTTGTCAGCTTGTCATGCCAATAGTGGACATTGATTAATTCCTCATGCTTTGGGCGCTTATCTATCGGCAAGTTGAATTCATCACAGAAACGCTGCCAATTTTTATCATTGAGATAAATGTCATTCCGCTTCCGACATTCTTCAGCTAAGACGTAAGGGACTGCATATTTCTGATCTACAACAAGATGTGAGCGATAATCAATGCATGCAGGCTTTAGCTGTTTTGCAATAAATCTGCGTTTCTGTATTGAGAGATGTTGAATAGAAAGCTGAAAAGAATCAATATTTTTACGCTTGAAAAAATCTTCATCAATAACATGTTTTGCAAATAATGAACGTAGTGACAAAAGTAACTCCAGATTTATTAATGAATTATATCTTTAACTATCTTTCGTACTTCTTTCTCATCAGCGTCGAACATCTTACAAACATGCTTCAATGTTCGTGCATGTACCATCTGAGAAAATGGATGCGTTCTCGACGGGCTGCGTATGTCAGCACAACATTCACATTGCTCACTTTCATCCAGATAAAACCGACCAGCATTATCAAATTCACCTTTGGGGTGAGTTATTCTTTTTCTACGTGCAATAAACTCTTTCGCTGCTATTAAATTAACGTTACTCATATTCACACCTTTTTTATTCTTATTATTTGTGTTGCTAACGAATTTTGTGATGGTTTGTTATAGATTAACGGAGCTGGATCTTTAATCGCGCTCACAATCATATCCACATTTTGCTTTTCTTATGTTGTGATGATAGAACCAAAAATTTCATCTTCTGTAACAGTACTTATATTGGATCTCAAATATAAGACATGCTCTCTTGATTGTTTTTTTTCTTCTAATACCTGTTTCTTATTTTTCAAACGATTTTCAAGTTGGAAAATTTCACTTTCGAGTTCACCCACATCTTTATTCAGTTCAGTTAAAAACTTAATAAGCACATTTCTTGCTTTTTCAATACTCATAAATACCTCTCATTATTATTTGGATTACTAAATTTGTAATGATTGTTTATGGATAAATCGGCTTAGCAAACCAACTTGCAATAATTTGTAGATGTACACGATCTAAACTACGAGACATCCCAACTAAATCAATAGGGAATTCTTCACATCCAGACCAGACATTAATAAAGAATTTCAGCAAATATGCTTCTCCAGAACTGGCAGTACCAATGGAGCGTTTTGCTTTTTCGATATCACAGATACGTTCTTTTTGATCGAAATGGCTGAGGATAAACCCAGAAATAGGTGATTGTTGAATTAGATTAAAAAAATAGATTTGATCGGGTGTCATAGTTGCTCCTGTTGATTGAGGAGACGGACTATAGTATAGAAATTAAACTTTGTCAACAAAAACTTAATGATAAAGTTTATCACTTTATTTTTTATTTGTCAAATATCCAATGATTTATTATTAGCCGTACCGATTATAAATACGTCAAATGTCGAATGGGCCACGTTTTGAGACTTTAAATATTGTTATTATTTCTTATGTCAACGCAGAGCCGATATGGGTTTTGCGCGCTGAAAAGGTTCAGTTATTCATCATTAAAGGAGAGCATTTATACTGAGGTTATAAATGAATTTCTTAACACCTGTTTTTATTATTATGTATGAAGAGCAAGGGCTAAACATCGCTACGCTTGTTTTCCTTGCACCGTGTGACAGTGCTCCCTTCTTCGCTTTGCTCATCATCGAGGTGAGCTATGAATAAAAATATTACTCATAGCTCACACCAAGGATTACGTACACACTCTGTTAATGTACGTTTCAACTTAGCTGAGCTTCAAGAGCTCGACATGCTTAGAGAGCAACGAACGCGTGCTGCATATGTACGTGATGTATTCTTTGAGCATGCTCCTGCACCTGTCCCAGAAATTAATCGCTCCGCTTATATTGAGTTATCAAAATATGCCAATGACATTCATCACATTGCTGAAAAAATTAATGACGGTGACCAGATCGAGTTCGATGAACTTCTTCTACAGCTTCATGAATTCAGGGTAGATTTGTTAGCTGTGCGAGATAAAAAATGAAGGGTCAGAATCGAATAAAGCGAGGCTCTGGTTTTCGAGGCGTGTTGTCATATGTACTTGACCATGATGAGCCTGAATACATTGGTGGCACATTACCCATTGGCTCACTAAATCAAATGACTCGTGAGTTTGTCCTGCTCGCCAATACACGTAACGATATTCAAAAGCCTGTGTGGCATAACAGCTTACGATTACCAGCTGGTGAACATATTACAAACAAGACTTGGAATCAGATTGCAACGGACTATATGGAACAACTTAGATTTGATGAATCAGCACAGTGGATAGCGTTTAAACACAATAAAGCTGATGGGGAGCATATTCACATCATTGCTAATCGTGTTTTGCCTACTGGGTTCATATATTTAGGTCAGAACGAAAATCTGAAATCTACTCAAATAATTTCAGAGCTTGAAAAGAAATATAACTTAACAGTCACAAAGTCAGTTGGGCTTGATGACAACAATAAAATAATAAGAAGAGAAAAATCCATGATGAAAAAATCAGAACAAGAAAAAATGAGCCGTACTGGTCAGCTATCTGAACGTGTCCGTCTGCAACATATTATTGATGATGCTATTGAAGATAATCCAACCATTACTGAATTTGTTGAGCAGTTGAATTCAGGCAGCGTTATTGCTACACCTAATATAGCTACTACAGGAAGAATGAATGGATTTTCATTCGCGTTGAAAGATGGTGATTTAGCATTTTCAGGATCAAAGTTAGGGAGAAAATATACATGGTCAAACTTACTTGAAGCAGGACTTCAATATGATCCTGAAAGTGATGCTGCATTTTTAGGAGCATTAAAGCGTAGCCTATCAAATACTGTCCTTGATAATGATGAATCCAATACGCTTATTTCGTTAGCCAATAGTGCTTCTATTAAAATTGGTGAAGCTGAAAAACGTCAATTACAAGATGTTATTGATCGTGATTATGTAAAGCGAGATAATCAATATTTCAGCATCGCTACGGGCAAGTTAGCTTTCACTGAAGAAACTAATCGTATTATCTGCCATGAAGTCACACCTCAAGCAATAGCTGCACAGACAAAACTTGCTAAGATTAAATTCGGTAATGAGTTCATATCACGCGGCTCAGAAGCATTTAGGCGTGAGTCATGGTTGCAAGCAGCTGTCCATGGATGCCTCGATCATGGTTATCAGCCTAATGGTGAAGATATTACTGAGCTTAAAAGACGGCTATCTGAGCTTGAAAGTAAGCCAGCTTTACATGAAAAAATAGCAGTCTTATTAGAATCAGAAGGCGGCTCTTCAGGTGATATTTTGCAAGCTAATGATCCTATGAGCGAACTTGATAATATTCAGCTTGCTATTAAAGAAAAAGAACTTGAACTACAAGAAATCTTTAAACAGCGTAAAGCGATCTCTTCACAGAGCCCTACTTTATCAGATGAAGATCGCTCTGAAATTAAAAAGCGTGCGTATCAGTCAGCTGTGCCCATAGCGAATAGGGAAAAGATTGCTACGGCACGTAAAAAAGTACGCGAGTTAAAAAGTAAGATTGACGGTTCAAATAGTCTATTTGAGAAGTTTCAGCTAAATCGTGAATTAAAAAATGCTGGGGCTGATTTAAGCACATCAAAGCAAGCTATTAATACCCCTGATCTGGTTGCCGAACAGAAATCTGAACTTGCACGTATCACCCAAGAAGCCGAGCAACATTATCAAACCATGCGCCTTCGTAAACGACTTGAGCTTGGGCGTATTGATGAACAAAGTGATGCCATCACTAATGAGCTTGAATCTCTTGAAAAGCAGCGTAGCGAGCTTGCCATGCAGTTAAATTCAGACAATGAAGCATCAAAGACTTCAAAGCATGCTGTCTAAGCTGTGATGGCAAGCACGTAGATCTCTCCTAAGCCGGAAAAAAAAGTGAATTATTCACTGCCAAGAATTAATGCAAGTGTATATAAACACTTCGTGCACTTGCATTAGCGTCTTTTAGCAGCAGTGAAGGAATCACATTTTCAGCAATTAGGAGAGACAACCATGCTATATGCAACACCTTATGACATAGATTTTGATGGCTTTTATTTTTCAGACATGGATGAATTTAATACGCTGTATCAACAGCACCCTTGCGAAGAATTTGAAATTCAATTTATAGATGGTGACAATCCACAGCTATTCAGCTCAGCCCTAATAGGTCAAGCAAACTTAGAACAATGGTTTGATGAATTGGTGAATATTGCTGATGATGAGGATAAAGCAATTCAGGTTATCTATTTACTCAATCTCGGTTATACGCTTGATGATGCTTTAAACAAATCAGATGATGTTTGTTTATTCCACGGCTTAGCTGAAGATTACGCTTATGAGCTATTTAATGAATGTTATGACATTCCTGAATCTCTTGTTCACTATATCGATTATGAAAAATTTGCTAACGATATGTTGATTAGTAGTGAGATTACTGAATACTCACGCAATATCTTTATCATTAATACTGTAAGCTTTTAATGTGTTACTCAGGTACCATATCATCGCTTCTTAATTATGTCAGCAGTTTTCACATCTTACCAATAATTCTCTTTTTGATAGTTGTAAAAAACTTTTAGCAACAGCATTGTCCTAACAGTTTTCACAACGATTCATTGATGGCGTTAGCTTATGTCCCTTTAAAAATGCCAAGTGATCAGCACTACCATATTGACTACCCTGATCGCCATGTACCATCACATCTGATATAGGTTGGCGTTGATATAGCCATTAATAAAGCCTTTATAACTAAATGCTTATTCATACATTTATCCATCGACCAGCCCATGCTCTGTCTGGAGAATAAATCCCTGCCCCAAAACCGGCCAAGCTAATCGTCGCTGCCCTGCTAAATTAGTTAGAGTCTGATAACGTTTCGATGACTCTGTTTTTGATGGCTTACATACCCAGAATACCCGAGAGTGCGCCAATCACGGCGTAACCTATTGATATGTAATGTTATTAATGTGGCGCCCGTTGCGTTAATATCATCACAATGCATAACGATGCACAACTGATCTACGTAAAAATTACGCACGTTATTTATCATCACAAATAACCACTAATCCAGTTATATATAATTTCAGAAACACAAAAGGCGCCTTTGGGAGTTAAGTGAATATTATCTTCGTAAATCGGTTTAATGCATTTACGCTTTTGATATTCGATTGTTGAGTCAATAAAGTCTATTCCTTCCTCTTTAGCTAATGTCTGATAGTAAGATGCCGATAAATCAGTGCCCTGCTTCATTAATTCGGAATTTGTCGAATGATAATACAGAGCAACGTGGCCATATGATTTTTTGAGTTTACTTATAAGGCTGGTGAGACTTGCGTTAGTTATTTTTTCTGCTTCTGCCCGAGAATACTTATTGGACTGATTATTCATGTTAATCCGTGATTCAAGCCACTCCCATATTCTTTCAATAAAATCATCTATGGCAATAAAGCTCTTATCTATACGATAAGGTGGCTTAATAGACAAAGAAGAGCCATTTATAACATCAAATCGATCGTGACTTGATTGGATGATAATGGCATAAGCCCCTGTGAAAGGTCCTTTTTTATCATAAAAATGTTCAATATTTTGAGGGCCCCAACTTGATGCAGCAATTGCTGAAACAATTGTAGATACACCTAACTTATTTTGTATCTTATTCTCTAACTGATATGCAATGGTTTCAGGTTGATCAAGTAAGTGGTTGCCATATACAACGCTATCGCCAAATATTGACACATGGAAACTACCAGGATTTAAATGATCGAACTCATTGCTTCGCATACCATAGCTATTGATTTTTATTGTATTACCATAACGATTATAAATGGAAGATGGTTTTGGATAGTATTCAATCTCATCATCAAGCAAAGCAAGTGGAGGATCTCCCCACCCAAAGAGCCGTAAAATAATTTCTAAAAAGACCATAAAAAAAAGACTATAAAATAATTTTTTTTTATTTTTCACCTGAAGCGTTTCCGAAGTTTTCTAAAATAGACATCATAATATCGGTCGATAAGAAATGCATAAAATATAGAAATCATAGTACTGAATATTATTAACTCAGCAATTGAGTTTACTATCGCTTGCTCTCTAATACACTCTATGACTACGTAATGAATTAGATAGATAAAGTAAGAATATACCCCGATTTTTTTCATTACCTTTGTATTAAGAAATCGAAAAAATACGTGTTCATGATGCCTAATACTTAGATAAAAGATAGGAGCTAAAGCAATCCCTTGAATTGTATATCTAAGCGTTTCTCTAAAATTTTCATTGCGATAGAGAAATGAAAAGGCCAAAAATGAAAGGCTCACTAATAAAACGATATAAGCCTTCAAATTCATTTTCTCTACAGGTTTAGAATAAATAGGGTTAAATGCTATAGCAAGAATGCACCCATATATGATTGAATCAATTCTCGTATCTGTAGCATAGTAAGTTCTCGTTGCTTCTGCTTCGTAATAGAAGATAAGTGTAGTACGCCATAATAGGACAATAAAACAACTGACTAATAACAAGATCGTAATTGTCTTTACATCATGATTACGTATAAGAAAAAAGAAAATAAATGGAAATAATAGATAAAAGTGTTCTTCAACTGCTAGCGACCATAATATCCCTGTACCATTTGGAACCTCTCCTGGCCAATTGAAAATGCTATGATAATTTGCTAAGTAAAATATTTGCGAAAGAGCCCCCTCAAGTGAAACGCCTCCTCCGAGAATATCAAGACCGATAAGGAGATAACTAATCACAAGAGTTAAGATTAATGGTGGAAAAAGTCTAAAAAAACGTCTGATGAAAAAGTTACGAAAATCAATTCTGTTATTTTTCTGATATTCATTGAGTAATAAAGTTGTTATTAAATAGCCACTAAGAAAAAAAAATGTAGTAACACCAAATCCACCAGGCAACATATTGCCTAAGCCTGCGTGGCTAAAAAGAACTAATAATACTGCTACAGCTCTTATTCCATCAAGTGATGGAATAGTATTTATGCTCATTGTCTTACCCATTAAAATCCTTTTTTATCAAAATTATTATCTAATTTGTAGTATCTCATCATTTAGTTACATATCTATAAAAACATTCATACTTTGTCTCCATACTATTCAGGTAGAGTTCTATACCGCAGTGTCAGTCTTAAACGATCTATAAATACCTGCCCCCATACTTCCCCCACAAAATAATGATGCATTAACGTAGTGATATGCACTCATTATTTTGTAGCATTAACGCATCGCGTAAATGGGGAAGTATGTGGGGGTGTTCGATTTATCGACGAAGCACCGTAGCGTAGCGAAGTGTGCGAAGAACCTCAAAGTCATCTATATTAAAAAGTAAGCTATTTTGCTGTTTGTGAAGTAGACGATAAATCACTTAAGCCATCTATTCTAAGCTTGTTGCCTTCAAC
>TARA_R110001592_G_scaffold363170_1_pt1 | contig 22208 bp, 20 predicted proteins | sample TARA_R110001592 | Tara Oceans TARA_R110001592 (sample SAMEA4398387) | marine metagenome | biome: Polar Biome; feature: [SRF] surface water layer (ENVO:00010504); material: water (ENVO:00002006), including particulate matter (ENVO:01000060) such as... | depth 5 m | reverse complement strand
ATTTAAAAGTATGAAAAATCTAAGAAAACAACCATACAAGGCGTTCAGACAAGAAATACGTCCTTAAGCACTAGTCACAAAGACGTTGAGCTTCTGCAACATCCAGAGTGCCTTCGTAAATGGCTCTGCCAGTAATCGCTCCCAATATTCCCTGATCAGCCACCTTATGAAGAGCCACGATATCATCCATATTTGTAATACCGCCTGATGCAATCACAGGAATAGATGAAGCCTGAGCCATTGCTACAGTAGCTTCGACATTAACCCCCTGCATCATGCCATCGCGATCAATGTCTGTGTAAACAATGGCGCTAACACCATCAGACTCAAACCGTTTGGCCAAATCTGCGGCTTTCACTTCTGTCACTTCAGCCCAACCATCCGTCGCTACCAAGCCTTTTTTAGCATCAATGCCCACAATGATATGACCGGGAAATTGACGACACATTTCGGTGACAAAATCGGGTTCTTTTACTGCCTTCGTGCCGATAATGACATATTCCACACCCGCTTTAAGGTAAGCCTCTATGGTTTCCCCACTGCGGATACCGCCACCAATTTGGATCGGTAAATTAGGATAAGCTTTCGCTATATCGGTTACCACTTCACCATTGACTGGCTCACCCGCGAAAGCACCATTTAAATCCACTAGGTGCAAACGACGAGCACCGGCATCAACCCAACGGGCAGCCATCTCAACAGGACTCCCTGCAAATACAGTGGAGTCTTCCATACGACCTTGGCGAAGACGAACACATTCACCGTCTTTCAAATCTATAGCGGGGATAATCAGCACGAATTAATTCCTGTCACATCTTGGGTTAAAAGTAGCGTATTTATATTGGTTATAGCCAGACTCATATAGCCACTGAGTGGACTATTGAGATCCCCTCCAAGTCACAAAATTACTGAGCAACTGAAGACCCGCCGTGTGGCTTTTTTCAGGGTGAAACTGCACGGCAAACAAGTTATTTCGAACCAGTGCAGCCGCAAATTTTACCGAGTAGTCGCAAGTACCCGCCACCAGTTCCTGATGGCTCTCATCCACAAAATAACTGTGGACAAAATAGAACCGACTATCTTGCTCTATACCGTGCCACATGGGGTGATCAATGGTTTGATGAACACGGTTCCAGCCCATATGCGGAACTTTCAGTTTTTCACCGCTGGCATCATGGACATTGCGACCAAAAAACCGCACCTTACCCGGCAGAATATCGAGACAATCAACTCCATTATTTTCTTCACTGTGTTCCAGTAGTGCCTGCATGCCGACGCAAATACCCAGCACCGGTTTTTCCTCGATCGCCTTGGCAACCAGCTTATCAAAACCTAGCCGGCGAATTTCTGCCATACAATCCCGGATCGCACCCACACCAGGGAATACCACTCGGTCGGCATCAGCTACCTCTACAGGATCAGCCGTCACAATCACCTCAGCTCTTGGAGCCACATGCTCCAAAGCTTTGGCAACAGAGTGAAGATTGCCCATACCATAATCCAGCACAGCAATACGTGTACGAAAGTCTGTCATAGAAAATTCAGTTTTATCATTGAGGACTTTATACCCAGAGAACCTTCTCTAGAGCACCTATTCAGAACACTTGCTCAGAACACTTGTTCAGTTCAGAACGCTTAGAGCGTTCCTTTCGTAGAAGGCATCACTCCAGCCATTCTAGGATCCAGCTCAATAGCCATACGGACAGCACGACCAAAGGCCTTAAAAATCGTCTCTATCTGGTGGTGGGTGTTTTTCCCTCGCAAATTATCAATGTGCAGAGACACACCCGCGTGATTCACAAACCCTTGAAAAAATTCATAAGACAAATCCACATCAAAGCCACCTACCCTGGAACGGGTGAAATCAACAAACATCTCCAAGCCGGGGCGACCCGAAAAATCTATCACCACGCGAGACAATGCTTCATCCAGAGGCACATAAGCGTGGCCATATCGGCGAATACCTTTTTTATCACCCAGCGCCTTATGAAAAGCCTGACCCAGAGTAATACCTATATCCTCTACGGTGTGGTGATCGTCAATTTCTGTATCACCATTAGCTCGTACAGTGATATCGATCAAACCATGGCGGGCGATTTGATCCAACATATGGTCAAGAAAGGGAACACCTGTCTCAAAACTAGATTGGCCAGTACCATCAAGATTTATCTCAACAGAAATCTGTGTCTCTAGCGTGTCACGACTTACTACGGCCTTACGTTCCGCCATGCTGTTCTCCAAAACAATACTTTTTAGCCATACTTAAAAACAAGGCTTTAATGAAGCTTAATTTTTAGCATAGCCTGCTGAAACAACCCTTCGCCCGAGCCCAGCAATCACAAACCTGAGCCTCTAAGTTACCGTATTATAGAGCGACCACAGCAACCCTTCCATAACAAGCATGAAGTGATTAAACTAATGCGCTGTTTTATTGACGAGCTTATTGGCTAATTCGGCCTTAATTACACTATAAATTTCCTTAACACACTGAAAGTAATGAATTTCCGAAGCACTCACATCAGCAACCGCCCACTAACGAGTCTTTTGCTCGTAGGCTTGCTGACGCTCTCCACTTTGTGGCTCAGCAGTGCAACAGCAGCGCATATCCATCTGGATAATAACGATATTCAGTGTGAATTGTGCCTCAACCCCAACAACCGTAAAGCCAGCCTAGAAACCAACCCCACTGATTTTGTTTTTACTTCAACCCGAATCCATGTTGTCGTTGCCTGTTTCTCTGCACCACAACGGCCCCTTGTTGCGCCTTACAATAGCCGCGCCCCCCCTTCTCTATAGCTAATCAACACTTAATCATCCCTACATCGACATATCCTTGTTTTAGCTATAGGAAAATAGACTATGAAAAATATTTTTATGGCTGTGCTGGCCGTATCCAGCCTGCCTGATATCGTTTTGGCACAAGATCTTCCACACCAGCACACTGAATTAAACGAAATCGTTATTTCAGCTTCCCCACTGGAAGAAAGCGCCGCAGGAGTCAATCAAGCCGTGAGTGTTTTATCCGGCGAAGCGCTACACAATGCAGCAGCGGCTACTATCGGAGAAACCCTACAAAATGAACCGGGTGTAACCAGCTCAGGCTTTGGCCCCGGTGTAGGCAAACCGGTTATTCGTGGGCAAGTAGGCAATCGTGTCAAAGTCATGCAAGACAGCGTGGGAACCCTCGATGCGTCTTCAGCCAGTGGAGACCATGTAATTACCACCGAGGCCTTGGTGGCCAAACGTATTGAGGTACTTCGTGGACCCGCCACACTACGGTATGGCAATGGCGCCATCGGTGGTGTCGTCAATGTTATTGATAACCGTATTCCCGACAAGCTGCCTGAAGCAACAACAGGTGCTGTTGAGTACCGCCACAATAACGCCAATGATCAAAATAGCACGGTTATGATGCTGGACGGCGCAGTCACAGAAACGCCCCTAGGCAATTGGGCGTGGCATTTTGACGCGCTGTATCGAGATAGTAATGACACCGAAATTGAAGGTCTTGCTCAACGTCCTGAAGCAGGAGAAAACCCTACCGATCACAAAACCACAAATGGGTACATCGCCAACACCGATACGCAAGCCAATACGGTCACGGGTGGAGTTTCCTGGATTGGAGACGAAGGTTTTGTCGGTATATCCATAAGCGAAACGGAAAACCTCTACGGCATCCCTCCCGGTGGCAATGACCACGATGAAGAGTCCGAGCTAGTTCGTATTGATATGGAGCAAACCAGGCTAGACCTAAAAGCTGAATGGGCTGACGTCTTACCTGGTTTTAATCTGGGTCGAATTCGAATCAGCCACAACGATTACGAGCATACTGAGCTCGAAGGCAACGAGAAAGGAACCCGTTTTACCAATGAAGCTATCGAAGCCCGCGTTGAGCTACTACACCAGGAAATCGCAGGCTGGACCGGAGCTGTTGGCCTGCAACTCGAAGATCGACAGTTTGCAGCCATCGGCGACGAGGCTTTTATTCCCAAGTCAGACATTCAAAACACCGGGGTGTTCTGGGTGGGAGAAACGAGTCGTGGGGATTGGAGCTATGAATTAGGTCTTCGCCTGGATCGACAAACAATCGACCCCGAGAGAACATTGTCTATCAACGGATCAGAAATTAGTCATAACACCCAAAGTTTATCACTCAGTAGCCTCTGGCAAATAACTGATGAACAAGGCATCAGTCTATCCTTCACTCGCGCCCAGCGAGCACCATCAGTAGAAGAGCTACTCTCAAATGGCCCCCACTACGCCAGTGAAAGTTTCGATATTGGCAATGCCAATCTGGATGAAGAAACCAGTCATAATGCTGAAATCGGCTATCAATACAATGGCTCGATTAACAACAAAATTCCGTTGAAGCTTAGTGTGAACCTGTTTTACAACAGCATTGATGACTTTATTTTCCAGAAACGCACTGGCGCTATAGATATGGAGAGTGAATTATCCATTTTCCAATATCAGCAGGAAGATGCAACGTTCCGAGGCATTGAAACAAGTGTTGAAATTCCTCTCACCGATGACTGGGAAATCGAATTATTTGGTGACTATGTTCGTGCCAAGCTCGACAAAAGTGGTGACGTACCCCGTATCCCCCCGCTTCGTTATGGCATGGCCCTAAACTATCAACAGGAACAGTGGAATGCCGGGTTAAGACTCACGGAGGTTGAGCAACAAAATCACGCTGGAGACCTCGAAAGTGACACCCGTGGCTACACCCGACTAGATGGACACCTTCACTATCACCTAGGTAGCGAAAAAAATAGCTGGCTACTGTTTCTGAAAGCCAACAACTTATTGGATGAAGAAATTCGCAATTCCACCTCTTTTTTACGTGAAATTGCACCAGAACCCTCAAGAAGCCTGGAACTAGGTGTCCGCATGAGTTTCTAATACACCATTGCCTTAACTGATACACCATTGTCTTAACTAATACAGTACCGCTGTATTTGTATTCTATAAACAATTCTGGTCATTGCGCGTAAGATGATTACACACAGTGGCCAGATGGTTTAAAAACCAATCAAGCTACACTGATAGATCAAACACAAACACAAGTATCAAAAGGGGTATTCGAGTTGAAATGGTTAAAAGGCTTTTTCACCGTGGTGGTTATACTGCTATTAATGGTCATCGCAAGTGTGACCTTTCTATTAATAGGGGTTGACCCAAACAGTTATAAACCTGAACTAGAAAAATTAGCCAAAAACAATAACATCGAACTCTCCATTGAGGGAGACCTAAGCTGGTCTTTTTTCCCCAATCTGGCAGTGCAAGCTGGCTCTACCTCTATCTCTGGTAAAAAGGTAGACATCCCCGACATTCACTTTCAGCAAGCTGATTTTATCCTAGACTGGAAAGCACTGCTGTCGAGAACCATCCGCCTCAGGGCAATAGCCATAGATGGCGCTGACATAACAGTCGAGACGGTCAAAGAAGCCGCTAATATTGCAGCTTTACCCGGTGCCGGTGCCGCGGCCTCAACACAATCTCCACAAAGTACTGACACTACATTACCCTTCGAGCTTGCGATTGATGAACTATCACTCACAAACAGCCGCATCACTGTCATCACGGCGGGTGAACCGGACCAGATTATTGAAAAAATAAACTTCAGCAGTACAGGGTTAAACCTAGACGGACAACCCTTCTCTGTAACACTGAAGGCATCAACCACACTACCGGAACAAGCATCCCCTTTAGAGTTTGCGTTCAACTCCCAGATCAAATTTCAGCTTAAAGAACAAATCGCTGAACTCACAAATTCACAGCTAACATTGGATGGCTTTAAGCAACTACCGGTAGCTCTTAATTTTAACGCCATATACAAGGGCCAGGAAGACTCTCTAAGCCTGACCAATGTGACTGGAAAACTAGGCTCCGCTAGTATTAAGGGCGAGATCAACGCCCTTAAACTACAGACCGCACCCTCTGTTTCAGGCGAACTCTCCATTCAAAATCTGTTGTTAAGTGAACTACCCCTAGACGAACCACCCCAAGGCTTTAAAAAGCTAGGGATTCACACCCAATTTTCTGCTTCAGAAACGTTAGTAAAACTTACTCAACTCAAGCTAGCCCTAGACAGCTTCAATATTGGAGGCAATGTTTCCTTAAAGCTCGAAGGACCCCGTCAGCTAGAAATGGCGCTAAAAGGTGACAATCTGGTATTACCAACAACCAAGGGAGAAAGTGAGGCAACCAGTAATCAAGCAGCTTTATTGACGCCTATTCTGGCCCCCCTCGCCCTCTTGGATGGAGGCAAAGGCCACATAGAGCTAAACCTCAATAGCATCACCAGCGATAACATCAAAATTGATCAGCTCCACCTCAATTTATTTGCCAACGGAAATATTCTGGAAATAACCGATCTATCCGGAGCCATTTTTAATGGCACATTCCAGGCTACGACAAAAATTGACCTCAAGGAAAAAACACCTCGGGTTCAATTCTCCAAACAATTGGTCAATATTGACATTCATAGCGCTCTATCCACCTTGGCCGACCAGTCAGATATCCATGGAAGCCTGTCCATGGACTTTAGTGGTACCACCCGTGGCGATACTCAAGAAACCCTTATGGCTAATGTAAATGGCAATGGGAAACTCAGTGTTAAAAGCCTGCAAATGGACAATATCAATGTGGAACGCAGCTATTGCGAAATGGCAGCATTAGTAGAGCAAACACCGCTAAATCAGACCTGGTCCAACAGTACCCAGCTCAAAGACTTACAGGGTACGTTCCAATGGCGAGAACAAAAAATCACCCTGCCAGGGTTCACCACGGGTTTGGGTAATTTAGCCATATCCGGTAACGGCACGGTCAACCTGGAACAAGAAATTTACAACATGCTGATCACGGCCAACCTTCAAGGTGAGCGTACGTCAGAAACCGGCTGCCTCGTAAAAAGCAAACGTATACGAAACCGTGATATCCCACTTCGGTGCACAGGCTCTTTTGCTGAAGATGGCAAAGGAAATTGTCTACCAGACAAGCAATTCATCAACCAATTGCTGCAAGACAAAGTAAAGGAAAAGCTGTTTGATAAATTCCTCAAGCCAAAAGCCGACTCATCACAATCTTCAGATCCGGCAACCGACGTGACTGAGGAGCCCACAACTGAAGAACCTAAAGATATCAAAGAACAAGTAATAGATACCCTGCTAAAAGGTATTTTTAAATAGTGAGCAGCCGTTTCTCTCAACGTCTACTCACTTGGTTTGACCAACATGGACGAAAGGACCTGCCTTGGCAAAAAAACACCTCTGCCTACCGGGTGTGGGTCTCAGAAATCATGCTGCAACAAACCCAAGTCAATACCGTTATTCCCTATTACCAACGGTTCATGACCAGTTTTCCCACAGTAGAAACACTGGCCGCGGCTTCTCAAGATCAAGTGCTCCACCACTGGACGGGGCTTGGCTACTATGCCCGCGCCAGAAACCTGTATAAAACGGCGCAGCTTGTCGTTAATGAATGGAATGGCCGCTTTCCAAAAACCGTTGATCAACTAGAAACCTTACCGGGTATTGGTCGCTCAACTGCTGGCGCTATTTGTGCCATCGCCCATCAACAGCCCGCCACTATTCTCGATGGCAATGTAAAACGAGTATTAGCTCGCCATCAAGCCATTGACGGTTGGCCCGGGCAGTCTGCCACAAGTAAACAATTGTGGTCACTCGCAGAGCAGTACACACCGCAGGAAAGACCTGCAGACTACACTCAGGCCATCATGGACTTAGGAGCCACCCTCTGCACTCGCACCAAACCACAATGTAAAGAATGCCCCCTATCTGATGACTGCAAAGCATTTATGGCAGGAAACCCCACCGACTATCCCGGCAAAAAACCCAAAACAATACAGCCCGTTAGAGAATGTTTGTTTTTAATTATCCGCAACCCCCAAGGTGAAGTGCTATTAGAACAACGCCCCGCTAATGGACTTTGGGGCGGGCTATGGGTGTTTCCGCAATGTGATCGCGAAACAGACATACCGCATATTTGTGAACAACTCAGTCGTCCGGCAAAAACATGGCAAACACTACCAAGACAACGCCATACATTTAGCCATTTTCATCTAGACTACCAACCAGTACTCGTAGAAACCACGCAACAATGCTCTATCATGGATAGCAGTGGCATTGTCTGGTATAACCCTAATTCACCTCTAGAGATCGGTACGGCTCAGCCCGTAAAACAACTTCTGGAACAATTAACAACATAAGGTATACATCAATGGCACGTATGGTTCATTGCAAAAAACTGGGTAAAGAATTGGAAGGTCTCAATAATCCGCCCTTTCCCGGACCAAAAGGTCTTGAAATTTACGAAACCATATCCAAAAAAGCTTGGGAAGAATGGCTGGAACACCAAACCCGGCTAATTAATGAAAAACATTTAAATCTGATGGATATGACCGCCCGAACCTACCTGAATGAACAAAGAAACAAGTTCCTTGCCGATGAAAAATTTGATGAAGCTGAAGGTTATGTCCCGCCATCAAAATAATTTCCAACAACGCCCTTGACGACATAAAGACGAGAAGGTTTAATACGCGCCTCTTGTGACACGGCATGTGTAACAAGTAGTGCCCAGATAGCTCAGTCGGTAGAGCAGAGGATTGAAAATCCTCGTGTCGGCGGTTCGATTCCGTCTCTGGGCACCATTTTTTAAAATAAAGGGTTTATTTTCATACACTTAAAATAGCCAATATAGCCATTGATTCGTGACCCATTAGGTTGGTCATTAGAATATGGTAAAACAAAGCTCACCTTACATCACTCGAACCGCTGAAGGTATCTGGTATTATCAACGCTGGATGCCGGAACACTTCCGGTCATTCAACCTCGACTTAAGCCCTGTTTTCAGGTTGTCATTACGCACGAAGAACAAAAAACGAGCCATAAGACTGTCGCGAGTAATAAAATAGACAAGCTAGCACTGGACCACTTCGAAGACCCCAATGATTTTGCGCGGGGAATAAAGCTTCTGTATGAATCTGTTGCCGCCCTTACCCAAGGTCAGTCATTTAAGGATTATGAAGAAAACTTCCTAATGGATTTAGATGAGCTAGATCAGTGGCTCCTATCCAAGGCTGAACGCTTTAACCAGAAGATACAAAGCGAGTTTGGCAAGCTGCAACAGGAAATTACAGTACTACGAGAAGCATTACGTAACAGTAAATCGGTCACTAGCCCTGAGGATCAAGAGGCGCTCATCACAAAGATCAGAGAAAGCATTCATCCGCCCCTTTCTGATGAAGAAAATCCTACCCTTAAAGAGCTATTTGAAAAATGGAAGGAAGCCAATAAAGGTCGCATGGTAGAAACTAGCTATGAAAATTCTTATAAACCAGCTATGAGTTATTCATTCGTTTTGTAGATGACCATGAAGGCAACCCTGTTCGAATTAACGACCTAAAACCAGATCATATCCGGCATTATCAAAAGCACTACCAAGCAATACCCAAGGGCACCGACCCTACCGAATACACAATACCCCGATTGATTCGTTTAAAAGAGCCCGCAAAGGCCCCAAAAACCATTTTGCTTAACTATACCAATGTCAGCCACTTTCCTAAGCTGGATTGCTGCCAAAGGCTTCCCCATTAACACCGACCTTTTACATGTGCTCAAAAAAGGTACTGACGTTAGGCTTAATGAAAAACAAAAGAAACAACGCAAGCCATTTACTGATGACGATTTAGTAAAACTCTTCAATTCAGAGTACTACATATCTACGGGTAAATTTAAAACCTCGGCTATGTATTGGTCTGGCCTCATTTCATTATTTTCGGGCGCACGCATGTCTGAAATACTACAACTTGAAAAACACGATATTCAAGACGTTGATGGTATATGGGCGATCAAGTTTGATGATATCGACCATCAGACAACAGATAGTAGAAAGCATGTTAAAAAAGATGGTTCGCGCCGCTTAGTGCCTATCCATAAACAGCTACTTAAGCTTGGCTTTTTAGATTACGTGGCCACTAGAAAAACCCGTTTATTCCCCGATGAAGAACGCAATGACAAGGGCAAGTTTGATAGCTTCCAAAAGCGGCACACTACTTACAGAAAAAAGGTCAACGTAGTACCTAGTCATAATATGGAGCTTAAAGACTTCCACTCATTTAGGCACACTGTTAGAACCAGATTGACTGAGTTAAGGACGACAGGTCATGTATCACAGCGATTTGATGAGGGTATTATTGATGCGATTGTAGGCCATGCCTCAAAAGATAGAAGTGTGGGTCAAATTACCTACAATCACTCGCAGTACATGAAAGCCAAGAAGAAAGCACTGGATAGACTTCAATACGATTCTATTGATTTTGGAAAAATTATTTCGTGGGAAAAGTGTGAGTTTGCTAGAAAAACAGCTCGTAGGACAGCAAGAAAACGCCTGGGGTAACCCTATTTAAAAATTCGAGGCATTACCTCGAGAAATTAAACACCGCATATAAACTATACGCATACAACAACAGGAGTATGTGTATTTGTCACTAAATGACCCCCATTCGGTCATCGACAAGCATTTGAAACAGCTTAACCAAAATACCTTTTTGTTCAGCTACAAAGTGCCAAAACACCTCCGACACAATAATCACAGCCTACCTACTAAAATCACTAAACGAATTACCACCCCCAATAAGCAGCAGGCTATACAGATAGCCATGCTGTACTTATTTGAAATTGAATTAATGCCTTAGCGTATAGTCAAAATAGAATACCTACTACAGCCAATGAAGGCCCAAGCATAAGGAAACACGGATGTTAGTACTAAGCAGAAAAATCAAAGAGTCCATCACCCTTCAAACCCAAGAAGGCACCATTACAATATCCATCGAAGGCATTAGGGGTAAGGTTAAGGTGGGCATTGATGCACCACAGTCTGTTGATGTGGATAGAACTGAGTTGTTAGCCGTATCTAGCAAAGAATAATTCTACTTCGGTGTAATAGGCTGCTATCGGCCAAAAGCGGTCATGTCTTATTTCTTGGTTGATCAAAAAATAATCTCTCCGTCACCTTTTGCATAAAACCCCAACCAACTCGTATATTTAAAAACTAATTTCTACTCCAATGTTTTTTAATAAGGTCGTAAGCCGATTGCACTTCTTGGGTCTTTTCTGTGGCCACCTGAATCATATCTTCAGGCACGCCCTGCCCCATTAACTTATCGGGGTGATACTGGCTCATCAGTTTTCGGTATGCACGCTTAATTTCATGGTCTGTGCTTTGAGCTCTCATGCCTAATGCGCTATAAGCACCGTCTAAATCCGACGCTGTTGTTGCCGACCCGCCGCCACCTGCAAAGTGCGACTGGCTTTTGACCATGACAATCAGCCGTTCATATTCAATACTTGAAAACCCCAATCTTGCGGCAATGGTTCTTAATAACGAATCTTCAGCTTGGTCGACCACACCATCCGCTAACGCCATGGCAATTAAAAAGACTAATAGCAATTGCTTAAGATTATTGGTATGCCCACAAACGATTAAAAACTCATCTAATACCAGCTCGATGGAAAATCCTGCGGTAGAACTTTTTTTAAATAAATTGACCGCTTTTTTTCGATGCTTAAACGTCATACCTAGCTGCGCCATAAACTGCTCAACATGTCTGATTTCATCCTGCGAAATATGACCGTCAGCTTTGGCTAATTTACCTTTTAAAAGAAAAATGGTCTCCATGAAAATGGTTTGACGCTTTTCTTTAGTTAAGGGATTAATCGCACCTAACCCTAATGAAAAGAAGCGATCTAGACTCGTCCCCAAAAATCACGCAAACAATATGCCGAAAAAACCAAAACTGGAAAAATAAGCTAACAACGGTAAAATAAATTTAAGCAATGTAATAACCTGAGACCTCAGCATAACTACTGTGCTCGCCAATACTTTGTTAAAAACAGGCTTAAAATGCTCATTTACACCACTTTTGCGCCTGTTTTTTCCTCGTCTTGGCTTCGCTCGCGACGTTATACTGAGGTCTCACGATTAATGTTCAGGCAACGCCGTTTACTCATCTTAAAACTATCAGTTATCATGTTCTCAACTCTCGATTAAAGGGGAATTTCAATGAAACAAGCAAAAAGATTCTTATCCTGCAATACCTACTGTCAGTATTTCCTCTGTGCGGCACTGCTGACATTGTCGAACAGCTTATTCTCAGCAGACATGGAGACCAATAACAGCAATTCCTTGGCGGACCAAATTACCGATACCCAGCGCTCGGCCGAACAACTGCAATCTCAACTCAAATCATCGAACGCGAATACTCTTACCCCGGCTTCTACAATGCCTGGCCATCAAGGAAAAAAAATGATGCCGATGGGCATGATGGATGACCAGAAAAGTAAGAAAAACCCTGCAGACAGCATGGGCGGCAACATGAACATGATGGACGAAAAGAGCGGCATGGAGAACCCAGCGGACAATGCCAATAGCATGCGCGGTAATATGGGTAATATGGGTAATATGGGTAATATGGGTAATATGGGTAGGATGAAAAATACTGGCATGAATAATGCTGATGGTAAATTACCTGCTTTCCCAGGCAACAAGCATCTATATCATCTCGGCGCAAATAACTTCTTTCTTGATTCAACAGATGCTATTGGCTTAACTTCGTCACAACAACAGCAGCTAAAGCAAATATCACTCAACTGGCAAAATGCGGATCAACAGTACAATAAAAAAATTGAACAATCTGAGCAAGATCTATGGCAACTGACTGGTAGTGACGTGCCGAACAGTCAACAAATAGAACAGAAAGTTCGCGAAATCGAGGCGATCAAAACTCAAGAGCGTATCGCCTTTATCCGGGCTGTTGGAGAAGCTGCAACAATATTAACAGCCGAACAACGGCTGTCACTAATCCAGACTGACGTCCCGCCTGAATCTATGCGTCAGCAATAATTCTTTATCAGGAACGATACTATGCTTATGAGACTCTCTAATGCACCCTTGCCAGATTTCCTCGCACTTATACTGTTGGGTGTATTGTTTGCTTTCACCGATACAGCTTTTGCTCAAACTGAGCACGATAAACATCACCCGGACGACGCTACCCTGAATATCCAGTTCGGGAGCCAGGTGGCGACCGGGATGGGGCCGGGAATAGGGCCTGGACAGAAGAAGGGACCGGGCATGATGGGGGGCGGTATGGATATGGAAAAGATGAGGCTGGGGATGCAAGGCGCGCTGCCAACCCCGACAGATCTTTATCCTACCTTGATGAGCCTGCCAAAACTAAACCCGGAGGAGCGTGAGCAAGTCCTGCAACAGGCCCGACAACGTATGCGTGAGGGAATGGCGCTGATAAATACTAACCTGGGGCTGATGGCCAACGCCACCGAAAAAGACGATTTTGCAGCAATGCAGGCAGCAACCTATGAGCTACACCAGGGTTTAGCCCGGTTTGACAGTGGTCTGGCGGTACAACAGGCGTTAGCCGAAGGACGTGAACCCCGCAGTATTGCGCTGGATTGGTTTAAGACTGAATTAAATCTCTCGCCTACAACGGCAGTGCAAGCATCTGTGCCATTGTCCTTTTTCCACTGGTTCGTGATGGGGTTGTTGCTGGCTTTCGTCGTTCTGGTGCTGGTGGTTCATCTGCTCAAAATGCGCCACGCGACGAAACTGCTGCAACACCTAGCGGAAACTGACAGCGCTAATATGCCGGATGAGCCTGCCGTGCCCGTGGTTCCGGCGCCCAAGTGGAATGGCCGCCTGCAGGTGATACGCATTTTCCAGGAAACGCCCGATGTCAAAACCTTTCGATTGGTGAACGCTGACGGCGGACCGGTTCCTTTCACCTATGAACCGGGACAATTTCTATCGATGCGCATGAACGTCGACGGCGAGATGATCAAACGCACTTATACCATTGCGTCTTCACCCACCCAGCGCTATCACTGTGAACTTACCATTAAGCGCGAGGAGCTGGGTATAATGTCGCGCTTTATGCACGAGCGAGTAAACGAAGGTGATCTGATCGAGGCGGATAAACCTGGCGGCAAATTCACCTTCGACGGCAGTGAGGCCGAAAGCATCGTGCTGATTGGCGGCGGCGTGGGCATTACGCCGCTGATGGCGGTACTGCGCTATCTGGCCGATGCTGGCTGGAAAAAACCGATCTATTTTCTGTTTGCCTGCAAAACCCTGGATGATTTTATCTTCCGCCGGGAGCTGGAATATCTTGATGCTCGCAATGACAATGTCCACTTGCACTGTTTTATATCTGCGCTTGAGGAGTCGGCTTCGGCTTCCTACGCCGAGCAGGGCCGCATCAGTGCGGAGCGGCTAGCGGCGCTGGTGCCGGACATTCAATCCCGCCGCGTACATCTATGTGGCTCTCCGCCGATGATGGACGCCGTCAAAGCCATGCTGGCGGAATTGAATGTGCCTAAAGCACAGCTCAAAACAGAAGCCTTCGGTACCGGTAAACCGAAACAGACGGTTTCACTGGAAAGTTCCGTTGAAAGCGATCCCAAAGTGACCTTTCAAAAATCTCAAAAAACAGCTCCTTTCCCTGAGTGTTGTACCCTATTAGATGTAGCCGAAAATATTGGCGTGGAAATCGAGAGCTCCTGCTTGATGGGAACGTGTGGCATATGCATGACTAAACTGATATCCGGTGAAGTCACCATGGAATCTGAAGATGGGCTGGATGACAACGACAGGGCCGCGGGCATGATCCTGGCCTGTCAGGCCAAAGCGAAAACGGACGTTGTCGTGGATGCCTAGGGGGAGTAGTTATGAAAGAAAATGAACGTATTCTGATAAGCAGCCTCGTGCTGCTATTCCTGGTCGTATGGCTGGGATTCATCTTTCACGCGGATCCCCAATTTGCCGGCAGTGCGCTGGGCGGTTTGTTTGGAGTAACCGGGGCGCTGTTCATGCTGCTGCCCCTACTTTATCTGATCATCAAGCGTATCAAACCGCTGAAAACCGCTATCACTCGTCATGCCCCCATGCGTAGTCTGTTGACCTGGCATATCTATGCGGGTGTTATCGGGCCAATCCTAGTGATGATCCATACCGGTCATAAATTTAACAGCGTTATTGGCATTGGTTTAACAGGAATGACTCTTATTGTGGTGCTCAGCGGCTTTGTCGGCCGTTATTTGATGAAGCAAATCAGCAGTGATATCAAAGACAAGAAACAGCTACTGGCGGGGCTTAATGCCGCTTACCACTACGCGCAGTACCAACTGCAAACCTGTTGCGCGGAAGAACGTCAACACCTGCAGCCCTTTGCTGGTTTTTTTTCGCGACTAATGCCATCAATGCTGAGTAAAAAACAACTCTACAATCAGAGCATTAAGCAGATGCCAACCGCTCAACGCGCACTGATGTTAAGCGAGACTGTTGCCGATGTGGAATACAGTATTGCCGTTCACGAGAGGGTCAAGCGGGTTTTCATGCGTTGGTTAAAACTGCATATTGCCATGTCTTGTGTTTTATACCTGTTGTTAGGCTGGCACATTTTTTCAGGTATTTATTTCGGTTTGAGGTGGTTCGAGTGAAGCGTTTTCTCATTATTGCAATCATCTCTCTGGCTCTATTGGCCGTAGGCGTTACACTGGGCACCCGATCATCGGTGCAGGATAGCCTCAACCAATTCAATGGCAATATCCGCTGGCAATCATTGTCATCCCCTGGCGATTTATCTCAGGCACACCAGTTTCTTGAATCCGATTGTGAAACTTGCCATCAGCCGGTTACTGGCGTTGATGACCGGCAATGTATTCTCTGTCACGCCAATGAGTCTTCGCTGTTAATCCGTCAACCCACCGCCTTCCATGCCGATATTCAGGAATGCTCTGCCTGTCACATCGAGCATCAAGGCGGTGATGCCTCGCTCACGCAAATGGATCATTCTTTACTGGTGGCTATCGGTCAATCCCTGGCGGATACCGTGGATGCAGGTTCGCAGGAGGGGCTGGCGCTTGCCAGCACGCTGGATCAGTTACAGCGGCACGTTGGCATTCAGAGCGGGGGCAATCCATTGTTGTCAAAAAACGAGTCGCTGTTAAATTGTGCAAGCTGTCACGCTAACGATGACCGACACTTTAAGCTATTTGGTGAAGATTGCGGCAGCTGTCATGGCGTCGACCGGTGGACCCTGGCAGACTTCATCCATCCGCCACCCAGCTCGATGGACTGTGCGCAGTGTCACCAGGCGCCGCCAAGCCACTACAAGCCCCATTTCAAAATGATGTCCCAGAAAATAGCGGGCAGGCCCAACGCGCCGGTAGAGCAATGTTACCAATGCCATCAAACCACTGCGTGGCACGATATTCAGCAAGTAGGCCTCTATAAACATCATTGAAAAACAGCGTTACATGAGATGCGGCATGGAAGCTGGCCTTCGCACACTGTTGTGGTGAACACTGGCTTAATAAAAAAAGCCATAATTGCTCCCGGAATATTTTGAGTCGAGATAAATAGTTGGCCCGATAAACATTGATTTTCATTGGACTTGATTAGTTCGGGCACAGTGTTGGCCTTAATTGATGCGTGGTTCTAAAACCAGCCACAAATTTAGATTTATTTTATCCCGTTCTTTGCTAAAGATTCTTAACAAAGAATAACTTAAGAGGGTTTTCTGGAAAGAGTCATTTATCCGCTATTTTGGTACAAAAAATACTTAGTCTCTTACCCACCAATTCTTATACAAAGTGGTAAAAAAAATCATGAGCAGATCTCACAAAATTTTGGGAGGATTACGTGCTCACGAATATGAAGTGTTTATAGCCCGCACGCGCCGTCCCAGTTTAGTGAGATAGTACTTGTACCTATGACCGACCTTTTTGAACAATCCGCGGGTTCGCAGGCGTTTGAACAAAAGGAGGCACGGCTCGGCAACTGGGCCCTGAGATTGGCGGCTCGAAATCCACTGATACACCATTTTCCGCAGGCAATGGTAAGAAAGAGACTGAAATCATCGTTGAGAAACAGATTGAATCCGTGGTAGGAGCGCTCTCCGTCAGTTCCCAGGCCGGGCCATCTTGTCGATCGCCTTGAGTCCGGCATCAGGGTTGTCGATTGCTGCGATGAAGGCGGGGCCTTGCATGGTCTTGTCCGGTGCATTTTTATCAGTAGCGACCCAGCTGACTGTCATTCAAACACTGTATATTGTCCTCTTTGGAGATGTGCACCTGTCCTGCTCCGGCTATGCGGTCAGAATCCCGGAACTTTGCTGGCGCCGCAATGTCAGTAGGTACGGAGGCAGGCTACTCAGCCTAGTAGCATCTCTCTAGGACATCTCCACAGGATTAACTCGTAATGGAAAAAGCTTTCGCGGCCAGTCAGCAGGCTCCCCCCAGTCGCAGTCGTGTCCTTGGCTGGCGCCTTGCCGTCTCTACTGTTCTGATCATCAGCCTCGTCATGGGCAGCATTTCCATTGGTCAACATTTCTTTCAATTGAAGGAGCAACAGCAACTGCACCAGAAACTACTGACGATGTCTCTGGCTCCGCTGGCCGTTAACCTGGAAGGTGCCCAGAAAATCGAAACCATGCAACGAGAGGTGGAGGACTTTCACTCTGCCTATATAAAGAAAGGATACGCCGTTCACGAGGTTATCTTGCGCGATGCCGCCAATGAACCGGTGTTCTCTCTTGGCGTATCGAATGATGCAGACAGAGGCGCGGGTTATCTTCAAGCCGTGATCCCGATTGCTTCTCCACTATTGCAGGGAGGCTATGGCGACCTGAGTGTGTCCGTGAATAGTGAGGCCAACCGGAACGCGATAGTCCGCGGTTGGTGGCTTTGGGGCATCCACTTTGCGGTTACGCTTGGTGTGTTAGCCCTGTTTCTCACTACTGCCATCTATTTTCAGGTGACCAGGCCTGTCAACCGTCTGGTGCGGACTGTCAAGAAAATGGAGCAGGGCTATTGGAAGACAACTGATCTGGCAAGCGGTGCCTGGGAGATACGCTGGCTGGCGTGGCGTTTCAGCAGCATGGCTCAAGAAGTGCAAACGACGATAACGCATTTTCTCGAGGCCGAGAAAAAAGCGCGATCGCAAACACCGAAGCGTACGGATGCCCCTGCAATGGAAGATCCAGAGCAGCAATCCGGTTCGGATTATTCCGTACCGGATCATGCCGACGGTCCGGCCTACCGAGACCTTCTAGCAGTTTGCGACAGGCTGAAAGCAACGCATCCGGACGACCCGGGGGCTGCAGCGCTTGGCCGCAGCATTTGGAAACGAGAGGCAGTGGAGGCTAACCGTCTCGGTCTCTTCGAGATCAAGGCGCGGCTTGAGAACGAAGCGCTTCGTTTGACAGAGCCCGAGGGGTATAGAAGTTTGGACGAACAACTTACCGCGCTTACGGAGCCCTGGTGGAAATGGATGGAGCAATCCCGTGACGCGTTATACCTCCTGCTTGAAGAGACAGAAATTCCCTGTATAAGGGTGCTGTATCGAGTGAAACATACGGCCGGGGTTTGGGCGAAAATGCAAAGCAAGGGACTGAGACTGGATGAAGTACCGGACCTGTTCGCTTTCAGAATAATTGTCTCGACGGAACTCGATTGTTACGCCGTGCTCGGCGTCATGCATCAGAAATACAAACCTGACATCACACGTTTCAAAGACTATATTGCAAAACCGAAGGGGAGCGGCTACAGAAGCTTACATACCTGTATGGTTGCCGATGCAGGTCCTGTTTTTGAGCTCCAGATTCGATCGATTGCCATGGATCGACAGGCAGAACGCGGAGACGCGGCACACTGGGTTTACAAGCGAGACGGGCACGAGACACGTGGTAGGCGGGTTCCGACACGTTGGTGGCAACAATTATTATGGCAAGATGGAAAGCCGCCCAGTTCCTAAACGAGCTGCAGACAGCCGAATCATTCGTACACACAGGTCTCATTGGGGCTTGACTCACTGCTGTCCCACTTAAACCATAATAAAAAGACTTAAATTTTAACGAGTTGATACAATGAATGTGCGAAAAAACAGTGTAAAAACAAGGAGATTTAAACCATGGCACATCATAACACCCTCTTTTCTCAGATGCTGATACTCAAATTGGTGCCGAGGATAGTATTGTGGAATTAACCGGGCTTATCGCATTCCAAAATTTATCCAGTAAGTTCAATAGCGCTTTAGATGTGCCGCCTCAGGGGTTTTGTAGGCTTCCTGATGGTGATATCAGTGGCAACGATCTCTTCCTTGCTCAGGCTATTATAAACATCACTGATAAATACCGGGGGCTGGCTCAACTAAAAGGGTGATTGGCGTAAACCAAATTCCCTGTGTCCGCTGATGGCGGTTAAGCATTGATTAAAAGATGAACCCAGATGCTCGCACCGTAGCCGAGGGCAATCACAGGTGTCCATTTCAGGTGGCTGAAAAACGTATATTGGCCACGGGCCTGGCCCATCAGAGCAACGCCTGCGGCCGAACCAATTGATAATAAGCTGCCGCCCACACCCGCCGTCAGCGTGACCAGCAACCACTGGACATGGGGCATTTCCGGATTCATGGTGAGTACCGCAAACATCACCGGAATGTTATCGACGATGGCCGACAAGATGCCGACCAGGATGTTGGCATTGGTTGCCCCCAGTTCCCCATACATAAAACCGGAAGCCATGCCCAAATAGCCAATAAAGCCGAGACCGCCAACAGCCAGGATGATGCCATAGAAGAAAAACAGCGTATCCCATTCAGCATGCGCAATTCTATCAAAAACATCGAAACTGGTAGAATCATCAGTAGAGCACTCGGTGCACGGCAGGCAGGCGGTGCTGTCAGTCGAGGCTGCTGATTTTCGACGCAGAAAGAAAGCGTAGAATTCCAGATAAGCCAATCCTGTCATCATGCCAAAAACCGGGGGGATGTGTAGGAAATTGTGCACACTGACTGCGGTAACGATTGTTAAGAGGAAAAGGCCGACGATGGTCGGTCCGCCATATTTCATGACTTTTTCTTCAACTTGGGTGGCCGGGGGCTTACCGGAAGGTAGCGCAAACTGCATGATAAATGCGGGTAAAACAAAATTTACCAGGGAAGGAATAAACAGGTCGAAGAATTCCCAGAATTCAATAACGCCTTTTTGCCATACCATTAGTGTCGTAATATCACCAAAGGGACTAAACGAACCGCCGGCATTGGCACCGACAACGATGTTGACGCAGGCTACTGTCACGAATTGTGGTTTTCCGTCGCCGACCGCCAGCACAACGGCACCCATAACCAATGCCGTTGTCAGATTGTCTGCAATGGGTGAAAGAACAAAGGCCAGGGTTCCCGTTAGCCAGAACAACAAACGATAGCTAAAACCTTTGGCGACCAGCCAGTTACGCAGCGCCTTGAAGACATTGCGCTCCACCATGGAGTTGATATAAGTCATTGCTACCAGCAAAAAGAAGAAGAGCTCGGCGTATTCCAGAAAGGTGTGGCTTATAGCCGATTCAACCACCTCGGGCAGCTGGTGCTCGTAAGCAAACGCGATCAATATCCAGATCAATCCGGCAGCTAAAAGTACCGGCTTGGATTTTCGCAGTTGCAAGCGGTCCTCCAGAATAACAAGGACATAGGCCGCCGCGAAAATGGCGATAGCGACAAAACCCGTCCAGCTACGGGTCAGGTCCAACATCGCATTATTGCTTTCGGAAGCCTGTGCAGGAACAACCATTAAGAGCCCCGAGATCATAAAAAAATACCGTTTCATGTATGTGGCTTTCCTTTTTTTTGAGTCTGAGTTTACCTTTCTGAACCGTCAAAAAAAATGCCAGTCCTTTATATCATGGCCTCTCTATAATGTAAGTAAAGGAGGTAGATTTTTTAGTGGGTGATCGTTTATAATACGTGCTCTCGCTTTTCAATCGAAGCTGTAAGGAAATCTCAATGAAAATATTCGTAAAAGCCATGATTATCACAACTGCTTTATCAGCGCCTGCGTTTGCCGAAAAAGATCACCAACATGGTGGTATGGGCATGGAGGGTATGATGAACCAGAAACAGATGACGACGATGCACAAACACATGACAGAAATGCATGAGTTGATGGCGAAGCTTAAACAGGAAACAGACGCCAAGAAACGTGAGGAACTGATGCAAGCCCATATGGAGAATATGCAGGACGCTATGCTGACGATGAATGGAAAAGACAAAATGATGAAAGAAGGTGAGGGTATGTCGTCCGTGAAGATGGGAGATCGCATGGGCATGGTGGAACAGCGTATGCAAATGATGGAAATGATGATGGGGCAAATGGTAGAACATGATGTTGAGGAAAAAAAAGAGCAACGCCATAAGCACAAAATGCCATAAGCACAAAAGGCAATAACCTTCTTGCCCGCAATTCTCATTATGACTCATTACGTAGGGAGGATAGTGATTACCCTTCACGTTTCATCGTCTACGGGTTAACAATTCGCGTTGATATTTTTCTCTTTTCGGTCGCCCTCGCTGCTTGTAAGCGGAGTCGGACATTGGTGCACAGTGGGTATAGGTGGAATAAACGCCCTTTTGCGTCCAGCTCTTTGTCTCAGTTCAGTTGGCGCATCTTTTTTGTTTTGCCGGACAGCAATAAGATCTTTAGCTTCTTCAACAGGACCAATTCCCGAACCTATTGGATGACTCCCATCAGTAATAATACAACGAATATGAATGCCGCAAGCTTCCCCAACTCGTGTAAATAAGGATGCTAATCTATCCGCTTCAACTTCACTGCGAACTTTTGCTGTATCACCGACTGGTATATCGATAATGGCATGGGTTGAACCGGCTGCGATTTTTTTGAAAGAACCGACGCTATCAATTGTCCTTCGCCATCAAGCTCCAATGCCCTTTCGATACGAATGAGCAAGTCGTCAGCGGGACTTAAATTGACCGCGCCTCCCCAAGAAAGACACGCGCCAGTTTCTTCAACCACACGCTTCATTTCGGAGAGCTCAAGGCTAACATTGGTAATCGCTTCCATAGTATCAGCGGTACCGGCAGGTGAAGTAATCGCGCGCGATGACGTTTTGGGTATGATCAAACCCGCAGCGCTAACAATGGAAACAACAAAAAGGCGTTGTACGGTTTCCAGGAATTCCGCCGATGCAATGCTTATCATAGATTCGCCCTTTGGCGGGCCAGGTTAATCGTTTGCCACATTTGACCATGGCCTGGGTCAAATAAATAATGGGGCTGACCCAGATAACATGAAATTATGTTATACAGGCAGGCAT
>TARA_R110001592_G_scaffold16881_5_pt1 | contig 22242 bp, 22 predicted proteins | sample TARA_R110001592 | Tara Oceans TARA_R110001592 (sample SAMEA4398387) | marine metagenome | biome: Polar Biome; feature: [SRF] surface water layer (ENVO:00010504); material: water (ENVO:00002006), including particulate matter (ENVO:01000060) such as... | depth 5 m | reverse complement strand
GACAAGCCTAAAGCGTCCCTTGTTAAATGACCCAATGTCGGACGTGCAGATCGCCAATATAGAGCCTGCACTAGGCGTTGAAAAAGGTGCAACAATCATTCCCGATACAACAGGCAGAGAAAACATCGAGAATGTCATTTTGAATTTGGGGCACACCCCGAATGATAACAACGCGCGCAGTGAAGCAGCAGAAGCGCCCAAACACATCGCCATTACAACAAACCCCACAGAAAAACAAAGCCAAGCCACAGACAGCGCGCCACATCAATATATAGCCCCCCAAGGCAATGGCAAAATCGCCATTATCATTGATGATATGGGGCTGACACTGCGCAGTAAGCTTGTCGAAGTGATGCCTGCGCCGCTTACATTATCCTACTTGCCATACGCCAAGGATCTGAAGGAGCGCACAAAACGCGCCGCCGCAAATGGACATGAACTTATGGTGCATATCCCGATGCAACCGCTGAATGATAATATAGATGCCGGCCCGCATGTTTTAAAAGTCGATCAAACCCCGAAAGAATTACTGGCTAATCTGGATTGGGATTTATCGCGTTTCGATGGGTTTGTCGGCGTCAATAACCACATGGGCAGCCGCATCACAGGGGACAGGCGCTCTATGGCTTATGTCATGAGTGACCTTAAAAAACGCGGGCTGTATTTTATTGATTCCAGAACAATCAGTGCCTCTGTCGCCGCAGATGTCGCAAAGGAATATGGCCTTGCCTATGGTGAGCGCGATATCTTTCTCGATCATAAAATCACACCTGAATTTATTCACGGCGCGCTGAAAAAACTTGAAGATAAGGCGCGGAAGAATGGCTATGCCATCGCGATAGGGCATCCGCATAAAGAAACCATTGACGCGTTGAAAGAATGGATTCCAACGCTAAAGGATAAGGGCTTAACCCTTGTTCCTGCCAGCGCCGTTCTGCATCAGCCTATCGAATCCACAAACGATATCCTTGCAAACAGTGATGCGCCCGAAGACAGTAAGGCAAAACCCTATACAGTAAGGCAAAACCCTATTAAGTAAATTTTTGAATGGTCAGATTAGCGGCATGTAAAACGGCCTTGGCCTTGTTACAACATTCCTGATGTTCAAAATCAGGATCACTATCCGCCACAACGCCGCCGCCTGCCTGAACATAAACTTTATTATCCTTAACCAGCGCAGTGCGCAGTGCAATACAGCTATCCATCGCATGCTTGGAGAAATAGCCAACGCCGCCGGCATAAGTTCCGCGACGGCTCACTTCCAATTCGTCAATAATCTCCATCGCGCGAATTTTTGGCGCGCCGCTGACCGTTCCTGCGGGGAAACCCGCAAACAGCGCATCGACGATATCAACATCATCACGCAAATGCCCCTCAACATTCGATACAATATGCATAACGTGTGAATACAGTTCGACCTGAAACTCTTCGGTGACATTCACACTGCCGATCTTGGCAACGCGTCCCACATCGTTACGCCCCAAATCAAGCAGCATGAGGTGCTCTGAGCGTTCTTTCGGGTCAGACAACAATTCCTCGGCCAGAGCCTTATCCTCGGCGGACGTTGCACCACGTCGGCGCGTTCCGGCAATCGGGCGTATGGTGACAACATCATCGCGCACCCGCACCAATATTTCAGGGCTTGAACCGACAAGGGCAAAACCATCAAAGGCCAGATGAAACAAAAACGGCGAAGGGTTCACACTGCGTAGGGAACGGTAAAGCTCGAATGACGGCAAATCAAAATCAACGGAAAATCTTTGTGAGGGCACAACCTGAAAAATCTCGCCAGACACAATATAATCAACAGCTTTCCTAACCGCGTCTTTATAATCGGCCTCAGGCGTATTTGATATTGGCGCCTGATCACCGCTCAACGCCGTTTTGCACTCTACCAACGCACGATCAAGCGGCGCATGGACGGCGCGCAACGCCTTATCAAGACGCCCGTGCGCAGCGTTATAGGCTGCCTCGGCGGATATATCGCTGTTATTGGCATGGCTGTAGACAGGCGTCGCAAAACACATTGTGTTTTTAACGTTATCAAAGATCACCAAAAGGGAAGGGCGCATCAATACGCTGTCAGGAACGCCAAGATCATCAGGGTTGTTGTCGGGTATATCCTCTACAATCCTGATCATGTCATAACCAATATAGCCAAACATACCCAGCGCGCACATAGGCGGCAAATCATCAGGCGTCACATCGACAGAACTTTGTGAAATAATAGCGCTTAATGACTCTCTGGCATCGACATCTTGCTTAACCCACTGTCCGTTTGCATCACTAACCTCAACAGCGCCCTTTGAACAACGCCATAGCAAATCGGGCTGCGTTCCAATAATGGAATAACGCCCCAGCGTCGCGCCGCCCTCTACGGATTCAAGCAAGAAAGCATAAGGGGAATGCCCACAAATTTTCAAATAGGTTGAAACAGGCGTTTCAAGATCAGATGACATCCAGTGCCACACAATTTGAGATTTTCCTGCGGCGTAAATATTCCGAAACGCGTCAATATCCGGTGAAAAAGTCACATGATCAAGCTGTTCTGACATTGTTTAATAGCTCTCATCTTCCTTTGCGCCATAGGCATTCTCAAGCAACGCTCTGTTCACTTTAACATTGTATTTCTTCGACAGGCCGCGCAGATACATTAAGAACATTTCATCACCAGCCTCAGTATTCACTGTCTTAGCAATTGCTTCTTGAGATTCTTTGGCCGCGTCATCAATCTCTGGCAATGTTACATTTGACACTTTCATTAAGGCCAGCTTCCCATCAAATTCCAAAATGTCATGCGCGCCAATATGCGTTTGGAAAATTGTTGGACGCAAGGCATCGGTCAGTGGCTTTGCCATCTCTCCCGATAATGTAATGCCTTTGATTGATTGAATTTTTTTCTTATTCTCTTTGGCTATGCTTTCAAATGAAGAACCACCTGTACCGATCTCTGCTAAATATTTTTTCAGCTTCAGATCATTTTCATCATGCTTCTGATCCTTGATGAATTGCGTGGCTAACTCTTCCTTCACATCTTCAAATGATTTGAAATGCTCATCCTCCACATCCGTAAGAACAAACGAAGCAAGTAAGCCGCTTGGCAATTCCTGCAACATGGATGTTTCGCCTTTCTGCAATTCAAAAATCAAACCGAGAATCTCTTCTTGATCCGCTGGCTTGAATTGTTCCAGCACTCTCTCTGCATTCTTGCCCAAACCTTTATCATCAACAGGCAAAACAGTGGTTATGCTCAACTGAACCGTTTTAGCGGCATCTTCCAAAGAAACTCCTTCATCCAGACTTTCATCCAGATCTTCAGAGATTTTGTATATCGCCTCATCTTTCTTTGCATTGGTGATCACCTCGACGATATTTTTCTTAACCTCGTCATATGTTCTTGTTGTTGCCGGAACGATTTCTTCCAAACGCACAATGTGATAACCCAACATGGTTTTCACAGGGGGTGTAACGTCACCGACCTTAAGGTTCTCAAGCGCATCGCGCAGGGCAGGGAGCATCGATGCCTTTTCAAATGCGCCATTCTCAAAATAACGCCCCTCAGAGCCAACAATCGCTACAGCGGCGTCCTTAATAGATTTACCGGCATTTATCGCATCAGATATTTTTTGTGCCTGCGCTTCATCATCAACCAAGGACTGGGTTAGAATATATTGATCACCGACTTTGAAATCGTCGATATTATCATCATAAAATGCCTGAGCCTCATCATCAGATACACTCACATCAACCTTAATAACTGCGGGGTCAAAAACGCCGACTTTAACCGTTCTGTATTCAGGTATCGTGTATTTTAATTTTTTCACGCTGTCATATAAACGCTTTAACTGCTCATCTGTCGCAGGCTCAACATTCGTAATTTCATCATCAGAGAACATGATGATATCAACATCGCGTGTTTGCTGTTGAAACTGATATAAATCATCAACCAAATCAGCGTTATCAGGTTTAAAACCTGCGCGCAGCGCCTGCATAATAATATCGCCCGACGTTTCACGGCTCATAAGGGATACAAATTCAAATTCCGACATACCTTGATAGCGCAACATATCTTCGAGGGCCTCTTGCATGGTTTGTCCGGGCTTTACGTTGGGCTTTAAGAATTCTGCGACGCGCTGCGCAATACGATTTTTATCAAGTGAAAGACCAAGCTCTCTGGCTTCATTAAGCAAGAAATAGGTGCGAATTTCACCTGTCAGGATTTCATCTGTAAGACCCATTTTAAAGGCTTGTTGTGGTGTAATACCGCGATAGCGTGCCAAAGAACGACGCAACGTGTTATTAAAATCCTGTATACTGATTGTATCATCGGCAATACGAACAACGTCATTACCACCAACACCGCCGCCGCCATTTAAAACGCCGCGCACATCCATCATAACAAGCCCACCCACGGACATCCCGAGAATACCAAAAAGAATATATTTAAAAAAGCCGCCACTTGCCCCATTGCGTAAAGATCGCATTACCATAATTTTCACATATCCATTTTTGTTACGATGCCAGCACTATAAGCAGCGTTATTTGAACGGGCAAGCGTACAAATATGCAAAAACATTAAAAATCAACGACAATTACCCCTTTTTATCGTCGCAGAATTTGGATAGGGTGCACACGAACACGATATAACAAGGGTCTATAAATGAAAAAGCTGATTGCTGGAAATTGGAAAATGAACGGAAGTAAAGCCGATGCCACTTCTCTGGCACAGGCGTTGCTGGCAAAAACCCAAGAAACGCCATCACTATTTGAACATTGCGACATTCTTGTTTGCCCGCCATTTATTCATATCGAAACCGTGCAAAACATCATTAAAGGTTCAGACATCCAACTGGGCGCACAAGATTGTGCACAAAATGAAAATGGAGCGCATACGGGTGATATTTCCGCTGACATGATTCGCGATAGTCACTGTGCTTATGTTATTTTGGGCCACTCAGAACGCAGAACCCAGCGTAACGAAACAAGCGCCATAATCGCGCAAAAAGCAAAAGCCGCACAGACCGGCGGCCTGATTACCATCATTTGTGTCGGCGAAAACGAACAAGACCGTATTAACGGGCGCGAAAATGATGTTGTGCAAGCGCAACTCTCGCAATCTATTCCAGACGGCGCAACCGCGCATAATACAGTGATAGCCTATGAACCCATATGGGCAATAGGAACAGGAAAAACAGCCAGCCCTTCTGATGTTGAAACTATGCATGCCTTTATACGGTCTACATTAAAAGAGAAGATCGCCGACCATAACCAAGTCCGCATTCTTTATGGCGGATCAATGAAACCTGATAACGCACAAGCATTATTATCAACACCAAATGTTGATGGCGGTTTGATCGGCGGCGCAAGCCTGCAAGCTGATCCCTTTATCGCTATTGCAGAAAAAGCGTTGAAAAGTTGATTTTTGACTGGTCTTAAGCAGGAAGACTATTTATACAGATGTGAAACAAACATAAAAAGAAATTTAGATATGGAATCAGTTGTTCTTGTTATTCACTTAATTTTAGCTCTATCAATCATAGTGCTTGTGCTCCTTCAGCGATCTGAAGGGGGCGGCCTTGGTATTGGTGGAGGCGGCGGTGGCCTTGGTGGATTTGCCTCTGCCAGAGGAACAGCCAACGCCTTAACAAAAATGACAGGGCTCTGTGCTGCCGGGTTTTTCATCACTTCTTTGACATTAGGTGTGCTGGCAACAGATAAACGCCACGAAACAACCGGCCTTCTTGAAAATATGGATCCTCCGGCAATAGAATCTCCCGTATCCGGTGATGATACAAACGCAGCGCAAGGCATAAGCTATACACCACCCGATGCCATATCAGATCAGCAATCCCCTGTAGAGGCGATTAAGAATGCTGTTGAAAACACCGTGCAAGGCAATAAGCCCGAAGCACCAACAGTTGACACAAAAACCCAAGAAGAGCCGTCCGCTCCCGTAGAGTAAAACATGACAAGATATATATTCATCACAGGCGGCGTTGTTTCCTCATTAGGAAAGGGCCTCGGCTCCGCTGCGCTTGGCGCATTGTTACAGGCACGCGGCTATCGCGTACGCTTGTGTAAGCTTGACCCATACCTGAATGTTGACCCTGGTACGATGAGCCCGTTTCAACATGGCGAAGTCTTCGTCACAGATGACGGCGCAGAAACAGACCTTGATTTAGGCCACTATGAACGCTTCACAGGCGTTCCGGCAAAGGCGACTGACAACACGACAACAGGGCGCATCTATACCAGTGTTCTTCAAAAAGAACGCAGAGGCGAATATCTGGGCGCGACCATTCAGGTTATCCCGCATATTACCAACGAAATTCAGGATTTTATCCGCGAAAAAGACGGTACAGCAGATTTTGTTTTGTGCGAGATTGGCGGCACAGTTGGCGATATTGAAAGCTTACCCTTTCTGGAAGCCATTCGCCAATTCGGTAACGAAGTAGGGCGCGAGCGCGCAATCTTCATCCATGTGACCTTGCTGCCCTATATCCCTGCGGCAGGTGAGCTCAAAACCAAACCAACACAGCACTCAGTTAAAGAACTGATGAGCTATGGCATACGTCCGCAAATTCTATTGTGTCGCGCCGACCGTACAATAGACGAGGACGAACGCCGTAAAATCGCTCTTTTCTGTAATATTGATCGCGATAAAGTTATTCCTGCGCTGGATGTATCTTCTATCTATGAAGTGCCGCTGACATATCACAATGAGGGGCTGGACCGTCAGGTTATGGACAGCTTCGGCATAAAAGATATTCCAAACCTTGATCTATCTATCTGGCATAATATTGTCAAAAACATCAAAGAGCCGGAGAGCAATGTCACAATTGCGATTATCGGTAAATATACGAACCTGACAGACAGCTATAAGTCGCTCAACGAATCGTTGATCCATGGTGGTATATCCAACAAGGTCAAAGTGAACTTGAAATTTATTGAAGCCGAGATCTTCGAGGAAGAAGACCCCGCAGACCACCTTCAGGGTGTTAACGGCATTCTTGTCCCCGGTGGCTTCGGTGATCGCGGCGTAGAGGGAAAAATCCGCGCCGCTCAATATGCGAGAGAGAAGAAAATCCCGTATTTCGGTATTTGTTACGGCATGCAAATGGCCGTTATCGAAGCCGCCCGCCATTTATGTGGCATTAAGGGCGCAGGCTCCAGCGAGTTTACAAAATGCGATGTGCCCGTCATCGGCCTCATGACCGAATGGACAAAGGGCAATAAAAAAGAACAACGCAAAAAGAATGAAAATCTAGGCGGCACGATGCGCCTTGGTGCTTATCCTGCCATTTTGAAAAAAGGCTCGAAAGTGTCTGAAATTTATGGCTCTCAAGAGATCAGCGAACGTCACAGACATCGCTATGAGGTCAATGTCAATTATATCGATCAACTGGAAAAAGTCGGATTAAAATTCTCTGGCATGTCACCGGATGGCTTGCTCCCTGAGATTGTTGAATATGAAAACCACCCTTGGTTTATCGGTGTTCAATTCCATCCTGAATTGAAATCAAAGCCATTTGAACCGCACCCGCTTTTTGTTTCCTTTATCAATGCGGCGGTTGAGCAAGACAGATTGGTTTAGACTTTTATTTAAGACCATATAAAATACCCGAATACGCAAAAATCGAATCGAAAAGTGAGTCTGGATATGGAAAAAGTGCCACAAACAATCGTCAAAGTGGACCAACTTGAGATCGCAAATGATCGCCCCTTCACATTGATTGCAGGCCCTTGCCAGATGGAGAGCAAAGATCATGCCTTTGAAATGTGCGCCGCGTTAAAACAGCTCACGCAAAATCTGGGCATACAATTCATCTATAAAAGCTCATACGACAAGGCCAACCGCACCTCATTATCAGGCAAGCGGGGACTTGGCATTGATAAGGGGCTGGAAGTCTTTCAGGAGTTACGCGATCATTTCGGCGTTCCCGTAATCACCGACGTGCACACCGCAGAACAATGCGCCCTCGTTGCGCAGGTTGTCGATGTCTTACAAATTCCCGCATTTCTATCGCGTCAGACAGATCTTTTGATAGCCGCCGCCAAAACAGGCAAAGCCATCAATATTAAAAAAGGGCAGTTCCTTGCCCCTTGGGACATGGAAAATGTTGCCAAGAAAGTATCGGAAAGCGGTAATGACAATATTATGCTGTGTGAACGCGGCGCAAGCTTTGGCTATAACACGCTGGTTTCCGATATGCGCTCTATTCCGATCATGCAAAAAACAGGATATCCGGTTATCTATGATGCCACGCATTCGGTGCAACAGCCGGGCGGGCTTGGCGGATCATCCGGCGGGGATCGTACGATGGTTCCCGTCTTGGCGCGCGCCGCCGTGGCCGTTGGCGTTGCCGGTGTCTTTATTGAAACCCACCAAGACCCTGATAACGCCCCATCTGATGGGCCAAACATGGTGAAACTTGGCGACTTGCCGGACATCCTGCGCAAGCTAATAGAGTTTGATAAAATCGCGAAATCCTGATAGAATAAGGGATATGAACATTCGGTAGGAGACCGACATGACACGGATTGCAGGAGCATCGCAATATCTAAATCAGGCAACCTTGTCCAATAAACAAGGGGTCGCTCCGGTTTCCACAAATGTTTTATCTCAATCTGCTGGCGGTATAAGCTTACTCGATGTCGCACGCAGCAGCGCTCCGAATAACGGTATTGGCCTCTCTTCAAGCGCACGCGCACTAAATTCTCAATTCCTTGAAAATAATTCTTCTACAGTCAACCAGCTGTTTTCACTGACTGGCGGCAGCAGCGCAACGATTGAATCCGCACAGATACAAATACGTGCATTGCAATCCTCTGTGCCTGTATCACGGGAGACTCCGGAAGTGCGCGGCGCAAAAGTCGACAAAAGTGCATAACATTTTCTGACCGCCTTCTTTACAAAAACCCACATTTCCCCTTTATCTTTTGTGTATTTTCGCTAAAACCTCATACAAGAGTTGTTTCGAGCATTGCGAAAAGGATAAACACATGACAGCCATTATCGATATTCACGCCCGCCAAATTCTAGACAGTCGCGGCAACCCCACAGTCGAGGTTGACGTTCAACTGGAAACCGGTGCATTCGGACGCGCCGCTGTGCCTTCCGGCGCATCAACAGGCATCCACGAAGCCGTAGAGCTACGTGATGGTGATAAAGATGTTTATCTGGGCAAGGGCGTTTCGCAGGCTGTTGAATTTGTGAACACAGAGATTTTCGAAGCCTTAATCGGTGTCGATGCAGAAGAACAAATGCATATTGATAAGGCATTGATTGATCTGGACGGTACTGAAAACAAAGGCCGTTTGGGTGCGAATGCGATCTTGGGCGTTTCACTGGCGATTGCCAAAGCAATGGCAGACGAACTCAGTATGCCGCTTTATCGTTACATTGGCGGCGTCTATGCGCACACATTGCCAACCCCAATGATGAACATCATCAATGGCGGCGCACATGCCGATAACCCCGTCGACATTCAAGAATTTATGATTATGCCTATATCCGCACCGACCTATACCGATGGTTTGCGTATGGGCGCGGAGATATTCCATGCTTTGAAAAAGCAACTTTCTGCAGCAGGCTATAACACCAATGTCGGTGATGAGGGCGGCTTTGCACCTGCCGTTAAATCATCCGACGAGGCACTTGATTTCATCATGAAATCCATCGAAGCCGCAGGATATAAACCAACAGAGGATGTAGTTATCGCGCTCGACTCGGCCTCAACTGAATTCTACAAAGATGGCAAATACTATCTTGAAGGTGAGGGGAAGACACTATCCTCGATTGAAATGGTTCAGTATTACGAAGATTTATGCGCACGTTATCCCATTGTTTCGATTGAAGATGGCCTAGCAGAAGATGATTGGGAAGGTTGGGTTGCTCTGACCGCTGCACTCGGTCATAAAATCCAACTTGTTGGTGATGATTTGTACGTGACCAATGCCAAGCGTTTGAAGCGCGGCATCGAAGAAAAAGCCGGAAACGCGGTTTTGGTAAAGGTCAATCAAATCGGAACATTGAGCGAAACACTCGAAACCATCGAAATGGCGAAAAAGGCCGGATTTGGTATCGTTCTATCACACAGATCAGGTGAAACAGAAGATTCCACAATCGCGGATTTGGCTGTGGCGACCAATGCAGGGCAAATCAAAACAGGCTCACTCTCACGCTCTGATCGGATTGCCAAATATAACCAGCTCTTACGTATCGAAGAAGAATTGGGAAGCACCGCGCATTATGCAGGCTCCAGCTTCTTCCGTATAAAGCACCACAAAGCATAAGATGTGTTTTTTATCATAACGTTTTTTGCTATGCTGCGCCGATGCATGATGAAAACAAAGTTTTTGATAAAATAAGACCTTATTTCTTCGTCGCAGCGATCATGATTGCGCTGCCGAGCCTGCTCAGTTTATATGGTGGGCAAACAGGAAGGTTGCTGGTTGCTACACAAAAAATGAAAGGTGACCCTTTCTTCGAACAAAAGGTCATCTATATTTTCGATCACTCTTTTTGGGGGGCGCGCGGCATTATCGTTAATCAGCCCTTCGAAAACCAATCCCCCGAAAAATTCAGCGTCCCTTATAAAAACGCGCACTTCTATAACGCTGGCCCTGTGCATTTTCCATCCTTGATTACCGTGGCTTTATCGCGCCCGAAAAAAGCATCGCGCTGGCGTATACAGCCTTTAACAATTGTCGATTACAAAGGCTTTGAACATCGTTTTCCTTCTTACGCCAAAGAAGATGCGCCATTGGATTTTTATGTCGGCTATTCCGGCTGGGATATGGGGCAACTCGAAACAGAGATCAAAAACGGTATGTGGAACATCGTTGATTGCAATATAAAATCACTACGCGATACAGTGCCAAGCGCAGAGTTATGGTCATATCTAAGCCAAAATGAACAAAAAAACATCTGCCCCTAAAAAGTGAATCAAATGAATCCTTTAGGGTTTTTGTTCTCATTATGTTCACGTTAAACCATTGAGTCTAAAACACTTTTTATCTTGATCCACAACTTTCTTTGTGATTCTATAGACTTTATGAAAGAAACTGTGGATATCTTCATTACTGTTAGAAAAAATCTGCCGCTTATGGTGGGGCTGTGCCTTTGCGCTTATTTTTCTTATCACATGGTTTTTGGTAAGTATGGCTATATGCGCCTCAATAATTTACAGCCCATTGCACAAGCCAAAGAGAAACAACTCGGCGCGCTGATAACCAAAAGTACAAATTTAGAAAACAAAGTCAGTTTATTACGTCCAAATACTTTATCGCCTGATCTCTTAGAAGAGCAGGTTAGACTCATTTTAGGGTATAATAATCAGGATGAAATGATCTTGCTTGATCGATAATTTACGACAGGTTCCAAGAACTTTTTTCCTTAGATAACAATATGTTGCACCGCACAAAACGTGCTTTTTTCGCTGGTATTTAAGTTTGGAATAGTGTAGCACTTCTTTCTAGAATGTTATAAAACATCGTCGTTAGCAGACTGGGAGGAAATTTATCCGTGGCACCATCCAAAGACAAAAAAAAATCCACAGCTCAGAAGAAAAAGGGATCAAACATTTCCCCTGATCCTACGATTGATGAGCTGAAGAAATTTTACTATGACATGCTTCTTATTCGTCGCTTTGAAGAAAAGGCGGGGCAGCTTTATGGTATGGGACTGATTGGTGGTTTTTGTCACCTTTATATCGGGCAGGAAGCTGTCGTAACAGGCATAACCTCTGTGCAAGAGCAGCAAGACACCGTTGTCACGTCTTATCGTGATCACGCGCACATGCTCGCTTGTGATATGGATCCAAAAGGCATTATGGCAGAGCTCACAGGTCGTCAGGATGGATATTCCCGCGGCAAGGGTGGCTCAATGCATATGTTCAGCCGCGATAAGAACTTCTTTGGTGGTCACGGAATCGTGGGCGCAGGAACAGCCATCGGTACGGGTTTAGGATTCGCCCATAAATATAAAGACGATAACGGCGTTGCTGTTGCCTATATGGGTGATGGTGCATCGAATCAGGGGCAGGTCGCTGAATGCTACAATATGGCTGCGCTTTGGGATTTGCCTGTTCTTTTTGTTATTGAGAACAACCAATATGGTATGGGAACAAGCGTTTCGCGTTCCTCTGCAGGGCAATTATATCGCCGCGGCGAGGGATACGGAATCCCTGGTGAGCAAGTGGATGGTATGGATGTTTTCGCCGTACAGGCAGCGGCGCGTCAGGCGCTGGATTATGTGCGTTCAGGTAACGGACCATATATTCTTGAGATGATGACCTATCGTTATCGTGGTCACTCTATGTCCGACCCTGCAAAATACCGCACGAAAGAAGAAGTATCCTCTATGAAGGAAGATCGCGACCCCATCACGCAGGTGAAAGATTTGCTCCAAAAACAAGGGGTTGAGGAAAGCGATATCAAGGATATTGATAAGAAAATCAAAGCCATTGTCAACGAAGCCGCGACTTTTGCTCAGGAAAGCCCTGAACTGCCGGACTATGACTTGTGGACAGACGTATTAGTGGAGACTGCTTAAGATGCCAACACAGATTTTAATGCCCGCATTATCACCAACGATGACAGAAGGTAATTTGGCCAAATGGCTGAAGGCCGAAGGTGATTCTATCGAAGCAGGCGACGTTATTGCAGAAATTGAAACCGACAAGGCCACAATGGAAGTTGAAGCCGTCGATGAGGGGATACTTGGTAAAATCCTTATCGCTGAAGGCACAGAAGGTGTTGCCGTAAACACGCCGATTGCTGTGCTTTTGGAAGATGGTGAAAGTGCCGATGATATTGATGGTGATGCGGCCGTTATTCCCGCGCCATCAAATGATGATGACAGCGACGCAAAGACCGCACCAACGCAACAACAAGCGCCGCAACACACCGATCAGCCCGCTGGCGCTATCGTAGAAAACCGCGACATTCTTTATGCACAAGGCGTGATTATAGAGCCGCCGCCATTTGACGAAGCACCTTTCTTTGATAACGCACAGCCCCTTACCGTTCGCGAAGCACTCCGCGATGCGATGGCAGAGGAAATGCGTAATGATGAAACTGTTTACCTGATGGGTGAAGAGGTTGCCGAATATCAAGGTGCCTACAAGGTTTCACAAGGGCTTCTCGATGAATTTGGCGCAAAACGCGTGATCGATACACCAATTACGGAGCATGGCTTTGCAGGTATTGCGGTTGGTTCCGCCATGAACGGGCTAAAACCCATTGTTGAATTTATGACATGGAATTTCGGCATGCAGGCGATGGATCATATCATCAACTCTGCGGCGAAGACCTTGTACATGGCTGGCGGTAAGCTCGGCTGTCCAATTGTATTCCGTGGGCCAAACGGCGCAGCCTCTCGCGTAGGCGCGCAGCACTCACAATGTTATGCGAGCTGGTATGCGCACATCCCCGGATTGAAAGTTGTTTCACCATGGTCAGCCGCAGACTCAAAAGGTCTGATGAAGGCCGCGATTCGTGATCCCAACCCTGTTATTTTCTTGGAAAATGAACTTTTATACGGTCAAACACATGATGTCCCCACCGATGAAGACTATGTCATTCCCATCGGACGCGCAAAAATTGAGCGTAGCGGAAGTGATGTGACAATCGTTGCATTTTCCATCATGGTCGGCAAAGCATTAGAAGCCGCCGAGCAACTCGCCGAACAAGGTATTGACGCCGAAGTCATCAATTTACGCACGATACGCCCACTTGATCGCTGGACAATTTTGGAAAGCGTCAAAAAAACAAATCGTATCGTATCCGTAGAGGAAGGCTGGGCGTTTTCAGGTATTGGTGCAGAAATAGCTGCCCTGTGTGGAGAGCATGCCTTTGATTACTTGGATGCCCCTGTGGTGCGAGTCTGCGCCGCCGATGTGCCGCTGCCTTACGCCGCAAATCTCGAAGCTTTGGCTTTGCCACAAGCAAAAGAAATCGTCGAAGCCGCAAAAAAAGTTTGTTATGCTGATTAAATTTTAAAAATAAATCAAGGAATATGACACGCTCGTCGTCTTATCATGACAGTCTTAATATTAAAGAGGAGATACTCATGAAATTTTTAAATCTTGTACTGGCACTATCTTGTTTTGCTATCAGCTTTACGGCGCATAATGCACAGGCACGAAAAGCAGTATTGGTCAGCGATGCAAATGCCCAAACATGTAAAATGGTGGAAACCGCAACACTCGGTATCAATTTCAGCAACATTCCGGTTGATTTAAAATCATCAAAATCCTTCATTCAGCAAAAAGCCGACGAAATTTTGGCGATAGCGGCTGATCTGGGGATTGATGATATTCAGGTGCAAAATATGAATTACAGCATCTACAGCAATAATAACGGTGGCTGTAATGCAAGCACGGCTTCCGTATATCAACTCAGCGGAAATGTCTCGTTTCAAATCCCGAACGCCGGCAAAGCAGAAAGTCTTATGCAAGCACTCGGTGAAAAATCTTATAACGTCAACTTTAACATGAATGCGTATCGTCAATGCCAATAAACATTACCATGCCAGCCCTTTCCCCAACCATGACAGAGGGTACACTTGCCAAGTGGCTGAAAGCCGAAGGTGATTCTGTGGAATCAGGCGATGTGATCGCCGAGATCGAAACAGATAAAGCAACGATGGAGGTCGAAGCTGTCGATGAGGGAATCATCGGCAAGATCATCGTCGCCGAAGGTACGGAAAACGTGCCCGTCAACGATGTAATCGCCATTCTTCTGGAAGAGGGCGAAACCGCCAATGACATCGGCGATGCACCAGCCGCCGCGCCTGCACCAGTTCCTGCAGAACAAAAAGCCGAAGCGCCCGCAGCAGCAGAAACACCAAAGGCCGCTACGCCAGCAACGCAAAGCCATTCCGGCGCGCGCATTTTTGCATCTCCCTTGGCACGCCGCTTGGCCGAAGAAAAAGGCCTCGACTTATCAAATGTCAAAGGCTCCGGCCCACATGGGCGCATCGTCAAAGCCGATATTGAAAATGCCAAAGCACAGCCAAAGGGCGCAAACACACAGGCGGGGGCAACGGCTACTGTTTATGACGATCCCGATGTTAAAACCAATGTCTTTGGTATGGCCTATAAGGAAATACCAAATAACAACATCCGTAAAGTTGTTGCGAAACGCTTGAGTGAATCAAAGCAAACCGTGCCGCATTTCTACCTCACCGTAGAATGCCAGCTTGATACGCTGCTTGCCGCGCGTAAGGAACTCAACGATAAGGCCAATGGCGCATTCAAATTGTCGGTCAATGATTTCGTTATCAAGGCAACGGCGATGGCGCTGAAGGCTTATCCAGCCGCGAACGTGTCATGGACGGATGATGCCATTCAGCAATATTTGAAAGCTGATATCTCTGTGGCGGTCTCAACGCCAACGGGACTTATCACGCCAATCATTAAGGCCGCCGAAGATAAAGGTCTGCGCGATATTTCATCTGAAATGAAAGATTTGGCAGGACGCGCGCGCGAAGGCAAATTAAAGCCCGAAGAATTCCAAGGGGGGACATTCTCTGTTTCCAACCTCGGTATGTTCGGGGTCAAAGAATTCGCCGCAATCATCAACCCGCCGCAAGGCTGTATTCTCGCCATTGGCGCGGGCGAGCAACGCCCTGTTGTGATCAACGGTGAAATCAAAATTAAAACCGTGATGAATTGCACATTATCCGTCGATCATAGATGTGTTGATGGCGCGGTCGGTGCGGAATACTTACAAATATTCAAACAATATATCGAAAACCCCGTCAGTATGCTGGTATAGAAAAACATGGCTGTGAACAGATACCCAATCGTCGGCGTTATGGGCTCTCATGAAGACTCTTGGGAAGACTATGCACGTCCGATTGGTGCATTGATCGCGCGTCGTGGCTATAACCTTCTCACCGGCGCAGGGGCAGGGGTTATGACCGTTGTTGCCCAAGCCTTCACAGAAACGCAAGAGCGTAAGGGCGTGAGTATCGGCATTCTGCCTGCCGTGGATTACAAAGGGCAAAAGCTGGATACCGAAGAATACCCCAATCCCTATATCGAAATCCCGATGATTACACCACTGAGTGCCAAAGCGCAGCGCGACGCTATGCCGTTCAGCCGCAATTTGGTCAATGTTATGACCAGCAAGGCACTGGTTATCTTGCCCGGCTCTCACGGTACGCAAAACGAAGTGTCACTCGCGCTGATGTATAATAAGCCCATGATTATGTTCGGCCCCGAAGACGCCTTTACAAAATTCCCGGAAGAACCGCTGCGCGCGGAAACGCTCAATCATGTTGAGCAATTCTTTGACGACGTGTTCAGAAAAAAATAATACGCAGATCAACTTAAAAATCAAAAAGGTAAACAGATGAGTAACAAAAACTTTGATATCGTTATCATTGGCGGTGGCCCCGGTGGTTATGTCGCCGCAATCCGCGCCGCACAACTAGGTATGAATACAGCGGTTATCGAAGCCAATCATTTGGGCGGTATTTGTTTGAACTGGGGCTGTATCCCGACCAAGGCGTTGCTGCGCTCCAGTGAGATTTACCACCTGTTGCACAATCTTGATGAATTTGGCCTGTCTGCGAAAGAGATCAGTTTTGACATCGAGAAAATCGTCAAAAGATCACGCGGCGTTGCGGGGCAGCTTTCGGGCGGGATCAAGCATTTGCTGAAAAAGAACAAAGTCACCGTTTTTGATGGCTGGGGCAAATTACAAGGCGGCGGCAAAGTCACCGTTGAAAAAGATGGCAAGACAATAGAAACCGTTTCAGGCAAGCACATCATCCTCGCCACAGGCGCAAGAGCGCGTGAATTGCCGGGATTGGAGCCGGACGGCACATTGGTTTGGACATATAAAGAAGCGATGGTTCCTAAAAAGATGCCAAAATCATTGCTGGTTGTCGGCTCAGGCGCGATTGGCATTGAATTCGCCAGCTTCTACCGCTCTATGGGCGCAGAGGTCACAGTCGTAGAGGTCATGGATCGCATTTTACCTGTTGAGGATGAGGAAATATCCGCTTTGGCACACAAAGCCTTTAAAAAGCAGGGCATGAACCTTATGACGGGCGCGAAAGTTACCAAGCTTGATAAATCAAAATCGAATGTCAAAGTCACTGTTGAAACCGCCAAGGGCACAGAAGAGATCACTGTCGATGTTGTGATTTCCGCCGTGGGAATCGTTGCCAACACCGAGAATATCGGCCTTGAAAAAACCAAGGTTAAGCTTGATCGCGGGCATATCATCACCAATGAATGGCTGGAGACGGCAGAGAAGGGCGTTTACGCCATTGGGGATGTTGCAGGCGCGCCGTGGCTCGCGCATAAGGCATCACATGAAGGCATTATCTGTATCGAGAAAATCGCCGGCATAAAAGACGTGCACCCCTTGAACAAATCCAACATTCCGGGCTGTACCTATTGTCATCCACAGGTCGCCTCTATCGGGTTAACCGAAGCCAAAGCCAAGGAACTGGGGCACAAAATCAAAGTCGGGCGTTTTCCTTTTATGGGGAATGGTAAGGCCATTGCCTTGGGTGAACCCGAAGGGTTGGTCAAAACCATTTTTGATGAAAAGACGGGCGAGTTGCTCGGCGCACATATGATTGGCGCGGAAGTCACTGAAATGATCCAAGGGTATGGCATCGCCAAAACGCTGGAAACCACCGAAGCAGAGTTGATGCACACGGTCTTCCCGCACCCGACATTATCAGAGATGATGCATGAGAGCGTTCTTGATGCTTACGGAAAAGCTATACATTTCTAGGCTTTTGGCGTATCTTGCTCACCAATAAAGGAGCATATTATGGATCTTAAAGAAGAAGAAATCCTCGGCGAGAAAATAAACGATCATTGGTATTACGTGTCAAAAGGGCGCGCAATGCGTAAATTTCTGGGCGACATCACCGCAGACGAGGTGCTGGATGTTGGTGCAGGTTCCGGTATTTTCTCCCGTCAACTTCTCGATCATAATGTATGTAAAAGCGCGGTTTGCGTTGATCCTGAATATGATAAAAATTCCGAAGAAGATCAAAACGGCAAGCCGATCAAATTCGTAAAATCCATTGATAAAACCACACAAAGCCTGACTTTGATGATGGATGTGCTGGAGCATGTCCCCGATGATGTTGCACTGATTAAGGAATATGCCGACACAATGCCCGATGATGGCAAAATTCTGATCACCGTGCCTGCGTTCCAATTTATGTGGTCGGGGCATGATGTGTTTTTAGAGCATTACCGACGCTACACCATTGAAATGATGGAAAAAGCCATTACAGATGCGGGATTAGAGCCGATCAAAAGCCGCTATTTCTTCGGCTCGCTATTTCCCGCTGTTGCCGCAATAAGATTAACCAAGAAGGCCGTTTTAGATCAGGAATTAAAGTCGGAGAGCGAGCTTAAACTCTATCCTGACTGGTTCAATAAAACATTGATCGGTATCCACGACGTAGAGCGTATGAGCTTGTTCAGATTTAACAAATTATTCGGCTTGAGCGTGTTTTGCCTGTGTGGAAAACCCCAAGGAAAATAATAAATCATGATCCGTTTTCTCACAGTATTGCTTATTCTGTTTTTGCCAACCTTGCCCGCAGCTGCGCAAGACACGCAAGGGCAGAGTGCATTAGAAATAGAAGAACATATCACCGGCTTGGATATCGAGAACCACTTCAAACATATCGAAGAGCTCTACACTGGAAAAGCCCCTGATATGAACGCTATTCAGGCTTTTATTGAGCAATACCCTCTGGATGATTTTGTTCTGTCAGGCACGGCAACATCAAACCGCGGCTCGCAAGAACCCGTTGCCTTTAGCAAAACAAAAATACAATTCATCGAAGAAGAAAAAGAACGTGACTATGACCTGATCGACACGCGCATCCGTCACACACTGACAGACATCAAATATCTTGATGATAAACTCAGCGCCGAAGTGTCCTATACATCACTTTATCAAGGGCGCATGAAAAAAATTATTCCTAGGAAAGGGCTATCTTTTCTTGACTTTAAGTCACTTTCCATATGTACAACTACTTTAAAATTGGTTGATGGAACAATTAAAGGCAAAAACGCAAACTGTAAAACCGATATTATTTACGGTGAACCGATATCAGCACACTAGGCATATAAGATGACATATAATCCGAAATTATTAGACAAAGCCAAACGCCATCCGGAAAAGCAAAAAAATCCGGATCGCCCCGCCGGACGCAAGCCCGACTGGATACGTGTGCGCGCGCCCCAAGGGAAAGTCTATGCGGAAACAAAAGACATTGTCCGCAAACAAAGATTAACCACCGTCTGCGAAGAGGCGGGCTGTCCGAATATTGGCGAATGCTGGCAACAAAAACATGCGACCTTTATGATTTTGGGCGAAGTTTGTACACGCGCCTGCGCCTTTTGTAATGTCGCCACAGGCCGCCCCGATGAGGTGGATAAGCTGGAGCCGCTGCGTATTGGTGTCGCCGTTAAACAAATGGGACTAAAGCACGTTGTGATTACGGCCGTTGATCGTGATGATTTGAAAGATGGCGGCGCGGATCATTTCGCAAAAACCATTCAAGCCATCCGTATGAAAAGCCCCGGCACAACGGTTGAAATTCTGCCCGGTGATTACAAAGGTAATATTCCGGATATTGACCACGTCATTAACGCCAAGCCTGATGTCTTTAATCATAATCTGGAAACAGTGCCACGCCTGTACCCAACAATCAGACCCGGTGCGCGTTATTTTCGCTCTCTACGCCTGTTAGAGCGCGTAAAAGATGTAGATCCGATGATGTTTACTAAATCCGGCATGATGGTTGGCCTTGGTGAAACAAAAGAAGAGGTCACCCAAGTGATGGACGACATGCGCGCCGCGCGAATTGATTTCATTACAATCGGACAATATCTGCAACCAACGCCAAAACACGCGCCTGTTATGAAATGGTGGACACCCGAAGAATTCGAAGAGCTGACACGCATCGCACGCTCCAAGGGCTTCTTGATGGTTTCTGCTACGCCTTTGACGCGCTCATCGCATCATGCTGGCGATGATTTCAAAAAATTAAAAGAAGCACGCGATGCCAAATTTGGCGCTATCGCAGCAGAATAACCGATATTTATGACCACTCATGCAGAACAGCGGAATCTTCCCTATACGCCTGAACAGCTTTTTGATTTGGTTGCGGACGTTAAACGGTATCCTGAATTTCTGCCGTGGTGTCTTTCCAGCCGTATTACAAGCACCGAAGGGGATAGCGTCATTTATGCTGATCTTGTCATCGGTTATAAAATGGTCAGGGAAAAGTTCGGATCAAAGGTTACATTAAACAGTCCTGATCATATTCATGTTGAATATCTTTCCGGCCCGATGAAATATTTGTCCAATCACTGGAAATTCATACAAGAAGATGATGGCTCATGTACGATTGATTTCTTTGTCGATTTTGAATTTAAAAACAGAATCCTGCAAAATTTGATCGGTGTATTTTTTAATGAGGTCGTCAGGCGTATGGTTGGCGCGTTTGAAGATCGCGCCAAAAAATTATACGGTGCGTGTGGCCTCGATAAGTAAGGTGAGAGCTTTCTCACATGCTGCGCGCCTGATATCGCTGCGGCTGCCTGAGAAACGGCATTCCGTGACATTGGGGTCGCTTCCCTTAATACAAACCCCGATATAAACCAAACCAACGGGTTTTTCATCCGATCCGCCGCCAGGCCCTGCAATACCGGTAACAGATACAGCAATATCTGCCTGACTGTGATCCAATGCGCCCAGGGCCATAAAATCGGCGCACTGCGTACTCACCGCGCCGTAATTATCGAGAATATTGAGTTTCAGGCCAAGCAAGTCTTCTTTGGATTGGTTGGTATAGGTTACAAAACCACGATCAAAAACAGCCGAAGATCCTGCGCGCGCTGTTATGGCCGCGCTTAACATACCGCCTGTGCAACTCTCTGCCGTGGTCAGTTTGACGTCCTTTTCTAGCAAAAGGCGGCTTAATTCATCCACAAGGTTATCCATAGTTTTATCCCCGCTGTCTGTGTGTAACTTACAAGAACGCCGCCGTCACCATGACGATGGCCGAGGCAAAAATACCTGCGACGATATCATCCCCCATAACACCGACCGCCCCTTTGACTTTTTTATCAAAAAAACTAATCGGCCATGGTTTTAGTATATCAAAAAAACGGAACGCTATAAAAGCAATGATCACAAGAACAGGATTAAGCGCGGCGGGAATCATGGCAATCCATTGTCCTGCGACCTCATCAATGACGATCATTTTGGAATCATGCCCATCCATTGCCTTGTCGAATTTATCCGCCGCCCACAAGCCCAGCACCGTGATCAAGAACGCGGCAACGCCCAGCGCATAAGCACCGCCCAGCGCATAAATCACCAACCCGAACGGAATAGCGCCCAAACTGCCCCATGTTCCGGGGGCGGGGTTGATAAACCCGCAACCAAACCAACTGGCAATCCAGACATAGCGTTGTTTTTGATCCAGTTTTTCAGGAACTGTATAATTAAGCTTCATTGTTTACTCCCTCACACGCAGCCAAAGCCACGGACACGGCGACTTGCGCGGCGATGCCTTCTTTACGACCTTCAAAGCCGAGTTGTTCTGTCGTTGTCGCCTTAATGTTGATACGCTGCGCTTCTACGCCCGTAATATCGGCGATGCGCTCTATGATCGCTGCGCGGTGGGGGCCGATTTTGGGTTGTTCACAAATCAACGTGATATCAGCATTGATAAGCGTTCCACCCTTATCACGCAGCAATGTCATGGCATGCTGTAGAAAGACCGCGCTGTCCATATCCTTAAAATCCATATTACTGGGCGGAAAATGAAGCCCGATATCGCCTTCACCAATCGCGCCTAAAATAGCATCTGTCAAAGCATGCAGCCCCACATCCGCGTCCGAATGCCCCTTTAGCTTCCGCTCATGGGGGATATCAACGCCGCATAGCCTGATCTTCGTTCCCCCTGCGATTGCATCATCAAAGGCATGCACATCATAGCCCAGCCCTGTGCGTATCTCTGTGGGTATGTTGGAGGATTGAGACTGTATCGCCATGTATAAATCTTCTTGCGTTGTGATTTTGAAATTATGTTTTCCGCCCTTAACAAAATGTACACCGACATCCATCGCAGAAACAAGCGCCGTATCATCGGTGTAATGCTGGCTTGGGTCGCTGTTTTCATGGGCGCGGCGTAGCACCCCATAACGGAAAGCCTGCGGTGTTTGCATCGCC
>TARA_R110001592_G_scaffold79054_3_pt1 | contig 22254 bp, 23 predicted proteins | sample TARA_R110001592 | Tara Oceans TARA_R110001592 (sample SAMEA4398387) | marine metagenome | biome: Polar Biome; feature: [SRF] surface water layer (ENVO:00010504); material: water (ENVO:00002006), including particulate matter (ENVO:01000060) such as... | depth 5 m | reverse complement strand
AATGCGGTGGTTTTGAAAGATGTTCCCGCCAATAGCATCGCCGTTGGCGTGCCTGCCGTTATCAAGGCTAAAAAACAGGATGCTTGATTGACGCGTGCGGACACCGTATAAACTTGCCTAAGACAAAAGGACATTATGATGTTTATACAAACGCAAGACACACCCAACCCGGCAACCGTGAAGTTTTTACCGGGGCAGGATGTTTTATCCTCCGGCAAAACACGCGACTATGCTTCAGTTTCCGAAGCAACCTACGCACCGCTGGCGCAACGATTATTCGGCATTGTCGGGGTTGTACGTGTCTTTCTGGCGCAGGATTTCGTATCCGTGACTAAGGCCGATGACACGGATTGGTCGATGCTCAAACCCATGATCCTTGCGGCCTTGATGGAGCATCTTTCAACGGGGCAACCTGTTGTGATCGAAAGCGACGCGGATGAGCAGAGCGCAAAACCTGCTGTTGAAGATGATGAGATTACCACACAGATCAAGACGCTGCTTGATGAGCGCGTCCGTCCGATGGTTGCGATGGATGGCGGCGATATCATCTTTGACCGTTTTGAAGACGGCATTGTGTATTTGCAGATGCAAGGGGCGTGTTCGGGCTGCCCCAGTTCTGCGGTGACGTTGAAATCAGGTATTGAAAATATGCTCCGTCATTATATCCCTGAAATTACCGAAGTGCGCCAATCTGCAGAGTTTTAAAGAGGGGATTAGGCAATGCGCGTTCTTGCATTGGATAGTGCGATGACAGGATGTTCGGCTTGTGTCTATGACAGTGAAGCGGGTGCTTTGGCTGAAAAAAACATTGATATATCAAGGGGGCAGGCGGAGCAGTTAATCCCTTTGGTGAATGATGTTTTATCTTGCGCTGATACATCGTATGACGCGCTGGACATGATTGCCGTGACGCATGGCCCGGGTGCTTTTACAGGGATGCGTATTGGTCTGGCAACGGCGAAATCAATCGGTATGGTGTTAAACAAGCCTGTGGTTGGTGTGTGTTGCTTTCAGGCCGTCTTGGGCAGTTACCTTGATGATAAGCAGGCAGAGGCCGGTGACGCCGCATCGGCTTATGCGGTTATTCTGGAAACAAAGCGCAAAGATTACTACTTCCAACTGTTCGGATCAGGCGTTGAGCACAAAATCGGTGAAGCAGGGGCGCTGGGCGCTGATGAAATTATGGCGAGCATTGGCGTGCGAAAATGCATATATGTTGGTGATGCCGTGGAACGCTACGCACAGGAAAGTGCTCAAACAATCCCATATCATCATATCACCATGCCCAAGGCGCAAATCATCGCGCAACTGGCAATAAAATCCTTTGAAAATAATCCTGCGTCGGCAGCGGTGTGTGACCCTGTATATCTGCGATTGCCGGAAATCGGAACACCTAAAAATCCGCCGCGCACATTGAAGTAAATCTTTTGTTTCATACAATCATCTTCATTGCCGATCTTGTGCTATAATATCTTGAGATCAAGGGAAAACTGTGTATGGTATTGGCCTGTATTAAGAGTGTTTTTCAGCAGATATGATCAAATATAATTTTAAAGAAAGTTGTAACAGTGATGAGTGAAGAAATTAGCCGCGGTGAGTTATTATCCCTGACGACAGAAATTGTATCCTCCTATGTTTCAAACAATACAATGGCGGCAGAAGACATGCCGGCGATGATTGATCAGGTGTTTAAATCTCTATCAAGTGTAACGGCAGAGGGTGCCGTCGCCGCCGACAGACCGCAACCGGCTGTGCCGATCAAGCGTTCAATCACAGATGATTTCTTGATTTGTTTGGAAGATGGTAAAAAATTGAAAATGCTCAAGCGTCATTTGAAAACGGCGTATAACATGACGCCGGAACAATATAGAGAGCGCTGGGGCTTGCCTGCGGATTATCCGATGGTCGCGCCAAGCTATGCCAAGCGCCGCAGTAAACTGGCCAAAGATATCGGTTTGGGAACACGCGGATAGTATGATCAGCGTTGAAAGTGTGTTTTCAGGGCTTATTATGTATCAAGCTCTTCGCCGCGTTTTTTCGCAGCCTGTAAAGCTTCATCAAAAATACGTTGTGCGCGCCCATCCATAAGGGTGTTTAAGGCCGCTTCGGTTGTGCCTTTCGGGCTTGTGACATTTTGTCTGAGGGTGGCCGCGGGGGTTTGTGCATCAAATTCGGCCAATGCCGCGCTTCCGATAACGGTTTGTCTTGCCAATGTCATCGCTAAATCAGGCTCTAAACCAACGGCTTCGCCCGATTGCGCCAGCATTTCAATCAAATAGAAGATATAGGCGGGGCCGCTGCCGGATAGGGCGGTGACCGCGTTCATCAGCGATTCATCTTCGATCCAGCGCATAATGCCAAGCGCATCAAGTAATTTCGATACGCACAGTTTTTGCGCCTCGGAGACCGTTTGGTTGGCAATGGCAATGCTCGCGCCTTTTCCGATCGCGGCAGGGGTGTTGGGCATTGTTCTGACAATCGGATGCTGTGCGCCGAAAATGCGCTCTATATTGCTCAAGCTTTTCCCTGCCGCAATAGAGAGGATCACAGTGTCAGGAGAAACTTTGTCTTTAATCGGGGAGGTCGATTCCGTTAGAATCTGTGGCTTTACCGCTAAAATGAAAATATCGGTATCAATGGCTTGATCCGCAGATGCGCTATGTGTGATGCGTGGATCATTGGCGAGTTGACCCGTTAATAGTGTTGGGTCAATTACATGAACTTGTGATAAAATGCCTTGGTTAAGCCACGCCGTTAACATCGCGCCGCCCATCTTTCCGCATCCTAATAAAGTGGCTGTGTATGATTTTGTTTCGGTTGTCATTGCGGCCTTTTCCGGGTTCGTCAAAACGCCCTAGGATTCGCCTTCGGTTTCCATCATGGCAAGCGATAGGATTTGCATATCCAGTGGCACGTCAGAAGATAGAATTTGGAACACATTTTGATATTGCTCACACTGAGTCAGGCAAATATCGACAACATCTTGAATGTTTGTGTAGACCTTATTGGCATTTTCACGATCTTGCACAAGGCATGTGTAACGAAAACAGGGGGAAAAGCGAGTTTTTGTGAACTCAAAATGCCCCATCCATGTGGTTCTGTTAATTTCCATGAGGGCTTCTGCGGCAAGGCTGTGGTTTTGCTTTTTAACAGTGCAGTCCAGTTGACACACAATTTGAAGCGCATTCATGTGCTCTTGCCATACAAAACAGATTCTATAACCGAAAACTGAGCCAGCAACATCAACCAACAGCTCATCATCATTCATGCGGCTGTAGATCCAGTTATTATCACTCAAAACCTCTTCTACGCTGTCCAGCGGGTTTTGTTCAATGACATCATTATATGTTTCTTGCGCGTTGTTCATGTCTTGCTTTTCTCGTCTTTATGTTCAAATGCAGCGAGGCGTTTTTTCAAATTGTCTTGCTCTTCTCTTAACGTAACAACCAGTGCTTCGAGCCGTTCAAATTCATCTCTGGAAACCAGATCCATATCTTGTGCGATGGTGTCAATTTTTGAACGCACAACCGATTTTGCTTCGCGCCCTGCGTCTGCAATTATGCCAACAGCGCCGCCAGCAGCGCGTGCAACATCATCCATGATCTTTTCCCGTGAAGTCATAATGACACGCAATCCCTCTTTTGTATGGGTTGGACTCTTAACACAAGGTTCAACAATCAGGCAAGCTGTTTTGGTGTTTCAAAACAAGATAAATGTGCATCAAATTATCTCACTCAGCTTTATAAATCTTAGGGCTTTTTTTTTGCGTTGTATCGGGGTAAGCAATAGAGATGGAATCCTTTTTGCTGAATATAGATCCGGTCGCTTTTTCTATTGGCCCGCTAACGGTGCGCTGGTACGCGCTGGCCTATTTGTGTGGGTTTTTATTGGGGTGGAAATATTGTTTGGTTCTGGTGAACCGCTCCACGAACGCACGCCCGAATGCCGAGGATATTGATAACTTTCTGACATGGGCGGTTGTCGGTGTTATCTTGGGCGGGCGGCTTGGTTATATTCTGTTTTATAACTTTGAATTATACAGCGCGAATCCTCTCGAAATTTTGAAAATATGGCACGGTGGCATGTCGTTTCATGGCGGCATGATGGGCGTTCTTGTTGCGATGTTCCTCTTTTCTAAAAAGAACAAAATCAACGTATTTTCGTTGGCTGATATTGTGAGCGCCGCTGCGCCGATTGGTTTGTTTTTCGGGCGCATTGCTAATTTCATAAATGCGGAATTATACGGGCGGCAAACCGATTTACCATGGGGGGTTGTTTTCCCCGGCGGCGGAGATGCACCCAGACATCCAAGCCAGCTCTATGAAGCACTTTTGGAGGGGGCTGTCTTGTTCCTTATTTTATACGGGATGAGTAAATGTTCAAAAGTACAAGCGCGTCTGGGCATGGTGGCAGGTGCATTTTTGCTTGGCTACGGCGTGTTTCGTGCAATTGTGGAATTTGTGCGCGAACCTGATGCACAAATCGGCCTTATTGGCGACGCGATATCAATGGGGCAAATTTTATGCCTGCCTATGATTATCGGCGGTGCAATCCTGATCTATTGTGCATGGAAAGGAAAATTAGCCTCTCGTGACCCCATCTCCGACTGATCTTGAAAAGATTATTACAGAGCATATTGAAGCAAACGGCTCTATGTCGCTTGGCGCATTTACGACCCTTGCCTTGACCCATCCTGATCATGGCTATTACACGTGTTATGATCCACTCGGCGCGGAAGGGGATTTCACAACTGCGCCTGAAATATCACAAATATTCGGTGAGTTGATCGGCGCTTGGGTCGTTGATACATGGATGCAAATGGGCAAGCCCGCATTCAACCTGATAGAGTGCGGCCCAGGGCGCGGTACATTGATGGCCGATATTATGCGCGTGGGTAAAATGATACCTGAATTTTTAAATTGTGCGCATGTGCAACTTATTGAAACGCAAGGTATGTTGCGCAAAAAACAAGCCAAAGCACTCGCGCAATATGATGCAGCATGGCATGTGTATTTATCAGATATACAAACTGACAAGCCCTGCATTATTTTAGGGAATGAATTTCTTGATGCCTTGCCGATTGAGCAGTTAAGACGCGATGACAAAGGGTGGCAGAAACGCGTATTATCTGTTGATCCGTCAGATAAATCATTATGTTTTGATTGGGCGGCGGCAGAGGATGATCTGCGTGCCTTGCTTCCCTCCAAAACAGAATCACATCAGCCTTATGAAGTGTCTCCGGCGCGTATCGGGTTCATTGATGGTTGTGCAAAGATGCTGGATGGTGCGGGCGGGGCGGCTTTGTTCATAGATTACGGCTATCAAAAGTCACATTACGGCGATACGCTTCAGGCGATGCGCCATCATAGCTTTTCTGATGTGCTGGCTGATATTGGGCAGAGCGATATAACCTCGCATGTTGATTTTGATGCACTGACGCGCGCCATAGAGCCGCAGCAGGCACAGATATCGCCTGTCACGACGCAACGTATGTTTTTACTTCATTTGGGTATAGAGCAACGCGCGGAAGCCTTGATACAGGCGAACCCATCGCGTCAGGAAGATATTCGCAAAGACGTAGATCGTTTGATAGGCCGCGATCAAATGGGTGATTTATTCAAAGTTATGTGTTTTTATAAGGGAAATATAAAACCGTGTGGATTTGAATAATGACCAGTGAGATTAAATATCATACAGAAGATGGTTTTTTAAAGCGCGATGACAAGGCCGCTTTTTACGGATTTTTTACGCGTACAGGCGGGGTGAGCTCAGGACTTTATCGCAGTTTAAATTGCGGTGTCGGTTCACAAGACCCATCAGAATATGTCTTTCATAACAGAATTGCTGTTGCCCGTAAGGCGGGTATTAATGCCAGACACCTCCTGTCTGTCTATCAGGTTCATGGATCGCAAGTGATGCGCGCCGATAAACCATGGACGGAGCGACCAAGGGCCGATGCCATGGTAACGGATAAGGCGGGTATCGGGCTTGGTATCTTAACCGCAGACTGTGCGCCGGTTTTATTTATCGGTCAAAAAGAGAGCGGCGCATCTGTGATTGGCGCGGCGCATGCGGGATGGAAGGGCGCTTTTTCGGGGGTGCTCGGCAACACGGTTACCGCAATGATAGAGCTTGGCGCGCGCAAGGAAACAATTCGCGCCTGCGTGGGGCCATGCATCGGTAAGCGATCTTATGAGGTCACAACGGGTTTCATTCCGCCGTTCATGCAGGAAAATGAAGAAAGTGAGCGTTTCTTCCACAGCGCCGCTAATGAGGGACATGCTTTGTTTGATTTGGCAGGGTATTGCGCATGGCGTTTGGCGCGCGAAGGCTTAAAAAACGTGTCTATCATTGATAAAGACACCTATAACAATGAAGAAGAGTTTTTCAGTTACAGGCGCGCAACACATAAAAAAGAACCCGATTACGGGCGGCAAATTTCTGTTATCACCATCCGCGAAGTATAAATTATTGGAAACTTCTTGATTTATGCGCCGCGTTTTCTATAGTGCGCATATCGCTTAAAGTATTGGAAATAAAGATAAGGGTTATGATCTGATGAAACTGATTTCGGGCAACTCCAACCGAGCACTCGCAGAGCAAGTCTCCGCTTATTTGGATATACCTTTGACTCAATGCAATATTAAGCGTTTTTCCGATAAAGAAATTTTTGTTGAGATCATGGAGAATGTGCGTGGAAAAGACACATTTTTTATTCAATCGACCTCTTACCCTGCCAATGACCACCTTATGGAACTGTTGATTGCGATTGACGCATTGAAGCGCGGGTCAGCGCGCCGTATTACGGCGGTTCTTCCATATTTCGGCTATGCACGTCAGGATCGCAAAACAGGCGGACGTACGCCCATCTCTGCGAAGTTGGTGGCGAATTTGATTACGGCGGCGGGCGCGGATCGTGTTTTGACGTTGGAATTACATGCGGGTCAAATACAGGGCTTTTTCGATATACCGACAGATAACTTAAGCTCCACGCCGGTTTTTGTGCCTTATGTGAATGAGCAATTTAACGGTGACCCGATTTGTATCGTCTCGCCTGATGTTGGCGGCGTGGTGCGGGCGCGTCATTTGGCAAAGCGCATTGGTGCAGACCTTGCGATTATTGATAAGCGCCGCGAAAAAGCAGGCGTATCCGAAGTGATGAACGTGATCGGTGATGTTAAAGGCAAGGTGTGTATTCTTGTGGATGATATTGTGGATTCCGGCGGAACATTGTGTAATGCCGCCATTGCCCTTGAAGGTAAAGGCGCAAAAGAGGTTCATGCCTATGTTGTGCATGGTGTTTTATCTGGTGAAGCGGTGGAGCGCGTGGGCAAATCCCCGCTTAAAAAGCTCGTCATAACAGACAGTATCGCCGCAACGGATGAAATGAAGGCCGCGCATAATATCGAGCAAATCAGCATCGCAGCCTTATTGGGCGAAGCGGCGCGCCGTATCAGCGAAGAGCGCTCTATTTCCGCACTATTTAAGTAAACGTTCAAAAATATACTCAAATATCGGCGTAGGGTTAGAATTTTCTTGAAAAACCTCGCAATATTTGATTTATGTCTGACGTGCATCTTAATACGATGCCTTAACAGAGCAGCACCCCTGGAGGCTGTTCTAAACTTAAAAGGAAAATGATATGTCTAAAAACTATGCTTTGAAGGCAGACAAAAGAGAACGCGCCGGTAAGGGGATTGCTCGTTCACTGCGTCGTGCTGGCTCTGCACCTGCTGTAATTTACGGAGATCATAAAGATCCCTTGAATATCGCAGTTTCTGCAAAAGATATTAATGTTGAATATAATAAAGGCCACATGTTCACAACATTGTGTGATCTTGACGTCGCAGGCGACAAGCACCTTGTTCTTGCCCGTGATGTTCAGTTACACCCCGTGACGGATATTGTTGAACATGTTGACTTTTTGCGTGTGACAAAGAAAACCAAATTGGCTGTTGATGTGCCGGTTCAGTTTATTAACGAAGATAAATGCCCAAGTATTGATCAAAAAGGTACTGTGAACGTTGTGCGTCACACGATTGAATTGGTCTGTAGCGCCGTTAATATTCCTGATTTCATCGAAGTTAATCTTGAAGGTAAAGAACATGGCGATGCTGTTAAAGTAAGTGATGCTGATTTGCCTGAAGGTGCGACGCCGGTTATTAGTGATCGTGACTTCACAATTGCAACGCTTGTGCCGCCTAAGACGGCCGCTCAGGAAGAAGCTGAAGAAGCTGCATTGGCTGAAGAAGGCGATGGCATCATTGCTGATGACGAAGTTGCAGCAGAAGGTGAAGAAGAATCAGAAGAAGGCGCGGAAGACTAATTTCGTGTTTGATTGGTTCAAAACCTTATCTCAATATTTTAAGAAAGAGCCTTTTTGTGAAGGCTCTTCTTCATATTCGCAGAAGGATAATGATATGTGGCTGTTTGTCGGCCTTGGAAATCCGGGAGAGAAATACGCTAAAAACAGGCATAATGCGGGTTTTATGGTGTTGGATGCTGTGTGTGATGCATTTCCCGCGTTTGGCGCATATCGGTCAAAGTTTCAGGGGCAAATTGCAGAGGGGCGTATCGAGAATCAGAAGGTTCTGCTCTTAAAGCCGGAAACATATATGAATAACTCCGGTCAGTCGGTGGCGCAGGCGGTTAAGTTTTACAAGATTGATGTGGATAAGATCGTCGTGTTCCATGATGAACTCGATATTGACCCGAGTACGGTGCGGGTGAAGCGGGGCGGTGGCAATGCCGGTCATAACGGCCTAAAATCCATTCAGGCTCATCTGGGAACGCCTGATTTCTGGCGTGTGCGTATCGGTATTGGCAGGCCGCGCCATGAGGGACAAGTCAGCAATTATGTGCTGGATGATTTTTCAAAAGAGGAACGCACAGACTTTGATCCGCTTGTGGACTTTATGGGGGATAAGGTTGGGGTGATTATGGATGAAAATCCAAAGGCTTATGAAGCGTTGATAAAAAACAAACAAAAGATATAGACATCTTTTTCTTGGTCTATATTTTCGATACAACATACGAAACGATATTATTAAAAAGGAAACATCATGGGTTTTAATTGTGGAATAGTGGGCTTGCCTAATGTTGGAAAATCAACACTGTTTAATGCGCTCACCGCGACGGCTGCGGCGCAGGCTGAAAACTTTCCTTTTTGTACGATTGAACCCAATGTGGGACGCGTGAGTGTGCCGGATGAACGGCTCGCTAAAATTGCGGTTATTTCAGGCTCAGCCAACATATTACCTGCGCAGCTGGAATTTGTGGATATTGCCGGACTTGTCAAAGGCGCATCGCAGGGTGAGGGGCTGGGCAATCAGTTTTTATCCAATATCCGCCATACAGCAGCGATCATTCATGTGGTGCGTTGTTTTGAAAACGAAGATGTGCACCATGTTGAGGGCTCCGTTGACCCTGCGCGTGATATCGAAACCATCGAAACGGAATTGATGCTCGCGGATTTGGAAAGCATCGGCAAACAAATAGAAAACATGAAAAAGAAAAGCCGTTCGGGCGATAAAGATGTCATGGCGCAAAGTGCGTTTCTTGAACGCATAAAAGGCGCATTGGAAGAAGGCAAGCCCGCTCGAAGCGTGGTTGCAGGGGATGAAGATGAGGTTAGTTGGGTCAAGACGGCGCAGCTTATCACCGCGAAACCTGTTCTTTATGTGTGTAATGTGAATGAAGATGACGCCGCGCAGGGCAATGATTACACGAAAATCGTTGATAACATCGCCGCGACAGAGGGCGCACAAACAGTGGTGATTTGCGCCTCAATTGAATCTGAAATCGCGCAACTTGATACGGATGAGGAAAAAACAGAATTTCTTGAGACGATGGGGCTTGATGAACCGGGGTTGAACAAGATTATCCGCTCAGGGTATCAACTGTTGCAATTACAAACCTATTTCACTGCAGGCCCGAAAGAGGCACGTGCATGGACCACGCCGATGAGCGTCAAAGCGCCGCAAGCCGCAGGCGTTATTCATACAGACTTTGAAAAAGGGTTCATTAAGGCCGAAACCATTGCCTATGATGATTTTATTGCTTGTAACGGCGAGCAGGGCGCGAAGGATAAAGGCAAAATGCGTCAAGAGGGCAAGGAATACATCGTTAAGGACGGCGATATTATCCTGTTCCGCTTTAACGTTTGAACCAACTTTGACGAGGCGGTATTGAATAAATACGAAGTAGATCGATAAGAAGAGTGGTAGGGTGCAAATTAGAACTTAAATTTGCAAGGAGATTATAATGTCTAAGCAGGCCGTACTATATCGCATGGTGAATGGTGAGCATATTTGCCCGTATGGAATAAAGTCAAAAGATTTGTTGGAACGCCAAGGCTATACGGTTGAAGATCATCACCTGAAAACGCGCAGTGAAACAGATGCTTTCAAAGAAAAACACGATGTAAAATCCACACCGCAGACATTTATCAATGATAAACGGATTGGCGGGTATGACGACCTTGTTGCGCATTTCGGTGTAAAGACGATGAAGCAAGAAGGTGCAAATTATCAACCGATTATCGCTATATTTGCCACTACTTTTTTGATGGCGCTGGCGATGAGTTGGGCAATGGCGGGCTCTATTGCCATTGGTTTAACAATCAAGATGTTTATCGCCATCAGTATGTGCGTTCTGGCTATTCAAAAACTGCGCGATCTTTATGCATTTTCAAACCAGTTTATTACATATGATTTGCTGGCAATGAAATGGGTGCGCTACGCCTATGTTTATCCGTTTATCGAAATGCTTGCAGGTGTTTGTATGATTGCGGGCATATTAATCAATATAGCGGCTCCAGCTGCCTTATTTATCGGAACAATAGGTGCAATATCCGTTATTAAGGCCGTTTACATCGATAAGCGTGACTTAAAATGTGCCTGTGTCGGCGGGGACAGCAGTGTTCCGCTAGGGTTCATATCGCTGACTGAAAATTTGATGATGATTGTCATGGCAATATGGATGATGTTTTAAGCATCATTTACTAAGGCTAAGGCTAAGGCGCAGATGGTGCGTCTTCAACTGTTCGGTTCATCCGGTTGTTGACTTCGTCTTCGACGGTGCAGTCGCCCTGTTCGTTGCCAGTAGCATCTTCGACGTTTGTTTTGATGCAGTCACACGCTGTTTCGTCAGGTGTGGCCTGTTTGGTGAAGGTATCGCCGCGTAAAACACCTTCAACGGTGCATGGACCGTTTGTGCCATTGACATTGGGATTGCCGTCCACGCCGTTATTAAGACCCGCAGCACTTGGGTTACACGTGCCGATATCTTCTTTAAATTCCTGATAGCGTTTTAAATATTCGTCGCGATCATGTTCGTATTCTGTTTGTTTTGTGGAGCCGAACAGGCTGCGCGCGGAACCAAAATACAATGATGGTGTGCCATAGGAGTGTCTGATGTGATCTTCTGATTCTGAATAGCGCGCGGCTTTCGCGGCGACGGCATCTTCAGGAATATCACCAAAACGTTCGGAAAAGGCGGCGACGCGGTGAGAAATAGAAGCCGTGCGCTGTTCATATTCTAAGCGCCATGCTTCTTCGGGGCCATATTCTTCCAATTTCTTTCTGAAAAATTCAGTCTGGGGCAGGCCAAAACCTTTTTCCGCTAAGGCGAGGTCATCAATATGTGGCATGAACTTGCGATCATGGATCATTTGATGGATATCTTTTTCATCGAATGGCTTATCCGGGTTGATCATACACCATGCGTCTTGCGCCTTGATGCTCAAAATTTCTGTGGCGATTTCGCCGACTTCTATTTCAGACATGACGCGTCCGCGGGTCATGTCGACACCAACGCGCTCGGCTGCTTTAAGTAAAATAGCGTAGTTTTCTTCGCTATAACCGGGTTCATCGAACAGAACGTCGGTTGTAACAGTTTTTGTGTTGTACAAATCTCTGTAAACATAGCTGCTGAAGAAACGGTCACCTGAATCGTTGTTGCTCCACTGTGTGTCCCAATTGATATCAGTGTCAGGTTTCGTGGCTGTGCCACCGCTTGGCAGGTCGGCATTGACCATAAAGCTCATAATATTACGCAGCGATACTGCTTCACCTAGGGCCATTGAGGCTCTTGAAGGGGCGGCTGTGCCATCGCCAGTTTCACCGGGAACACCATTTGGCCCCAAAAGCCACATTTGTACCAGCATACCGTCAAGCGCCGATGGTGCGACACCTGCACCTTGCATACGTTTTTGAACCAATTCATTTAATGCATCGACGGAACGTTTATCAAAAACGCGTGGGTCAAAGTCTGTTTCGAGCTCGCCTGATGCTTTTAATTGCTCCATGCGCTCTCTTAGGGCGCGGCTTGTCTTAACGTCAATTTGAAGTGTGCCAGTTTCATCACGTTCAGGCGCGGCGTCATTTGTACCCAGATAGCGTTCAGCCAGCGCAACAACGGATTGTTCTTGGTTTTTCGTAGCTGCGGCTGTTGATGGATCAGCAAAGAAGGAGCGATATGTATCCGCTTTGGCGCGAATATCGGCAGGTAAAGTATTGTACTGATCACGAAGTTCTGCCAATGCAGGCGTTTTGGCGATCTGCGATTCGTTTAAAACATAACTGTCCGTCAGATAAGCAAAAGAGCCATCAAGGGCATTGCCGTTTTCGTTGATGGCCATGCCCGCTGTTTCAGGAAGAATTTCGGGTAAACGCTTGTTTAGTGCTTGTTTGAAAGCGACCAGTGCGCGTTCTGATTCGCTGAGTGCGGCCATATTGGTCGCTGCGGCTTGTTCGGGGAGCGCTACGGGTTGCGCTTTTTCGGGCAAGGCCGCGTATAAATCTTTAATGGCTTGTAACTCAGGTTTCCCTGAAAGCAGGTGATCATTCAGAACATAGTTGTTCAGTAAATAGACAAAAGATTCGTCCGATGGGTTGCCATTGGCGTTGATTGTCATTTGGGATGTTTCGGGGATGATTGTCGGTAAACGCTCATTCAGAGCGGTTTTAAACGCAATCAAAGCGGCGCGTTCTGATGGACTCAGATCGGATTCCTGCACACTGCCTTGTTGAATATCGTCGCTCACTATCTTAACCCCTTGGTCATCGTTGTAACCAAATTATTATTATTTATCCAAATTATAGGGATTTAACGCCCCTGAGTCAAATTTAAAGGGGCGTTGAGAAAGCAAATGTAAGCGGCGCTGCGGAACGGTTAAGCCAGAACGAGTTTTTCGAAGGCTTCGCGTAATCGTTTCGTGATTGGCCCAACGGTGTAATGATGGTCGTCAATTTGCCCGACAGCGGTGATTTCTGCTGCTGTTCCGGTGACGAAGATCTCTTGGAAATCGCCAAGTTCTTCGGGTTTTAAGTGACGCTCTTCAAACGGAATATTCAGCGAATGCGCCAGTTCAATGACCGTTTGACGCGTCAGACCGTTTAGGAAACAATCCGGCGTCGGTGTTAATAAAACGCCATCCTTCACGGCAAAGAAATTCGCAGCAGATGCTTCGGCAATATAACCGCGATAATCCAGCATCAACGCATCATCAAAACCTTCATCCTCAACGGCGTGTTTTGACATGGTGCAGATCATATACAAACCGGCGGCTTTGCTTTGCGTGGGGGCAGTATCGGGAGCAGGGCGGCACCAAGCAGCAGTTTTCAGGGAGATCCCCTTATCGCGCTTTTCCTCATCAAAATACGCGCCCCATGACCACGCAGCAACAGCAACGTGAGTTTTTGTCAATTTGGCAGAAACGCCCATTTGTTCACCGCCGCGCCATGCAACAGGGCGCACATACGCACTTGTCAGGCCGTTCTTTTCACAGACCTCATATTTGATTTTTTCAAGTTCATCAACACTGTAGGGGACTTTCATGCCTAAAATTTCTGCCGATTTGTGAAAGCGTTCGGAATGCAGGCGGCTCTTGAATATTTTGCCGTTATACATGCGCTCCCCTTCGAAAACAGAGCTGGCATAATGCAAGCCATGGCTTAGAACATGGATTTTGGCCTCTTTCCACGGGACAATTGTTCCGTTAATCCAGATGAAACCATCGCGCTCATCAAAGGGTATTATCGACATATTAAGTGCCTTTCACAGTGTTTCTTAGATACTATATTCTCTTTTGTGCAGAATATATGTATCTTCATTAAGAATAAACACTAAATGCGCGCAATCATTTAAAAATGTGTGTGAGAATATTGGTAAGCTATGGAAATAATACACGATACGCAGGCGGAAAAGGCGCATATTCTGGTCGTTGACGATGATACGCGTATTCGTGAGTTGGTATCACGGTTTTTGTTCGATCATGGCTTTATTGCGGTGACAGCCGAAAGCGCGCGTGAGGCTTATACGTTGATCCAGCGTTTTGCGTTTGATGCGCTGGTTGTTGATGTAATGATGCCCGGAGAAACAGGCGTAGCGTTCACCGCAAAGCTCAGAAAAAATGGTTTTGACGTGCCCGTCTTGCTTTTGACGGCATTGGGCGAGGTTGAAGACCGCATATCGGGGCTTGAATCAGGGGCAGATGATTATCTGGTTAAACCCTTTGAACCGAAGGAACTGGTTTTGCGTCTTGGCTCTATCTTGCGACGGACAAAGCGCGCACATACCGAAAAAATGGTCTATCACATTGGGGATTGGCATTTTGACCCTGACTTTGATGAGCTTAAAGACAATCACGATCAGGAAATCAGGCTCACCTCAGTTGAAGCCAATTTGTTGCGGGCATTGGCCGAGTCGATTGGTAAGCCTGTGAGCCGTGATGATTTGGCGCAACGCTGCGGCCTTGATGCGGGGGAGCGCACAATTGATGTGCAGGTCACGCGCCTAAGACGCAAAATAGAAGAAAACACAAAAATGCCGAAATATTTACAGACGGTAAGAGGTAAAGGGTATTTGCTGCGGGCGGAGAAGGCTTGATGGTAGAGAAACCACACCATAATAAAAGGCCGCGCCGCGGCGTGAAGCGGTTACTCCCTGAAACGCTGTTTTTCAGGTCTTTGTTGATTTTGATTACGCCAATATTCTTAATTCAAATCATTTTGACGACGGTTTTCTTTGATCGTCATTGGAGCAAAACAACGTCGCGCTTGTCCTTCGCAGTTGCCGGCGAGATAGCAATGGCGGTGGATTATATTAACCATAGTGACAATCAGGACGATACCAACAGAATTCTGGATTCATTGTCACAGCATATGGAATTGCTCATGACGCAAGATGATGGTGAGGTTTTGAAAATGGGCGAAGCGCGCAAGCGGCCATCTTACTTTATCAGTTGGGAAATGATGGTACATAAGAGCCTGAGCGATGAACTGCGCAAAGCGTTGGACGTGCCTTTCACCGTCAGGGTTGATTTTAGTGAGAAATGGGTGGATGTGCGGGTGCAAACAGCCAAAGGGGTGTTGAACGTGGCCGTTCCGCAGCGGCGGTTATTTTCTTCTACAACCTATATTTTCTTGCTATGGGTGTTTGCAGCATCGACGATATTATTGATCATTGCGGTTTTGTTTATGCGTAACCAGATACGCCCGATACGGCGGCTCGCGATTGCCGCTGAGCATTTGGGAAGAGGGCGCAATGTGCAGAGCTTTAAAATTGAGGGCGCGCGTGAAGTGCGGCAGGCAGGGCAAGCTTTCCTTGATATGAAAACGCGTATTCAGCGCCAGATATCACAAAGAACGGATATGCTGGCGGGGGTGTCGCATGATTTACGTACGCCGCTCACGCGGTTGAAATTGCAAATTTCCATGATGGGCGACAGCCCTGATATTTATGAAATGAAAAAAGACGTCAATGACATGGAGAAAATGATTGAGGGGTATCTCAGTTTTGTACGCGGGGAAGGGCGCGAGAAATCCAGCCTCACGGAAATGTCAGCCCTACTGCGGGATGTTACCATCTCTGCAAAGCGTCAGGGGTGCGATGTCGATATGAAGCTGAACGATCTGAAGTGCGAGGTTATGCTCCGTCCTGTTGCGTTTAAGCGTTGTTTGTTGAACATCGTTAGCAACGCCATTAAATATGCCGATCATATATGGATTACGCTGGTTCAAAAATCACCAACGGAGATCGAAATTGTGATTGAGGATAATGGTATCGGGGTTGATGAAAGCCAATATGATGAGGTTTTCAGACCATTTTACCGCGTGGATGGGTCAAGAAACGCCGATACGGGCGGCATTGGTTTGGGCTTGCCGATTGCAATGGATATTGTGCACGCGCATGGTGGTGAAATATGGCTGGATAAAAGCAAATATGGCGGATTATCTGTTCATATAACCCTGCCGGTTTAACGGGCAGTTCGATCAGCCCGTTTTCTTTTGAGTGCAGTTTTTTACTTCTTTCAAGCTCTCTGCTGCGCGTTTTCTCAATATTTTCGTGGCTTCGAGATTTGACTTCTTGATGAGTTCCGAAATCTCTTTGACATTGGTTAATGCGTTCTCATAGCTCTTTTGAAAATGAAGCGCGTTTTTCTTTAACGTGTCTTCAGGCGTGGCATTCTCGGTTATGTCATTCGCCATTGCCGTTGTTTGTTGCATGATTTGAGAGAAGATCTCATTCTGTCTGAAAACAATCTCTTGGAAGTTTTCCATAGAGGTTTGTTGCACATGGTTTATCGAGCGTATATTTTTAACCTGAATATCAATAAGTCCCTGAAAACTATTGGGAAACCCTTGGTACTTTTCGAAAAAACCTAAAAATGTATTGTTAAAAAATGGTGCTGTAAAATTCTTTTCATCTGACATAATCTGATCCACATAAATATAAAATGCTGCACTGTAGAAGGTAATCATTTTATGTAATTTAGTCAAGAGCAATCGGTTTACCCACAAAACGAACGCAGCAAAGAATTGGGGTGAGAAGCGCGGCATTTGTTTTTGTAAAAGGGCATGTATATTTCTTGGTAAAACCAGTAACGTGCTTGATTGCGCTGTTTGAATTAAGCATTATGACGGAACGTATAAATCAAAACTGTCAAAATTTCTGTATAAATACTATAATATGTTCGCTGTGTTGCTGTGTAAACGTTTTGGTCGATGATGAAAAAATCGTTAGGTAAGCAAATTAATATTGGTATGAAAAAGCCCAAAAAGAATGTGAAGGCTATCTGGCTTACATCTGGTTTGGCGCAAATTATGGTGCTTTTGAATGGTATGATTATTACCATTACGGCATTTATGGTGTTCAGTTACTTTATCAATGGTATGTCGATTGATGAGTATAAACGCACATCTAACGAAGCCGGACGCGCTTTGTTTGAAAGTATTTCCAACCTTGAAAACTCGATGCGTTTGATTTCAAGCATTATTCAACTGTCTGAAAATTCGGATAAAGATATTCTTGTTGCACGTATCAGGCGTAATTTACCTGATTTAAGTGACTTCGATCAGTTGATATGGCTTTTTGAAGAAACGCCGGGGAATTGGCAATATCGCACAATTTCTCAAAGTAGCAATAAGAGTATTGCTGCGCCCCATTACCACATGGTCCCCAATAAGGATTTGATCACAAGACTGGTACGCGGTGAGTATTTCAAGCAAGAGGATTTGCGTATTGTCTCGGATTTTGCAGGTATGGATTATCTAGAGGAGATGAGCAATCCTAAAACAATGGCGCGATCCTTTGCATTCTTAAAAACGATAAAGGAAAACGATTCCAATAAAGGCATTATCATTGGTGTCAGCCGCGCTGCGCTGTTCTTTGATCAAAGTTTAATCTCTGAAGAGCGATCGGTTTCCAGAATTACGATTAGGGATAAAAAAAGCGATCGGCGCTTGTTCCACATGGATAGAAACCAGACAAATGGTGCAGGTTCTGGCGCGGGCGATAACCACGGAAATCTGGAGCAGGATTACGGGTTCTTTATCGGGGATAGTGAATGGAATATTGTTTTGGAATTTTCCAAGAAGCAAAATGTTCTGTTGCTTGAAAAAATCCCGTATATCGTATTGTTCTTTGGCTTTATTCTGACCGCGATTGGTACGTTATTTATCAGGAATAATAACAAGCAATCTTTGCGCCTTGCGGATATCAATTACAAGCTGGAGCAAAAAAACTATGAGCTTCAATCTGAAATATCTGAACGCTCACGATTGAATGATGCGTTGGCATTGGCAGAGCGTGACAACAGGGCGATCATCGATTCCGTGAGTGATGTGATTTTTGAAACGGATATTGAAGGGACGGTTCTGTTCTTGAGTGCAGCATGGCACAATATCACAGGGTTTGAAATTGAACGTTCACGCGGCAGTAATTTATTCTCTATGCTCTATCCGCAAGATCAGGAAAAGCAGAAGCATGACTTTGAATTACTGATTAAGGGGCAAAAACAAGCCTATCGTTCATTCACGCGGCTTCGTATTGATGACGGAACGTTTCGCGCGGTTGAATTAGCGGTATCCATGATCCGTCAGGACGATAATAAGAATTTACGCGTTGTTGGCACGATTACCGATGTTGAGGAACGCCGTAGAGCCGAGCGCGCCCTTGCAGAAGCGGAAAAGAAATACAGAACCATCGTTGAAAACGCGGCGGGCGGGCTGTATCAGTTAACGCCTGACGGCATTTATTTAAGTGCGAACCCTGCAATGGGGCGGATCTTGGGCTATGCCAGTCCCGAAGAAATGCTTCGTGCGGTTAAAAACGCGCATGGCATGGTCTATCCCGACAAAGTAGAGCGCGAAAAACTGAACCAGACCCTTATTTCTCAAGGGCAAATTTTTGGCTATGAAAGCCGCGTCTTGCAAAAAGACGGTCAAAAAATATGGGTACGTGAAAATATTCGTATTGTGAAAGATGATCAACAGAATGTGATCTATTTTGAAGGCTCCATGGAAGATATCACCAAAAGGAAAGAGGCCGATATCGCTCTTATGGAAGCCAAAATACAATCTGATATGGCCAGCCGCGCGAAAACAGAATTTATTGCCAATATGAGCCATGAACTCAGAACGCCGCTCAATGCGATTATCGGGTTCTCGGACATTATGAATAACGAAGTGATGGGGCCTTTGGGGCAGGATGCTTATAAAGAATATGTGGCTGATATTCATAAGAGCGGTACAGGCTTGTTAAGGATTATTAATGAAATCCTTGATATTTCGAAAATTGAATCAGGAAACCGAGAATTGAATGAAAGCGAATTTTCATTCGGTGAAGTGTTGCAATCTTGTCTGGATCTATATGAGTCACGTGTTAAAGAGAAAAGCATCACTGTTATGGATCAGAGTAAGAACGTGCCTCATATGATTGGGGAGGCTCTATCGGTTAAGCAGGTGATCGGTAATATCTATTCCAATGCGGTGAAATATACCCCGAACGGTGGACGCATCACGATCTTTACCAATTATGATATGGATGGCACGTTCAGATTATCTGTAACGGATACAGGCGTGGGCATGAACGCTGTTGAGGTGGAAAAGGCCCTTGCGCCCTTCGGGCAGCTTGATAACGCGCTGGATCGTTCATCATCTGGTACAGGGCTGGGCTTGCCGCTATCTAAGGCCATTATGGATGTGCATGACGGACGTATTGAGATCATGTCCGAAAAATCAATTGGTACAACCGTGACCTTGATTTTCCCGTCTGAGCGGGTGCTCAAAAAGAATTCAGAAAACAGAAATAACGAAACAATCGACACTTAAATAAGCCGCAACAGGCTTACAGCATGTGATACTCGTCGATATCATCCGCCGACATATTGATGATGTCGATGGCGATGTTGTATGAAAACCCCGCGCGCGCAAAGACGCCGAGTGATTTCTTTGTATCTTGTTCCTCACCACGGAAAAACGGGCCAATTCTTTTTTTACGCGCCAGCCTGAGTGCTGCGGCTTTTTCTGCTTCTGCTGCGCTTTCATATTGTTCGTCGTCGAGTTTTTCAAGCGCGAGGCAGGTTTCATCTTTCGAAATACCCTTATGGAGCATCTTCATGATAATCGCCGCTTGGGACAGCCCTTTTCTACGCAAGGATGAAACGCGAGAGCTTGTATAAAGCGCATCATTTAACAGGCCGCATTGTTCAAATTTATCGGCCAGTTCATCAACCATCGTGATGCAGTCCTGATAATCTTGATCTGTATGATACAGGCATGATCTTTTGGATTTACGCAGCATAACGGTTTTAAAATGCTTTTTACTCGCGGCAAAACGCTCCAGATAAAACAGGCCGGAGTTATGAAGATAGGTCGGGGTTATTTTTTTAGGTGGTTTGCGCTCACGCCGCGCATTGGCGGGCGCTTTTTTTGAGTAATCGTTTTTTTCAGGTTTTCTGTTCACATATTCTGTTTTATGTTGGGGCATGTTCTTAAAATCCTTCTTTTACAGCTTGCAAAGAAGATTGTGATAAATCAACCGGAAAATATAATGATACCAGATAACTTTGTTCAGACATTTCAATTGGAAAGCACAGGAATACGCGGGCGCATCGTGCGTATTGGCGCAGTTCTTGATGATATTATTGAGGCGCATAACTATCCGTTGCCGATTTCGCATCTGGTGGCGGAAACAATTACACTGTCTTTGGCGTTGTCGGGCATGTTGAAATATGAGGGGATCTTCACCCTTCAGGCGCAAGGGGACGGGCCGCTTCATATGTTGGTCGCCGATGTCACAAGCGAGGGTATTGTGCGGGGCTGTGCGTCGTTTGAAGAGGAACGCTTCCAAAAATCAAGGGAGCAAATTGCCGCGTTGAAAACACAAGAAAGCTCTCAAAATCATTTGGCGCAATATCTGGGGAAGGGCTATTTGGCCTTTACCGTTGATCAGGGGCAAAGCGCAGAGCGTTACCAAGGGATTGTGGATATTAAGGGCGCGTCCATGGTTGATTGCGTACAGCATTACTTCACGCAGTCCGAGCAAATTGGCACAGGCATTAAAATGGCGGTTGGTAAGCGTGGGGATCACTGGCGCGCCGGTGCGATCATGCTTCAAAACACACCGGAGGAGGGCAAGAACCCTGCGGCGGGTACAGCCAATTTTGATGAGGATGACTGGCGGCGCGCTATGATCCTGCTCGATAGTTGCACCGAGGATGAGATGCTTTCGCCTGAATTAAGCTCGGATGAGCTTTTGATGCGCTTGTTCCATGAGGAAGGTATTCGGGTTTATGACCGTCATCCGGTTTCTAAGGGCTGTCGCTGTGATGAGGGGCGCGTTGAGAATATTTTATTGACCATGCCTGTCGAAGATATCGAGCATATGAGTGTTGAAAAGGAAATTCGCATGACCTGTGAGTTCTGTAGCAAGACTTATGTCTTTAAAGAGGCTGATATTTTGCGTAGAATTAAAGCTGAAAAGTCTTGATTCTTTTGATTGTTAAGTGAGGGTTCTTGTGAAGTTTTATGTTGTTGCTTTCTGTGCGTTACTGTCTTTGGGTGTTGGGGCATGTACAAATAATACGGGCGCGCCGCTGGCGCAAATGACGTTTGATCATGTGAAGCCGTTTCCTGTCTATGTGGCCTCTTATGAGCCGGAAAATATCTATGCAAGCGGAATGAAAATGCTGCCGGAGGGGTTCGTATCCGATCCATCCAAACTCATTTATGATTATTTGCAAAACCGTTTTGAGGCCGCAGGTCATCAGGGGAAATTAAAAATTCAAATTATGGATGTGTCTGTCCAGCACGCAGTCGTTGATTCCGAGAATAAAGTCGGCGCACTTATCGGCTTGGCGAAGAAAGATCATTATACGGTGAAGGCTTATATTGATGTAACGGGATTAGGCGTGGGCACGTATGATGAACAAAAGCGTAGCCTTGTCGTCAGCCGCAATATTTTCATCGCGGATCATTTATCATTGGTTGAGCGTGAGCGGATGGAAATGCAGGCGCTGGATAATATGGTTGATGATCTTGACCTGACATTGCGCAAAATATTGAAAGACCAGTTCAAAATACTGCGCTAATCGGATCAATGTTTCCAGAAGTTTGGCGAGAGCATGACCAGAATGGTGAACAGCTCCAAACGTCCAAAAAGCATACCGATACTTAAAATCCATTTGGCACTGTCAGGAAGCGGTTTAAACGTTCCCGTTGGGCCAATGATATCGCCCAAACCCGGGCCGACATTCGATATAGATGTCGCTGCGCCGGACATGGCCGTCATAAAGTCTAAACCGACATAAGACAGCGCCAGTGCCAAGAATGCAAAACCGAGTGCATAGACAAAGAAAAACCCCATAACAGAGGACGGAACGTCGGATGGCATTGGTTTGCCGTTATAGTGCGGGATAAACATACCGTTCGGGTGCAAAAGTTTGCTGATTTGGACTTTTGTGACGCTGTA
>TARA_R110001592_G_scaffold65793_2_pt1 | contig 22258 bp, 22 predicted proteins | sample TARA_R110001592 | Tara Oceans TARA_R110001592 (sample SAMEA4398387) | marine metagenome | biome: Polar Biome; feature: [SRF] surface water layer (ENVO:00010504); material: water (ENVO:00002006), including particulate matter (ENVO:01000060) such as... | depth 5 m | reverse complement strand
TTTTTTTTCTAAATGGCAATATCAATATCTGCTCTCGGCCAGGAGCGGACATTAAATTAAGTAAACTGTCCCCAGTATTCAGAGAAATACCCATGATTAGGGATGCTACGGATTATGATTACATTTAAAACCGATGGATGACCGACAAATCCAGACAATTTTGAGGATGCGATGATGGCCGCTATCATGAATCAAGTCCGTTAATAAATCCAAATATAGATCAGCAGTATCCGTGATTATCATTTGTTTGGGGGAAGAGAAGCTTTAGGAAATCGCTGTCTTAATTGGCGGGCCATCAATCCAAGCTCATCATCTCGTTTAAGGCTGTACTCAACTAAAAGGGCAACAGTCTTCTGTGCACCTTTTCCTTTTTGTAAAGAGTCAATCCAACCGTTCTGGGCACGATCTGCGCTTACCTTATCGAGGATTCGGTCTAGGCTTTCCGGAGCCTCTTTCTGAAGAAGGTTGGTATACTCATAAGCTTCTCTGTACCAACTGGAATTTTCTCGTGAGAAAGTTTCAGCGGTTGTTTTTTCAGCCTGTTCAAGTACAGCACTAAGAAGTTCTGGCTTTTCCTCTGAAAACAAAGCGATAACAAAATATCCAAATTTCCATTCGACGTGATCGAAAGAAGCTAGGCGGATTGTCTTGCCTGACTCTACATGACGAATAGCGGCATTGGGACTAAGAATTGCCAATCTAGGGGGGAATGAGGTAATTTTATCAAGATTCTGGCTGATAAAGTCGTCCAATAAACTTTGGGCTGAACCTCCACCATAACATACGCCAAGAAAAACCTCGGCTTCGTGTGGCAAATTGCTCCAGTGATCTCCGATAGTATTAGAGACCTTTTGCCAATCGATATTCTGAACAATCTCAAGGTGCTTTTGAGGAAGAACTTTATATATTGTCGTTAGCAACCCCGCCGCGCTTTGCATTTCTCTCAATTTGGTGTCAGATAGAAATTCAGCGACTTTCCCAGCATTGAGGTCTTTAAGCATTTTTCGGGCAATCTGCTTATGCCGCCCCCTGGGTGCCAGTCTACCCACAAAGACTCCAAGCGGGTCATAAATTCTGAGCACAGACATCATAAAGTCATGGAGATCGCGAAATGCCCCCACCGAGTCTTTGCTAAATGCCTGTTGAGCGCAAGGCACGAATTTCTCAGCCATTGCAAGGCCGAGATCATCATCAACGCCAGCCACAGCATCACAAAATTTTGCGAAAGCCCAAATCTCGTCTATATCCTCCCAATTTGCAGCCAATCTTTCCAGAGCTATTGGATCTAAGCTTTGCCTTAACTGTTGATACCAAGGCGATTGCCTTACATAACCTAATGAACGCAGCAACTCTCCCAGATGGGCTGCGGAGGAGAGGTTTACTGCATTTATTTCCTTTGCCAAGGAGTATGGATCAGCTTTAGAGATCAGAGTAGCTAGATATTCATTGTGTTGATTACCTATACCATTAATGAGACGGCCTAACCCCCAGCCTGAAGGAGTATCGGGCTCAGATATCCAGCTAGCGATAGTCTCTTCGTTCCCGCCAAACAACTTCTCAGGCCAGCCATCGAAAAACGCGTCTAATTCATCCAGGAAATAGCAAGCATGAAGCCTTTCATCAGGGGTGACCGCTTGCCAAGCCTCCTGAATTGCAGGTTGTAAGCAGTCAGGTGGAACAAGATGGCACCAGCGCCCAGAGTTACCAGAAAAACGAAGCTCGTGAAGTAACATTCTTTTTCCGGCAAGCGGATAAGAGTTACTGCGTACAAAATGCTCAAAAGCTTGGCCGATTAGCTGTCTTCCTTCGTCATTTTGCGCCCCTAATATTTTGTTCAGAACGACAGAAGAAAATTTTTGGTGAGGTGGCCTCAAATCATTCATCGACAAAAGAAGTCGCTGCTGAACCAGCCAAACTATCGCCTTCTGTACTGAAACGCCCTCAAATCCTATGCTAAATAGCTCTGACGCTTCATCCAAGTCAATAGGTCGATCCCTGGAGACGATCTGATGAGCCGCTAATACTGCCAGAATCAAATCGGCTTTTGCTTGACGAGCAGAATCAGCAATATCGGTCGCTCTTCGCCAGCCGCCACCCAGATTAAAACAAAACTGCCATGGATAGACAGAAATCCTTTGCGCTTCTGAAATTCGAGCCTCCAAGTCGATCTGCGTCATCTTGTCACCAATGTCTTTGTCAACACTCGCAACTTCCTTCAATGTTCGTGCTCGATCAATAAGTAGTCCATTAGCGATTATGTTTACAGCCCTTTGACTATCTATGGTAATCGCGTTGCGAGAGGCAATTTTTGCTTCTTCAGTATTGTGCGTGGATAAAACCAACAGAGATTTTCCAGCTTGTTCCTCAAGGATAGAAAGCCGCGACGGGGAGGCTAAATGGGCATCATCTATAAAGAGAAGCGTGTCCTTATTTTCAGCTAGACCTGGTATCTCAAGCTTGTCTTTCTGCGGATCACAAAGCCGTAAAACCTGCCAACCACGATCAGTGAAGTGCTTCATCGCCTGGAAAGCACATAGAGACTTCCCAGAGCCGGGCTCGCCAACGATCCGTGTTGCAAAGGCTTTCGAGAGATCATTTATCACTCTATTTACTTCTGGCAATTCGGGACACGACAGAGCGTCATTTGCTCCCATAGAACGCCCCGTCAGTGCGGGTACAAGGCCGCGACCCTGACCATATCGGACAGGAATCCAATCATTGCACGATATGCTTGTCATTTCTGAAGGCAGTTCTTGTTGGGACACAAGAAGAGATTTTATTTCTGAGCCTAGTTCAGCAGAGAGCTTTGTGACAATTTGATCTAGATATGCCTCCAAATCGAAACCAAGCTCCGGGTAAAACGACTTCAATACATCTTTATGTTGACAAAGAAGCGCCTCTATTTGCTCCCAACCAAAAACTGATACCGTGAAAAGTCCTTTTGTTTTTCTCTGTTCAGAAATTCCGCGGGCTGCTTTTTGTAACTTGGCATCGACGGGTGCGGTCGTAGCATAAATCCAATGGTGCAGCCTAGGAGAAAACTTATCGGCCTTTGTAATTTCATCTTCTATCTCGGAAACTTCAGCATAAGCACCATAATTTGCGTTCTTGCCTTTACATTGTACGCCATGATAATGACCGTAGTTCTGATTAGGCGATCCGAATATATCTACGCCGGACTGCTTCTGCCCACTTCGACCGTTTTTTTCCGCATAAGGATCATTCCAAACAGCACAAAATAGACTGTGGCATAGATTTTCAAAATCTATCCATGACTTTGGAGGAGGTATTTGCTTATTAATATCGTCCATCAAAACATAACTATCTAAATCCGGTCTAGCGCCTCATTCCACTAAAAAACACTCCAAGGCCTCCATGCGAATCCAAGTAGGCCTATAAGAAATCAAACTATTGAGCACTTTGCCGTCGCCAAGAAAGCACTGCTTTCTCGGTATCCGAAAGTGGCTCATCATCACCCCATCTATCCCAAAATTGAACGGTAGCGCTATTTGGTTTGCATCGAGGTTCAGCTACGCGCACACGAGTTGGTAGAAGACTAGCATCACCAACCACTAGAGCTTCACCAACATCAAGGACTGGAAGCAGGTCGCCAAAACCACCAAGACTATCTGGCAGAAGACGCTTAATCACGGACTGGTCTTCACCGTTGGTTAAGCGCATCGCAACAACATTATTGCATTGACTCAACACAGTCCGATTGACTTCGGCAGGCCGTTGACTGATGACAACCAAGCCTACACCATATTTTCGTCCTTCTTTGGCAATTCGTTCAAAGATGCCTACGGAAATGTCATCGACTGACTCTCTGCTGCTGCGTTCCGGGATGTAGAGGTGTGCCTCATCGCAAAACAGTGCAATTGGGTGTCTTCGATCAGGATCAGTCCATTGCATGACGGTAAAAATCAAACGCGCTAATAGGCTGACCATAAGAGGAAGTATGTCAGAGGGAACTTCGGAAAAATCAATAATTTTTATCCCCCCTGAAGAATCCTCCTGCGATCCTCTTCCGCCAATTAGTTTGTGCGTCATTCTTGCCAGCCAATCCATCTGCAAACATTCTGCGTGAGGTTGAAAAAGAAAACCCAATCGACGATCCAAACGCTTAGATGCGAAACGTGCGATAAGGCGGCTTAACTTCCCATTAAAGTCCCCCGCTTTGTCTGAACCTGCTCTTGCTCCGGGAACCCGCTCATTATCGAGCCGTTCAAGTTCAGCTACGACAGCATTCAGTTCAAAAGGAACCGGGCTATCAACTGTGAAGTTATCTAGAATGTCAGTATGTCCACCACTTGTGAGATAAGCTCTTTTTGCGTCGGTAATGCAGCGGGACATTACCATCGCCTGATTGGGCGCGTTTTGATCTGACCTATCAACAAACAGCGAAACCATTGCTTCATATCCAAGAAGCCAGAATGGCAAATACAAAACACCATCATCTAAGCCAGTGCCACTATCTAGATCACCTGGGCCAGCCACTCGAAAATGTCTAAACTCATCGCCCTCTAGGGTTTTGTACTCGCCGTGAACGTCAAACAATATTGCATTTGCTTGTCTCAATGCTGCAACTTGATCGAGTAGTCTTGCGGTAGTCCAAGACTTACCTGATCCTGTACTTCCCACCACGATAGCGTGACGTTGAAACAATCTATTACCATTTAAATAGGCTGTAGCATCTTCATCAAGAGTATATTTGCCGAGTTCAAGTTGCGGGCCATCACCAACCACGTTTGATATAACCTGCATAAAGTTAGTAAGGCGTTCTCCTTCTAGGGAAAAACAGTTGGCATCAATTTCTGGGACTGTTTCTAAGGTGCGGCGGAATACATTTTGATCGGTGCCGACGCGATCAATAAGAGTTCCTATTAAAGATACTCGAACCAAATTATTCTCTGGCAACTCGACTGTGTCGGCTTCATTAGATGGCAGCTCTATACCGCCGTCAGGAGCTTTACGTGTAATCCTCGATACGACCCCAACTAGATGTTGTCCAGCTTTACTGCTTTGAAGAGCAACCAACCTGTTTACTTGGACACGTTTGAGTCTTTCTAATTCATCGACTCTGACAACAACAACTGCGCTATCTACCGCGATAATTCGCCCTAAGGCTTCGTTATCTTCATAATTAAAAATAGTCATTCATAACCTCATAATACCAATGAATTAAAATTATCGAATGACCACAATTTGACATCAGGAATGATCGTTCCATCCTTGAACTCATTCGAAAATGCGAGTGTCCCTTCCTTGCAATCCTCCATCGCCAAATATCGAGTTCCTGCGCTATTCGTCAGAAAATTCTTAGCTTCGGGTGTTAGATATTTTGCAAGAATGATAATAGGTACATTTTTTTGTCGGCAGCGTTCCACCAAGCGGGGCTGAATATGCGTATCCCGAAATCCATAACCAATACATAAGAATGCAGGTGCCGAACCAAGGACTGTATCAGCGCCTTGTAAGGCAGAACGAAACGGTTCATCGTGAGTTCGTTCATATTTACTTATGCCAGGGGTAACTATAAGGGGACGAAAACCTTCTGGTAGTTCGCTAGTTAGAGGAAGAGACAAGACATTCCCATGTTGATCTTCAAACCAGTCTAAAGAGCCGTGTACCTTCAAGATGCGGACAGTTCTCGCAGGGTAACTCCCTCGACGTATTAAAACTGTATCACCGCCTTCTCTTCTTCTAATCAATCCTGGGACAAAACCATTGGCATGAATAAAGTCCGCAGCATCCGAGGCATATTCAGCAATACGGTCATAGTTGGGCGTAACAATGTTTAGGGTACGAGTTGTGCTTCTAAAAAGTCCCCGGATCATATCCGCAAGAGGGAAATTTTCTTCTCCGATTGCTGCGCGTTGCAATACGGCTAGATCATCGGAAGCAATCCCTTTCCAAGTGTGATTCACGATTTTGTCTACAAGGGTACTTGGAGTTGCCGTTTTTTGGAGAGCTTCCTCCAGCCCCATTCCATCGCTTAGATCGGCGCTTATAGCTGTCCATGCTTGGGATTCAGCTTCACTTTCAGTTACGAGATTTTCACGCAGATATTCTGCCAGCTCCCCCATACCTTTATAACGATGCGGGATAGAAGCGCCACTACCCAGCACAATGATGGGTACGTGCTGAATACAGTCCTGGGCAATTTTACTTACAATATCTAGTGGCGTTTCAGTCATGATCCTTCTGAACCTTTGTTTTATCCATATACCAATCCGTTAAAGTTTGGTAACGCTACTCTTCTATAACCTTTATCGTTACTTTATGCGTCAGGGTCGATCATTTTTTCGTACAAGCCGAAAAGATGCTCCACTCTTTCCCGTTCTGATCCAAAAGACGTTATCCGGTAAAGTCGGTCAACTGCCGTATCAATCGCCTTATGCGCTTTCCTTAAGTCGGCAGGCATATAGTTAGGATCATACAAATCGGCAAGCGACAAGCCGTGATGAACATTCCTTGCATCAATCACCGCTTGTGCTAATTTCTCTAATCGTTGTTTCTGGGATGAAGAAATTTCCGGCATAGGAAAGTTGTTATAAACCAGCCCGATTGAATATCTATAGTCGCTTTTTAGGCGACCACCGATATATCTTAGCCAAGCCATATGCATGGCAGACGTCAGTATTGCAAAAATAGTCTTGTCAACACTCAACAGCACCTTTACTAGATTGCTTGGCACAACGGGAGGCTCTAACCAACCAATAGGAAGGTATTCACGTCTCTCTGAGCTAACTTCAGGCAATACCAAGAATGGGCTATCCGGAACGATGGTGATATGAAAGCGTGTCGGCGTCTCTGCCAATTTTTGTGTAGGCTTACTCGGGCTTTTCAAGCGTTCGGCTTTGACTGCCTCGACGACCTTACGTACCTCGGGCATACCTCTCAAATCAGCTGGCGAAGCCTCCCCCAGATACAATATCCAGCGATCTCCACCATTTAAATATTCTCTTGATCCTATATAGGGGTGAAAATACTGCGCCGCCTTGGGTTCTTTAGCCAAAAACGCATCTTTTTCACTCCCCTCAAAAATATAATGACTACCATCAATCGGTTTAGAGCCCACAACGAGCTTTTCGAGCCCGTTTATAGGTTTAGAAACTTCCTTCACAACCAAATGCCTGTTCGATAGTTTTTCAGCATCAAACAAATAGGCAGTCAGCGCCTTATGGCGACTTTCTTCGGGGTCTCCTTTGATACTTGGATATGAGAATAGCCGTTTGTCCTGCGGCTCAACACTACTGTGACAAAGGCCCAAAATTACAACATGAACATGGGCTTGTCCTCTTGCGTCTGATCCCCACTCAAATGTTCTATGCGCAAAAATGATCTCTAACCCATAACGCTCAAACAACAGCGGCCAAAACTGTGCCACTTGCTCGCCTTGAGTTATCGAGTTTGTCGCAACAAATCCAATCTTAATCGGAGCAGCGTTTATGTATTCTCCTGCTTTGAGGAACCACGCTGTGACATAATCCAACGTTCCCCCACTACCACCCAAATCGGCAATACGGCGAACTTGTGCACGCTGAAAATCAGTCTGGTATTTGGAACCCAGAAATGGCGGATTGCCAAATATATATGAGCAGTCTTTGGCAGGCAGAAGCTCCTGCCAATCACATTCAAGAGCATCAGCGTGTTTGATATGCGGTGATTTCTTCAGAGGGATACGAACGTACGACTGGCCAAACTGTAGGCTAAGTCGATTGTTCATGATGTGATCCATCATCCACATTGCTACTTCGGCAATTCGGGCCGGAAATTCTCCGATTTCAATCCCGTAGAATTGGTCAACATCGATAAGCGAAAGCGCTGTAGCGTCCAGGCTAAGCTGCTGGCCTGTTCTGGTTTCTATAAGAATTTCCAGTTCAAGCTGGCGTAGCTCTCTATATGCGATGACCAAGAAGTTTCCGCAGCCACACGCCGGGTCAAAAAAAGTAAGTTTGGATAATTTATTGTGAAACGCTTCAAGTAATGCCTTCCTTTGTGTTTTTCGCCCCTTGATAGTTTCGAATTCATCCCGAAGTTCATCAAGGAATAGTGCTCCGATGACCTTCATAATATTCTTTTCGGTTGTGTAGTGAGCGCCCTTTGCACGGCGCTCTTTACTGTCCATAACAGACTGAAATAGTGCCCCAAATATGGCTGGAGAGATGGCATCCCAGGAAAATTCACAAGCCTCGATTAGTGCTAAACGCATATCTGTATTAAATGCAGGTATTGGCAGTCTCGCAGAGAACAACTCTCCATTAACATAGGGAAATGCTGCCAAGTCTTCATCTAGCGTCTTGTATCGCTTACTTTCTTCGGTATTCAAAACATCGAATAAAGATGACAGCCACTGCCCCAAGTCAGAGCCATCTTCTGCCGTTCTATCTTTGATAAGGGTTTCAAATATGCCACGCGGTTCAAAGATACCTGTATCGTCGGCAAACAAACAAAAAAGTATGCGAACCAGAAACTGCTCTAAGTCGTGCCCATCGTAGCCAGAATCCTTAAGGGCATCGTGAAGACGCCCCATAAGTTCCGATGCTTGTATATTTACCGGGTCTTGATCTTTGAAAGATCGCTTCTGGACACCAATGATAAATCCGAGCTTTTCTACATTCTGCGGCAAGTCCTCTAGATCAAATTTGCAATCAATGCCTTCTTCTAGGTCATACAGCTCGAAAGTCTGAAAATCGCTCAACAGGATATATCTTGGATGTTCATTGGATTTTAGCCCCAGACAATATTCTTCTGCCTGCTCCCTGGCTTTGGACAGGTCTCGCCCGGCACTTTTCTGCTCGACTATCAAGACGCCCGGCCAGAACAGGTCTATAAATCCCTGTTTATTATTTAGCTTTTTGACTTGTCGCTCATAGATCGCCACACGGCGACGCTGAAGGCCAAACACTTCAAAGAAGTCGTTATAAAAGCTTTGGGTTTCGCCCTTTTCGTAACTGGCACTCGCCCAGTCTTTGGCAAACGTCGCAGCTCGGGCTCTGATTTCATTCCAACTTAAACGCAATGTCTCACCTTGTTCTTTTTTCTACAGATTTCCGTTCTTCAATCCAATGGTCTATGTCTTCCTGCTTGAAGCGCCAGCTCCCACCGACCTTGAAACCGGGTAACTTACCCTCTGCGGCCAGTTTGTAGGCGGTCTTTTCTGCAAGCTTTAAATACGCAGCAAGCTCTTTGATAGTCAAAATTTGGTCAGTCATAGCCCTTCTAGCGTTTATAGCACCTAGAGGAGAATATGGGAAAATATGGGAATCCACAACCCAAGATATAAAGGCTTTGGAGCGTTACAGGGTCAGGTCTTTGATTTTGATACCCTAAACTTCCGCTTAGGGTCGTTAGTTGCCGGACGCATAGCGTAGCCGAAATAGCAGCTTCTTCCTATCATCTGAGTCTGTGATGCCCTGATATAGGTATGGTGCGAGCTGTGAACTTTTTCGCTTCCATGAGTGCTTTGATCCCTTACGCCTCCGGCCCGTGAGGGCCTGCGCGCTCCGCTTGCCAATCCGAGGGGGATGGCTGGTGGGGTGGGGCGGTCTTGCTGTTTCCCTTCACCGTACCACGGCGTTCTCGCCGTCAAGGGCGGCGCGTGCTCCGCGCGCTTGCGTCCTGCGGCCGTGGGTCACCCCTGACGGCTTGCGCTGCGCCGTGCTGGCGCCGGTTTCGGGCAATTCCGCCCGAGCAACCGGAGCACGATCATGACTAAATTCTCTCTCATTTCCGATTCCTCGCTGCTGGTTCGTGACGACCAGGGGCGCTACCTTCCGGCTACTGCCGACCAGATTCTGACGGCTGCGCGCCAGGTGATCGACCAGAAGATCCAGCGTGGCGCCTCGTTCACGTCACCGGCCATCGTCAAGGAGTTCCTATGTGCCAAGCTGGCAGGGTTTGACCACGAGGTGTTCGCGTGCCTGTTCCTGGATTCGCAGCACCGCCTGATCGAGCATGCCGAGCTGTTTCGCGGCACCATCGACGGCGCGGCAGTCTACCCGCGGGAAGTCGTGAAGATGGCACTTCAGGTCAATGCTGCGGCGGTGATCTTCTCTCATAACCATCCGAGCGGAAATCCCGAGCCGAGCCAGGCGGACAGGACGATAACCCAGCGGCTGAAAGAGGCGCTGGCACTGGTTGATGTACGCACCCTGGACCATATCGTCGTCGGCGGTGAACAGACATCGTCATTCGCCGAGCGAGGGCTGTTGTAGCACAGGGGCTTCGGCCCCTTTTTTGCTGCGTTCGCTGCTACTTGAGGGGCAGGTGAGGTGGAGCGGTCTTGCTGCTCCCTTACACCGTACCACGGCGTTCTCGCCGTCAAGGGCTTCGCGTACTGCGCACGCTTGCGGGCGTAGCCGTCTGTGACCCTGTGACTGCTTGCGCTGCGCCGTGCTGACGCAGGTTCCGGGCAATTCCGCCCGAGCAACTGGAGATCGTCATCATGAACGACAAATCACATGTGTCGCTGGAGCGTCACGTCTGCCTGGTCTGTGGCACCGTCTTCGATACCGGTAACATCCTACTCGACAAGCGCCTGCGCGCGAGCCTGGAACGCCACACATCGACAGGCTGGGGTCTGTGCGACGAACATCGGAGGCTGTTCGATGAGGGCTTTGTCGCCCTGGTCGAATGCGATCCAGAGCGTAGCGGCAAGCCGACAGGCACCGATCGCTTGAAGCCGGAAGAGGCGTATCGCACGGGGCATCTGGCGCACCTGAAACGCGAGGCCTTCACAGGCGTATTCAACGTGCCGCTCGCACCCGATCAGCCTTGCGTCTTCGTCGAACCCGGCGTCATCGAGCAGCTTCAGGCGATGGTGGAACCGGCATCGGATTGATCGTTCGATCCATCCTCGAAAGCGTCGTTCCCGTTGACCGGGGGCGGCGCTTTTTTTTCTGCTGCGCCCGGTGTCGATGTCGTCGGCCGTGTGGGACTGCGCGTTGTGCTTGCACTCCAGGGGAACGGCGTGTCGCCGATCCCCGCCGCTCTCCGTTTGGCGCCCCTGAAAAGCCGCCGAACAGGTTGCACCTGATCGGCCTTCGCGCCTGCAGCGCTGTGTGTGAACGGTACACAGTAAAGACCATAATCTGTCCATCCGTCCCCCTTATTTCATCACCTTGTCCGCGACTGTAGCCCACGGTCGTGTGCCGTCAAGGCGCGCCGGGCGTGTCCTCGCCTGTGCCTGTCGGCTGAAGTTACCCGGCGCTGGTTTCCTGGACGGCACCCGTCCGCGCGCTCTCCGCCGTCGCGGGCGATGAACTCGGGAAAGACGGTGGCAACACAGCCGCCAGACATTTGAGCAGATATCTGGGTTGGTTTATGGGGTGACAAGGCAAGAGGGCTCCGAATCTGGGAATCCGGTGGTATCAAGTCGATTCAGTCTTGTATGCCCACCCTGGCGAAAGCGACATGCCGTGACCGGATCCACCTTGCCGTGACAGGTTGTGTGTTGCCCGGTAGCCCCCGATGCTGGTGATGGGGCATAAACCGTGAGTGGGTGTGTATCACCAATGCGGGGGAGGCTTGTCTGGCGTGTCTGTCCGGTCCGAGCTGCAACATCGGTTGCGAAGGATGGAGGACGTTCTTCGCATGTCCTGGGCCATGGACTGACGTGAACGGGTGACAGCGGATACCGGTATCGCTGTGCCGCGGAATACCGGGTAGGCCATTACCCCTTTTGGGTCGGGTCGGCCCAATGCGTCCTTGGTTCGTTGTGAATCCTGGCGAAGGTGCGGCTGCGCCTCGGGCTCAATGGCCGCAACCCTCCGGCGCAAAGAATGTTCCCCGGCGCTAGGCGCCTTCCTCGCGCAACAAATTCTTTGCGCCTTCAGGTCCTCCACGCCGTTGCGGCCGCTGCGCGGTGCGGCCCGCCCGACCCACGCCGACCGGATCACAACAAGGACGCGATGGGCGCGACCTTGGCAACCCGAAAGGAGTACACATCATGGCCAACATCGGCACCTTCACCGCAGAGAAAAACGGCTTCACCGGCACCCTGCGCACCCTGGCGCTCAACGTCAAACTCAAGTTCGTCCCCAACGACAAGGGCAGCGAAAACGCTCCCGACTACCGCCTCCTGGCAGCCAACGGCCTGGAGATCGGCGCGGCCTGGCAGAAAGTCAGTCAGGCGGAGCGGCCCTACCTGTCGGTCACCCTCGATGATCCGTCGTTCCCCGCCACCGTCTACGCCCGCCTCATCGAGGGCGAGGACGGCAAGCACAACCTGCTGTGGTCCCGGAACAAGGGCGAGTGATCGTCACGGCTTGCGCCCCGCCCTTCGTGGCGGGGTTTTCCGTGTGTCAGGATTCGGGATTCGCCAAGCGTCGCTCGGTGTCCGCCATCAGTTCGGCGGAGCTGCATTCCAGTGCCCGTGCGATTTTGAGAATCAGGGCCAGCGTCGGCATGTGCTCGCCGCGTTCGACTTTCCCCAGGTGAGAGCGTTCCACGTCCGCCAGATGGGCGAGGGTTTCCTGAGCCACGCCCCGTTCCGTGCGCAGGGCACGCACGGCCTCGCCGAAAGCCCGTGCCGGCTCGGCTTCATAGGTGGTGGCGCCGGTTGGGCGGCCGCGTTGGATTGGACGCTTCTTCATACATGAGAGCGTCGTCTCGCGGCATAATAAAAACCACGTTAAAGATAACTCATTTGCTGTTTTCGACCTATGATGGAAGGGGTTTTGTGACAGGGCCTTTTTATATGCGTGGAGACGTAAATGCGGAAAACCGCTTTGGTGGGGACGCTAAATTACGATTTGCCGGATTCGTGGTTTTGCTGATTTCCGCAGATCCAGCTTTGTATCTTTGGGCAAAGTCCCAATCCCGTATTCGTGCCATGTGGTAAAGGCGCAAGTCCGGTTTCGTGCATTTCAGGATCGCCTTCTTGGTTCATTCCACAGCGAACAGTGCGCGAGTCTGGCGCTCGCCGCTTGCCGTCAACCCCGGCCCGCACCGGACCGTGTTGGGGTATGACGGCCGCGCGGCCAGTCCGCGCCTGGTGTCGCCTCGCTCCGCCGTGGAGCGAACCCATCAGAGGAAGCGACCATGAAAACACTCATCACCGAACATCAACGCACGCAATTGCTGGCCAACGGCCAGGCCCACGCCGAAGGCCGGGACATCGATCCGCCGCCGGTGGTCAAGCTGTTCACGCCGGATGCCCAGGCCACCTGGCTGCTGACGGAACTTGATCCCGAAGACGGGGATACCGCCTTCGGCCTTTGCGACCTGGGGCTGGGCATGCCGGAGCTGGGCAGTGTGCGTCTCTCCGAATTGTCCACAATCCGCGGGCCGCTGGGCCTGCCGGTGGAGCGCGACCTGCAGTTCATATCCAGGCGCACGCTCTCCGAGTACGCGGCACTGGCCCGCGACAACGGGTCGGTCCTGGATTGATCGGCCCTGCCAGCCCGCAATGGCGGGCTGGCAACAGCACTGCCTTGATGAGATTTTTGTGACTTTTTCGGTCTGACGCCAGACCTCAGGCGCAACACTTCATATTGTTGCTCCAGCAGAGTGCGGCCAAGACGAAAAGAGTCAGGATGTTTGTGGCGAGATGGGGCAGGGTATTCGGTGCTCGCGGAAAAGGGTTTCGCGTAGCCGTCGCATTCGGACGATCCGCACAATGCCCCGGAGCCAATCGGACTTGACGCGCGCCCATAACGAACCAGGCAAGATGATACGCCGATAACGCCGTAGCTCCCACCGACTGAACCGCCGACTTCGCGCGACGTATCCCGCTGAAAGACAGGGAGGAGCCGCGTCGTGGCCAAGTCCGGCGAGCACTGGCACCCCGGTGCCGCCTATCTCTACGTCCTGCATCTTGATGGGCCGGCACTCGCCTGGGAGTACCTGCGCCGTCACCCCGACTACCTGCGCGACTGGTCGGGCCGTCGTCGTCATGCCGATGCGGCGGCGCACTGGGGGCTGCGCCTGTTGGAAGATCCTGCCCTGGATGCGCGGGACGCGCAACCGGTGTGGTGTCCCGATCACGCCGGTATGATCCAACTCCATCCCGATCTTGATCCGCCACCCGGTGTCGAGGGCTTCGGCCTGTGGCAGCTTCCCGGGCGCAAGCGCCTGGTCCATGACGGGCGTCGGTTGTTGGTGGCCACACGCTGGGCCGGTAGTTGTCTGCGCCTGGCTATTGCACCCGGCCTGCGGGAGGGCATGGCCTACGTCTGCGCGGCGCGCGCCTCTGCATGCCGCAACCTGGCCAACGAAGCCGAAAAATTGGTGACCGGGGCGGTGACGAACGCGATGGCTTGTGCCCGTCCCTCGGCGACCGAACTGCTGGAGCTTCATACCCTGCAGGCCCTGGACGGTGTTCTGGCCGGCGCATCCCTGCGCGCCGTGGCCGCTGTTCTTTTCGGTACGACCACCGTTGCCCGTGAATGGCATGCTGACAGTGCCCTGCGTGCACGGGTGCGCCGCCTGGTGCGCCGCGGCCGTGGCCTGATGCGGGGCGGTTACCGCAAGCTGGTATCGCCTCCCCTTGAAGGGGGACGTTCCGGTTCACCCACAGATCGTCCCTGAGCAGGGAGTCCCGCTTTCCCCAGACTGTCTCCATCCGGCCACAACAACGTGGCCATTGACCAAGACCGATGGAGATGCCTGTCATGAGACCCACGCCACTGCGGCCTTCTGCCGCCCCCGCTGCCACGCAGCAAGCCGTTCCTCCTTCCCGCTATCTCACCAACGATGAGGCGGCGGACTATCTTCGCCTGTCACCACGGACGCTGGAAAAACAGCGCGTCATTGGCGGTGGCCCGCGCTTTCGCAAATTCGGCCGTCGGGTGATGTACGCGGTGAGTGACCTGGATGCCTGGGCCGATGCCCGCAGCTACGAGGCTACTTGCGACCCCGAGTATATCGAACGCCACGCCGGCGACAGCCGTCATGAACGCTGAACGTACGTCCGACCATGGTGCGCTCCGCAAGCACGGGCAGCGGGCGGGAACAGCTCGATTTGTTCCGCGCCCTGCCGGGAGAGATGGCGATCCGCGACGCCCAGGACCTGATGGCCTATCCGTTCTTTTCGCTGGCCAAGTCGCGGCGCACCGTGCCCATCGACTTCCACTCCGGGCCGGTCACCGTGCGGGTGGAGGGCACGGGAGCGCACGGTATCGCCACCATCTGGGATGCCGATATCCTGATCTGGGCGGCCAGCCAGATTGTCGAGGCCTGCGATGCCGGTATCCGGCCATCGCGACGAATGCGCGCCACACCCTACGAGATCTTGCGCTTTATCGGACGGGGTACATCGCGGCGCGACTACCAACGCCTCAGGGCCGCCCTGGATCGCCTGCAATCCACCACGGTGGCCACCTCCATCCGCGAGACCACCGGGCGGCGCCTGCATCGCTTCTCGTGGATCAACGAATGGAAGGAGTGCGCGGATGTCCAAGGGCGACCGCTTGGCATCGAACTGATCCTGGCGGACTGGTTCTTCGCCGGGGTGCTGGACGAGGCCCTGGTGCTCACTATCGACCCGGCGTATTTCCGGCTGACCGGCGGTATCGAGCGCTGGCTGTACCGCCTGGTGCGCAAGCACGGCGGCCGCCAGCCCGAGGGGTGGCGATTCGATTTCCCGTACCTCCACCGCAAGTCGGGCAGCCTGGCCCGACCCAGCGACTTCGCCTGCGATTTGCGCGCGTTGGTTATGCGGCAGTCGCTGCCGGGGTACGTGCTGTCCATCGAACGCCGACCCGGTTCGCCGGAAGTCCTAGTGTTTCGGCCCGTGCCGCGCATGACACGTTGATAACTGCGGGACAAGCTGTGAACGGGCTCGTGTTATCGGGCGTACGAGCCTTCGTGCTATCAGGCGCAAGCGACTCGTGCCATCAGGCGTACGCATTCGTCGTCAGCTCAATGACCACGGGGCTTGTGCTTCTTCCTAACGTAATACCTAACAATCAATATATTGATTTAACAATTTATTACCTCTTGGGGCGGTGGATAAGTCGAACAGGTGTCCCCAATCGATGCGAGGTATTGGGGAGGGGCGCACCATGATCATCGCCCTGCTCAACCAGAAGGGCGGTGTGGGCAAGACCACACTGGCCACCCATATCGCCGGGGAGCTCGCACTGCGCGGTCAACAGGTCATCCTGCTGGATGCCGATCCCCAAGGCTCCGCCCTGGACTGGACGCAGCGGCGCAGCCAGCAAGGGCTGCCCCGTTTATTCAGCGCGGTGGGGCTCGCTCGGGAAACCCTTCACCAGGAGGCGCCGGAGCTTGCCCGGCGTTGCGATCACATCGTCATCGATGGCCCGCCTCGCATTGCCGCCATTGCCCGTTCCGCGCTGATGGCTGCAGAGCAGGTGCTGATCCCCGTGCAACCCAGTCCCTACGATCTGTGGGCCAGTGGCGAGATGGTGGCGCTGATCCGCGAGGCGCAGGTGTTCCGGCCACACTTGTCCGCGGCCTTTGTGATCAACCGGCGCGTGGTTCGTACGGTGATCGGCCGCGAAGCCCGTGGCACTTTGGATGAGCAACCTTTCCCGGCACTGGCCTCCGAGGTGTGCCAGCGTATTGTCTTTGCCGACAGTGTGGCGGCAGGTCGCCTGGCCCGGGAGACCGCACCGGACAGTATGGCGGCGCGCGAGATTGGTGCTCTGGCCGATGAACTGCTGCGGAGGGTGCCATGAGTGGAAAATGCGGCAAACGCGTTGCCATCGGCGCACGTCCACCGACCGACCCCAATGCCGAAGCCTGGATACGCCAGGGCGATGCCAACGCCGTGCAAAAGGGAGAGCTCTACACCGCCCGGTTGACACTGGATGTGACGCCGGCGATGCGCGCCCGTATCAAGGTATCGGCCTTCACCCGGAACACCACGGTGACGGAATTGCTGCGCGCATTGCTGGAGCGCGAGTTTCCGGAGGAGGGCGCATGATGCTGGACGAATCACCCATGAAGAGCTTGCCGCTGATGCCGTCTCGGGCATTCACTGCGCCGAATGACGACGCACCCTTGACCCGCGTCTCGCTGCTCTACATCGAGCAACGTATCAACCTGTACCTGCGCTTCGGTTGCCCATTGCGCGTTCACCAGATCGATCGCTGGCGACGCTGTGCGGTATTTCCCCCGGCACAGTTGTTTTGTCGCATCTGTTGGGAGTCGAACGACTACGGCACAACACGCTGGCAACTGATGGTCCTGCAAAGCGGTCGACCGGAAGAGCGTATGCAATGGGTGCGCGGTGTGCGTCCCGGTGCCCACATCCTGTTGAACGTCGAGGGTGAGCGAAATGTGCGTGTCGTCTTGTCACAGATCGATGCCATTGAGGCGCGGTGCATTGATCCTGCTGATGTCTCTCCGAGGTATTGGCGCTTGTTGGGCAACCGCCTCACCGCACGACAGCCGCTACCCGATTACGACGCCGACCGCCATGCAGCCTGGTTGGCGGGGAGGGCGCTGCAATGACACCGAAACCTGCTGTGAACTCCCGCTCACGTCGCTTGGCGTGTGTCACTGTTCTGGTACTAATGGCAGCCGGTTTGGCCGCACTGGTCTGGGCGGCATTCACGCCGTCAAAAGCGCGGGTGGTCTACAACGCCTCTGACAGTGTGCCGATCGGCTGGTATCGCATAACACCGCTTGATACGGACGTAAATGCGGTACCGGTGGGCAGCATTGTGTTGACTGATTTGCCCGAACACATTGCAACGCTGGCGGACACGCGCGGATACCTGCCGTTGGATGTCCCGCTGCTGAAACGTGTCGGTGCGGTAGCACCACAGCATGTCTGCATTGAGGGTGGCCGCGTGCGCATAGATGGCGTAACGGTGGCCCACGTGTTGCTCATTGATGCACTGGCACGTCCACTGCCTTCCTGGACGCACTGCCGTCAGCTTGCTGAGGGCGAGCTGTTCCTGCTCAGCACTACCAATCCGGCTTCCTTTGACAGTCGCTATTTTGGTCCGATCGACAGAGCAAACGTGATCGGTGTGGCGCAACGGTTGGACTTGGAGTGATTGTCGTGAATGTTCACAGGGTTCAGTTAATCACCGTGCACGCTTTGTGTTCCTGCCGTTGCCGTACCGGTGCATTGGTACCGTACGGAATGCGGCAGTCCCCTGTGCAGATATCTTGCCCCGAGCGCCCTCCACCGTTGGTGGGGCCGACGCTCGCCGGCGACCGGCTGTCACACATTGCAGCGTCGCCGGGGTATCGCATCCGCGAGCTTTCAGGGCGGGGAAAGATGCAGGGCAAGATAAAAGGTCGCGGCACCTTGGCTCGCGAAAAGGCAGTCTGCACATGGGGTGGACGCGGCACGCGCCTGGAGTGTGTAGCGTGCCGTGGAAAGTGCCAATGCCACGTCCGCACTGGTATAGCCGCGTGTCACTTGCCCCCCCTATTGCTGGACTTCGCTGGAGGTTCCCCATGAGTCGGCGCCGCAATGACGAGGGCGAGCAGTTCAAGGTCAGGCCCAACGCACCGAAAAATCGCGGCCAAACCTTTATCAACTCGGTCATCAAGCAAGCCAGCAAGGCGGGGTCCCGGGCTCGCAAGGGAGGTGGCCGTCCAGGGGCGCGACTGGGCCGTGGCCATGTTGCCGCCCGCTTTGCCGGGCAGTCCCTGGCGCCCAATGCCCGGCGCGTCACCATCAAGACCCGGCTGGTGAACCTCTCCAAAGCGGGGAAGCGTTCCACCATCACCCATCTGCGCTATATCGAGCGTGAAGGCGTAGGCCGTGACGGGCAACAGGGCAGGGCCTACAGTGCCCTGAGTGACGATACCGACCTCGCCGACTTCGAGCAGCGCGGCCGTAAGGATCGCCATCAGTTCCGCTTTATTGTTTCACCCGAGGATGCGGCGGAGCTGGAAGACCTGCACCGCTATACCCGCGACCTGATGCAACGCATGGAGCAGGACCTGGGCACGCAATTGGACTGGGTGGCGGTGGATCACTGGAACACCGACAACCCGCATACTCATATCGTTTTAAGGGGGCGGGATGATCAGGGTAAGGATTTAATCATCTCCCGCGATTACATCGCCGATGGTATGCGGCGACGGGCTTGCGAACTAGCCACCGAATGGTTGGGGCCGCGCACCGAACTGGAGATCCAGCACAGTCTGCAACGGGAGGTCGAACAGGAACGCTGGACCGGTCTGGATCGTACCCTGAAGCGCGAGGCAGCGGACGGCCTGCTCGATATGCAAAAGCTTGCTGAGCCACACCTGAAACGTCAGCGCCTTTTATTGATAGGTCGGCTGCAGTGTTTGCAGCGCATGGGGCTGGCGAGCGAACGACAGCCCGGCGGCTGGATGATCCATCCGGAGGCCGAACGGACTTTACGATCCATGGGAGAGCGGGGCGACATTATCCGCACCATGCAGCGAGCCATGAGCGGAAGGCAATGTGAACTGGATGTGTTCGAACCGACTGAAGACGCCAGTCCTATCATCGGCCGTGTCGCGGCCAAGGGCCTCGCTGACGAATTGAACGATAGGGGTTACCTGATGCTCGATGGCATCGACGGTAAGGCGCATTACGTGGCGCTGCCTGCCAAGGTGGAACTGGGAGAGTTCCCCATGGGTGCCGTGGTTGAAGCAACAGGTGTTGGCAAACTCCGCGCAGTGGATCGAGATATTGCTGCCCTGACTGAGGAGGGCCTGTATCGCATGGATCCACATCAGATTCAACGGACTTTAAATACTCCTGGACGTGATCCTGAAGACGTACTGACCTCCCATCGCCGCCGTCTGGAAGCCCTGCGCCGCGCTGGCATTGTGGAGCGCCTGGGCGACGACGTCTGGCGCGTACCAGCCGATCTACCGGAGCAGGGTCGCCAATATGATCGACAGCGTAGTGGTGGTATTGCCGTGACCCTGAAATCCCACCTTTCCATCGAGCAGCAGGCCCGGGCGATAGGTGCCACCTGGTTGGACCAGCAACTGATAGGCGGAAGGGATATCAGTGGTGGCCAGGGCTTCGGTGCTGAGCTTGGCAAGGCCCTGCAACAGCGAGCTGACTTCCTGGTGGAAGAAGGCCTCGCGGAGAAACGAGGCCGCCGCGTGATTCTCGCACGCAATCTACTGTCGACGCTGCGCAATCGGGAGTTGGCCAGGACTGCGCAGGGCATCACAGCGGAAACCGGCTTGGAGTATCGACAGCCCTCCAATGGTGAGCGGGTCAGTGGCATCTACCGCCGCAGTCTGATGCTTACAAGTGGCCGCTTCGCCATGCTGGACGATGGCATGGGATTCAGCCTGGTGCCCTGGAAACCGGTGATTGAACAGCGACTGGGACATCAGGTCGCCGCGACGGTAAGTGGTGGTAGAGCTTCATGGGAAATTGGGTGGAAACGTGGATTATCTATCGGTTAGCTGATCGGCAACTCGTGAAGGTTAGACAAAATAAGCAAGGGTAGACAATCTCATCAGTGTTCACTGAAAATAGCTTCCCGGCCAAAGTTTGTACAAAGCCACCTCGGTCTCAAAGCCACTGTAACGTCAGAGTGGTGACCATGTAGGTTGTCGATTTAAGAAATAAGTGGGTTGTGAATATGAATGCCGTAATTTTTGACATGGATGGTCTGTTGATCGATTCCGAGCCATTTTGGACTAAAGCCGAGAGAATGGTGTTTTCCTCGGTGGGTGTAGATTTATCAGATTCGCTTTGTGAAAAAACTGCATCCATGACGACTAGAGAGGTAACTGAATTTTGGTATGATCGTTTTCCATGGAAGCACAAATCCATCGAAGCAGTTGAAAATGATGTCATTGACTGTGTTGACGAACTGATCAAAAAAGATGGTCGGCCGATGGCTGGTGTCAGGGAGTTACTAGACGATTTTCATAAAAGACAGTACAGGATTGGCCTATCCACGAACTCGCTTTTTCGATTGGTTGCATCCGTGATGGAAAAGCTAGATATAGGCCATTATTTTCAAAGCATTTCCTCTTCTGAGCATGTCGAAAGTGGCAAGCCTGATCCGGCGGTATATCTGTCGACACTGACTAAGTTACAGGTCGATGCCAGTAATTGCATTGCCTTTGAAGATTCGGTTTCCGGTGTGTTAGCGGCTAAGTCGGCAGGCATAAAGGCGGTTGTCGTGCCGCCGAGGCACGATTTTGATAATCCGAAATATGATGTGGCTGATATAAAGCTACGAAGTCTTTCGGAATTCAATCTTAATTGCTTGACGATGGCTTAATGTTTCTGAAATAACTTTCAAAGAATTGCTGTTCGCAAGTATTGCCATGCTCAATGCATTTTGTTGCTAGAAGCAAACCTCCGCTCCTTAACTTTTCGTAGTCAATGGATATACCACCACCAAGGGTGCTTGGGTGGCGTGGTGTCAGTCACATCTTGGATAAAGAGAGCGGCGAATAATATGAAAACAGTCAGCAGCAACAGGCCTTTAAGCCATGTTAGTAAACGTTGTTTAGTTTGCGATTTTTGGGGATGCTCGTTATGCATCGTTCTCTCCCTGCGATGGATCAGCAGGCAAAGTCTGGTTGCATTCGCCCCGGTGGTATAGGGACAGTTAGCGCATATTGTGCTAGTACACAGATGCAAATAAATTAGCTGTTATGCATAACAGATTGGGGCATTCCTGATGAAGGATAGTGCCTGTTGTACCGATGCAGTAGTGCACAACGTCGCCTTTGGCTAGATGCTATTAACGTCTTTTCGAGTCACTAACGCCGCAAGGGTGGACAGGGCCTTCATCGCTGTTTCATCCCAGCGGCAGGCACAGGAAAGACGCATGAAATTCCGGTATTTTTGGCTCGCTGAGAAGATGGGGCCTGGCGCGATACTGATGCCACGGGCCATGGCCTGCCGGGCCAGTTCGAGGCTGTTGACGTCTTTGGGCAGCTCCACCCAGATGACAAACCCGCCCTCCGGTCGTGTGATGCGGGTGCCTTCGGGGAACAGCGCCATGATGGTGCTGGAGATGCGGGAAACGGCGAGAGCATAGTCGTTTTTCACCTTGCGCAAATGGCGTTCGTACTGGCCGCCCTCCAGCAGTGAGGCGACTGCGAGCTGGGGGATCGTGGGTGTGGCAAGGTTCAACACATATTTCATGTACTCCACCTGTTGCTGGTGGCGTCCCGGTACGATCCAGCCGATGCGCAGCCCCGGCGCCAGGGTCTTGGAAAATGAGCCGCAATACAGCACATCTCCGGCTTGCGATAGCGCCTTGCAGATGGACGGTCTCCCGGTACTGAACCCGAGGTCGCCATAGACATCATCTTCCACCAGGGGAATGTTACGGCTCGCCAGCAACTCCACCAACCTGGC
>TARA_R110001592_G_scaffold136783_1_pt1 | contig 22329 bp, 37 predicted proteins | sample TARA_R110001592 | Tara Oceans TARA_R110001592 (sample SAMEA4398387) | marine metagenome | biome: Polar Biome; feature: [SRF] surface water layer (ENVO:00010504); material: water (ENVO:00002006), including particulate matter (ENVO:01000060) such as... | depth 5 m | reverse complement strand
TGAACGCAATATGGACATTGTGGTTTGCTATATATTTCAACTTTCATGCCTTTATTTATACTCCTATTATAAGGTTATATTTAATTTACTGGTAATTAAATCAGTTTTACTTTCAAAACTAAGTACTAAAGTTTGGTCTTTAAACCAATCTTCTTTTTCCCATTTCATAGATTTATGAGGTATAAAATGCCAACCAAATTTTTTCTCACACACACTTTCCATAAGCATTTTTGCACTCATAGGTAAAGCATAAACATGAGTATGCCATTGATGTTTATAAATTTTATTGTAGCCGCCTTCATTAGCAGACTTATTAGAATTGTCCGCCATCTAAGTCTACTTTTGGGGATAATTCTGCTAGATCACTATCTATTTTGGAATTTTCTATTATACTGAGTAACCATTCTGCATTACAGACTATGTTTGTTTCGCCTTTACTTATAAGATTTTTGAGATGTGTTTTTAATTTCTCAGTCTCAGTCATTATTTCTTTTTTGTTTATTAAGTTTACTGTTTGCTTGTCTACATTCTATTTCTGTTTTAAAAGGACCTGCGTATCCATAGTTTATTAATGTAGAATACTTAGGACCATGACTGTGTTTCCAACCTTTCTCAAAGTTTATACAGTACCAGCCAGCCGCATAATAAACATCGCTGTCTGCTGTTTTAGTATATAAAGGAACAGTTTCATCATAATTAGCATGAGTAATATCTAAAGGATAAGGTGTTTCATAGTCTATTAGATGACCTTTAATATAAAAAGAATCTTCTTGCACAGGAGATACTTTTGTTTGCTCTTCAAATATGGATGTATTGCCAAAGTGTTGACCTACATCTGCTTCATCATCAAACTTTAAAATAGACTTTCCATTTAGATAAAAATAATGATCCTGTACATCTTTATTTAAGATGCCTATTTTTCTAGGACCTTGTCTTACTAACCATGCTACATCAGATACCTGTTGTAGATGTGCCTTTGATTTCTTTGTCTGCTTGTTTACCATGCTTTATTCTCCTTGTTTCCATAGTCTTCATCTTTACCAATAACAACTCCACCTATGGAATAAAGTTGTTTATTTGGTTCTCCTTTATCATTTTTAAATAATTCAGGACAAACATCTCTTCTCATTTGTCTGTATACCTTGTCTTGATCTGGGCTAGTAAATATCCAGTACGGATTTTTAGGCCAGTCCAAGCAAATTCTTTTCATTGCCTCTTCTACAGGATCAGGCTTTACCATTTAGAAACTCTGCATAATCACCTGGATTCTGACTCATACGCTCTAAGTTCCACTTAGCACAAAACTTCATAAAGTACACACCCACTTGTTGCTTAGTTTCTTTAATTTTTGCATTTTCTACTATAGTTTTACTTTCTGCTTTTACTTCATCAGGCTGTTTAGTAAGATCTATAAGTATCTTATTACGTTCAAAGTCATCTCTAACTCTGTGTTCTTGTTCCTCATGATCAACCCAACGTTGCAACATAAAGTTATTAAAATTAAATCCACCAGTATGTCTATCATTATATGCTTCTGTAATACCTGTCTTATTCTTAGTACCTTTTAGCCTAGCACCTGGATATGCACTAAACACATTATCTGCACTATCGCCTCTAACACACTTCTCAAACAATACCCACTCAGGAACAACCGGAGTCTTAACTTCTTTAGTCTTTTTATCTATAACCCATTCACCTGTCTTAGCATTCTTAAAGCCTTCTAGTGTAACTATTTGGTCTGTAGTACCGTTATATTGTGTTACATTAGGTGCTATGAGCTGATAAAAGTCACTATCAGTACTAACAATTATATGATTATCATCAGGATGTTGCTGTATCCATGTAGCAATTAAGTCATCTGCTTCTGCATTACGTTGTTGTATAACACTTACATTAGTACGTTCTTCTAAAAACTTAGTTAGATCATTGTATGATTCAAAGAATAACTCGTCGTCTTCCTGCTCTCTAACACTACGTTTATCCATTGTTACTTTTCTATTAGCCTTATATTGAGGATAAAAGTCTTTACGCCACGAACGACCTTCTAAACACATAACAACATGGTCGCCATCAAAGTCTTTCCATACCTTTTTAATGCTATTAAACATAATATGCATTGCCATGCCTACTCGCATGTCTATGTCTTTACCGTTACCTACATGCTTTGCTCTAAAGAACATGTTAAGGGAGTCTACTAATATATATGTTTTCTTACTCATTATTAATTTCCTAAGTTATCATTTATTATAGCATCGAAAGGGGATTCTTTCAAGTCCTTTTCACGTTTTTCTTCAAAATTTCTTTTTAAGTCGTAAGTGAGAAACTTAGCATAATTTTGTAAGATATAGGTTATTTCTTCAGGTGCCATCTCATCTATTGCATCGCTAATAGTTTTATCCAAGGCTTTAGATAATAATCCTAGTTTAACTTTGGCTTTAACTTCAACTTCCGTCTGGTCCATCTTCTTTTACCTGTACATTTACAACATCGTTAGAGCTGTTTGGTGTTCTTGCTTCTTGTAATCCATAGTCTTGATCTGCCTGTTCTTGTATAAGTACTGTTCTGCAAACATCATTAAACCATTTATTAACTACTGCTTCATCACTTTCGCCTGTATACCCATTTTCGGATAAAAATTCTACAAATTTATCGTTCCAGTCTAGTTCCATATAACCTGCTTTTGCATTTTCTGGATTTACTTCTAATTTCATTACATTGACATATGGTTCTTTTTTGATGTTGGCAACTTCTTTTTCATACTCATACCTGCCAATCTTACCATTGTTGAAATCTATTTCTAATTGTGCTACAGATTTCTCTTCTTCTGTTTCTGCCCCAATATCTGCAAGAACTTTTTCTAGTTCTTCTCCTTCATAATAGTATTCTGCTTCTGCTATTGCACGAGGCTTACCTTTAAGACCCCAACTAGCAGGCATCATAGTAAATGGTAATTTAGTCTTCTTTGGCATTTTCTTCCTCTTCTGCTTTGTATATATTAACCACTCTGCAAGTGTAATTCATTGTTCTACCATCTGGTAGTGTTCTTTGTACAAGGAATCTTGTACTAATACCTATCTCAGTAAGTCCTGGCTCAGGTACAACAATATCGCCTGGTGTAACATTACACGGGTAAGTTGCTATTAGTCTTAATCCATAACCAAATGCTACAATAACTTCGTTATCTACAACTTCGTAAGGTATACTAACTAATACAGGCGTTTCCTCTTTTGCATCAGAAACATCACTTTCTAATACAGGTAATCCATCTGAGGTGTAACCTATTATTTTATCTTCTTCACCTTTTAAATCAAATGCTAATAGCATCAAGAACATCACAGCCGCCGTGGCTAGTAATGGACTCATATTTTTTAAAAAGTTTTTATCATGTTCATTCATCATTTTCTCCTTCGTTAATGAAACCTTCTTCTACTATATTTCCTGTACTTTTTACTTTAATATAGTACTCGGCTTCTGTATCCCAATCTTCAAATACTTTTTTCTTTAAAGTCTCGATATCAGTACCTCTATTGTGAGGATACCAAGCATCTTCATACTCTCCCCAACCTTTTATAAAAATTTCGTATATTGTTTCCATATTATTTTCCTATTGCATTTCCATATATGTGTACATGTACTCTACTTGTATATCTATAGCCACGTTGTATTGCCTCATCGGCTATTGTGGCTTCTGTTTGTATCAAGCCTTCAAACGTTCCACCAACTCCCATAATCCATACAGGGAAGTCACAGCCGGCATCTCTAAATAATTTTGTATTCTCTTCTACCTCTTTCCAACTTTCTTCTGTACCATTCACTACAAATTTAAGTTGACCATGTGGACTAACTTCGGCATACCTACCAATTACTTCTGGCTGTATGGCTTTCTTGCTCATCTCTCCAGCAGTTGCCCATAGTTTAGGACTTAGACTCCAATACCATTCACCTGGATAATCTTTAATGTATTCTACCATTTCCTGTTCAATTGGCCTAGTGCCGTTAGTTTCAACCGTAACATAGTTAGGCATGTTATTACGTTTCTTAAACTCTTCCATTATATTAATCATACCAGGCTGTGTCTTCTTAAGCATCGGCTCACCGCCTGTAAATACCATATGTACTTCTTGTCCTGTAGCAGGATGTATAAATTTGGAGTGCGGTAGAAGAGCAGTAAGTTCGTCTACCGCCTCCTCCACCGTCTTATCTGTTATTAAGTGCTTATACTTTTTACTCCAAGTATAACTGCTATCACAACCTTTTTCAAATACAGGTAAGTCAAATACATTGTCTATATGTGTAATATCTATTGTTTCATATGGTAATTCATATGTATCAGGATTAGTAGGGTCCTTTTGACCAAATCCATTACATTGTAAATTACATAGGAAAAATCTCATCCATAAACTAGGTATGCCTACATATTGGCCTTCACCTTGTGCTGAATAAAAAGTTTCGCTATATTTTAAACTAGGCGTTTCCATCTTCTATTTTTAGTAATTTAAATAATTCGTCATTAGATATTGTATCGCCAATCGCGCCATCTACTGCTTTATATACTACTACATGCAATTCACTTTCTTCAAATGTATCTATACCTTGAGTAATGTCATCATATACTTCTACTGCTAATTTAATGAAACCCTTATCAAATAATTCATTAAAATTATTAGACTCAGGTAAAAATATTTTACCAAATTGTACAACTTTAATAAAGAATGTATCAGATATCTGAACAGTTTCTATTTTAATATCTTGTCTGTCTAAGGAATTATTCACAACCTTTAAATGTACACCTCTGCCTAGACTATCTATATCTGCTATAGTATCTATACATTCCCATATCTCTAATAAGTCTACAGGAAATCTTTTAGTTATAAACTCAATAGTCTGTCTATCACATACACTATTAACTACATCTCTAACTAAGATTGCTCTTTTACCGACTACTAAATGATTGTTCCTAGATGATATCATTATTTACTTGCATATTCCTGTTGTAATTTTATATTATCAAAAAACTCTTTCTTAGTACCTTGGTCATCAAAGAACGAACCTTCTAATACTGTTGTTTGTGTTAAACTACTATGTGCCATCACACCTCTATGTTCTACGCAACCATGTGTTGCTTGAATATACACGCCTATGTTCTTACTACCTGTTGCTTTCATAATTTCTTTAGAAATATCGTTTGCAAGTTCTTCTTGCAATGTACCACGCCTTGCACACCATTGTGCAATCCTAGTGTACTTACTTAGTCCAATAAGTGTTTCTCCTGCAATAATACCTATGTATGCAACACCTTTAACTGGCTGATGATGATGAGAACACATACTAATAAGTTCACTTCTAACTACCAACATGCCCTTATATCCTTCTTCTATATCGTTAGGAAATGCTGTAGCATTAGGCATATTGTTATATCTGCCCCACATAAGTTCATTTACATACATTTTAGAAAGACGTCTAGCAGTACCTTGACTGTTAGGATCATTGAATCTATCTATAATTAATGTGTCTAAAATACCTTCAAAATGAGGAATTAACTCTTCAATTAATTGCTGGTCGTCGCCTTCGTCCATAAATTCAGCAACATTATCACTTGCCCAATACTTATGACCTGCTTCTTTAATTCTTTTTGTTATCTTTTCACTAGTGCTCATTTTCCTTTTCCTCGATTTTCATCTTTAATGCTTCTATTTCTCTTTTAAGAGTAAGTTTTTCTAATTTCTCCTGCTTGATTTTGTCATCACTGTCATGATGTTCCCAATGTCTAGTAATTTTTTTATCTAACTCTCTATGAATTTCTTCAAGATGTTTTAAGTGATTACTAAGACTTTGTAATGTGCTCATTGTCTTCCTGTAGTATTCCGTTTTCCCAATTCTCGCAGACATCGTTAGCATAATGTATGCTTTTGTCTCTAACATCCACTGTACCAAATTGTTCGTAGTTTTTCCATAAGTGAACAACAAATCCATTGTTGTCTACTATTTCTGCTTTTCTGTGTATTTTATTCATTCCTTCGTGTTCTCCTGTAAATCCACCGCACATTATTTCCACCATTCCTCATATGGAAAGACTATCCATCTTTCTTCTTCTGGAGTAACAATCTTTCCTGCATAACTTACTTTACTAAATTTACTACTCTCTTTATCATATAGTGTAGCATACTTTATACCCTCATGCAAGTGAAACATTCTATTATTTTCTTCTGCATCAAATGTATTAACTACATCGTCAATTGCTGTAAGTGTTTCTCCTGAATCATTTATATCATCTACAATTAAAATATCATCACTACTGTATTTAGACAAAATGGTCTCTAACCTAGTGGATTCCTTGATCATACCATGATCACGAGTAGTCCATTCGAAGCCATGAAAGGGAACATTATAATAGTGGCTTAGCATAACTCCAACAGGATATCCGCCTCTTCCAGGACCTAGTATAACATCTGGCTTAAATTCGTCTAGTGCTATCTGTTGTGTAATGCTAGATAGATAGGATTCTAATATATCCCAAGACTGATATTCTTTCATTACTTTTTAACCTTAGTCGTATGATATGCTATTTCGTCTCTTACTATGTCTTTTATAGTATATGAAGATTCCCAACCAAATTCTTCAAATGCTTTTGCAATATTGGCTGATGTTTTAGCAGGGTCGCCTTCTCTTTTAGGTCCGTACTCTACATCTACTGTTACACCTAACTGTTCCTCTACTTCTGTAATTACTTCTTTAATACTGTTAGATGAACCTGCACCAATATTAAAGGAACCACCTTCACCACCGTCAAATAGATAGTTTATTGCGGCCATATGTGCTGTTGCAATATCAACAACATGAGTATAATCTCTCATACATGTTCCATCTGGTGTATCATAATCATCACCATTACAAATAAATTTTTCGCCTAACAATGCTTTTTCAACAAGTATAGGAATCATATGTTCTTTAGGATCTAATTGATATCCAAGTCCTTCAAAACTACCTGCGGCATTAAAATACCTTAATGCAGTATAACTAAAGTCTTCATATGCTTTAGCAAAATCTTCTAATACATGTTCAACCATTAGTTTACTTTTACCATATGGTGTTAAAGGATTAGTTGGATCTATTTCTGAATTCAATAACATATCTGAATTACCATATACTGAACTGGTGCTACTAAACACAACATGCTTTACTCCAGATGAAACACATTCATCTAATAACATAATACTATTAGCAACATTATTAAAATATGTTTCTGCAGGATTGCCTACACTTTTAGGAACACTATGGTTAGCCGCCAAATGTATTACAGCATCAGGCTTTGTTAATTCTAAAACACCTTTAAGTTGATTATTTGCTATATCAAAAGGATATTGTGTAACACCCTCAAGACTCCTTTTCACTCTGTCAACGTTTATTACGTTGTATCCAGACTGTTGTAATAATGTACAGGTAACACTTCCTATGAAGCCGCTACCGCCTGTTACTAAAATTGTTTTTTGTTCACTCATATTTTGCTCTGGCTACATGCCTTCTAAATAAGTTATCGTTTCTGGATAACTGTTCACCGTTACCAGTCATAGCATCTATAGTTCTACCTATTGTGCCGTTCTGATAGTCCGATATCTTACCTATATTATACTTTGAAACGTCTTCATTGTCAATAGCGATAGTCATTTTTTGTAACTTCTCTATTGCATCTTCTAGACTCCAAGGTACATATAAATGGTTTCCGTTATTAGCGAATACTTCTGGAAAACTTCTGTAAGCAGGATACAATGTTAATGTACCAAATGTATCTGCTTCACTGACCGTATTACTTACCCAGTCCTGTAAGGCACAGTTAAATAATACTTTGCTGTCCGCAAGTAGTTCATAATAATCGTTTTTCTTTAAACTTGTATAAACTTTAAAGTTAGCAGAATTGCCTTCCTGTAATGCCATAGCACGTTCTACATACTCTGGATCATTACTCTTTAGCTCAGGGTGTCCACAAAATATTGCAAACTCCATTGTAGGATCAATTTTATAATAGGCTTCTGCTAAGTCCATATAAAAATGCGGTTGTTTTTCATCGTCCCAACGAGCCGCAAACCCTACTCTATTTGTTCGTTCCTTTAAAGGAATATTGGTATCAATTCTACCTCTTACTTCTTCTTTACCATATGGTAAACCAGTTACATAAATAGGTGCTTTGATACCAGCAATTCTTAGATGAGCAACAAACTCTTCTGAAGCAACCATAATGCCTGATACAAATTGATCAAGCATTTCCTCATACTTACGCATCCAATCAAACATGCCTTCTCTAATTAAGAAGTCGTCTGGATCAGTTGTTTGTGCAAGGAACCTGACATAAACCTTAGGTCTAAATTCAGGCGGTGATTGGTCCATAATGTAGGGTAAACATTCTAGACCTGGTGTAAACATATCCTCATAAAAAATAACATCATCACTAGTGATTTCGCCATTCTTCATTTTTTGTATTAAGGACATCGTTTGAGATAAACTATAATACGTTCTACCATGTGCGTCTAATACACTACCTGTTACTATTGCTTTAGAATTATCTAATTCTTCACCAGTAATAATTTCGTAGTCAACATTACGTTCGCCAAATACTTGTTTATTCCAGTCTTCCAACTGAAGTGTGTATCTTGCTTCATAACTTTCAAGACCCATATAATATAATTTACGCATTATTTTTCTCCTAGATCACCATAATCAACAACATCAGTAATTTCATCGTCTAAACCCTGAGCATAATCCTGCTTAGAGTCAGCCTCTTCTTTACTGATCTTTTTAGGTTGTTTCTTCTTTTCCTCAGTCATTACATTGAGTTCTTTTTATCTTGGATCTCATTCCTTCTAACTTTACATAGTTTAGAAATCTCCATTAGAGCCTTTCTTGCTCTTGCGGCTGAAGCCTTAACTCCATTGATTTCAAACTTCTCATGCTCCATAGTGTAATCTTCCATTAAAGCCTTTAGTTGTAGATGTGTTTCCATTATTTTTCTCCTTTATTTTAAACTATCAAATACATCTGCTATTGCATCTGTATCACTAAAATCTGGACCATCGCCATCTATATAGACAGGATACTCCATTTCGCAACCGTTTTCATTATCTTCGGCTACTGAAATCTTTAACCAACGTCCAGGATACTTGTTTCGTATCTCTTCTGCTAGTTCATCTGCGATCATCTCGCACGATTTGTTATTAAGTTGGATTACGTCTTCTTTGTATAAGTTCTCCAACCATCTTTTAAACTGTATAAACTCTATATCTCTATCATCATGGAATACTTCTATCCATACTTTAAAGTGAAATATATGTCTGTGCTTGTATCCTAAAAAGGATACATCATACTCATCTCCTGTTGCTGTAGCAGGGTTTGTATCTGCTCCAGGATAAAAGTGTATGCCTTCTTTACTGAATGTTACCCAAATACTTCTCATGAGCCAAATCCTAATTGTCCTTTAATCCAGTCATCTAATTCTTGTTGTGTCATTTCTTTTTCCATTGTTATTATATTAACATCATTTATGCTTTTTGTCAACTTAATAAAGGCAACTCTTCTGGTAATTGCCAATCTCCTTTATATACATATCTATTTTGAAACGTTGTATCTTCTACGTCTTTTTCTAGTGTTATAACATCTCCAGGATATTTCTTAAATATTTTTTCTATAATATTAATATTCTTTTTATAATGTTCAAAATTTTCATTAAGTATATCGTTACTTAAATCTCCTTTGTATGTATACATTAATTTTTTATCAGGGACGCCGTTAATAAACCTTACTGATCTACTAACTATTTGTTCCTTTTTATTTTCTCGTTGTAAATAAAATATTTTATCTGCAACCTCACATAATTTAGAGCAATACTTTGAGATAAGATCTATACTTAATAAATGTAGATGATCCGGAAATAACTTTGCTATACAATTTTTAGATTCTGTAAAACGTTTGATCTGAAATTGTGCTAATTGTTCTGTATAATCTAATGTATGATGTTCCTCACAAAATTCCTGCCATTCCTTTTTGTTAATTATATTTTTAGAAAGTTTCTTTTTAAAAGTTCGTTCATTTAATATTTCACCAAAATTTATATCATAATTATTACGTTTACAAAGTTTACTTTTAAATTCTGTAGACCCGGTTGAGGGTGTAGTGAATATTAAAGTTCTCATATTATGTGCCGTATTTGGCATTTCCTCTTAGAGCAAAGTAAAGAGCACCTACATATAAACTAACATGTAAGTAGTCTCTCCAAATGACATCCCATAAACTTGCAGGCGCCATTAACCATATAACTCCAGTAACCACACATGTCATTGTGATAGCACTAAACCTAGTGACTATGTCTCCTATATTCCATGCTACTGATCTCCAAAAGTTACTTAACCATCTGTGCCAAGGAACAATACCTATAACACCGCCAACTAGCAGTCCTATGGCTGAACCTATTTCTCCCCAAGTTACAAACCACCATACTATATATGGTAAGTTCCACATCTCTGCTACTGCTCCATCAACAGGATACTTACTGAGTCCTTGTTGTAAGAACATAACACTTAGTGGTATTCTTAAAAAAAATGTGGCTAATGGTGCCTCTACTTTTGGTATTTTCATTGCTTTTTCTCTAAGGCCTCTTCTTTAGTAAGACCCATTTCATTTAATGCTTCTTCTATTTCATAATCATAATAAGCACCAGTTAGTTTTCTTAACTTACTTCTATTACTTAATATAACCGTACTAACCCAGCACCCATATATCATAAAACATAATATTACTATAACAAATACTGTTTGTAAAAAATCTATCATTTGGGCTCCTTTAATATATCATGCCTTTCGTTTAAGAATTCGTCTTCTACATCTTCCTGCGTAACGTCGCACCAATTACATGGTTCGCCTATAGCAGTTCCTGTAGGACCAGACTCCTTGCAATTATGAATCCAAAGTTTTTCTACTTTAGAGGTCTTCAAAATAATCTTCTAGTTCTTCTGGTAATACCGCACCTGTTTTAATAAAAAATTTAAATAATCTTTCTAAAACAAATTCTAATTCTTCAACATCTTTCATATCTGAATCTACTGACATTGTTGTTACAATACCGTCGTCATCAGTACATTTAATTTCGTAAATGTTCAATCTATTTCCTCATCATTTGTAAACTTTTTCCAAGGAGTTAAGTAACCTTTTCTAAACACATTAGTTAAAGGAAAAGTGTAAACACCTTGGTTAGTACTTTTCCACCCTTTATCACCTACTCTAAATACAGTATTCTTGTGATATTTTTCTATGTTTGGTAGTACTCCTGTTATTACAGGTATAAAGTGTTCACATTTATGTAGTTCCATTTCGTAAACATCATCTGCATATTTGATGTCGTAATCTAATGTTACTGGAATCTTATGTTGTAGTAATCCCCATACAAGGTCTTTCCATAATTCAAACTGTTTCATTTTTACAGGATCAAAGTAACATATATGTATGTGAGCACAATCGTTATTAAGAGCTCTGGATAATATTTCTGTACTAGGTTGCCATCCGCGAACAAATAATGTTCTTTCGCCTTTCATTACAGTATTCTCTACTTCATTGCCTATGAAAAATTTCTTAGTTTTATTCACCTTCAAAATCTCCAGTCATAATATCATGATTCATATCATCATCTCTATCGCCTTCAATATATTCTTCTTGTTCAAAGAAACTACCAAAGTTATTACTTTTACCTGCTTGCCAGCCGTTTTGTGTAATCTCGTCTAGGAATAATTTATTATCATCTAACATTTTATAAGGATCAGGATTTGATGGGTCTAATAGTTCTTCTACGAACTGATCAAACATTAATATAATACCTGGTACATGAGGACTTCTTTCATTTGTACTAGAAGTTTTCTTTTCACCAGTTCTATATTCTCTCCAGTCACATACAGTTCTATGTTTCTCAACATCTGCAAGTCTGTTTGCTTCTATAAATGCTTCAATATGATTGTGTACACTATGTCCCATATATAGAGCATAACTTAATGTGTCCCAACTTGTTCTTGATTCTTTACCTGCTTTATTAAGATCACCTGGGCCTTGTACACAAATATCGCCTACTTTTAATCTATCCATAATAGGACCTTTAAATGGCATTGGTAAGGTTGAACCTTTTAGATCTTTATTATCTATAGCCTTATCCATATAGTAACCAAAACGTTTCTTATCAAAGAAGTTATATGTATATGTTTGTCCATATGCTGTATTAACAAAAGGAGATGCCGCATCATAACTAACTTGTATGTTAGGACTGTCGTGTTTTCTTAATTGTCTTTGTATGCTAGTTAAGTAACAACCCCAATGTAATTTACCTGTACCTAGGCAATGAATCCAACCTTTTCCTTCTAACAACCCTCTTTCACGAAGTTGTAGAAGTCTTTTAAGTAGTTGTTCCATTTGTCCAATATTGATACCGGCCATAGCATAGCCTTCTAATGTTCTTGCTTCATCGCCATAATATTCTTTAACAAACTTAGGATCACTAAACGGAGTAACTAAGTCAAACCATTCTTGTGCCGAGGCATCATCTGCTCCACTTAGTACATTAAGAAACTTAGTAGCACCTGGTACTCTGTTCTTAACAAAGTAGTCTAAGTTATACATGCTCATATCAATTGTTTCTTTAACGTCTGTAAGTCCTGTCTTTTTATTATACGGAGGTATGGCCGCGAATGCTGGAAAGTCTAATGTCATACTCCAGTCTGCTGTATACTCCATCCAACGCAACATCTTCTCACATAGAGCTTCTCTGGCCTTACTATCAGGCTTAATTGCATCTTCCCAGTCTAGTTTTATAACACCCTTAGCAACCTGAAAGCCGCCTGAATCACCTAATATAACTGTCTTGCTTCTATCACGTTTTTGTATCATACGCTCATGTATGTCAGTTTTAGTTAAGTCTAATTGGGCATGACCGGCTGAATATAAACCATAAGGATAGTAATAATATCCATCTTCGTCTAAGAAATTAAGACCTTGTAGACCTTTCTCAAAGCCTTCAGGGCATCTCATAGTATCTACTTCGTCATCATACTTTGCTAATTGCCTTGTATAAAAGGCACTAATAGCCGGTAAGTATAATGCATAGTCCTCTGTTTTCTTATCAAAGTTCATAGTTTAACTCTTTGCTGGAAGTAAGTATGTGTATTTTGCAATACCTGAATCAACTATAATTTGTAATAGTCCTTCATCATTAATACTCATTACAACATTACTTGAATCACTTAATCTTAAAATTTTAAGTACGATATCTAAAGGCCATCTCCAGTCTTTAGTAATACTTCCATCAATGTCGTTACTAATAAGAATCTTAGTTCTATCACTAACACCATCTCCTATATGGAAATATAATTCAGTACCATCTGTTTTAGGACTAAAGTTTGCTTCATATGTTCCTAACACACTATTAAAGTATGATAAGTCAGATAAATTCTTTTTAGTTGGAACAATGTTTACATCAAACTCTGCACCTTTAAACTTAATACTTTTTAATTGTTGATTGATAACATCTGCTAACATAAATCTATAGTTTGCATCATTACCCTCTTTACTTTTAAATGAGACCTCAACAGGAACTTCGTCGCCGTTACGTTCTTGTGTTACTACATTAACTGTAGCGTCTGCATCATCAAAGCCTGGATACTGCAAGTATCCTTGTAGTACACCCATTCTGCTTAATCCAACAGTTGAGTCTACAAAATCTGGAACAGGTTGTAAGGTCTCACCTTTAAAAATTACTGTTTTGTCTGCGTCAACAGTCTCTACAATAGTTTTATCAACTTCTCCGGTTATTTTTACCATTTCAAAAATACCTAAACCATGTGTATGTTTTAGAACATCTTTAAATACATCTTTTATTGCCATAATTATTCTCCGCGATATAATTTATTATACATTACTATTTAGAAAAGTCAATTGCTTTTTCACCTTTTTCTTAGATTAAAATTCAAAGAACGTAGACAACGTTTTACTTTGTGTTGTTTTATCTAAATCAAATCCCATAGGGCCGATTACATTCTTTATCTTTTTATCTAAAATTGTTTCTTCCATAAGTTCCTCATCAAAAGGCAACTCTTTAAACCACTTGGGTAAGTTGAGTTCGTCTGTTGGATAGGCTACACTAGTATAACCCATTGGATTGTTTTTAAGTTTACATACAATAACTTTCATACTATCAGTTACAGGTAAACTATATTGATCACTGTTTGCTTGTTTTAAGTTATTCCAGTTTACACTAGCTCTAACATGTCCAGGTATCATTGACTTCTTGCCTTCGTTTTCTAATGCTTCTAATTTGTGTAGACTATGACTACTAGCAACTCTTGCCTGAGCATTCATCTTTTGTGTATACATAGTTACATTGTTTGCTCTCTTAGGAGTACCTTTCTCCCAAGCAGGCAAATTTTTAAAATATTCTTTGAAGTCCATAATTTTACTAATAACTTCATCTTCAGTTTTACCATCCAAACAATCAAATAATATTTCTTCTAAAAAGTCTTGTATAAATTCAGGTGTATCAGAACGTTTAATTTCTAATCCCATTGCTTTTAGTTTGCCGCCTTCTGGTTGATATCCTTCTATGTCTAAACAAAGTATAGCATACCTTTTCTTTGTTAGGAATAAACCAGACTTACCTACTACTTCTCTACCGGCAATCATTACAGCGCCTGAGCTCTCTGGAACATTAAATGTGTCTTTTAAAAACTTGGGGAATGTATCACTAACAGTATCTGATATATGGTCATATAGTTTAATAGCACTATCCATATTCAGTTCTTCACCTTCTGGCAAGGCCGGGACAGCACTAAAGTATACAGAGTCAGTATCACCATATACTATGCAATCTCCTTCATAGTCATATTCGCCTGTAAGCATTCTATTTGTTTCACATGCCATATGTTTTGTAATACTTCTACCAGTAAGTGTAGTTGATTGCCCTATACGTTTGTCATAGAATCTACAACCTGGATTAAGTATAGCACCATATAAACTATTAAGGATAATCTTTTTAACTAACTGCCTTTTATCATAAAAGGCCTTCTCTGCATCAGTTGTTGCTGACTTTTTCTTAGCCTGTAATTCTTGTCTCTCAGAATACCAACGTTCTAATAAGCCAGGCACAACACCTTGTATATCTGTTTTAAACAACGTACCATTAGCACTTATGTTCCAAGGTTGTTCGCTATTGAATACTAAGTTGTACACATCAGCACCTGTAACTTTATGTGTAGAGCCATCTTCCATATCTAAATTCATTACATGATCTACATCCTTGTTGTTCACAAACTCAAATTCATTTGTAGCAAACTTACCGTGCCAGGCATCAGCAAAAGAACTTTTTTCCAATTTAATTTTATTAGTAATTTCCTCTATAGTATAATCGTCTCTAAGTTGCCCAACAATAGTCTCTGGTGCCATGTTCAATGCTCTAAACACACTAGGATATAGACTATTTAAATCCATACTGCCTATCCATTCATGATATCCTTTCTTTGGAGATGCCACAAAGGCGCCAGCCGCTGTGTCTCGTTCTCGATCTCCTCTGATCTTATCAGGGACAACCATGCCACGTCTATGTGCTTCATTAATAATTGCTTGTTCTGTAGTTGCTACCGCACCCATTGTCACTGGGAGTAGCACCGTATTTTCATGTGATATAATGTTTGCTAAGTCAATGAACTGTAACTTCTTATCCATTTTATCTAGTAGCATAACATCTTGTATGTTGTATTCTAAAAACTTTAAGAAGTCATGATTATAAAGTCTATCTAGACTTCCTTCATAAACAACTTTCTTTTCTCCTACTTCCATTTCACCTATATAGTCTAATCTATAACTATGTCTTTCTTCATAGTTGTATTTTCTATATAGTTCTAAATAGTCTAAGTGTACACGACCTACTAAGTCAAAACTTTGTGTTTCTTTACCATATTGTACAAACTTTCTTTCCTTAGGAAGTTTTTTAAGTAAACACATACGCCTTGTTTCTGACTTACCCATAGTCCTAATAATTCTATTAATAGTATAGGGAATGTCATATGACTCACTGTTCCAACCACTTAATACATCAGCATCTTCAATTACATTTAAAAACACGTCTAGCATTTCTTTTTCTGTTCTAAATAATTTAACTTCTGATAGAGGACCCGCTACTTCATGTGCTTGTTCCCATGTTAATGTTTTAGGCGGAACGGCTAAACAAATCATTGCATCCATCCATTGTAAGTATACTCCAATAGATGTAATAGGCGAGAAGGCATCTTCTGGACTACTATATCCTCTAGTAGGGTCAAAGTCTACCTCAATATCAAAAAATGCTGTTTGTAATTTAGGCGGGTCTATGTTTAAATAATCTCGCTCTAGAACCTTCTGTACGGGTCGTATATCACTTTCATACAAGCCGTTGTGTTTACATATACCTAGATTCTTTTTAAAGTCTTTTTGACTGTTACACCGGACTTCAGTTACACTATCACCAAAGATACTTTTATGTTTGCCTTTTGGGTCACCATAATAAAAATTGTGTTCAGGCTTTAGTTCCTTAATTATGCGTTCGCCATTCACACGTTCTACTACGGTAACTACATCTTTACCAGATTCATAAAATGCGTCTACATAACTCATAGATATCTTGCCTTAATCATAATGCTATTATACAACATTATGACTGTTTTGTCAATTGTTTTATAGTGTTTTGCCTACTGTTTCTAAGATCGTTTCAAGTTCATCAAACTTATCAAACTCATCTTGGAATTTGGCTTTGTGAGCAATTTTTACAGCCTTCATTAATACACCTGGTTTAAGGTCCATTTCTTCTGCTATTGCTTTAACTGTTTCGCGGAGACCTGTATTCAATGCGTCTACTTCGTATAGGACTTGATCGCCCTCAGTTATTAATTTTTTAAGTCTTGCGACTTCTTCTTGATTAAATGTTTTGTTAAATGCCATTCTTTCTACCTCGATTCTATGTTTATATTTACGCCTAGTTCTTGCAGTATAACAGGTTTCCTGGTATTGTCAAGTTCTATCTCTAATGTAAACACAGATTTAAATCCGGGGAAGTTCTCGAATGCGATTGCTTCTAATATTTCTCTATTGGTTATTCTATTACCTTTGGAGTCAAAGGCTTGAAATTGTTCACCAGTGTGGTGTACTTCTACTAGCATTACACTTCTACAGATGCTTCAAATGTAAACTGTATATCGTCAAATTCGTTAAATAATTCCTCAGATATTTCATCACCTTCTTCGGAACCAATTGCTTCTTCCAAAACAATTTCATATATCCACATATCACCATCTTTATCTTCGCTGGTATATGCCATAACTTCTATGCCCACTTTTGCTTTTTCTTCATCATAAGCAACAAGAAGTTTAGTTGGTACAACACTTTGTACAACATCAAAATACACAATAACGTCCTCATCAGGAAGTTCTTCTCGTGTTAGCATTCTTGCAAAGTGTTTAATAAACATTTAAAATATCCAAATAAGAATAGCCATTGTAATCATACCCTTGACCCAACTAGCCCAAGCGACTTGATACATAGACAAGTTATACTTTTCTATAAAGTCTAACGTTGCGTCTTTATGCCATTCTATAAAATTTTTCATTATAATTACTTACCTTTTGCGTATGCTTGTGAACCAAAGAACGCGGCTACTATACCAGCAACTGCTACAAAGTATGTAGCGGCCATGTCGCCTAATATTTCACTTGCTTGTTCTAATCCAGTTAAAGATGCAACTACCACAGCAAATGGGTATAGCAATAGACCTGCTAATGCAAACCAAGTCATTGTTCGTTGTGCATCACGCATGGCGTCTGCATCTTCTAATTCTTTACGTTTAAATTCTAAATACATTGCCTCTTCGGCTTTGCTTACTTTTCCATCACCATTAGAATCGGCTGGATGAAAAACTTTGTTATCTGTGTCTTCTGCCATTGTATAACTCCCTTAATTGTTATACTACTATTTATCACAGAAAGGGAATCCGTAATCTGGGACATACCAAATTACGGATCATTCAACTAGGCGTTATGCCTTATTGTAAGTCCTTAACTCTTTGGGTTTTTATACCGCCCTCAAGTATTACCTTACTGGTTCGATTCACTTGATATCTTTACTCTATTAATAACAGTTTCCATACCGTTATGATATCTACCTTTGTTATGTGATTTAACATAACCATCTAAATTAATAGTATCACCAAGATTGATATTCTTTGAATGGAAAAATTTTAATATATGTTGTCCCTTAACACTACATGTTATCAAGTAACTCATAGTCCTAGGTATATATCTTACAAATTCAATAGTTACCTCAAAATTACCTCGTTCATGCAATGTTCCTACAGTTAGACTAGTTCTAGATAATTCTAATTCTCTGTCGGTCCAAGCATCTTGCTCTATCTTGTTATAATAAACTTTAGGTAGACTTGAAGTAATACCTAATTGCGTCTTATCAATATATTCGGAATTTACTAGGGTTAAAACATTACTTTCAAACTCTGTTAATTTTCTTTCTATTGCTTTAAAACTAAGACCCCTTAAATATTCTATGACATTATCTGCCATTTCAATATCATCTTTGTTAACCTTCAGTTTAGGTAATGGATTTTTAAATTTAAGTTCGTTAGATTCTAAAAAATGTGCATATAGTAAGTCGCTGTTTGCCCTCTTGCCTTCAAACTTTTTATCAAACCTAATAGAATCTTTACTTAAAAAGCCACTATTAAATCTATGTGCCGCACAACTGACTGCTATTACATCTTTAGTTTTAAACATTAAGCAATCTCTATCATACTTAATGGCACATTATAACTGCTACCTTGCATATCAACAACTGCACGTTTAACGTTTACTTTCCTTACAACGCCTGGTGTTCTTTTAGTTTTTTGAACTATAACAACATGATCTCCAACACTAATACTTGCTTTAGTCTGTGTTTCCATAACCGTTCTAGTATAATTAATTAAAGACTGTAAGTCAGATGTTGGAAAATTACCTCTATTAATCTCTTGTTTGATTTCGTTTAAGTTCATAAGTTACTCCTAATTAAAAACTGTATACATAGTATAACAAAAAATTATAATTTGTCAACCTATTTTGATGTAATAAATGTATGTATTTGCTCCCAATTCATAACAACTTTACCATCAACTGGTGTATCCATATTATGACCGTGTTCCATAAGTATGCCCGTGAGCCCTACATCAGTACCCGCTTTTAAATTTTCTGGTTTATCCTCTATCCAGTAATTTCCAGGATATTTGTCGCCATACTCAGCAAGTATTATATCTTTATCTGCTCCTGTGTCTAAACAGATTACATCAATAAAGGCATCGCCCATGAGTTTTTTAAGGTTTCTTTCTCTTAATGCTTTTGCATAAGGGTCTAAACTTAGACTTGTTATAGCAATAAATTTATATCCATATTTTTCGTGTAGTAAATTTATGTACCATTGTGCGTCTCTAAGTGGAGGCAAAAAACCTATTGCCGCACTTTCGTTAAATTGTTTAATCAAACTACGACTAGTTTCTTTTGTTATACCATATCTGGTACCTACATCATAAACAAATTGATAGCCATCAGTTAAATTATGTCCGTGATGTTGCATCCAGACATTAAATCCTTCTTCCCAATCTAATACTACACCATCAATATCTGTAAGTATAACTTTATCTTTTTTCATACCGTTCTCCTAGTTACAGTACTATTATACAAGAAAAACCATTAAGTGTCAAGTATTTTTGTTAAATAGTAATATGAAAATTAGAACACATACTGTATTTCCAAATTATTTATTTGAGCAAAATATTGCTATTCCTGATACAATGGTAGAGACTCTTAAATTAGAAAGAAACCAAATGTACGACTCTGGCATAGCACAAGACACAAGTTATGGTTGGAGAACTAATAAAGAATACCCATTAACAGACGGACATGGAAAATTATGTAAATTAATATCTCATCATTTTATAAACGACTGTCAAAAGGTATTACCAACTATAGGAAATGAAATACAAGTATGTAATCCATACATGTTAGGTATAAATCCGGGGCATCAGTATAATGTAAACATAGAACCAATGCGTTGGTATAATGCATTATTATTCTTACAGACTACAGATAAAGGGTCTCATTTGTCCTTAAATAATTTTAGTGAAAAACTATATGCACAACAAAACACACAGGAATCTATGTTTATTGTAAAACCAAAAACTAATAAAGTTGTATTCTTTCCTAGTCATATCCCATGGGGACTTACTGCCAATGATAGTATGATAGAAAATTTATTATTATGCTTAACATTCAGAATAGGCGTACAAGCACCAAACCCAGCAAGACGAAATTAAAGTCATAAAAAAGGGCCTTAAAAAGACCCTTTTAAATTGTTATTAACTAACTAGCAATTATGCCCAGTTGTAATGAACCGAAGCCACTGCCGCACCTGCTGTAGGTGAAACTGCATTATCACTTGCGTCAAAGAATGCTAACGTTACCGCCGCATTTTTTGTAAGTGCTATGTCGCCATCTAGTTCAATAATGTAAGTTCCAACTGTTGTTGCATCAGCGTCTGCTTTTGCTACTACTGTTGAACCTGAACCTGCATTTTCTTTTACTGTAATATAATTAATGTTGTTACCACTAAATGCAGTACTAACTTTAATTACAATTTTATTCGCATAATATGTTCTGCTTGATACGTTTGGCATTGTACCTATAGCTCTAGTTGTAGCACCGCTAGTAATTGCCGCTCTTAATAAGAGACCATCACCACCGTTGTTAGCAACATAGTCAACAACTGCCGCTGAAGTAGGAATACTAGTATCGTTATCGTTACTACCAATTCCATCTGCTTCATCAACAAACTTAGTAACAGCAATGCTCTCACCTGAGTCTGTTAAAGTACCGAAACTTACAACACCTGAAGCAGTAATGCCTGTTGCTGTAATTCCTGCTACTTCTAAGTCCGCCGCTGTAAGAGATAAATCTCCAGCAGTTGAACCGTCTGCAGTTGTAGTTGCCGCCATAAACCTATCAGTTGATTGATCCCAACCAAAGAAGCCGTTGTTTCCGTCAGTTCCTCTTTCGTATATGTGACCAATGTCGTTAGGGTTAGCGCCTGTTAAGCCAGATTGTAATACAACCAATGTATCTGTAATAGTTGTGTTAGTAGAATTTACACTAGTTTGTGTACCACTAACAGTTAAGTTACCACCAACAGTTACATCACCTGATGTATTAATACTTGTAACACCAGTTAAAGCACCACTATTTAAAGTAGCAGTACCATCTGTTACAGTTGTAGAAGTAACACTTGTTAAACCAGACAATGTTGCGTCTAAGTTTACAGTTAATGTATTACCTGAACCTACTGTAGTTACGTTAGTTCCACCTGCAATATCAAGTGTTTCACTATCTAAATCAATACTTAAAGCACCACCAGAGTCTCCCTGGAAGTCTAAGTCTTGAGCAGTTACTTGTGAATCAACGTATGCTTTAACAGATTGTTGAGTTGGGATAAGTGTAGCACTATCTGATGCCATGTTATCTTCATCTACAAAACCTGTAGCAGTAATTGTACCGTCACTTAATGAACCATACTGTACTGTTCCGGAGAACGTACCGTTTGTTGCGCCTGTTAGAGCACCACTGCTTAAAGAAGCAGTTCCATCAGTTAAAGTAGTTGCACCAACACTTGTTAGTCCGCTTACTGAATCTGCTAGTCCAACAGTAATAGTATTGTTACTAACTGTTGTTGTAGTTTCGTTACTTGTACCTGCGAAGGTCATTGTGTCAGTTCCTACTCTTACAACATCATCTGAACCACTGTCAGCACCAATTGTTAAGTCTGAACTAATAGCAACTGTTCCAGCCGCTGTTAAACGTCCTTGAGCGTCAACTGTGAAAGTTGGTATAGCAGTTGTACTACCATATGAACCTGCACTAACGGCAGTATCATCAAGGTTAACGGTTAAAGTATCAGTAGCCGAAGTTACTGTTGTTAAACCTGTTCCACCTGCTATGTCAACTGTGTCTCCACCGTTAACAACTTGTGAACCACTATCACCTGTTAATGTCCAAGATGTTGAAATAGCCGCTGTTGAAGCCGCTGTAATTCTACCTTGTGCATCTACAGTAATAACTGGAATTGCTGTTGTACTACCATATGCCGCGGCTGTTACTGCCGTGTCATCTAAGTTTAACGTTACGCCATTACCGGAGCCAACTGAACTGAGTCCTGTTCCACCTGCAATAGTTAATGTTTCACTGTCTAAATCAAT
>TARA_R110001592_G_scaffold68269_3_pt1 | contig 22333 bp, 21 predicted proteins | sample TARA_R110001592 | Tara Oceans TARA_R110001592 (sample SAMEA4398387) | marine metagenome | biome: Polar Biome; feature: [SRF] surface water layer (ENVO:00010504); material: water (ENVO:00002006), including particulate matter (ENVO:01000060) such as... | depth 5 m | reverse complement strand
CTTCCCGACTTTTTAGCAATACTCAACACCACCATTGGATAACTGCTGTTTGCAGCGGCTTTTTGATTAGCGCTTACGGTTCGTTGCATAAATGGATGTGATTCAGAAAAATCTATCCAGGTATAGCTATCGGCTTCTTTGGGTGCATCAAGTATCTCGGCGACGTCTTGCAAAAAAACGGGCACACCATCGACGACATTAATCACCAACTGGCGCAGCTGTGTTAAGTCACGAAGCACATCGCCCGACTCTAAGAGCACAGACTCTTGCGCTAAGGTCCAATTACCCGCTTGTTGGAGAAGATTAGACACTTTCAATGCTTGCAGCACATCCATCGGCGTGCTCTGTCTGGCTGCCAAACTTTCTGGCTTGAGTAACACACGGATGGTTCGCTCCCTTCCCCCCACTACTTTAATTTCACTGGTATCGGGTATGGTTTGAAGATAATTAGCGAATTCATCAGCAACGCGTTTTAATTCGTAATCACTAACACGTGGCGCGGTTAAGTCTGACCACAAAGCCAGCATCAAAATCGGCACATCATCGACTTCAATCGGGCTTACCTGCCAAGCTGCAACCCCCGCAGGAATATTGGCCTGATTCGAATACAATTTATTATAGGTATTCAAAATCGCGTCTTCGCGGTCTTCTCCGACGAAGAAACGCAAGGTCACCGTGCTCTGCCCCGTCATTGAACTTGAGTAAACATGCTCAACACCCGGAATTTGCGAAAGCAGTTTTTCCAAGGGATAGGTCACTTGTCGTTCGACTTGCTTGGCCGACATCCCTGGTGCTTGCACCGCAATATCGATCATCGGTACCACAATTTGCGGCTCTTCTTCGCGCGGCGTGAAATTTAAAGCGAGTGCGCCAAGCAATAGCGATACAAAAATAATCAAGACCGGCAAACCGCCAGAAATACTGTAAGCGACTATTCGGTCGAGCGGCGATTGCTTTGTGGTATCTTGATTAGTCATTCTGCGGCTCACAAAAAACCTGATAAAGGCTTTGAATAACGGATACGACTCGAGGGTCCGCTAGCTGATAATAAATAGATTGCGATTCACGACGCGTAGACACAAATCCAACGGCACGTAACTTGGCTAAATGCTGAGATAAAGCAGACTGAGATAAAGGCACCCGCTGATTTAATTCACCAACCGATAACTCACCTTCACTCAAGACACACAGAATCATCAAACGTTTACTATTCGCCAACTGCTTTAAAAAGCTTTCAGCTTCTGCCGAACGCGACAACATATCTTCTAATTCAATTTTCATACAACTCTACTTTTTCAAATTAATGCCTGAAGAACCCCTATTAATTAGACAGAATAATAATTAGGTTTTACTAATTTAGCAATCTCTAATATTATGTTCACCACTTTAGATAAAGAAGTATTACTAATAAATTTGGAGTTCAATCATGACAGCGACACTCAAAACTATTCCAGAATTAATTTCCGAAATTCGTCTGAACATGCGCTGCCTAAGTGCAGCTGAAGCCAGAGCAGAAATGGCCAAAATCAACCACTTATTTATTGATGTAAGAGAGCCAGAAGAAGTCGCTGAAAATCCAGCACCAGGCTCGATCAATATTCCACGAGGCATCATTGAAATGCGCATACTTGCGCAATACGCTGATCCAAACATGCCTATTTATATTCATTGCGCGACAGGTGCTCGTGCAACTTTAGCTGCTGAGCAATTAAAAAGGATTGGCTATCAAAAGGTAAACATCATCACCTGCGACCTTGAAGGGGTTTGTTCTATTTAAAAAGGAAGTATTTCTCTCAATAATCCCTTATAAATTTATATGGGATTACAGCCTTCTTAATGCGTATAATTCGCTTAAATTCTTCCATTATTAAAAAATCTGAGTAAGCACATGAGCCAATTCTGGAGCCCGATCGTTCACACACTGACGCCTTATGTCCCCGGTGAACAACCCAAAGTTAGTAACTTAATTAAGCTCAATACTAATGAAAACCCTTATGGCCCATCACCCAAAGCTATTGAAGCCTTAAAAGCACAAGCAGATGATCGACTTCGCTTGTATCCAGATCCGAATTCGAGCGATCTGAAAGAAGCTATCGCTAAGTATCACCACATCAAACCTGAACAGGTCTTTGTTGGAAATGGCTCAGATGAAGTACTTGCCCACGCATTTTTAGGCTTACTCAAAAAAGACAAGCCGCTTTTATTTCCCGATATTAGCTATAGCTTTTATCCAGTTTATTGCGGTCTGTACGAAATTGAGTTTCAGACAATCCCTTTAAATGAGCAGTTTGAGATTCAAGCTAAAGATTATCAAACTGAAAATGGCGGCATTATTTTCCCGAATCCAAACGCACCGACTGGCAGGGCATTAGCTTTAGGTGAAATTGAAAAAATACTCAAAGAAAATACAACATCTGTTGTCGTTGTCGATGAAGCCTATATTGATTTTGGTGGCGAAACGGCCATTAGCCTTGTAAATAAATACCCAAATCTACTCGTCACTCAGACTTTGTCAAAGTCCCGATCTTTAGCCGGTTTACGGGTTGGTTTTGCGGTAGGTCACCCTGATTTGATAGATGGCTTGGAACGAGTTAAGAACAGTTTCAATTCTTATCCTCTAGATCGTTTCGCAATTAACGGTGCGGTTGCTGCCTATGAAGATAAAACTTATTTTGAAAACTGCTGTAAAAAAATCATCTCTAGTCGGGATAACTTAATTGAAGAAATGCAGACTCTTGGGTTCGACACTATCCCTTCCTCTGCCAATTTCATTTTCACAAAACACAAAACCAAACATGCTTCCGATATAGCGGCTTATTTGCGTGAACAGTCTATCATTGTGCGTTACTTCAATAAGCCACGCATAGATAATTACTTACGCATTACGATAGGAACAGAGTCTGAGTGCAAATCACTAATCGAAGCTCTCAAAGCTTTTATATAGACATCTTGCAGCCAAACTGAAAACGACTAGCCTTAAAGCGCGCAACCACTTCGGTTCGCGCTTTTTTCCCCCTATTCCACCATTAAACCTACAACATTGTATTTTACAGCCACTTACCTGCACACTTTTCATACAAGTTCACAATGAACACCTAGACAAATATAATCATTAAGAGTACAACCGTACTCCTAAATTAGGAGTGCATATGCCAACCGCTATAGAGATTCACAACAAACAACATTCTTTGAAGAACACCTTCGAACCATTTGTGAACTTCCTTACCAGAAGCCTTACAAATAAAGAAAGTTTCTCATCTTATATTGAATCTGTTGTTCAACTATTTAAACCTGAATGGCGCTACCAGAAATTAGCAGCCAAAGTTATTTCAACTCAAATTGAAAACAGCAACATTTACACCTTAACGCTGAAACCTGATAACAAATGGTCTACCTTTATACCTGGCCAATTCGTCTTACTGAGCACAGAAATAAATGGTCGGATGTTAACGCGTACTTTTAGTATTTCTTCAGCACCAAGAGATTTCCAAGAAACAGGCTTCATCGAAGTATCTATTCGCGTACAAGATAAAGGCAGCGTTACACCTTGGTTGAGAGATAATCTAAAAAACGGTGATTATGTTTACCTTTCAGAAGCTACCGGTGATTTTTGTTTAAGTTCAGACCATCATAAAAAAGTATTTATTGCAGGCGGCAGTGGCATTACACCTATTCGCTCAATGTTGAATGAACATAGAGATTCAGCTTGGCTGAAAGATGCTAATTTATTTTTTTACTTACGCAATCAAGATGAAGCGTTTTTCACAAATGACCTAGCACGCCTTCAAGAAAATGGCCTGAATATACACATGATGTATTCAGACGAAATAGGCTTCTTCTCGCTTGATCAACTCACTACAGGCTTAAGTTCAAATAACTTAGAAAGTACAGACTTTTATATTTGCGGGCCTGGGCAAATGATCGAATTATGCTCCTCTACTATCAGTTCAGCTGGCGCTAGCCCAGATCATATTCACTTTGAATATTTTGGAAAAGCTCCCGTGAAAGTTGAGTTTGATTCAAATCAGGATAATGAGTTTGTTTATGTTAATTATCTAGACTCGCGTAAACAGGTGAAATTTACCAGTGGCGCAGTAAAAAAGACTTTATTGGAACTTGCAGAAGAAGAAGGCTTGAAGCCTGTTTCAGGCTGTCGCATGGGAATTTGCCATCAATGTATTTGCAAGAAAAAACAAGGGCGTGTTTTTAATACCAAAACACAAGAGTATTCAGATAATGGCCCTGAAGATATTCAACTTTGTCTATCCATCCCTGTTGGTTCAGTTGAATTAGAACTTTAATGCGCATCTCCACGATAAGAGTCAAAGAGAATCTACAATGAAACATATGAATGAAGAGTCACTGAATGCCTTTGCCAAGGATCTAAATCAGCTACGTGACGAAACTAAAGACAAGCTTGGCAGTCGCGATGCACGCTATATTCGCAAGATGATCGCGATTCAGCGTATAAGTGAAATATCAGGCCGCATTTTAATGGTGATGGGTTTTATCAGCCCTCTACTTTGGGTATTAGCTGTTTTGCTACTAGCCTTGGCCAAAATTCTGGATAACATGGAAATTGGTCATAACGTCATGCATGGCCAGTACGATTGGATGAATGACCCAAGCATCAATTCCAAAAAATTTGAATGGGATATTCTTGGTGATGCCAATTCTTGGAAGCGTTATCACAACTATGAGCACCACACCTATACCAATGTAATTGGCAAAGATAGAGACTTTGGTTATGGTATTTTCCGCTTAAGTGATGATTATGCATGGAAACCCAAAAACCGCTTCCAGATCTTACATTACCTAGGCCTTAGTAGCTTCTTTGAATGGGGCATTGCTTATCATGAGTTAGCGGCTGAACGCATTTTTGTTGGCAAACCCAAAGAACACAGTGAATTGCCTATTAGTAGAAAACAACTACGTCGAGACTTTTTCAATAAAATGGGTCGTCAGCTTTTTAAAGACTACATCTTCTTCCCATTATTATGCTGGCCGGTTGCGGTGCAAGTATTAGTGGGCAATTTGATAGCCAATATCCTGCGTAACTTATGGACATCGACCATTATATTTTGTGGTCACTTTACCGAAGAAGTACATACCTTCACAGAAGAAGACATAAAAGATGAAAGCCAAGGCCAGTGGTATTATCGTCAAATTTTAGGCTCATCAAATCTTGAAGGCTCTAAGCTATTCCATATTATGACAGGACACTTAAGCTGCCAGATTGAGCACCATTTATTCCCAGATATTCCTGCACCTCATTACCCTGTAATGGCTAAGCGAGTCCAAGAAATTTGTATGAAGTATGATATACCTTACAATACAGGCTTATTTTTTAGCCAATACAAAACCGTTGTTCAGAGGATTATTAAATATTCAAAACCGACTCGTGCTGAAGCTGCACTAAGTAGCTAGTAGAACGAAAAAGCCCCAGTTTTTTATTTCAAACTGGGGCTTTTTTATTTCTCAGCTAAAGATGCTTGTTCATTCACGACAACAACTGCAACACCGCACTTCGCTGGCCATTGGCTTGTGCCTGCACCGCAATTTGGGCTTGATCACGCACTTGGCTTGCAGCAAGGTCAGAAGCCACTTTAGCAAAATCGGCATCACTAATTCGGCTACGTGCTTCAGCCGCATTTATTCTGGATGAACTAATATTGTCTATTGAGCTTTCAACTCGATTACTAACAGCACCCAGTTCAGATTGGCGCGAAAGTACTAATTCAGACGCTTTATTAAGCGTTTCTAAGGATTTGTTTGCGGCACCCTGACTTGTCAAATCAACATCACCAAAGCCTAGCTCTTTGAATTCTTTCGCTAGATTTTTACCTTCAAGTTGAATATTTTTACCTGGCTCATCCAACTGAACACTTAAGCCATCATCATTATTTAATAAAGACTTTCCGTTAAAATTAGTATTCTCAAGCAGCCTGTTTGACTCATCAATAAGCTGGTCAGCTTCGGCTTGCAGGGCTTTTCTATCTTGGTTATTGAGCGCCCCGTTGCCCGCTTGAAGCGTTAATTCCTGAATACGAGCGATGTTATTATTCAAGCTTTCAAGCGCACCATCAGCGACCTGAATAGCAGATATTGAATCACTTGCATTACGAATAGCCACATCGAAGCCGCCCAATTTACTGGTAAGCCTTTCTGCAATAGCTAAACCTGCGGCGTCATCGGATGCACTATTTATTTTGCTGCCAGATGATAATTTTTGGAGACTATCGTTGGTTGAATTCTGCCCAGAGATAGCCGAAGGGCTACCGAATGAGGTATTGAGTGAGATTGTCATTGTCATGCCCTCCATCAAAGTGGGGTATATATCTTATCTCAAAACAAAAAATTGTTCATTTAGTAAACAGTAATGCTTTGTAACTCACATTGATATTTCCAGATGAACGTTGCACAAGCTCCTTTTGTGCTTACAATACTTATCATCCCCTTTCTAATTGATATGCCTAAAGAAAAACAATGCTAAGCGATTTCATATCACACTCTCACACTGACGCTTTAAGTGATGAAAACTTTGAAAAATGGCACTGCGGCATTCCTTACTATGGTTTCTGGGCAATATTGATAGAGAAGCCCGAATATCTCGCTTTAATTTCCCAAGCACAGACCCATTTTCAAAACTTCTTTTTACCTGGTTATTCCCGACAAGCGCATATTACCTTGAATGCCTGCGGTCTAATGTCAGAAGCTCATTTTTCAGAAGCAGCGTTAGACAAACAAATACGCATAGTTAAAGAAATGAAATTATCGGCTTTTGAAATTTCTCTTAGCCATATTGATAGTTTCACGACAGCCGCTTATGTGAATATTTCAGATAGCAGTCACTCTCTATACAAAATAAATGAAGCACTCAGTTTAATTTCAAATGACTCAAAACCCACCACCTATCAACCCCATATCACGCTTGGACTATATCGAGAAAAATTTAAAAGCAAATTCGTTGCTGAAGAAATAATGAACTTTGGTCGAATTGAAATGCCCTCGTTGCTGGTTAGCGAAATTCAGTTCTGCCGTTATCAAACATCTAACATTCAAGGGCCAATCGAAGTCATGAAAACCATAAAACTTGGTTTATAAAATAAACATCAATACAAATAAGTAAGCGTGCCTCCAAAGGCAATCGCGTCAGAGCTATTTAAATCGACAGTATATGAGCTATCAGAAAATCGTCCTTTTTCGATATAGTAGTAACTTCCACCTAGCGCTAAACTCAGGTTTTTAACTAGCAAGTACTTGCCACCAAAAGCGAGTGAATATCTATCCGCTTGTGGGTTACGTAAATTTGTTCCGTCTATGCCTTTAGGTGTAATCGGTGGATTTAAATCCACGACTGATTCGAAATAACCACCTAAACTCAAACGTTCATTCATCTTGACACCTAAACCAATTTTATAATTCAGGGTGTCATTTTCAAACAACACCAAGCGGCTGCTTAGATTTCCTGCTTCAACTTGCATTTCATCCAAACTAGACCAATCCCCCCAGCGCAGCTCCATAAAGGCTAACCAGTCTTTAGCTATGCCCGACTGAAGACGAAAGTTAATGGCTTTTGGCGTTATCGTTTTAGCCTCAACTGCTTGAGACACGACATTACTAAAGTCAGGTAATGGTGCTTGAACATGGCCAGTTAAATCGTGATGAATTTCATTATGAAAAAATAAAGAGGCTCGGAAGGCAATTTCCGGTATTTCATAGGCGAGACCAAATAAATACCCCCACTCAGTTGAGCCGTTAAGCGTTGCGATATAGTTATCTCTGCTGCCCATATTTTGATTGCTTAAATCTGAACTAAAAGAACCGTCAATTCGCTGAAGTTTGGGGCCAGCAATAAAACTAAAGAAAGATTGCTTAAACATGACAGAATCATGAGTAATACCATACGAAATACTGCAAGCAATACTGATCGACTCACTTGAATATTCAGAATTAATAGGCGCTGCAACTTGAGAACTAGCTTGATTGTTATCACTTTGATAACTCAAGGCATCATCTTGATACGTCGTTTTAAAACGAAATGGCTGCTCTATTTGTGATGCACAGTTAACCTGATCACTCACCTTCAAACGAATCGCGAAGCGAGGTTCAGCATAAGCATCAACAATTTTATCCATTGCCGTAGAAGGTAAACTAGAACCGTCACCAATATTACGCGACACATCCAAAGTAACTGATGGTTTGAGATAAAACACAGATATTTCGAGCGCATTATCATCACCAAAAATAATGTCGAAGGGTCTACCTGAGCTATCAAAACCGCCCGCATAAACGAAAGTATTAAACATACACAAATTTAATAAAAGAACTCTGAACATTACCCATTTCACTTTTTATTAGAATTATTAGGGGATCAGGCATTATAAACAGATTATCTTCTTAATGCTGATTGAATAAGATGAAGATGAAAATATAAACAACACTCACAGAATCAACATACTTATTGGGAAATACCGTTTCAATATTTAAGCTACTACATATGAATTATTTGTGTTTCTCTTATCAAGATACAAATTTCACTCATACTTAAGTAATTTTTATCGATGGCTTGGGTCACTTAATTTCAACACGTTTAGTTGCCCCCCCTCAAACAGATTAATTCCAGAAGTAACTTTCGCTTTCTATTGAAAGATATATTGATTGATTTTGCACCTATTAAGATTTTTCTTTTAGAAAAATAAAAAGGATGAAAAGATGGAAAGTAAATTAATTTTTTACCCAATAATTTCACAAATTATTCTTACCTTTATTATGTACATAAGACTGACAATCGTTAAACATCGTGCTCTGGCAAATTCCGAGATTGATCTAGACCGAAGAGCTTTACATAGCGATGCCTGGCCAGACTCTGTACTCAAAACATCTAATAATCTCCAGAATCAATTTGAATCACCCGTTCTGTTTTATGCTCTTTGTTTTATGCTATGGGCGTTGAATAGCGTCAATGTATTTTCATTGCTAATTGCTTGGGGTTTTGTATTTTTACGCGTATTACATGCTTTTGTTCATACTGGTTCAAATACAGTAGCAATACGGAAAAAAGTTTTTATGACTTCTACTATCTTATTGATAGTACTTTGTATTTGTGTCATTAATGCGATCCTAATAACGAATTAAAATCTTTTAATTTTTATTGCATTCAGAGAATAATCAGTGATCTCTAAACTACCAAAATGGATAGAATATGGCGCTTTCGTTTTAGCGTTTGTCGCTGGATGCATCAATGCCATTGGCCTTTTGGGCTTTGAGCACCAGTCAATTTCACACTTATCCGGAACAGCAACGCTAGTCGGTACAAGCATACTCAATAGTTCAAGCGAGAATACCCTTCACTTAATAGGCATATTGATCTCGTTTTTTATAGGGGCATCTTTGTCTGGTTTTATGCTTCATGGCAATGCACTTAAACTAGGTAAACATTATGATACGGCTTTAGTGATTGAAGCTTTTCTTATTTTTTCTGCGTTATTCTTATTAACAGAAGGTTCTTTTTATGGCCACTTTGCTGCATCAGCAGCATGTGGACTTCAAAATGCTTTGGCCACAACGTATAGCGGCGCAATTATTCGCACCACACATCTAACCGGTATTTTTACCGATTTAGGTCTCATGTTAGGCGGCGCATTTAGAGGCGAGGTATTCGACAAAAGGAAAGCCATCCTCTTTTCACTTATCATCATGGGCTTTATTTTAGGTGGTACATTTGGTGCCTATCTATTCGGTCTATTTAACTTTAATGCTCTATTGGTGCCCGGCCTGATTTGCTTGATATTAGCCATAGCTTATCGAATGTACTCGAAGCAAGAGCATTCAAATGACGAATAATAAAACAACTAGATAAACTTACTCAAATTCGGCTTATATTAGCTGACATACAACAACGGATAGTCGAAAAGTTTATGTATATACCTAAAAGCTTTGAAGTAACGGATACTAGTGAAATTTTTTCATTTATTGAAAGGCATGCTTTCGGACAGATTATTTCTAATCTAAATGGAAAATTATTTTCTACCCATATCCCTTTTTTAGTCTCGGATGATAAAAAACAATTACTTGGGCACTTAGCGAAACAAAACCCACAAATCCAAAACCTCGATGGTCAGGAAGTGTTAATCACATTAGAAGGTCCACACGATTATATTTCACCGTCTTGGTATGAAGGTTCCGGTGTACCGACCTGGAATTATCAAGCCGTTCATATTTATGGTATTTGCAAAGTATTTAATGATCCTGAGCGTTTGGCTCACGTAGTCAATACACTGACTGAGAAGTATGAATCTAAGTTCGAAAAGCCATGGAAACCGGACTATAAAGCAACTATGCTCGGCGCTATTACTGGCATTGAAATAAAGATTAACGAAATACAGTGCAAATATAAGCTAAGTCAAAATCGCTCAGAACAAGATCAAAACAATGTCATTCTGAAACTGAAAAGTAATGGTTCTATTTTATTAGCCGAAGCAATGGAAAGAACCAACAATAAAAATTAAAAAACTTTCCACTTGAAAAGCGTTCTACTTATGTTTGAATTTAAAACAATTTTTCTTTTCATCATTACTGCAATTGCAGAAATAGTTGGTTGCTACTTACCTTATCTTTGGCTAAAACAAGAAAAGAGTATCTGGCTACTAATACCCGCAGCTATGAGCCTAGCCTTATTCGCTTGGTTATTATCTCTTCACCCTACTGCTGCCGGCCGAGTATATGCAGCATATGGTGGTATATATGTGCTGGTTGCATTATGTTGGCTCTGGCTAGTCGATGGCATTAAACCCACCTCTTGGGATATTATCGGTGGACTGATAGCATGCTTAGGTATGGCTATTATCATGTTTGCGCCAAAGAGCAGTTAAGGTATTTAATTTTATAACTTTCGTTATCTCTTTATTACAAATAAGAACATTCTAGGAAAAAGAAGTATGGCTACCAAAATTTTGAAACAATTATGCCAATGTCAGTGCGGTATAACTAAATTCACCATTATAGGTGAGCCGATTGTACGCATTGCCTGTCATTGCAAAATATGCCAAGAATTTAACAAAGCACCTTTCGCAGACATCACTATTTTCCTATCAAAAGATGTGATCTTAGAAGATATACAAACTGTCAGCTTAAGAAAGTACAAATCCCCCCCTGCGGTGCAAAGAGGAAAGTGTATTGAGTGTGACAAACCCGTAATTGAGTTTTTGGATTTACCGCTGTTTCCATCGCTAACCATTATTCCCAGTGAACATATTCCTTACGGCCCCTTACTCCCAAAACTATCTGCACATATTTTTTATCATCGTAGAGTTGCGGATATTGATGATGCCTTACCTAAAATAAGCGGTTCCATAAAAAGCCAACTAGCCCTTAGCAAAAAGCTTTTGCCGGGTATTTTTCTAAAATTCGTTAACCCATAAAATATTAAACTGTAACTCAAACCACTCTATATAGAATAAAAGGAAATATGATGGACATAACAGGACTGATAATATTCTTAGCAATTGGTGCTTTGTCTGGTTGGTTAGCGGGAAAAATAATCAAAGGCGGCGGCTTTGGCTTAGTTGGCAATATTATTATAGGCATCGTTGGCGCAATAATTGGAGGCTATGTATTCGGTTTGTTAGGTATTTCTGCCGGAGGTTTAATTGGGCAAATTATTACCGCTACTGCGGGAGCTGTTATCCTTTTATATGGAGTTAAACTCATCAAAAGAATGTAGCTTTTAGCGCCATGAATAAAGAGTGTTAATTTATACTCTAATTAGTTGGTATATTCCTCAAAGAGCTGTTGGTAACGATTTACTTTCTTAAGGTTCTCTAGCCCAGCCCTAAAGTCTTCGCATAAAACCTCATCACTAAACAAGGCAGGAAAATACGTTTTTTTGCCAAATATCATATGTGTATCAAGTGGCTGATCTGTAAGATATTGAGTAGATAACTGCTTTTTATACCAAGCGAAAATTGTCTTATCTACCACAATGAGATCGGCTCTTCCTGCCCAAAACATTGCATTCTGCGCTTCTTGATTACGATGTTCAAAGTACCCGACTGGTAATAATCCTTGTGCATCAGGCTTAAATAAGCGATTAAATTCACTACCTAAATCTTGATAAGCATTCTCCCAAGCAACTAAGTTATAAGCTTTTAAGTCTTTTACTGAGCCTACCTTTACATTGCGACTTTTAAGAGAAATGGCAACATTATCAAATTCAATAAATTTATCCACTTCACAAAAGCGTCGTTCACTATCTCTTGCCGTGGCCACACCATCCACACGCTGAGATATCAGTGCGGTTAACAGCCCTTTATTGTCGACATGCACAATAGATAATGTGTGACCTCTAAACGCTAGCGCTTCTCGAAATATATCAATTTCTAAGCCTTGTCCCGTTTCTTGAATAACAAAAGGTGCTTTATTTTTTCCAAAACCAATGACAACTTCTTTAGCAGAAGAAATGACAGCCAAAGACATGCCTGTTATAAAAAAAATAAAAACGGCTAGCTGACGATGAAAGAGCAAATTAACATCCACTTGTTGAATACAAAAAAAAGAAGCGTTAATTAAGTATAGGAGAGAAAAACAATTTATGAACTTTTTATGATACCTAAAACTCACGCCTCAGAAACCAAGCTTCTAAGGCGCGTATAGTAATTAGTAGCCTTTAAATTTTGCCGTTCGCCTTTCGATAAAAGACTGAATACCTTCTTTCATATCTTCACTGGCCATTACCGGTATTAGATCTTCAAATAAACAGTCAATTGCAGCCACTTCGCCTTGATCACGCGCTACTTGAGAAGACTTTAAACTGCCCTGAACACCCAAAGGCGCTGCATTTGCAATACGCGTTGCGATGGAAAACGCTTTTTCAAATTGCTCTCCTGGCTCACACAGCTCTTGAATCATACCCATTCGATAGGCATCATTTGCTGACCATTCATCACCGGTTAATAAGTAGCGCTGCGCATTTGCCCAGCCAAGCTCTCGCTGTAAACGAATAGTTGCACCGCCGCAGGCGTACAAGCCTCGCTGCACTTCAAGTTGTGCAAACCGAGTATTGTTTGCCGCCACACGAATATCGGTATTTAACATCATTTCAACGCCACAGGTATAACAGAAACCCTGCACGGCCATGACGATGGGCTTTGATAATTTAGGGCCACTCAAACCAAAGGGATCTATTGATGATTTTGGCAAAGGCGGAAGTTTTCCAGCCGATAGGGTTGCTGCCCAATCTGTTAACTCAAGCCCTGATGTAAAGTGATCACCTTCTCCGTAAAATAACCCAACTCGTAACTCGGGGTCGTCATTTAACTGGCCATACGCCAAGCCAATTTGATGATACATACCGACTGTGAAGGCGTTATATTTTTCCGGCCTGGCCATCGCTATTTTTAAAATATGACCATCTTTTTCAACTTTAATCATCGACATACAGCTATCCTTTTTATAGATCTAAAAACATTCATTTCGCATTTCAAAACTGGTGTTATCTCTATCTAATAATAATTGTGCATCGTGATGCATCAAGGGTAATTCCCAGTGGAAAAAATACTGTGCGGCCTGCAACTTACCTTCATAAAAGTCTTGAGGTTCCTGATCCGAGACAGAGCCTTCAGTTAACTTACGCAAGCCAGTTTGAGCTGCGAGTGCTTGGCGCAACCAGAGCCATGATACAACCACTTTGCTCAGCATATTCAAGTAGCAAGTTGCATTTGCCAACACTTGATCGGGTGAGGTTTTTTGCATATCGCCCGCCAATTGTTGTGTCACCAGCTGAACTTTTTTAAGCGCGTCTTTTAGACTATCCACCCAAGGAGCTAAACGCTCATTCTCACTATCAACCCTAAGCATATCCTGCATCATCACTTGATTAAGCAGCACTAAACCTTGGCTGCTGTTCTGCCAAATCTTACGCCCCATTAAATCTAAGGCCTGAATACCATTGGTACCTTCATGAATTGGGTTCAACCGATTATCTCGCCAGTATTGTTCTACCGGATACTCTCGGGTGTAACCTGCGCCACCTAAAATCTGTATCGCTAAATCATTAGCTTTCGGACCATACTCTGAACACCAGGATTTAATAATTGGTGTTAGTAAATCTAATAGGGACAGTGAATTTTCAGCTACTTTAGCATCTGGATTAGTATGTATCTCGTCTAGCAACGATGACCCGTACAGGCACAAAGATAATCCCCCTTCGACATAAGACTTCTGAGCCAAAAGCATACGCCGTACATCGGCATGCTGGATAATAGAAACGGCTTTAGAACTAGCGCCCTGAGAAGGAAGTCTGCCTTGAATTCGATCACGGGCATAGCCTAGAGAATAAAGGTAGCCACGATAACCGATCATGGTCGCGCCCATTGCTACACCAACACGTGCTTCATTCATCATTTTAAACATGTAACGTAAGCCCTGATGGGGCTCACCAATTAAATAGCCTACACACGATTCTTTTTCACCAAAGGACAACACCGTTGACGTTGTGCCTCGATATCCCATTTTGTGGATTAAACCTGCAAGTGCGACATCATTTCGTTTATCAGGGTTGCCCTTCTCATCCAAAGTAAATTTTGGCACAAGGAATAAAGAGATACCTTTTACACCAGCAGGCGCGCCTTCAATTTTCGCTAACACTAGATGAACAATATTCTCGGTAAGCTCATGATCGCCCCCCGAAATAAACATTTTACTGCCTTTAACGTGATAGTAATCTTGCCCTCCAACCGGCTTGGCTTGAGTTCGAATATCGGCTAAAGAGGAACCCGCTTCTGGCTCTGTCATCGCCATGGTGCCGCTGAATCGACCTGTTAGCATGGAAGGTAGAAACTGCTGTTTAAGAGATTCACTAGCAAAGGCTTTAATTAAATTTGCTGCCGCAATTGTCAGGAAAGGATAACCACTGGTGGAGGCATTGGCACTGGTAAAGTAGCCCATACACATAGTCATAATCACTTCAGGAAGCTGCATGCCACCTTCGTCATAATCGTTACGCCCAGCAATAAAACCAGCGTCAGCCAAGCCCTTAAAAGCAAACTTAACCTCTTCCATCATCGACACTTTATGGCCATCAAATGTTGGCTCATTACTATCAAGCTTAGCGTTATGCGGCGCGAATAGATCTTCGGCAATTTGTTTAGCTGTCGCTAAGGCTGCATTAAAGGTTTCCTGACTATGTTCTGCGAATCGTTCACGATCTGTTAGTGCATGTGTATTGAGCACTTCATAGAGTTGAAATTGAACATCACGATCATTTAATAAGGCATTATTGGCATCTAAAGCGCTCATACATTAAACCTATAGTTTCTGAATTAGTTTACATCTAGACCAAAGCTGACTTGAACCCGATCTGAATGATAGTAAGCATAAGCCACTTTCTCATATCCATCAGACTTCTTTAATCGTCTTATATGACATAATATATGCTGCTTACGCCATAGTAATATCTTTAAATAAAGGTCACTTCTTAATATGCGACACGTTACTATTTTAGGTTTTGATTATGCATTTGCCTCTGCAATTACCGGCATGTCTGACCTGTTGAGTTCTGTTGGTGTCACCTGGAATTACATACAAGGCACACCCATCCAGAAAGAGTTTGATGTTTGTATCGCCACCCTCGACGGCAAAGCCGTAAAGTGTGCAAATGGCCTAACTATTTCAGCTCATCATGACATAGCAGATATAGAGAAAACGGATTTGCTAATCATCCCCACTATTGCTGGTGATATCTCTCAAACCCTGGCGCTAAATCAAAAAGTACTACCTTGGTTAGTCAAAATGCATGAGCAAGGTGCTGATATTGTCAGTAATTGCACCGGTGCTTTTTTATTGGCTGAGTCTGGTCTTTTGAATCACAAAAAAGCCACGACTCATTGGGGCTTTGTCGAAGAATTTAAAAGGCGCTACCCTTTAGTTGATCTCCAGGCAGATCAGATGATTACCACCGATGGCGAGATTTTCTGTTCCGGTGGCGGTATGGCGTGGTTCGATATGGCACTATATTTGATTGAGCGTTACTGCGGCTACGACATAGCCAAAGCCAGCTCTAAATCCTATGTCATTGATATGGGAAGAGGCAGTCAAGCGGTATATAGTAGTATTCCAGGTAAGCGATATCATCAAGATGAACGCATTTTGGCATTACAAGATTGGCTTGATAAACATTATACCGAGTCCTTAAGCGTTCAGGATTTATCTGAACAAGCAAAGTTATCGGAGCGAACATTGAAACGCCGATTCAAAGCAGCAACCAGCGAAACGCCTATCCAATATATCCAGCACCTTCGTATTGAAGCAGCCAAGAAAAGATTAGAAAGCTCGCAAGACAGTGTCGAAGCAATCACACACCAAGTTGGTTATGAAAACTTCGCTTCGTTCATTAGGCTATTTAAACGCTTTACTAACATGACACCCAGCGCTTATCGAGCTAGATTTTCGAGAAATAATGTCTAGGGTCTATATATTAATAGCTAAAATTTTCTTGCTATTTTATTAAATTTTGATTGATTTACATCAGACATATTTTGCTTTCTATAGCGCTTAATAGTCGAAAATAAAAATAAACTAAAGAGATATCATATGTCAGACAACACACAATACTCTTCCGATACCATTGCGCCAACTAATATTATTTCTGGCAAAAATAGCGATGAAGACACAGAAAAGAATAGCCACCAAAAAACATTTACGGGTATCCCAGAATACCTTGAGTCTGTTTATCACTGGAGCTACCTTAACCCTCGGAATGTCTATTGGCTTGATCGAGAATGGATCGTGAAGATAATACTTTGGTGGCAACACGCAAAATTGCGAAATACTGCTTTTCGTGAAATAAAACTTGGAGATAACGTTCTCCAAACTGCTGCCGTTTATGGCACGTTCTCTTCTGCATTAGCTAATTACCTTGGTGCAGAAGGCCAACTTACCGTCGTAGATGTTGCCCCAATTCAAGTAGATATTACACAGAGAAAACTCTTTGATTATTTGAATACAAGCGTCGTATTATCTGACGCTTCAGAATACAAAGTCAGTCAGAACATGGATGTAATCCTCAGTTACTTTTTACTTCATGAAGTACCTGACAACTATAAACAAAAGATTTTAGATAACCTTTTGAGCCAACTCCCTTTAGGCTCAAAACTGGTACTGGTTGACTATCATAAGCCCCATTGGGCTCACCCACTTAAACCACTGATGAGTATGATATTTGATGTTCTTGAGCCTTTTGCCAAATCTTTCTGGGAAAAAGACATTAGCCATTTTTCCAAAATGACTAATGTCTTTAATTGGGAAAAATCGACGTTTTTTGGTGGCTTATATCAGAAAGTTGTGGTCACAAGAAAATAAGCGATGACACACTATTTGAATATCTGAGACTAATCGGGTATCTGATATTTCAAACGAAGACCAAACAACCAATTACTGTAATTATCGTCTTGAATAGCACTTCCAATCACTCTAGGTAGCGTGTTCACAGCGAGTAATGCAGGATTATCAGACTGGTAGCGTTCATATAGCGCTTCGACACGAAGCTGCCATTCAGGTCGCCATTGATAACTCATATAGCTTTGCAGGGTATGTCCATCACTGCTTAGCTCATCATACTGATTACCTGAACCTAGCTCTGTCTCTCCTTCACTCGTGACATAGGTATAATTCATACCCACGCTCACGGTATTGTTGTTCAATCCTGAGCGACGCACTCCAAGGGTCAATACATCATACTGATCATCTTGCGTACTGTTCCAAGTGGGCACAGATTGCTGCGCACTTCCGGCCATCATCCATGTCATCCAACTTCGTTGCAAAGATGCACTGGTCGAAAGATCTCTATTCACTTGCCAGTTTAGATTGAAACCAAGGGATCGCTCTTCTGATTCTTTGACACCAATCTGTGTATTGTCAAAATCGTCATTTCTAAAAACGGCCTTAGTTGAAAGCTGCACATTCCTTGTATATTGCCAGTCCAGATTGAGTTGTGCAGCATTTCTTAGACGGTCTGCCAAGGTAAAGTCGCGATAGAGCGAATTATCATCTGAAGAGTTGGCGGTAGCGAGGTTCTTCTCGTCTCGTTCTTCAACTTGGATTTTAGCGCGCGTTTTAAGTTCCGAAGTCCAGCGCTCTTTCCAGTAAAATGACAGTGCATTGGAATCATATTCACCTGTGGATTCTTTTTGACGTTTGAAGCGTTGGTATTCGTAGTGATAGCCAACACGGGTTTGTGAACGCAAACGCCAATCAAGGTTAATATCCAGATCACTTTTTTGATGGCTATAACGAAGATTCTCAATCGAGCCTTGTACCAAGCTATCCGTAAAAACCGGCTGATACTCTAAAATTTCCGAAACGTTATCACGCTCATTAAAGCTATATCGCGTTTTTAACTGCCATTGTGGATTAATGCGATAATCCCATCTGAAGCGGGTATTTTGAGTGTCGATTTCACCTTGATAGCTATTTTTAGGGAGCGCTTGGGTGATCAATAATGGGTTCGTGGTATAGGCAAGATAGTTGTCATCCTGCTCTCCCTGCCCTTGACCATAGGACAATTCAAAACGGTGTTGCTCGAGATTATATTGAGCAAAGAAACGCCAACGTCTATATTGATTATCTGGCGAGGAGGCCAGACCCCCTTGATCTGAACCGGCAATGACAGAGGTAAATGGGTTCTCCCAAGACAAATTATTACGGTCGTTATCATACTCTGACCTGAAGTATTCAAGTCCAATGTGACCGTTGCCGTTTTGCCCGTCACCCAGTCGAAAATCAAAAGGCATAACGGCATTGACGGTTAGTTCTCGAAGCTGGTCATTACGCACATCCGGCAAGGCGATTACATCATTGAGAATGCTGCCAGAGGTCCACCCCGTGCCCGAGCGAAGTTGCTGACGAAAGCGCACCGACAATTCCCAAGCCTCTTTACCAAATATATTGCGTACTTCCGTTTCCAGCGTCTCTCTTTGCTGGTAATTCGGAACACGATACAAGGTCGAAAAATCCATCGCCCCCGTGGCGTTTTGATTCAGCCACGTAGATGGCAGTGCTAAATCTTCTGTCTGTAAATCGGGGTATAGGGTCATCGCCTCTTCGCCAAAATAATGATTAGTGCGTGCTAAAGATACTTTGGCCTGCAAATTATCGTAATCTTTGTAGCCGATAGCTGAGCGGACATTATCCTTTCCAATGCCATCAAAAACATAGCGTGTCTGATCAGTGGCGCTAGTATTTAATATATCGGCACTTAGAGAAGCTTGCCCTTGCTCACCTTCCGCTTCTGAGTTTTTAAAGCGCTGTGAGATACCTTCTTCACTATAGCCAAAGAAGCCCTCAACAGTTCCGCTTATGCCTTCTTCATCAGGACAGAATTTACAGCGCCACTTTGAGGTATCGACACTATCAAGCTTGGCCTTATCAATACCATAATTCGCCATCAAACCTGGAGAGTAAACAAAACAGACTAAGCTAGAGAGCGTAACAAGCCGCAATACACGTTTATGGAAGGCTTTATCTTCTTCTTTGAGCATAACGCTTTTCCTCATTGCTTAACGCTGAAAGCTGTTGCCGGAAGGATGATTACTGCCATGAACCTGACTATGACAATTCATACAACTACCCCCAATCACGAAAGCAGCTGAAGGTGAGTTGGTGTTATTGTCGGCATAAGGAACTGATGGATGCCCTGCAGAGCTGTGGCAGGATTGGCATAACTGCGGTGGTCTGTTGGTCAATAATGCTTGGTTCACAGAACCATGAGGGTTATGGCAAGTGCTGCAATCCTCCGTTACCGGTTCATGCTCCCAAAGAAGTGGCCCTCGTTTTTCTGCGTGGCAACTATAGCAATTGTCATTAATTGTCGCTTTCTTCAAGGCGACATCATTCATTGAACCATGCGGTGAGTGACAATCAGTACACAGCATTTGTCCATTCAACATCGGATGACTGGAACGTTGATGGCTCAAAGCAAGTTGTGTTTGGTGGCAAGTACCGCAGGTTTCAAGTTGCGTGGCCTGCTTCTGAACAGGATCATGCGCTTGATGCACTAAATGGCAACCCGCACAGGGAACATCAGCCTGCTCATGCTCACTACCCTGCCAATCATGACTGAGTGAATCTTTATGACACCCCAAACAAACGCTATTTTGCTTTTCTGCAGGCACCGGTGAATGCTGACCAAAAGATATCATTGGCTCTCGTTGTTCACCGTCGCGCATGCGTGATTTTGTATGCTCTCCTGCTGGGCCATGACAGGCTTCGCATTGCAAGCTTTGAAATGGGCTTCCTTGCTGTTTCCGACTGCCATGAATATTCTTGAAAATACCCATCGCATTCAGTTCGGATGTTTGATCATGGCAGCGCAAACACTGGTCTGCGCCGGTTCTGGAATAATCACCAGCGGCGAATTTGTCATCCAGAATTCGCTCAATTTGTGCTGCAGTATAGGCTTGGGTTTCGACTTCAACACGCGAATCAGCCGGACCGATTGCCAACACGCTTTGACACAAAAGCACAAAGACTAGCGAGCTACAGGTAATTATTATTCGTTGCAGACAAGGTAGTTTCATCATCAAACTCTGGAAATTGAATCGTTTGCTAAAATCAAGGCCCACATAAAGTGGGCCTAGTATCCTTACTTAATCCAATTGGCCATGTGCAGAATCTATGGCGGCAAGCGAATCACTTGAGTGACACACAGCACATGATTCTGTGACATTTGCCGCTGCCTGAGAGCCATTAATAATAGCGCCATTCTGAATCATATGTCCGACCAGCGCTTGGTCTGCTGTAGGAAGCGCGCCAAGATTACCGACATCAATCGCGCCGGGCTGGGTCTTCAAATGACAGGACGCACAGACAAATGCCGTACTGCTGGTATACACACCGGTAGCTGTTTCTGGCGCCCATTTGTTAGCTAAGATCGGCAAATCTAGCTGATCGTTGCTATGGCATTGACTGCAATTACTGATGCTATCAGGATAATGAACACTCTCCTTGCCACCAGCGCCATCATCCAGATTGCCGGCATGATAGGCATGAATAATGAATTTCAAATCAAGGTTACCGATATCGCGCAAAAATGAATTATTATGACAAGATTTGCACTGCTGTAGCGATGAATAATCGCCTCCATGCACACCAATGGTTGGGTCGGCATGACAGGTCTCACAACGCTCATAAACAGCGCCGACCGCAAGCTCATCGTCACTATCAACGAGTGCGCCAGTCGCATCCACATTACCCCAAACTGGCGTAACACCGGCGTTTTCCGCATCAGGATCTGCACAGTCTAACAAGCCGCCATTTTTCGGATGAGTACAGACCCTCATGCGAGTATTAAATGCCAACACTTCATTTACTGCCAGAACGATATCGGTATCCAGTGTATACAGACCAGCTCCATCAGGCGTCAAAGACGTGATATCAAAGTAAGTGAAAGAATCTGAAAATCCGGTATCTGCATTGACAGGGTTACGGTATAACCGGGCCCTTCCCAAAAAGTTCATAGCTGAAGCAGCTTGGGTATAAACGCTATTATCACTTGGATTGATCAAGGAAAAGTTTAATTGCACATCATTATTAGTAGGATCGATAGAACTTCCATCCACCCTTAAAGCCATTAAGCCTCTCGCATCAGCATAACCAGAAATATTATGGACTTTATCCACCCGAAGCTGGTTAGTTTCACCGCCAACATGACAGGTCGAACACTCTGAATTCGTCCTCGCACCGGCAACATGATTTGCCCCAGTTTCAAAATTCACATCATCGTGACAACTAGAACATGACTCAGCCGTAGGAAACATCATCCAGTTATCTGCATCAGGAGTCTGGCTGTTATTTTCATCATGACAACTGCGACAATTTCTTGGGTCTTGAGGAAACACAACTTCTGAATAGTCATGTTTGCCATCACGGTAACCCCATATCGCATATTCTCCACCCGTTTGTACAGATGGCAACTCCTCTCCAAAATGAATTTTGTGAATCATCACCGGGAAATCGACAGTATTACCACTATTCGCATCTACCGAGCCTGGGTTATGACAGGTTACACAATAGCCCACTTCTTTTCGGCCACCACCATGAAGTGCAAGTTCACCATGACAGCTATTACATGACTCGGTGGAAACCATATTTCTAGAAACAATACCTGTGGTCATACCCGTTGAAGGTTGCCAGTCATAAATTGCGTTCGCTTCTGGAATGCCACCACCGCTAATCTGAATAGCAACACGATGGGTATCATCGGCACTATAACTAACAGCCAAGGGGCTGGAGACAGATTTCAGATTTGTATTAAAAACGTATCGATAACTACCATTAG
>TARA_R110001592_G_scaffold246740_1_pt1 | contig 22350 bp, 22 predicted proteins | sample TARA_R110001592 | Tara Oceans TARA_R110001592 (sample SAMEA4398387) | marine metagenome | biome: Polar Biome; feature: [SRF] surface water layer (ENVO:00010504); material: water (ENVO:00002006), including particulate matter (ENVO:01000060) such as... | depth 5 m | reverse complement strand
TGGGGTAGCGGAACACCAATGCGCGAATTTCTATTTGTAGACGATATGGCAGCAGCGGTAGTGTATGCGCTAGAAAATAAACTACCAGAATATTTATACAATGTAGGTTCTGGAAAAGACGTTACTATTAAAGAATTGGCAGAAACCATTCAAAAAGTAGTTGGTCATCAAGGTGAAATTATTTGGGATGCAACAAAACCAGACGGAACCCCAAGAAAATTAATGGATGTTTCAAAAATGAAAGACATTGGCTGGCAATATTCCACTGAATTAGAAGAAGGAATTGAGCAGACGTATGCTTGGTTTTTGGAGAATATAGAAAATATAAAAGAAGTAAAATTGTAAATTCGTCCGACGAATTTCGTTCATCGTCTACCGTCCATCGATAGTTAGCGATTAAACGAACAACGAAGAACGAACAACGAAGAACGAACTATGAAAGTAGCATTAATCACAGGAATTACAGGACAAGATGGTTCTTATTTGGCTGAATTATTATTAGAAAAGGGCTACATGGTACATGGTATTAAAAGAAGATCTTCGCTGTTTAATACAGATAGAATTGATCACTTATACCAAGATCCACATGATCCAGATCAAAGACTAAAATTGCATTACGGTGATTTAACCGATGCAATGAATTTGACGCGTATTATCCAAGAATGTCAACCAGATGAGATTTATAATTTAGGTGCGATGTCTCATGTGGCAGTTTCTTTTGATACGCCAGAATATGTTGGGAATGTTGATGGATTAGGTACTTTACGTATCTTAGAAGCGGTACGAATTCTAGGTTTAGAAAAGAAAACAAGAATTTACCAGGCTTCTACATCCGAATTATATGGAGGGATGCCAGAGAACAAAAATGAAAAAGGTTTTTATGATGAACTTTCCCCATTTTACCCTCGTTCTCCATATGGTGTGGCAAAAATATATGGATTCTGGATTACTAAAAACTATCGTGAAGCTTACAATATGTTTGCTTGTAATGGTATTTTATTCAATCATGAATCTCCAAGAAGAGGTGAAACTTTTGTAACTAGAAAAATTACCCGTGCGGTAGCTAAAATTGCATTAGGTCTGCAAGAAAAAGTGTTTTTAGGTAATTTAGAAGCAAAACGTGATTGGGGACATGCAAAAGATTATGTTCGCATGATGTGGATGATTCTGCAGGCAGAAGAAGCAGAAGATTGGGTAATTGCAACAGGAGTAACTACTACAGTGCGCGATTTTGTACGTTTGGCTTTCGAAGAAGTAGGGATTGAAGTTGCCTTTAAGGGTGAAGGTGTTGATGAAAAAGGATATATTAAAGGTATTAATCACGAAATATACACTGCTGCCACGAACATCGAACATCGAAAAACGAATATCGATTTAGCCATTGGTAAAGAAGTGTTATCTGTAGATCCAACTTATTTTAGACCTACCGAAGTAGATTTATTAATTGGGGACCCAACAAAAGCAAAAGAAAAATTAGGTTGGATTCCAGAACATGACTTGGCTTCTTTGGTAAAAGATATGATGCAAGGAGATGTTTCACTAATGAGAAAAGATGTTGATTTGTTAAAAGCAGGTCATGAAATTTTGAAACAGGCTGAATAATTTTTTTTAAAACGCGATTAAAATTAATAAAAATAACTATATATGACAAGAAGGGTTTATAGTATTTTGAATAATTTTAGTGAAAAGAAAATTTAATAATTTCGAAAACAGTAAATTATTCTAGATTTTTTTAATTTTTATAAGGATTATGTTTTTCAAATAAATAAAATTTAAGTAATAATGTTAAATTTAAGTAAATTTATATCAACCCATGTTACAAACAGAAATGAGAGTATGTTTGCTGCAGATATCAGAATAAATATTGATACATTAACTAAAAGGATAAAAAATAAAAGTGTGTTAGTTATTGGGGGTGCAGGCACTATAGGAAGTTCTTATATTCGAGCATTATTAGCATTTGAGCCTAAATCATTAGTAGTAGTAGACATTAATGAAAATGGATTGACTGAATTAACTAGAGATTTAAGAAGTACTAATGGGCTTGTTGTACCGGAAGAGTATATTACCTATCCAATGAGTTATGCTGATCCCGTTTTTTATAAAATGTTTAGAGAAAGGAATGGTTTTGATATAGTGGCAAACTTTTCAGCTCATAAACATGTTAGAAGTGAAAAAGATCGATTTTCTATAGAAGCATTAATAAATAATAACATAATTAATGCAAAAGGCCTTTTAGATATTTTACAAGAGTGTCCGCCAAAACACTTTTTTTGTGTTTCAACCGATAAGGCTGCAAATCCGGTAAATATAATGGGTGGTAGTAAAAAAGTTATGGAAGACATGATTATGACTTATTCTCAAAAATACCCAGTTACGACAGCTCGTTTTGCAAACGTAGCTTTCTCTAATGGTTCTTTACCAGCTGGTTTTTTAGAAAGGATTTCAAAAGGTCAACCAATTTCTGCACCCAAAGATGTAACTCGTTATTTCGTTTCGCCTGAAGAAAGTGGTCAAATTTGTTTATTGGCTTGTATAGTAGGCAATACAGGAGAGATCTATTTTCCAAAGTTAAGAAAAGAGCAAGTAATGACTTTTTCCGAGATGGCAAATAAACTTATAAAGGAATACGGTTTTGACGTTAATGAATGTAGTTCTGAAATTGAAGCTATAAATGAGTCACAAGGAATTATAAAAGAAAAATATCCGGTATATTATTCTAATAGTGATACAACAGGAGAGAAGGCGTATGAAGAATTTTATACAGAAGCAGAAGAAGTAGATTTAGAGAGACATGGTTCTTTAGGGGTTGTAATTAATTTAAAGCCGAGAGAAATTTTTGAAATAGACGTTCTACTAAAACAATTAAAGCAAGCTTTTGATAATTTAGACACTACAAAGGCAGATATAGTAAAAATAATGAAAGATTTTCTTGTTAATTTTGATCATAAAGAGGTAGGTAAATCATTAGATTCTAAAATGTAATGGACAAAGAATTAATTAATTTTATTAGAAATAAATTTAGTACAGAAGAGTTTATACCTTTACACGTGCCAACATTTATTGGTAATGAAAAAAAGTATTTAGAGAATTGTATAGATTCTACTTTTGTTTCTAGTGTTGGCGAGTATGTTAATCTTTTTGAAGAAAAATTAAGTAAAATAACGCAAACAAAAAAAGCAGTTGCTGTAGTTAATGGTACTGCTGCTCTTCAAGTAGGTTTGCGATTAGTAGGTGTTAGAAGTGGTGATGAGGTAATAACGCAAGCTTTAACATTTGTTGCAACTGCAAATGCAATTGCTTATAATAATGCACATCCTGTTTTTTTAGATGTAGATATTGACACAATGGGTTTATCGCCAGAAGCTGTTAGTATTTTCTTAGAAGAATATGGTGATTTAAGAAATGATGGTTTTTGTTATAATAAAAAAACGGGAAGAAGAATTTCTGCTTGTATGCCAATGCATACATTTGGCTTTCCTGTGCATGTAGATGAACTTGTTTCTGTTTGTGAAAAATGGAGAATTCCTATAGTTGAAGATGCTGCTGAATCGCTAGGAAGTCAATATAAAGGAAAACCAACAGGAAGTTTTGGAGAGGTTGGTGCAATCTCGTTTAATGGAAATAAGATTATTACTTGTGGTGGAGGTGGTGCATTAGTAACTAATAATTTAACTTTAGGCGAAAAAGCAAAGTTTCTTACAACCACGGCAAAAGTACCACATCCTTTTGAATATGTACATAATGAGCTAGGTTATAATTTTAGAATGCCCAATTTAAATGCAGCTTTAGCGTGTGCTCAATTAGAAAATTTAGATTATTTTTTAGAGAATAAGAGGGAGTTAGCAAAAGACTATCAAGGTTTTTTTAAAAGTAAAGGAATTAAATTTAGGACAGAGACATCAAACACAAAGGCAAACTACTGGTTAATGTGTGTAGAGTTAAACGATAAAGTAGAAAGAGATTTATTTCTTCAAACTACAAATAATTCAGGAGTTATGACAAGACCAATTTGGCAATTAATGTTCAAATTACCAATGTATAAAGATTGTCAGAAAGACGAACAAGTAAATGCTTTGTTTTTAGAAGAACGAATAGTTAATATACCAAGTAGTGTTAGATCAATTAAATGAGAATTTTAGTATTAAGTGACGTTCATGGTAATTTGGCGTCGTTAGAAGAGGTTTTGAAATATGAAAAATCTGTTGATTTGGTCATATCGTTAGGAGATGTAGTTAACTATGGACCTTGGAGTAATGAATGTGTAGATTTGTTAGATACATTAGATCATAAAATACTTATAAAAGGAAATCATGAAGAAGCTTTCATATCAGGTAATTACCCTGGTAAAAATATAATAGCTAAAACCTTTTTTGAAGAATGTTATCCTAAATTTGATAGAAAGGAGATGATTTGTGATTATATAGACACTTATTCTATTGGTAATTCAGATTTTATGCACACTATTAATAATAGTTATGTGTTTTCTGATAGTGAGGTAGCTATAAATAAAAATACTTTCATAGGACACTCTCATCGAATATTTGAAAAAATGATTAAAAATTATCGTTTAGTTAATGTTGGCAGTGTGGGGCAAAATAGAGTTAATATAGATGAAATAAATTATGCTACTTGGGATACAGAAAAAGATAAGGTAAAGTTAATTAAAAAGGCGTTTTCTGCTGATAGGTTAATTAACGAAATGAAAAATAAAAAATATCCGGATATCTGTATTGAATATATTTTATCCAAAAGAAATTATTAATTATGGAAAATAAGGTAAATATTGCCGTTACAGGAATAGGCAGTCTAATAGGGCAAGCGGTTATTAAATCAATACAAAGATCAGATTTAAAAGATAAAATTAATATTATTGGATTTGATTATTTTAATGATACTGTTGGTGGGTTTTGGGTAGATGAAAAATACATCTTACCAGATATTTTAAAACCAGAAATAACACACGAAGAATGGGTTAGTGTTATTATTAAAATTGTTATTGAGAAGCAAGTTAAGTTATTATTTGTGGGTGTTGATTTTGAATTGCCAATCTTTGCTAAGTATAAAGAAGAAATAGAAAGGAAAACAGGTGCTATTGTTATGGTTAGTTCATCTGATGTAATCGAAATTGCTGACGATAAATACTTGACATATGAATTCCTAAAACAAAATGCTCTTTTACATCCACAAACATATTTACCAAATGATTTAGATTATGATAATTTAAATTTCCCATTAATAGTTAAGCCTAGAAAAGGAGCAAGAAGTATAGGTGTCCATAAAGTAAATAATAAAGATCATTTATTAAAGGTTATCGATGAAGTTGATAACCCTGTTATTCAGGAATGTGTTGGAAACGATGTGGATGAATTTACATGTGGTACTATTTATTTAAATAATGAGCTTAAAGAAATTATCGTTTTGAGACGAAGTTTAAAAGAAGGTAATACATTTATATCTAAATATAGAAATGATTTTCCCGAAATAATTACGACCTATTTAAAAGAAGTTGCAGAGTGTCTGAAACCTTTTGGCGCTTGTAATTTTCAATTAAGGCTAGATGATAAAGGTTTACCCAAGATATTTGAAATTAATTCTCGTCATTCAGGTACAACATATATACGCTCTTTATTTGGTTATAAAGAAATTGAATACATTATTAATTTACTCTTATTTAATAAGGAAATTGATTTTGAGCTAAGAGAAGGTACTGTTGTTAGATATTTTGATGAGTTTTTTGTTTAGATATGAATATTTTAATTACAGGGGTCAATGGATTCATCGGTAAACATTTAAGAAATTGTTTACAAGACAAACATCAGATATATACCATTTCAAGAAAGTTTAATAATTGTAACGTATCTAAGAATGATTATGAAATAGATTTGTCTGATGTGAATTTTGTAAAAAAAAAGATTATAGGTTCTTTTTTTAAACAAAAAATGGATGTGATTATTCATTGTGCAGGAATGCTTTCAAGCACAGATAACAAAGATATATCTGTATTTCATAAAAATAATGCAATAACGGAGAGCATGATTTATATTGCTGGAATCACGAAGGCAGCGAAATTTATAAATATATCAACTATTGGTGTTTATCCAAACATAAGTGGTACATATAATGAACAGTCAGTAGTTGAGCCTTCAATGAATCATGAATGTTTATACAGCTTATCAAAAATTTGTAGCGAAGAGCTATTTAAATTTTATTTGAAACATAATACACAGTTAATTAATTTAAGGCTTGGACAAGTTTATGGTACAGGTATGCGTAAGGATCGAATTTTTTCGATTATGAAAGATGAGCTGCAAAAAGAGAACACTATAACCGTTTTTGGGAATGGAGAACGAATTAGTAATTTTGTGTCCACAGATTATTTTATTAGTAAAATAGATCAAATTATACAAAATAAACTCGTTAATGGAACTTTTAACCTAGGACAAGATAATTTAAGCTATTCAGGTTTAGCTGAAAAGATTTTGAAAGAATACGGTAATAATTCTTCAAAAATAATACTAAACAAAAAAGGTGTTAGGTCGAAAGTTATTATTGATTCTTCGAAAATTGCTAAATTATAATTTAGCTAAAATATTATTATCAGTTTATATAAATAGAAATTGACTAAAATGGAAATATTAAAAAATAATAAAGTATTTATTATTGCTGAAGCAGGTGTAAATCATAATGGTAGCATTGATTTAGCTAGGAAATTAATAGATGCAGCTGTAGAAGCCAAAGTCGATGCAGTTAAATTTCAAACTTTCATTTCAGAAAATGTCATATCAAAACATGCAGAAAAAGCGGATTACCAAAAAAGCACAACCGGTGTTGAAGAAAATCAGTTGGAAATGGTTAAAAAGCTGGAGTTAAGTTTTGATGATTTTATTGAGTTAAAAAAATACTGCGAATCTAAAGAAATCATGTTTCTTTCAACCGCATTTGATATGGATAGTATTGAATTTCTTGATACCCTTAATATGGGATTATGGAAAGTACCATCAGGTGAGATTACGAACCTTCCTTATTTACAGAAAATTGGTTCTTACAATAAAGAAGTTATCTTCTCAACAGGTATGTCTACGTTAGGTGATATAGAGAATGCTTTAGAAATACTAGTTAATTCAGGGACTTCAATAGAAAATATTACCATCTTGCACTGCAATACAGAATATCCTACTCCAATGCATGATGTGAATTTAAAAGCAATGCTGACTATTAAAAACGCATTTGGTGTTAATATCGGTTACTCTGATCACACCCTTGGTATAGAGGTTTCTACAGCAGCTGTCGCTTTGGGAGCTACTGTAATTGAAAAGCATTTTACTTTGGATAAATCAATGCAGGGTCCAGATCACCTAGCTTCATTAGAGCCAACTGAGTTAATTGCATTGGTTAAAAGTATCCGAAATATTGAAAGTGCTCTTGGCAGCGCTACTAAACTACCATCAGCATCTGAGAGTAAAAATATAAAAATAGCCCGTAAAAGTATTCATTTGGCAAAAGATGTAAAGGCAGGACATGTTTTTACGATGAAGGATTTAACAGTTAAACGCCCAGGTGATGGAATCAGCCCTTTATTTATAAATGAGATTGTTGGATGTACAGTAAAGAACGATTTATTGGAAGACAGAATTTTAAATTTTAAAGATATCGAATGGAAATAGCAGTTTTAACAAGCTCTCGGGCGGATTTTGGATTTTATAAACCATTGTTAAATTTGTTAAAAACTCAAACTGAACTTATTTATAAGTTGGTTGTTTTTGGTACACATTTATCTCAGGATCATGGATATACTATAAATGATATTAAAGCGACCGGTTACACCTCAATTTTTGAAGTTGATGCAATACCAAATGGAGATAAGGCTATTGATATTGCAAAAACAATTGGAAATACCCATCTTAAATTTGCTGAATTTTGGGATAAAAATCATTTTGACCTAATAATTTGTATAGGAGATAGGTATGAAATGTTTGCATCTGTATCGGCATCTATACCTTTTAATATACCAATAGCACATATTAGTGGAGGTGAGGAGACTTTAGGTGCAATTGACAACGTATATAGGCATTCTCTTACATTAATGGCAAAATACCATTTTACCAATACACAGAATAATGCCGAAAGAGTAAAGCAAATTACCGGCTCTTCAAAAAATATTTATCATACTGGTTCACTAGCCATTGACAATATCAATGAAACAAAATTGTATAACTCGGCAGAATTTAAAGAATTGTTTCATTTTGACATAGACCAGCCTTTTATTTTATTTACCTTTCACCCTGAAACTGTAGATTATAATATGAATGAAGGATATGCGCTCATTATGAGAGATGTACTGATGGTTTTGAAGTGTAATGTTTTAGTAACGATGCCTAATGCAGATACTATGGGAGGTGTTATTAGAGAAGCACTTCATTATGCTGCAAGCAAAAATAAGAATCTATTTCTTTTTGAGTCGTTAGGTTCGAAAGGTTATTATACGGCTTTAAAAAGATGTATGGTAGTTCTTGGGAATTCCTCTAGTGGAATTATAGAAGCTGCTTCCTTTGCTAAATATGTTATTAACCTTGGAAATAGACAATTAGGCAGAGAATGTAGTGCCAATGTCATTCATAGTAAAATAAACAAAAAGGAAATTCTTGAAGCGGTTCTAAAAATAGAAGAATTACCAAAATTAGACACTTTCAATAGCTACGGAAATGGTAAAGCAAGTTTTAAAATAATGGAAGTGTTAAAAAAAATACAGCAAAAAGTATTGTAAAAAATAATAATAAAAGAAATATGAGAAATTTTAGAGACCACCTTATAACTTCAGGAGAAACCATAAAAGAAGCTTTAATGAAACTTGATGTGTTAGCAAAAGATGCAATTCTTTTTGTTGTAAATGAAAATGATAATTTAATTGGTTCATTAACAGATGGAGATGTTCGTAGAGGCCTTTTAAAAGGAATTACAATAGATGATCTTGTAAATAGTATTATTCAGTCGAATCCCAGGTTTATAAGAAAAGGAGATCGAGATATTACAAAGGTAATTGAGTACCGTGAAGGTAATTTTAGAATTATTCCTGTTTTAGATAAAGACAATAAAGTTGTTAATGTAATAAACTTTAGAGAAACAAGGTCTTATTTGCCTGTAGATGCGGTAATAATGGCTGGTGGAAGAGGTACACGTTTACAACCTTTAACAGATACTGTTCCTAAGCCACTTTTAAAAGTAGGTGGTAAAGCCATCATGGAACACAATGTAGATAGACTTTCTTTATATGGCATTGATGATTATTGGTTTTCTGTTAAATATCTGGGAGAACAAATTGAAGAATATTTTGGCAATGGAAATGATCAAAATAGAAATATATATTATGTATGGGAAGACATTCCTTTAGGAACAATAGGTGCTGTTTCAAAAATTAAAAATTTTGAGCATGATTATATTTTATTGACAAATTCTGATATTCTTACTAATTTAGATTATGAACATTTTTTTCTAGATTTCTTAGAACAAGATGCTGATTTTTCTGTAGTAACAATACCTTATAAAGTGAATGTACCTTATGCTGTCTTAGAAACAGAAGATAGGGAAATAACTAACTTTAAAGAAAAACCATCTTACACTTATTATTCTAATGGAGGTATTTACTTAATGAAAAAATCTGTTTTAAAATATATACCAGAAGATGTTTTCTATAATGCAACAGACTTAATGGAGAAATTAATAGAAGAAACAAACAAAGTAATTTCATACCCATTATCTGGTTACTGGTTAGATGTTGGTAAGCACGAAGATTTTGATAAAGCACAAAGAGATATCAAACAAATTAAATTTTAGAGTATTGAATCCTTTAATAGTAATACCTGCTAGAGGAGGTTCGAAAGGAGTTCCTAATAAAAATATTAAGTTATTAGGAGGGAAACCCTTAATTCAATACACAATTGATGCTGCAAAGCAAGTCTTTGAGGAAGATAAAATCGTTGTCAGTACAGATAGCGTAAAAATAAGACAGACAGTAATTGATTGTGGATTAAATGTACCTTTTTTGAGGCCAAAAGAATTGGCTACAGACAAATCTGGAACTTACGAAGTTCTTTTACATGCAATTGATTTTATGGAAAAGAGGGGGGGTGTGAGTGATACATTAATTTTATTACAACCAACTTCCCCTTTTAGAACCGCTAAACATATAAAAGCAGCATTAGCGCTTTATAATGAAAATTTAGATATGCTTGTAAGTGTAAAGGAAACAGAATCTAATCCCTATTATGTACTTAAAGAGGAAAGTAAATTAGGTTTTCTAATCAACTCTAAAAAAGGAGATTTTAAAACTAGACAAGAATGCCCTAAAGTTTGGGAATTAAATGGGGCAATTTATATAATAAATATAGAATCTTTAAAAAAATCACAAATTAGTAATTTTACCAAAGTAAAGAAATTTGTAATGGATGAATTCAGTTCACACGATATAGATACTCAGCTTGATTGGAAAATAGCTGAGGTTTTAATCGATTCATCTTTTTTATGATAGAAAATAATTAGCTTCTTCTATTGGAGGATGAGGTTTTAAAGTGAGATATTTAATAAGGCTTCTTTTATGTATATACTTTTTTATGATTCTGATAATAATAAATGTCAAGGTGGAGACTATATAGCAAAATAACAGATATAAAATATATGAAAATACTTCAATTTCCGGCATATGTAACGATACTTAGCGATAAAGATTTTTCTCGTAGTATAACAGGTTATGGTTATATGACCATAGATATTGCAACTTCTTTAGCTCATAAGGGTATTGATATTGATTTATTAACTCAAAGTAATTTTACAAGAGGGAAAACGCATAAAAAAGTAAATATTTTAAAGCGCACTTTTTTCGATCTAATATTTAATCTAAAAATTAGACACGTTTTTTGGGCGATTAAAATTATTTTTAGAGATAAAATCACATTAAATAGAATACCCAATTTATTTTTGTATAATATTTCTATGGGTTATTTAGAGAAAGTTTTGAAATTACGGAATTATGATTTGGTTCATATCCATGGCATTGGGTATTATACAATGCCAATTATTAGGGTATGTGAAAAAATGGGGATAAAGTATTTAATTACACTTCATGGTTTAAACTCTTTTAGTGACAGTGTGAATGTTTCATTTAATGAAAAGAAAATTGAAAAAGATTTATTGAGAAAAGCTTTTTTGGAAAAGACTCCTATAAGTGTAATAAGTGGGGGTATAAGGGAAATAATATTAAAATATCTTAATATAAATCATTCCGAACACATTTATGTTGTCCCAAATGGATGCACCATGAAAACTAACAATGATTTTAATATCCGTATCAAATATAATTTAAAAGAAGGTGTGAAAATATTTATATGTGTAGGTAATATTAGTGAACGGAAAAATCAAATTCAAGTTGTTAGAGCTTATAATAAATTACCTCTCTCGGATAAAAACAAAATAGCAGTTTTATTTCTAGGAAATGATATGACTAATGGGGTGTTTATTGAAGAAATTGTGGAACATGGCTTTCAAAATAATTTAATAGTGTGTGGTAATATTGACCGTAATAGTATCGGTTCATTTTATGCTCAAGCTAACTATAATATTGTCGCGAGTATTAGTGAAGGTTTTGGCTTATCTATGATAGAAGGTTTTAATTTAGGTATACCAAGTATTACCTTTTTTGATTTAGATGCAGTTTCTGATATTTATAATGCAAAATCCATGCTAATTGTTAATGAAAGGACAGATCAAGCATTGGCTGATGGCATATGTCGTATGATCGAAATCGATTGGAAAGAAAAAGATATTCAACAACATTCAAAGCAGTTTTCTTTGGAGAATATGGCAATTGGATATAGTGAAATTTTTAAAAAAATATTAAATTAAAAAAATGTTAAGAATAATAAGAAAAATACACCCATCAATAATTCCAACAGGTCACATCGTATTGGGATACTTTTATGATATGTATAAATTCATAAGAACTAGTTCAAATTTCGTTACAAATAAAAGAAGATTGCAACTTGAGTCTGTGTTATATCGGCAATATCATGGAGTTGAAAAAGGCTTAAGTTTTGAGGAACCTAGAATGGGTTTTGGACAACTGTTAGTTGGTCATTTTATTAATAATCTTGAATTTTATTATAAAAATTATGGTTACGATAATTTGGTTAAAATATGCTCGGATATATTGTTGGAATATCGAATCTACCATAAGGATTATGATGAATTAGATTTTAAACAGTTAGATAACAAAATTGAGGAGTTGTTGACTTTTATTACTGAATTTGAACAAAACGGGATCAGAAAAGGAGGTGTAAAAATAATAATAAAAAAAGAATTATTATCTTCATTAGATAAATTTGATTTTGAAGCTTTTAGTAATAGTCGATATAGTATTAGAGATTTTAATAAAAAGACTTCTGTACCGATTGAAAAAATAAGACGCGCTATTGAAATTGCAGGTAAAACACCATCAGCGTGTAATCGTCAAGCTTGGAAGGTTCATGTTTTTAAAGATGAAAAAAAGGAATTAGTTTTAAATTATCAAAATGGGAATAGGGGATTTAGAGACTCAATAGATACTGTTTTATTAATTACTGGACTAAGTTCTTCTTTCTCATATAGTGAAAGACACGGTGCATTGGTAGATGGAGGTTTGTTTTCAATGTCCTTATTATACGCTTTACATAGTCTAGGTCTTGGTACTTGTCCATTAAATACAGGATATACTTTTAAAGATGAATTAAAGTTACGTAAAGCTATTAACCTTAATCTGCATGAAGAGCCAATAATGATGATTGCAATAGGTGAACTTAGAGAGGAGTTTACGGTAGCCAATTCTTCTAGAAAGGAAGTAGGGGATTTAATGGTCATAGAATAAAAGAATTTATATCGTTTTGAAAAGTAATACTAAGTCTTCATTTATCAATTGGTTCCTTCCTCTATTTATTATTCTTGCTCCTTATGGTGTTGGAGGGTCTTTTAGTAGTTATGGTATTGTTATTCTTTTGATCTATACTTTCACTAGGCTAATTTTTTTTAAGAAAGAAATACTTGTTCATAAACATATTTTAAATTTTACTGTATGGGTGAGTTTTATTAGTGTTATTAATGCTTTTCGACTAGATTTATTCTCAATGGGTTTTTTAAATAATTTAGCGTTGCCGATTTTGTTTGTGGTTTGTCTAGGTGTAATCGTTCCTAACCTTAATGAAAAGTATTTTTATAAAAGTTATAAAATAATTGGTGCTATTGCAATGACAATTATAAGTTATCATTCAATTAGACTGTTTTTGTTTAATGTACCTGCTGTGCCTATTAACATATTGCCTGTTTCTCCAGAAGACTATCATTTCTGGGGGTATTTTAAAGGGAAACGACCATCTGGTTTATTCACGGAACCCCAGGCATTTTGTTCATTTATTGCACCTCTACTAATTTTAGCCAATCGGAGAGGGGAGAAGATATTCGGGTATTTAATTACAATATCTATATTATTGTCTACTTCATCTATGGGGATTTTATTCGTTGCGCTCATATATGGTTATCCTATATTCAATGATAAAACTAAACTCTATTCAAAAGTAGCTATATTGTTATCAGGTGTCTTTTTTATTGTATTATTTAATTCTCTTTCGATTTTTGAGTTTTCTAAAGATAAATTGTTTGAAATTGATGTTTTAAATAACATTCGTTTATCACGAGGGTTTGTAATTTATTCTAATTTTGATTTCATTGATTTCTTTTTAGGAATCGACAAGAACACAAAATCATATGTCCTAGAAAACCTGAAATTAGATTGGGTTACTCATCACGTTGAAAATGATTCTGAGTACTTATTAGGATACTTAACATCTGTAGCAGGGACATTTGTACAATTTGGATTTATCTCAGGACTATTATTGTTGAAATTGTTTTTTAAACTTTACAAAAATGAAGATAAATCTTTTAGACTTTTTCTATTAGTTATTGTAGTTTTGTCCTTTTCACAAACACTTTTGTTTAATGCATGGTTTTTGTTCTATTATGCAATTTATTTAGGGTTGAGTGATACCAAAAAATACAATTCAAATTATATTGTAGTGAAATAGTAGTGGTAAGATTGTTGTTAAGAATGTATTAATAGAATAAAAATAAATAAATTATGAAAGTAGCTCTAGTATCTACGCAATTTGCTATTAACTTCGGTGCGGTTCTTCAGGCAATTGCATTAAAAAAAGTTATAACAAATATTGGTCACGAATGCGAAATAATAAATTATCGTCCTAATAATAAAGTCGATGGTAGAAATGTAGTATATAAATTTAATAGCTTAAAGAATTTTGCTTACAGTTCAATTCTTTTTTTGAATTACAAGTTTAGAAGTGATAAAAAAAGTAAAATTCTAAGATTTGATAAATTTGTTAAAGAACACGGTAACTTGTCTCCTAAAAAATATAGTTCATATGATGAATTAATTACTCAATTACCTTATTATGATTGTTTTGTCTGTGGAAGTGATCAAATATGGAATTTAAATTTGTTTAGAAACCTTTCATTTTTTTTAAAATTTGAAAACTTACATCCTAAATCTAATTACGTAGCTTATGCACCTAGTATAACAGAAAAATTAAATCCCGAACAATTTAAAGAATTAGCCAAAAATATAAGTCACTTTTCCTCTATATCTCTTCGGGAGAAAATTGGTGCTGTTCAACTGAGTGAGTATTTGGGATATACTGTTAAAAATGTATTAGATCCAGTTTTTTTATTATCCAAAGAGGAATGGATTGCTCTCGAGGAACCTTTACCTCTAAAAGAACCTTATATATTGAACTATGGTCTTGTAGGTGCTAAAAATACTGCGAAATTATTAAAAAAGGCTAAAGATAAATATAATTTAAAAATAGTTAATATTAATATAGATCCTTTTAATAAATATAATGCTGACTATAATATCACAAATTTATCTCCTGGGAATTTTATTTGGCTGATAAGAAATGCGGATTTTATATGCTCTAGTTCTTTTCACGGAATGGTGTTTTCAATTGTATTTGAAAAACAATTTTTGGCTTCCCCTGCAGATTATCGAAATTCACGCCATGCGAATGTTTTGGAAATTATTAATTCCGAAGAAAGACTTGTAGGTGCGGATGATGATCTGGATGTAAAATTAAATTTGGCGCCACTAGATTATCAAAAAGTTAACGCCTTATTGAACGAGGCTAAGGTTGAGTCAGTTGAGTATTTAAGAAACGCCATAAATGGCAAGAAGTAAAACTGTGAAAAATATTGCCATTTATTCAGTGATGGCAATATTCCAAAAAGGTATTTCTTTTTTTTTGGTACCACTATACACTATTTTATTATCTCCACAAGAGTTTGGCTTGGTTAATCAGATTATAGCAATTACTTCTTTCTTTATTTTACTATTCAATTTTGCTTTAGATGAAGCGGCTGTTAGATTATATTTCCCTCTTAGGAAGTATAAAGCTAGAAGCAAGAAGGTGTTAGGTACAATTGTTTTGACAAGTATGGTTATTGCTGTTTTAGGAGGAATCATTCTTTTTGTATTAAAAGATTATATTTTTATTTTTTTTGTAAAAGAAATCTCATTGTCATTAATAATTCTGAGTGTTTTAATTATAGGTAGCTCCCCATTATTTGTAATTTATCAAAAACTTTTACGAATTCAGGAAAAAGCCAAACATTATACCTTCTTGTCTCTTTTCTTTACTTTAATCCAAATTGGTCTATCTGTTTTTTTTATTGTTGTTTTGGATTTGAATGCACTTGGTTATTTGCTAGCAATTACAATAACAAACTTGATTTTTTTTGTTGTTAGTTTAGGCTATCTTAAAAATGAAATTTATTGGCAAATTGACGTTCAGATACTAAAAAATGCGTTGCGGTATGGTTTAAAAATCATACCTCACTCATTATCTGGTTGGTTTTCTAAGGGTTTTACAATAATAACAATAGGTCAGATTTCAGGGAGTTTTCTCGTGGGTGTTTTCAATGCTATGAATTTCTTGTCAATTATCATAAATGTAATGGCAAAAGCTGTCATGGATGCTTTTCAGCCTTGGATATATACTAAACTGGAAGAACCAGAAACAAATAAGAATTTGCTTTTTGAGGTTTCTAAATTCATGGGTTTAATAGTTGTTTTAGCAGGCTTTTTTCTTTCATTATTTTCGGCTGAGTTAATTAAAACATTTATAAATAATTCTTATCATACGGAATTTCATATTGTTCCTATACTTCTATATAGTGCTATAATTTTATTTATAGGTTCTTTATTAGTATATGTTTTATATTATGATAAAAGTAAAACCTATCTTATTGGAGTGTCATCTTTTATTGGTGCAATTATTAATGTGATTTTATGTCTTTGGTTAATTCCTAAGTTTAGCTTGCTAGGGGCAGCTCTTTCAGTTTCAATTGCTAACACCATTACAGCTGTTGTTAAGCAATATTATGCGTCTAAAGTATTAAGATCTAATAATTATTTATTAGATCTTTATTTATTTGCAATTATGAATGCCTTTATTGCATATTTTTCAATGGAATCAGATTTGGGAGTAAGAATTTGTTATTTTGTTTTTGAAGTAGTTGTTATATATTTGCTTTACAGAACACTGTTGCATAGTTTTATCCTAAAACTTCGGGCATAAAGAAGTGTAGAGTATTGAAATTAAGTGCTATAGTTTAAGAGTTGTTAATATTATACTAAATCCTGATATGTTATATTTATGAAAAAAATCACAATTTACTGCTATTATTTTGTTGGAGTTTCTTTTGAAATAATAGTTTCCTTGTTGTCGGTCTTGTTGTTTAGCAGCATATCCACAGTTTTTAAGTTAAAAAAACAAAAGAATAATTTATTAATTAAAAATAATTGCATAATTTTAGGCAATGGTCCTTCTCTTAAGACTGTTTTAGAAAATGATTTATTAAATGCTAAAAATAAAGATATATTCGTTGTCAATTTTTTTTTTAAATCTACGTATTTTAACATATTAAAACCAAAGTATTATGTTTTAGCTGATACGGCTATTTTCAAACCATCCATAAAAAGACATTTTGATTTTGTCGAAGAAATAATTGAGAATTTGAATAAGGTTTCATGGGAAATGTATTTGCTTATTCCAAGTTCTAAGAATAAAAGTTTGACTTTGTCTAGAATAACTAACAAAAATATTAAATTTATATTTATGAATACGACTCCTGTAAATGGTTCTAAATCGATATCTCATTTTTTGTATAAGAACAATGTTGGCATGCCTAGATGTCAAAATGTATTAAATCTTGCCATATTCAGTGCAATTAACTTAGGGTATAAAAATGTTTATTTATATGGCGCGGATCATTCATGGACAAAAGATTTATTTGTTAATGAACAAAATGAAGTTTGTTATGGAGATAGGCATATTTATAAACCGGATTTAACGATTATAAAAAAAGAAAATACAATTCACGATTTATTAATGTTATTCTCTCATATGTTTAAATCTCATAAGCAACTTCGTAATTATGCGGATAGCGTTGATTGTTCAATTTATAATTATACTAAAGAGTCGTTCATTGATGCGTATAAGAGGAGTAATTAAAAAAATTAAATATAATTTTCGTTCATGCATTTAGAACTGTTAATCAGTTTTAATATTCAAAATAAAATATGAGGCCATTTAAATTTTTATTTGTAAAAAAAAATAGTAAAATATCTTCTAGAGCTAAAGTCTATCCTTTTTCCTTAATAAGAGATTGTTATATAGGTGATTATTCATATGTAAGTTATAATTGTATTATTAATAATTGTAAGATAGGTAAGTTTTGTTCCATTGCTATTGGGGTTAAAATAGGGTTAGGAACTCATCCAACAAATTTTATATCAACTAGTCCAATTTTTTACTCAAAAAATAATCCATTATACAAATCATTAGTTCAAAAAAGCACTTTTAGAGATCGTAAACCTGTAACTATTGGCAATGATGTTTGGATAGGGGCAAACGTTGTTATATTGGATGGTATTACTATAGGGGATGGTGCTGTTATTGGTGCTAACAGTATTGTAACTAAAAATGTAGATTCTTATTCTATTGTAGGTGGGGTTCCTGCTAAGTTGATCAAAAAACGTTTTAATAATTATGAAATTCAAAAAATAATTGATAGTAAATGGTGGGACATGCATATAGATTTTTTTGAGATTTTAGCTGTTAAAAATATTTTTTCAAAAAAAATTGATATTGAGGGGATTAATGAGCTTGATGAGTTAATAATACAATTCAATAAAAAATAATATTTGTAGTATGAAAATCTCCATAATTACAGTTTGCTACAATAGTGCAAAAACAATTGAAAAAACTTTGCAATCTGTAAAAACACAAACATATAAAAATGTAGAATACATTGTTATAGATGGTAAATCGTCAGATTCAACATTAGATATTATAGAAAATAATAAAGAAATAATTTCTAAACATATTTCTGAACCGGATAAAGGGTTGTATGATGCCATGAATAAAGGTATCCAATTGGCAACAGGTGATCTTGTAGGTATTTTAAATTCTGATGATATTTTTATAGATGAGAATGTATTAGAAAAAGTAGCCAAATTTCATTCAGAAAATAATATTGAAGCATCTGTAGGTAATATTTTACAATTTAATGAAGAAGGGAAGATTGTAAGGAAATATTCTGCAAAAAATTGGAATCCAGAAAAACTGAAAATTGGTTTTATGCCTGCACATCCAGCTATTTTTTTTAAAAGAGAGTTGTTTAAAAAATATGGCAACTATCAATTAGATTTTACAATTGCTGCAGATTACGAGCTCATTACTCGCTTTTTTTTAAAATATAAAATCACTTGGAAATTTTCTAATATTACTACAACCTCTATGTTGATTGGCGGATTAAGTAGTTCTGGATTAATCAGTTATCAATTAATATCGAAAGAAATAAAGAAAGCCTTAACTAGAAATAACATTCAATTTAATTACACTAAAGTACATTTGAGAGGTTTTTGGAAAATTATTGGTTTCTTAAAAAAAGCATAAGTTTTGAGTGAAAAAATAAATATTGTTACTGGAAATAAAGGTTTTGTTGGCATAAACCTTACTAGTTATTTAAACAATAAAGGTAAGAATACGATTGGTGTTTCTAGAACACCGGATTTAGATGAGTTGCGTTATGAAGCTTTAAATATAGAAAAACTAAATAAATCAATAAGTTGTATACATTTAGCAGGAAAAGCGCACGATTTAAAAAAGACATCAGAAGACGCAGAATATTTTGAGGTAAATACAGAATTAACAAAATCGCTTTTCGACAAATTTTTGCAAAGCGATTGCGAGGTTTTTATCTATATGAGTTCTGTAAAAGCTGCTGCAGATGAAGTAAAAGGCTTTTTAACAGAAGATGTTACTCCCACCCCTGTAACTGTTTATGGGAAATCTAAACTATTTGCAGAAAATTATATTTTATCAAAAGAAATTCCACAAAATAAAAGAGTATATATATTAAGGCCATGTATGATTCATGGCCCCGGAAATAAAGGAAATTTAAACTTACTATATAGTTTTGTTTCTAAAGGCATTCCTTATCCCTTTGGGAAATATAAAAATAAAAGATCGTTTGTTTCTGTAGAAAATTTATGTTTCATTATTAATGAATTAATTGATAATTCTAAAATTGAATCTGGTATTTATAATATAGCTGATGATAAAAGTTTATCAACTAAAGAATTGGTAACCGTTATAGCTAATACTTTAGGTAAACCTATTAAAATCTTGAATACTCCAAAATTTTTAATAAATATAGTTGCTAAAATTGGCGACTTCTTTCCTTTGCCTATTAATTCTGAACGAACAGTTAAGTTAACAGAAAATTATTTAGTTTCTAATGAAAAAGTTAAGAGAGCATTATCTTTGAAAAACTTACCTTTGTCAGCTGAGTTAGGAATGAGAAAAACAATAAATAGTTTCAATAAAAAATAAATGTCAAAAACATATTTAACAATAACCGCACATCCTGATGATGAAGCCTTAGGCTTTGGCGCCAGCTCTTATGTCCTATCTCAGAAAGGACATAAAATATACAACTGTATATTATCTGGAAAAGTTGATGCGAGAAGACATAAGCCATTAGAAGAAGAATTAAAAGAGCACACCAATAATGCTCAAAAATTTATGGGAGCAGAGGCGCCAATTCTTGGGCACTTTCCTAACATAAAATTTAACACGGTTCCACATTTAGACTTAGTTCAATACATTGAAGGAATAATTGAGCAAATACAGCCTGATGTTATCATAACTCATCATCCGTATGATTTAAATAACGATCATTATCATACCTCCAAGGCGTGTCAGGCTGCTGCCAGATTATTCCAAAGAAAACCTTGCAAACCATTAACAGGATTGTACTTTATGGAAATTCCATCTTCTACAGATTGGGCATTTCCTGTAGCTGGTCAAAACTTTACTCCTGACACATTTATAGAAGTAGGAGAAGAAGGAGTAGCACAAAAATTAAAAGCATTGTATGCGTATGAAGGGGTGATGCGACCATATCCTCATCCAAGAAGTGACGAAGCTATTAAAGCATTAGCAACATTGAGAGGTTCTCAAGTAGGACGACATTTCTGTGAGGCCTTCCAAACGGCAATGAATATCATTGAACCATAAATTTAAAAAGATGTATAAGTATATAAAAAGAATTTTAGACATTTTTTTTGTGTTGGTATGTATAATACTCATTTTACCCTTGTTTATAATCATACCGATTGTCATTTTTATACAAGATGGTAAATCACCGATTTTTAAACAACAAAGAATAGGGAGATTTGGCAAAGCCTTTAATTTTTACAAATTTAGAAGCATGTCAGTAGATACACCAGATGTAGTATCTATTGATAAAACAAAGTTAAAAATTACGCCATTTGGGAGGTTAATTAGAAGAACAAATTTAGATGAGTTGCCACAAGTTTTAAATATATTAAAAGGAGATATGAGTTGGATAGGACCAAGACCGCCTATACCTGCTCAATTGATATTAATTGAGTTAAGGCGAAATAATGAATCTCTAAAGTTAAAACCTGGTTTAACAGGTTGGGCTCAAATTAATTCTTATGATAATATGACAGAAGAAGTAAAAGCAAACTTTGATGGTGAATATGCAAAAAACATTTCCCTGTACCTAGACTTTAAAATTATGATGAGAACATTTTTATATTTCACAAAAAAACCACCAACATATTAATTATGAAATTTGCCTTTGTTACCTGTGTTCAAATAGGATTGAGTTGTATGGAAGCTATTTACGATGTAAATGGTTCACTAGACCTAATTATCTCGATACCTGATGAAAAAGCCAAAAAGAAATCAGGAAGAATCTATGTAGACGATTTTGCTGCAAAGCACAAAGTTCCTGTCGTAAAATCAAATCATGTAAATGACGCAGCTGTTATTGAAGCGGTCAAAGCACATGAAATTGATTGGTTATTCATCATTGGTTGGTCACAAATTGCTTCCAAAGAAGTCATTCAATCAGCGAAAATTGGCGCTATTGGTGCGCATCCAACACTATTACCTGCAGGACGCGGAAGAGCCGCTATTCCTTGGGCAATTATCAAAGGATTAGACTTTACAGGTGTTTCATTCTTTAAAATGGATGAAGGTGTTGATACAGGATTAATTCTTCGTCAAGAAGAAGTGCCAATTCAGTCAAGTGAAACGGCATTGACATTATACAACAAAGTCAATACAGCACATGAAACGCTCATAAAAAAGTTATTCATTGACTTGCAAAATAACAATGTAGAAGGAAAAGTTCAAGACGAATCAAAAGCAACTTATTGGGAAGGAAGAAAAACAAAAGACGGTGAGCTTTCTGAAGCAATGACTATGGATCAGGTTGATAGATTGGTAAGAGCTACAACAAAACCGTACCCGGGCGCTTTTATCTTAAGAGATGATAAAAAAGTGATTATCTGGAAAGGATTCATGTCGCTTCTAAATTTGAAGAATAACTTATATCAAGAATTAAAACTAAAAGATGGGTTTTTCTACGCAACAAATTATGAAGTTCAAGACTTCAATCTGTAAAAGATTATAAACTATATTTATTGTAAATTAGCCAAAAAATTAAAATTCCAATGTTCAGAAGTTTTTTTTTAAAAACATTAAATAGATATGCTTCCAGATGGCTTGTTTTGGGTGTCGATCTTTTTTTGGTGTGTTTTTCTTTCATCATTTCGTATGCCATACGATTTAATATCAGTTTTGATTTTAATACGGAAAACTTCTATTTACAACTGCCCTTTGTTTTTCTTATTGCGCTAGGTAGTTTTTTATCCGT
>TARA_R110001592_G_scaffold319724_2_pt1 | contig 22358 bp, 13 predicted proteins | sample TARA_R110001592 | Tara Oceans TARA_R110001592 (sample SAMEA4398387) | marine metagenome | biome: Polar Biome; feature: [SRF] surface water layer (ENVO:00010504); material: water (ENVO:00002006), including particulate matter (ENVO:01000060) such as... | depth 5 m | reverse complement strand
AGTAAAATATCGGGAATCCTATGTGATAGCATACTAAAATGCAATCAAGATAGACCCGCCGAGCATAGAGCAGGCATGAAATCATTCATAACATTGGAAATCAGAGCGCCCTCATGCTATCAGAAAGTGTCATTGAATTGCTCAAGCTATTAAGTATACCTGTCATTGCAGGTTTAGTCGGCTTGATGACAAATTGGTTAGCGATCAAGCTAACGTTTTATCCAATAAACTTTTGGGGAATAAAACCCTTTTTGGGTTGGCAAGGTATTATTCCTTCTAAAGCAAGAAAAATGGCTGAAATAAGTGTTGATTCCACTCTGTCTAGACTAGGTTCAATCAGTGAAATTATTGAACAAATGAATCCAACTATCATTGGCGAGCATATATTATCTACACTTGAACCGCGGCTTGAAGAACTTGTAGATGAGATTATGCGTAAGCGTCATCGAACCTTATGGCAAAATTTACCCAAGCCCGTTAAACAGATCGCTTATACTCGAGTGAAAGAAGAGCTACCCAGTGTGGTTGATAATCTAGTTGCTGATATTGCCCCAAAGATTGAATCACTATTTGATTTAAAAGCGATGGTGATTAACCATTTGGAGCAGGATAAAACCTTACTGAATAAAATATTTTTAGAGTGCGGTGAAAAAGAATTCTCGTTTATTATCAAAAGTGGCTTGTGGTTCGGCTTCTTATTTGGGCTTCCACAGTTGTTATTATGGTATTTTTTCCCTTCTCCACTGCTCTTGCCTATTTGTGGATTTCTAGTGGGCTGGGCGACGAACTGGTTAGCCTTAAATATGATTTTCCGGCCAGTAGCGCCTATTAAATTTATGGGGCTAACGATTCACGGCTTATTTCTCAAGCGTCAGCCTGAAGTATCGGATTCTTTTTGCACGATTGTGACTGAAGAAATCCTCACAGTAGACTTGATAGTGCAAGCCATGCTCTCAGGAAAACAAGCGCCCAGAACGCGAGCGATTATTCAGCGGCACTTTGAAGACCTGGTAGATGAAGTAATTGGTGTTATCAAACCACTGACTCAGGCTGCTATGGGGCTTAAAAGTTTTGCAGATCTAAAACAAGATACTGGACAGAAGGCAATAGATCTGTCAGCGCAAACCTTACAAGACCCATTGTTTAATCATCAAAGAGCACAGCTTGTAAAAGAAATTATGTCTGAGCGTATGAAACAATTGCCTTCTGAAGAGTTTCAGGATTTACTGCGACCCTGCTTCCAAGAAGATGAAATCAAACTGATTATTATTGGGGGCATATTAGGCGCCCTTGCCGGGATAGGACAAATTGCATTTATTTTCGGACAATCATTGCTCAATTTATGAAACTTTCTTCCACTAAGCTGCAAACGCAGTTCCAAACATTAAAAGACAATAGAATTTTCGAATTCTTTGTTATTTTCATTATTATTATCTCTGCACTTGAAATTGGTGCAAAGACCTATGCGCTTTCCGAAAATGCCTTACGGGTGACGCAATTTCTAGATATTTTTATTACGCTATTTTTTTTAGTAGAGATTGTCATACGTTTTGTTGCTGAGTCAGATAAAAAAACATTTTTTAAAAGTGGCTGGAATGTGTTTGATACTTTAGTGGTGCTAATTAGTTTGATTCCCATTAATGATTCTGAAATGGCATTATTGGCTCGCTTAGTTAGAGTATTCAGGGTCTTGCGAATGATTTCTGTTGTTCCTGAATTGCGTATTCTGATTAACTCCTTATTAAAAGCCATGCCGCAGCTTGGCTATGTCATGCTCCTGATGTTTATCATATTTTATATTTACGCTGCGGTGGGGAGCTTTTTGTTTCAGGCTATCAATCCCGTGTTGTGGGGGAACATCGCGATATCAATGCTCACCTTATTTCGGGTCATGACCTTTGAAGACTGGACAGATATTCAATATGAAACCATGGAAGTGTATCCCTTAAGTTGGATTTACTATCTCACCTTTATCTTCTTAACAGCATTCGCTTTTTTGAATATGGTGATTGGTATCGTCGTCAACGTTATGGAAGATGAGCATGCAAAAGCTCGCGCTTTGGAGCATAAAGATGAGCCAACTCTGGCGGATTTAAATGCTGAAATTAAAGAACTCAAAACCATGATACGAGCCTTGAAAGAGTCTTAATTCATATTGTTTGTTTATTTGGAATTAAAGAGAATTAATCATGCCAAAAGAAGTCCTTGTTGAACTGAGCCGTAAACAAGTTGAATTTGCCAAGCGTGAAAGCGAAATATTGAAAGCTGCAATCAGTTTATTCGAAGGGCCACGATGGGAAACTATCACTGTAGAGCAGATTTCAAAAAAGGCAGAAATTGGCAAAGGTACAGTCTATAAACACTTTACCTGCAAAGAAGAAATCTATGCGAATATTGCAGCCGACTTTTCAAAGCGTATTCTGGATGCCTATGATGTCATAGATTTTGGGTCTAAATTAGATGAGAAAGCAGTAATGGATTCGATTCAACAGCTTATCCGTATTTCATTTGACTTATTTTTGAATAATCCGGTTGAAGCAAAAATGTCTTTTTATTGTAAGCGTGCCGATTTTCGCGAGCGACTGACGGATGAAATCAGGCAGCAATTTGAAGCCCTGGATGCTCAGTTTGAAGCCTATATTGGCGCCATTCTTCAAAAAGGTATTGAGATGGGTTTATTTCCAACAATGCCTATTGAGCACTTAATGATGGGGCTTGAAGCAACATTTGATGGCGCAATTGGCATGATCTGGAATGGGGATATCAATTGTTTGTCGGTTTCTGATCAAGAAACTTACGTTAATATTATCAGTGAGTTTATGATTGCGGGTTTAATTGGTTTGAAGAATAAACAGGAAGGATTAGTTTAGAGAAGGCTCTATATTTATAAGCGGAAAACTAAAAGGGTACAGCATTCCATGCTGTGCCCTATAATTAGCGCTTACCTTACTAATCCCTTAGTCGTTACTCTCCTTATCCTTCCGTGACATTCCTTGTTTGCGTCTATCCTTGTTTTTCCTTGTGTCCCAAGCTACTCCATAGCAGAGAGCAATCTTGCTCTATAATCCTTGTTTTCCAACACATTCCCTATGTGTTTGTGTCCCTACGAAAGACATCTTACGAAAGTCGCTTAAGTCATAAAAGAAGACATAGCCTAAAGCTTTGTAGGATATGTCTCACAAAGCCTTATTTAGCAGCGCTTATGCCTTCAGTTTGATTAGCAACTAAAGCAAATTGAATTTGTTTACGAGACCAGTCTACTTGTTTAAGTTGTACGCTAACTATTTGATCTAATTCGAAAGATTGGCCTTTGCTGGTGATGATCATTCTTTCCTGATTAAAGCTATATTTGCCTTCCATTTCTTTGGTGGAGACAAAACCTTCTATACCATTGTCAATTAACTTAACTTGAAATCCGGTTGAAAAAACACGCAAAACACTTGCTTGAAAAACATCCAGCTTCTTGGCAATAAATTGGCATTTTAACCATTGTTCAGCATCATTCACGGCATTTCGTATAGCTTGAGTGGCCTCAGAAAATTTAGTGAGTCTTGTGCTATCAATAGCTTCCTTTTTACCTTTAAGTAAGGCTGATATTTGACGATGAATTAAATAATCTTGAGCTTTACGCAGCGGTGAGGTGAAGGTTGTATATTGCTGAAGACCCATGCCAAAGTGAGGGCTCGCTTCAGAAGCAAGGCTACTTTTGTCCAATTGTCTTGAAATTAACAAATGTAAGGGCTTAAGTTCATCTGACTGTGAAACTGTTTGAACGGTGTTAATAAAACCATTGAGCTCTGAAATTGCATGTGCTGGATAGTCAGGTAGGCTTTCTGTGAGCACTTTATCAACAGCTTCCAGTCTATCGCTGCGTAAGCCTTGATGCCTTACAAAAATACTCGGGACAGCGTGTTTAGCTAAAAAGTCTGCAATGCAGCGATTAGTAGCGACCATCGTTTCTTCAACAATTTTATGTGCGGGTGTGGTCGTTTTAGTTTTGATATCAGAAATTTTCTGTTGTTCGTCTAGCTCAATATAAAACTCTTTACGATCGGCCTGAACCAAGGCATTTTTTTGTCTTGATGAAAGCAAAGCGCTGGTTAGTTGTTTCAGCTCAATCAGCATTGGCTTTAGTGAAGAACTGATTTCAGCTGAAGGCGTTTCATAATGATGGCTTAGTTCAGAATAGCTAAACTTCTTATGTGACTTAATGGCAGCTTCAACGATATGGTAATCAAGAATATCACCCGCTTTATTCACATCCATTTGAACGACTTTCGCTAAACGAAGCGAACCTTCTTTCAAGGAACATAAATCGCCTGCAATTTTTTCTGGCAGCATGGAGATGTGCTGCCCTGGGAAATAAAGTGAACTGGCACGTTTTAGTGCTTCTTTTTCTATCTCTGAGCCTTTTGGAATCACCGCGCTTGGGTCAGCTATGGCAACGCTAAGTTTCCAGCCGCCATCTGTTTTTTCTACATAAATAGCATCATCGATATCGACGGTCGAATGGGCATCAATAGTAATAAAACTTAATGCTGAAAGGTCAATACGAGAACCTGCCAATGTTTCAATTGTACTGTCGGAAAGTTGTGCGAGTTCTTGTTCAATTTCAGCTGGCCACGTTTTACGAATATCGTGTTTTTTGCTAGCGTAATTAAATTCGATACCCATATCATGGTCTTGACCAATGACTTCAAGCACAGCGGCTTGAGCATTGCCGGTTTTGAAAGGGTGTTGAGTAATGCGGCATTTAACCAAGTCTTTATTTTGCGCATTTTTCCGCTTTTGTGGTGGCACAAAAAACCAACGGTTCATGCCTGCAATGTCGGGTTCAATAAAATGTGTTTTGCCTTTGGTAATATATTTTCCACAGAAATACTTTGTTGGAGAAGAGATAAAGCGCTCAATTTTGGCGACTTTTTTATTTTTCTTATCTTTAATTATTTCGACTTCTATCCGATCACCCGGAAGCACTTTTTCCATTTCTTCTGCTGGTAAATAAACATCTTTTCCTGAGTCAAGACTGACAAAACCAAATTTATTAGGAGAGCCTTTTACCGTTCCCTCCATTAAGTTCCGGCTTTCTTTGATGTCTTGCTTAAGTTGTTTAAGTTGGTTGAGCATATCTAGCTTTAACATTCTCGTTTCCTATAAGGCGAGGACTGTGGCAAATTTTACAGCAGTTTTTAAATCTTAGTGATTATGTATTTTAGGCCGAGTTTAGGGGTGAGTCATTAGGCTTAGAAACTCACTTCGTGTCGCTTGAGATTCACGAAATGCACCCAGCATTACCGAGGTATTCATGCTGGAATTTTGTTTCTCTACACCGCGCATCATCATACACATGTGTTTTGACTCGATGATCACAGCAACCCCTTTGGCTCCAGTAATACTCTGGACCGCTTCCGCTACTTGTCGAGTCAGGTTTTCTTGAATTTGTAAGCGTCGTGCGAACATATCTAAGATACGAGCAAATTTTGATAAGCCTAAAACTTTACCATTTGGAAGATAGGCAATATGGCACTTTCCTATAAAAGGCAGAAGATGATGTTCACACAATGAATAAAGTTCTATATCTTTCACGATGACCATTTGGTCATTATCGGATTCGAAAATAGCACCGTTGACAACGTCTTCAAGAGTTTCTTGATAACCTTTGGTCAAGAACTGCATCGCTTTAGCTGCTCTTTGTGGCGTGTCTTTTAGACCTTTACGGGAGCTGTCTTCCCCTAATCCTTCAAGTATGGCTTTATAGTGTGCAGCTAGGGTATCCGGCATAGATCTTTCCAAAACATAAAAAATGCAATTTTACATACTTGCTAAGTAGGGGGGAAGTACTATTCCTCTTAGCAGGGTATTGGCGCGACATTCTACCCTATAAGACTTAAATACTAGAAAAAAGCCTTATCAAGCTTGCGGGATAATTCTAGAGTAGGCATGATAAGTCGATGGTTTTGACGATAAAATATTTACATCAAGAAACTATTTATTATAAAAAAATGCTTTCAAAGAAATCGCTTCAAATTAAGCGCGTTAACAATTATTTTATTTAAGTGATCTAAATAGGAAGCTTGGCATGCATTTTTATTTTTGGATATGATAATGAAATTAGAATCCCTTGCACTTCACCATGGTTACAAATCCGAAGCAACGACCAAAGCAGCAGCGGTCCCTATCTATCAAACGACTTCATATACCTTTGATAATACTCAGCATGGCGCTGACTTATTTGATTTAAAGGTACCTGGTAATATTTATACTCGTATCATGAATCCTACGACTGATGTGCTCGAGCAGCGTATCGCGGCCATGGAAGGCGGGATTGCTGGTCTCGCCCTGGCATCAGGTATGTCGGCTATTACCTATGCAATACAGTGCTTATGTGAGGTCGGTTCTAATATTGTGAGCACCAGTCAGCTTTATGGTGGTACATATAACTTATTTGCACATACCCTGCCCAAACAAGGTATCGAAGTGCGTATGATTAGTGCAGATGATTACGAAGGTTTTGCCAAGGCAATTGACGAAAATACCAAGGCGGTATTTTGTGAATCTATAGGCAATCCTGCAGGAAATGTGGTTGATTTGCACAAGTTGGCAGAGATCGCACATACACATGGTGTGCCCTTAATGGTCGATAATACTGTTGCCAGCCCAATTTTATGTCGCCCAATTGAGCATGGGGCCGATATCGTGATTCATTCTTTAACAAAATATATTGGTGGTCATGGGACGACTATTGGTGGTGTGATAGTCGATAGTGGTAAGTTTGATTGGACGCAAGATAAAAAACGCTTTGCTGTATTAAATGAGCCTGATCCTTCCTATCATGGTGTTGTGTATACCGAAGCAATGGGCCCCGCCGCCTTTATAGCGCGTTGTCGCGTTGTGCCTCTACGAAATACCGGTGCAGCCTTGTCGCCAATGAGTGCATTTCAATTATTACAAGGCCTAGAAACACTGGCATTAAGAATGGAACGTCATTGTGAAAATGCCGAAAAATTAGCACACTTCCTTCAAAATCACGAAAAGGTTAAGTGGGTAAATTATGCTGCTTTACCCAATAGCCCTTATTTTGAAACCTGTAAAAAAATTACAGGCGGAAAAGCCTCAGGGATTATCAGTTTTGGTATTAAAGGTGGGCTTGATGCTGGCGGAAAGTTCATCGATTCCTTGGATATGATCTTAAGGTTAGTCAATATTGGGGATGCAAAATCATTGGCCTGTCATCCTGCGACAACAACACATAGACAGTTAAGTGCTGAAGAACTGAAAAAAGCGGGTGTGAGTGAGGATTTAGTCAGAATCAGTGTGGGTATTGAGCATATTGATGACATTATTGCAGATGTGACTCAAGCTTTGGATGCGGTTATTTAGTTTTAAAGGGTTAATCTGGTGAGCTGGATGTCAGTAAACTTTACAGTTCACCAGGTAAATCATTGTTCACCATCTTAAGCCTCAGTAAAAAGCGGCAATTCATTTTCGGGTATTGCCGCTTTTATCACTAAGAGCTCAGCTTGAAGTATTTGGTATTTGAAGTTATTTAAAGACGCATTGGCCTTGCTAAGCTGCATATATTTACCTATATACAGCTGTTTAAGGGTCTGGAGTCTATTCTTTTGGTTAATATCAAATTCAGTATGCATATTAAGTACTCCTATTCGAATGAATAGTTAGAGCGAAGACAAAATGTCTATGCTGTATACAGTATCTATAAGCATTAAATCGGCCAGTTTAACTAAAACATTAAGGTTATTTTTATAAAAACTTTAAAATCAATAACTTAGTTTTTTCTTAATAAACTTCTTATGAGAAAAGAGCGATCAAAAAACTGATAGCTCTCAAAGAAGTGTCAAATTTTTATTCATTAACGAATACTAGCAAGTTGATCAATTAGCGCTTGGAACTCGTCATCTAAACTATTGCTAGCACTCATCAGTGAGCTTGCTCTATCAATAGATGTTTGTAGCTCATTTTTAATTTGTTCAGTCTGTTGAGCTTGTGAACTTAAACTCTGAGTTAGAGAATTTACAACACTGGCACTGTTGCTGGCAATATTCGCCATACTGCTTAGATTATGCATCGTTTCATTAGCAATAGTGACACTGCTACTGACGACTTCGGCAACTTCTTGTTGTTTGGAGATAACGGAATTTGAAATTTCAGTAATTTTGGTAATTTCACCCTGGATCTCTTCAGCAGACGAGTTGGAGGTATTCGCAAGTTGGCGTACTTCATCGGCAACGACCGCAAAGCCACGACCATGTTCACCAGCACGTGCAGCTTCAATGGCTGCATTCAAAGCAAGTAAGTTGGTTTGATCTGCGATGGCTTTGATTGATTCTAAAAGCTTACTAATCGTTTTGTTACTTTCATCGAGGCTTTCTAACAGAGATGTAAATTCTGAAATATAACGAGATGAAGTTTCGAGATTGTCAGCCAGTTGACGCATATCGGCACTACACTGCTGAGAAGTTTGAGCTGTCTGGGTTGTTGTGTCATTAGCTTGTTGAGCCGCTGAATGAATACTTTGGCCTTCACTTAGCAGTGATTCCATACCGACACAGTTGGCTTCAACATGTTTCACAAAGCTTGCACCACTTTCTAGCTTATCTGAAACTGTCGAAGCAAGACTTTGGGCCAAAGAAATCGGATCTTGAGCAAAGAATTTATCCAGAATGGCCGCTTTACTTTGTAAGTTTTCTAATTCAACTTTGTCGACAGCAACTTCGTTGACCTTTAAAGAATTTTTATTAAATCCAAACATAATATTACCTAAGTAAACGTGTAACGTTGCCCATATCTGTCGAGCGAGTTTGCTGACAAATAGATCCTAAATATTGAATATGATATGTCCCCGATATACTTAGGCTTGTTGTTTTAATAGCCTGGCTATTTTTGATGTCACAGTTATATCGGCATAAGCGAAAAAAACCAGAGTGTTGATTATTAATTCGTCATTTTTTATTCTAGCTACTATTTCTGAATTTGCTAAAAATATAACTAAACTTTTGGTGTAATTTTATACTTTAAGTACATTGAACAGGGGTAAAATTCACATTTTAGCATTGTTATTGAGACTGTATTTTTCTAAACCAATCCTCAATATTTTCATCATTTTCAAATGACTCTGCAGAAAAGCTCAAAGTCGGAGATTCCTCTACCATCGATGATGCCTGTTTAAAACTGAATTCATAAGCACTAACACAGTTTTCAAGATCTTGGGCTAAGGCTTGCGCATTCTTTATATTAGTGCTGGGAAGTAAAATCATAAATTTTTGGGTATTGAAGCGACACAACACATCAGTTTTACGTAATCTCGTTTGGTAAAGACTAGATAATTCTTTTAACCATGTTTGAAGGTCAGCTTCCGTAACAAAGCGACTTTGGTACTTTATACTAATCAGACTAAAGGGTGTTTTATAACGATCATAAAGTTGCACGACTTTTTCAAGTTCAACTTTAAAAGCATCAGCTTGAATAGATCCCGTTAGGCTATCAGTTTCTTTGGCAATATTAAGCTCAGCTTCCAGGTTATGAATATGCCTTTGAATAATTCCTGAGAGCAGTAAAATCACGGTTAGAGCAAGCGCACTTTCAAAATAATCAAAGCTTGAACCTGGCGCAAAAATCGCAAAAAACCAGAAGATAATTAGAGCCATTGAATTCAATCGAAGTGCTTGTGCTGGCCTAAGTAAGATTGCTGTACACAGCATTAAAATACTGAACCATATTCCTATTGAAGCCGTTTGATGATGCGTTGTAAAAAGCAAGACAATTAGGGCTAGCCATGCGCTGCCTAATATATAGGCGTAATTATTGTGAACAGGTTTATGGGAATGATGCTCTTCATTGATCAATGAACGCGCACAGAAAATTGCTGCACATAAGAACAGCAAGCCCACAATAAATGCTCCATGAAGCAATAAACTGAATACATGATAAATACAGATAAACAAAATAGCCGATAATGCTGATTTATTTAAATGGCTAAGATCAAGCTTCATAGATTTTTAAAGGCGAGTGCTTCTAAATAAGCTAAGTCAGGAATGATCGCTTCTTCACCATCCAGTGTGATGGATGCTATTTCAGCTTTATTAGCTACTTTGCCCTTAGCCGTTTTAATTAAATCACTTGCCACTTTAACCAATCTCGGAATACCTTGAGTCAAAAGTGCAAAAAAAGGCAGTGCTTCATGATGCTCGCCTATGCTGTTGATGACCGCTATTCGAGCACCTGAAGTGACTTTATTACTACTCTGGCCATTTGCTAATTCATAAGAAATCAACGGAATATTAATGCCTCGCCAAGTAACATAGCCCAAAAAATAATCAGGTTTATCAGGAGATGTTTCAGGCGCTTGATACCCAACCACTTCTGCTACGCTAACGTTAGGTAATAATAATTGTTGCTGATTAACAGGCAAGTACAAGCAAGCTATTATTTTTTGTGTGTCAGACACCGTTTATATCCTCATTATTAGCCTGTTGTTTTTCAGGCTGTGTTGAAATAGTGACAGCAGATGTCGCTACTGCTGATGCTTTTTCCATATGGCAACCCACTCGTTTAATCAATGCTTCTGCTAAACCTTCGGGAGTGGACGTGAAGTGACTACAATTCATATCTATGATTGTCTGAGGCATCGAAGCATTTGCACAGGTTTCTGGGCTTTGCGTCCAGATTTGGCAACCGGTTTTTTGCATGGCTTGAGCCATCATTGCGCTATCGTTTCCCATACCACTAAAGACAATTAAATTACATTTTGAACCAAATCCTGAAACTACATTTTTTAATAAGTGATCAATAGATGGGCCATATGGGCCTTGCCATGGGTTCTCGGTTATTTGAACTTGCTCAGATTCAAATCTTACCTCGTGGTCAACAGGTATCACTCTGACTTCACCATCATATAAAGGATAGTCGTTTTCAAGAGCAAGTAAATCCAGTTTTGCATGTCTACCCAAAACTTGGGTTAATACCTGTGAAAAATGCGCATCAATATGTTGGGCGTATAAAAAGCTGGCTTTAATATTCTGTGGAATCAGGTCTAAAAAGCTTTTAATGGCACTAGGACCACCTAAAGAGGCGGCGAGAACCCAAATTTCGGAAGCGGGCTTTTTAGGGCTTGTTGAAGAGCCACTGGCAAGCTTTCGTTGTTGACTAATGAAGAGCGTTTCATTTTCATATGCGTTATTGACCGCTAAATCGGATGCGTTTTTTTCTATAGTATCTGCTTGTTGACTCAAGGATAAAACTGAGCTTTCAGATTCGAAGATGTCTACTTGGCCAATGAGTTCTTCTAATTTCCCAAATAACCTTCTTTCCCAAGAAATATATAGTTCATCATATTTACTAGGTGCTTTACCTAAGCCAAATAATACCGGTATTTCGGTTTGTTCGATTAAGCTTGTGATTTCATTGGATTCAAAATCTTCATCTTCAAGGACTAAAATCCAACAAGCAACTTGTTGGATTTTGTCAGCAGCTTGAGCTGGAAATAATGATGGAGCACATGAGAGTGCTATCGGTAAACCATAATTAGATAACGCTTTTTGAATCATGTGACGTTGAAGAGCGCAATCTGAAATTACACCTATATACGGGTGTAAGTTTTCAGCTTGCATTAATCAATATACCGCTCAATATTTTCTAACAAGTCACTTTCTTGGAAAGGCTTACCTAGATATTCGTTTACCCCAATCGACATTGCTCTTTCTTTATGTTTTTGACCTGTTCTGGAAGTAATCATAATGATTGGGACATCCTTCAAACGCTCATCATGTCTGACCAGTGTTGCGACCTCAAAGCCATCCATACGAGGCATCTCAATATCCAAGAGCATCACATCGGGTTTGTGATCTTGTAATAATGCAATGGCATCGACACCGTCTTTTGCGGTAATAACATCGAAACCATTTCGCTCTAATAAGCGCGTGGTCACTTTTCTGACGGTGACTGAATCATCTACCACCATAACCAAAGAAGTTTGTTTCGCAGCCACTTCATTTACATTAATAATGGGTTTAGGATTCATGGCACTGGCAATATCATCACGAATGAGTGCCGGTAGATCAAGAATAACAACAACGCTACCATCACCTAAAATCGTAGCGCCTGAAGCGCCATGTACTTCCGCAAATTGAGGTCCTAAGCTCTTAACAACAATCTCACGACTTCCCATTAAGCTATCAACTTGAAGTGCCATTGGCTTTTCACTGCCACGCACTAGAATAACGGGCAGTGGCAAAGGCTGGCCCTGTAGTTTAGGCTGATGTGTACTATGCAGTAACTGGCCTAGATACTGTAAATTGTATTCTCGGCCTGCATATTCATACATTGGTGCATTTGGCTTGTAGTATTCTTCAAGCTCGTAAGGACTGACACGGACAATACCTTCAATGGTATTGAGTGGAATGGCGTAAAAGTCTTCTCCAGTATTGACCATTAATGCTCGATTGACAGAGACGGTAAACGGTAGTCGAATTGTGAATTCTGTCCCTTTACCATATTCCGAATCGATTTCAATGGTGCCGCCCATCTGTTTTATTTCGCTTGCGACAACATCCATACCGACACCACGGCCTGATATTTGAGTAACTTTTTCTGCCGTACTAAAACCTTGGTGCATGATGAACTGCATAATGTCATGCTTGGTTAATTCTTCACCTTTTTCTACAAGCCCCTGCTTTAACGCTTTTGCAAGAATGACTTCACCATTTATGCCAGCGCCATCATCTTGCATTTTCAGGACGATATTTCCGCCTTCACGATGCAGCGATAAATTGATCATACCAACGGCAGGCTTGCCAGATTTTTTTCTCTGTTCAGGGCTTTCTATACCATGATCCAAGGCATTTCTTAGCATGTGCTCTAAGGGAGCAACCATCCTTTCAAGAACAGATCTATCCATTTCGCCTTCAGCATTCAGTGCATCAAACTCAACCTGCTTATTAAGCTCACCACCAATCTGTCTAACAATTCGGCGTAAGCGTGGCACCACTGAAGAAAATGGAATCATCCGGGTTTTCATCAGGCCTTCTTGAAGTTCAGAGTTAATCCGAGATTGTTGAAGTAACAGCGTTTCTGCATCACGTGAACGATCCGCTAAGGTATCTCTTAGGTCTTGTAAGTCAGATGTACTCTCTGTTAAGGCTCTTGAAAGCTGCTGTATCGATGAGTACCTATCCATTTCAAGCGGATCAAAGTCTTCATAAACAGTCGATGTAATGCCTTCTTTCTCTGCTCGGAATAAAACTTGGGCTTCCGTTTCCATATCCATACGACGAAGCTGTTCACGAAGACGTTCAATGGTTGCTGACATTTCTTCGAGCGTGTAACCAAAGTCACTTATTTGTTGTTCAAGACGACCACGCGAAATACTGGTTTCACCTGCCAGGTTTACCAGTGAATCCAGTAATCCAGCTGAGACACGTATGGTTTCTTGTGGCGCTGAACTTTGAGCAGCTTTCGTAGCTGCTTTAAGCTGCGCAGCTGTTTTTGAGATTGCTTTTTTAGAACTGGCTTTAGCTTGCGCTTTGGTATCTCTATTACTTTGAATAATGGCTGCAGAAGCTTTGTCCGTTTGCGCTTTTTCAGCCTTAGCTTGCGTTACTGGTGCCTGAGGTTCTGGTGCGGTACTCACCAGAGATTTAATACCATCTACATGTTTTAGCAGAATATCTTGTTTGGCTAAAACTTCCTCTTTTAACTTGCCTTCAAACAGTTGTTTATTTTCTTGAGCTGTAAGAAGTGTAGATTCAAGGTGATGACTTTCATCGGCCAAGTCAGGCAGGTTTGAGAGTCTGGCGCCACCTTTGATAGTATGCAGAACCCGTTGAATTTCAAGATTATATTTCTCATTGGCAGGCTCTTTAGACCATCCAGAAATATGCTCTTCTAGGGCTTCGATTAATTCTTGAGCTTCTTCTACGAATAACTCAAGTACCTCAAGATCTACGTCATCATAATTAATTTCACTATGGATGGTAGATGACTGAAGCCCCTGGTGATCTTTTTGAGGATCTTTCTCTTCTGTTTGACTTTCTGGACTGGCATCACCATGACCCACTGCATTGATTTTGGCAATAAGGTCTGGCGCTGGTTTAATGGCTTGACCGTGAATCAGGCTTTCAAGCATTTCTGTGAATTCTTGATAAGCGCTTACAACAAGCGGGTAGAGGCTCTGATAATCACTCAGCTCTCCCTCGATTAATTTCTCCAAGCGAATATTAAGCGCTTCAGCAAGATCTCCGATTGCATCCACATCCGCTAATCGAGCGCCACCTTTTAAGGTGTGCATTTCTCTCTGTAAGCCAACAATACCATCTGAGCCATCTTCAGACTCTTTCCATAACTCAAGATATTCGGCAACAGCTGAAAGTATGTCCTTACTTTCATCTATAAATAGGGGTAAGAGATCGCCTTCATATTCAGTATCAGGAATGGTATGGCTTGCATCTTCTTCATGTGCACTGCTAATTTGATCTACAGATTCAGCTTCAGATTCAATAATAGCTTCTATGTCTTCAGTAGATTCAGCAGACTTACTCGGTTTCGTGGTTAATGCTTTAATTTCTGCCAGTAGATCATTTGCCGCAGGCACGGTCATGTTATCTTTTACTGCATCGACCATATTGGCTAAGGCATCGTGGCAACTTAGACAAAGCTCAATGACATCATTAGTGGCTTCAAACTGATCCTCAACAATGGCTTCAAAAAGTGTTTCAAGCTCATGAGATAAATCCCCAATCGGACTAATCTCGGCCATTCTGGCGCCACCTTTTAATGTATGAAGCTCTCTTTGTAACTCACCAACAAGCTGAAGATTATGGACATCAGACTTCCAGTTATGTAAAAGTTCTCCAGAGGAGTTGATGATTTCTAATGCTTCTTCAAGGAATATTTCTGCTAATTCAGGGTCAAGTTCGAATTCTGATACTGAATCCTGTGGTGTATCCGATGCTTCTACTTCGGCAAGAGGTAAAGATGCAGGTTCTTCATGATCTTCAATGTCTGATGAATCAATTGACTCTATCTCATCTTCTTCCTCAAGTAATTTCTCACCGTCATATAAACTATGCGTTCTTAAGGTTTTTAGTGCTGAGTTAAGATTTTCAATTAAGTTAGGCTGGGCCTCACTTAATTGCAGCTTCTCGACTGCCTGAAGCATGCTTTGAAGCGCAGTAGCTGCATCTTCTAGTAATGATAATACCAAACCTGGAACGGCTTCATGTGTTTCTATTAAGGCATCAAAAGTAAGTTCTAATACATCAGCTAGATCACCAATGGTATTGATCTCAGCTAAGCGAGCACCGCCTCTAAGAGTATGCATATCACGCTGAAGCTGAAGAAGAATATTTTCATTATCAGGTTTTTCTGCAAGGCGTTGAAGTGCCGGATGCATTGCATTTACTAGCTCACTTGCTTCTTCAAGGAAAATCTCAGCTAGCTCCGCATCCATAATGTTTTCTGAACTAGCGTCAGTGTCTAATGAAGTTCCCTCAGAAATATTCTCATTTTCATCTTCACTCACTGCATATGAAGGCAAAGAGTCATCAAGCTGTTTCTCGAGTTCATCCAGTTTGTCATAAAGTTCACTATTTTCATCTTTATCTTCACTAGATTGAACCTGACTTGAATCTTGGCTTTGTATATGTGCACGTAATTCGGCAAGAAGCTTGTTTTCAAGCTTCGTGGTTAAGCCAGCAGCTAGCTGATCCATCATGTCAATTAAAGCATCATGGCCGCGCTTAATATCGCTGATAAATACTTGATCAGGGGATGCACTTTCTAGATCAATACTGTTGTAGCATTCTTCAAGGCACTCACAGAGCTCGGCAACATTCGCTAAACCCGCAACTTTAGCGCCACGATGAAGTGTTTTTACTTCGCCAATAAGCTGTAAAAGTTGTTCATTTGAAACGGGATGAGTTTGCCATTCGTTCAGTATGCTTTCAGCATCAAGTAATATATCTAGACCTTCTGTCAGGAAAATACTAACAATCTGAGGGTCTTGAGGTGCAATATCAAGAGTTTCATCCGTTTTTGTAAGCCCTTCAAAAAGCTCTTTTTGAAGCTTAGTTAATTTAGTTAAGAACTCTTCGTCACCTTCAAGGTGTTGTTGCGGAGACTCAGCCAGTTGCTTGATGCCCATACGTATAAAGCGCATAGCTTCTGCTAGCATGTCTGCAATTTTAATATCTATTTCTATATTGTTAGCACGAGCGTCTTTTACAAGTTTTTCAACTGGGATAGCGATGTCAGCAATCGGTTGAATGTTTGCTGTATTAGCACTGCCTTTTAATGTATGAAGCGCTCTTGATAGGTCATCTGTGATGGCAAGTGGTCCATCTTGATTTACTTTAGCAACAAATTCTTCGACCGATGAAACATGGCTTATTGCTTCATTCTCAAATATCTCAAGAAGAGATTCATCGATATCAACTAGCTTGTAATTATCATTTTCTTGTATAGATGGGCTGTCTTGAGTTTTTTCTTCATCGGTAAGAGCTTTGACCATCTCGCCAGAAATAAGCGCTTGTGCTTGTTTTTCAACTCTTTCCGCGTCGAAATCAGCGGTTACTTTTTTCTCAAATGACTCAATGAGCAATGGAATTTTTTGGGAAACGTAGCTGACTAAATTAGCAATGCCATCATTCATGATGATTGAGCCATCAATGATGCGGTTAAATAAATTCTCAATTGCCCAAGCTGTTTCGCCAATTATATGTGCATTAACCATTCGCCCACTACCTTTCAAGGTGTGGAATGCACGACGTAATTCTTTTAATGCATCATGATCTGTGTAGCCATCAAGATATACAGGTAAGTGTTCTTCTATGGCTTCGAGAACTTCAGACGCTTCTTCAATAAATATTTCTAATATTTCATCATCAATTAAGTCATCTTCTACTAATGACTCGGTTTGTGTTTGAGAGTTAATCTCCTGTTTTGCGTGTATTTCTTCTTCTTTTTCAATTGTCGTTGGTGAAATAGTCGCATCAGGTTCATTAAGGCCGATGGGTTCTTGAGCCTCTATCTCTGGAATAGAACTAGCATTATCAACTTCTTCTAAGTCGTTGTTCGCCTGGACGTCGTTTTCTATAGAGTCAATCTCTATGCTGTCTTCTGATTCAGAGAGAACAGGGATATTTTCCTCAGATAATTTTTTACTGCCGGGCTTGGCTTCTATTCCTGCAAGGATATTGGCTCTAGTGATTAGATGCTCATAAGCATTTGAAGGGCGGAGCTTAGCAAAGTCTTCAGTGAGCTCCGGTAGTTTTTCAATAACCGCATCAAGAAAATCAAAGACATTTAGTTCAATCGTGAGGGATGAATCGAGATGCTTGTTTAGTAAACTTTCGACGGGCCAAGCAATGTCTGAAATTGCTTTTGCACCCACTAATCTACCACTGCCTTTTAAGGTGTGAAATGCGCGTCGTAGATTTTGAAGTGCCTTTTGATCATCTGCATTCGCTTTCAGTTGAGTCATGGCAATTTGTATTTCATCCATAACTTCAGTTGCTTCTTCGAGGAAGATTTCACGTATATCTTCATCGATTAGGCCTTGATCTGATTCTTTTTCTATTGCATCAGGAGACTCGGTAGCAATACTCGAAACATGGTATTGGGACAAAACTGGAACGGAGTTTTCATCTGTTGTCTGAGTGGGGAAACCAAGTTTTGCAACACTTTCTTCGGCGACTTTTAAGATGCGCTCATTATCTTGGGAACCTTCTGATAGGCGCTCCATATAATATTCAATACTGGTTATTGCATCTGCGAGGCGATCTAATTGTTGCCAATCTGGTATTGCTTTTGTTGCGAGTAAGGATTCTCGAATATAGGTGCTACATGCGCCTAACAACTTAGCTGCCTGAGGCAGTGGAATAATTTGTAAACCACCACGTATACTATCAAGTAATTCAGGTACATCTTCAATCTCAGAATGATCCCATTGAGATGCAATAAAATTAACGATACTGTTTTTAGCTTGTTCCAAGCCATTTCTTGATTCATAAATCAGTGCATTATGCGCGCTTTGAAAATGCTCAGCAGGGACTTGAAATTCATCCGTTTCAGGATCATGTTCTTCAGTATTGCCACCTTTTGGGTTTGACTTTAATGCACTTAAACTTGACTCTACATAGAGCAGTGCGCCTGCCATATCCATCAAGATTTGATCTGAAGCCGGGGCATTAGAGTTTGCAATATCTTCAATTCGAGAAATTTGTTCTAAGACTATTTTACGCGCGACACCTAAACCAAGAACGGCCATTGTATTAGCAATCTGGATAAGTTGAGGTGTTAGTTGAACTAAATTTTCATTGTCTTTTTCATCACCACGAACATAAAGATCTAACTGATCTTTTACTATATTCAGTTCTTCGGCTAGTACATCAACAACAGAGCTCATTGTTTCTTGACCTGGTTGATGTAGCTTTTCACGTTCTTGACTTATTTCTTGTTCACTAGGGAGAGCAAGATGTAATTTGAATTGCTCTTTAAGTAAATCTATACGCTTACTTTCAGTTTTAGTTTTAGCAACATAATAAAGAAGGTTTTTTAATAGATCTGTCGGAAGTGGTTTAGATAGAATGGTTTTGTGCTCTTCTATCATCAGCTTTATCTGATGATCAAGGTCGCGTAATAATTGTTTTGTTGCCGAACTCAGGCCAATAGAGTCTCCTTGAATTGCGTCAAGGAAGCCCACAGCAACCCACCAGATCTTACCAATTGGCGTTCCTTGGCAAAACTTCTCAAGCCTTGAAAGCACTTTATAAAGATAAGTGAAATTATCACTTAAATCTTGATTACGGATTATACCTGCAAGCGAAAACTGAAACATTTGTCTTAATTTACGAAGATTAGCAATAACCTGCTCATCATTCATTCGTAGGTTGTGAGCAGTATTTGGCGTGATCTCTGCCGAACTTAGATTTGGCGTAAATAATGACGTGTCCGAAAGCAAGGGCTGGCCTTGGAGGGCTCTCAAATCATTTAGGACAGGAAGCAGCACGACGGGTAAATCCCGTTGTCCTTTTTGAATATGTTCAAGATAGTTCTCAAGTTGAAGTAAAGAATCCATGAGAACTTCTTGTGCTTCTTCAATGCTAGAGACTTTGTCTTCTATTATTACTTGGCAAAGCTTTTCCATTTCTTCAGCTAGTAATGCGGCACCATAGAACTCCACCATCTGCAATGTGCCGTGAACCTGATGAATATGGTTCAAGCAAAAAGTCATTTGCGGCGTATCTTGGTTATTTTCGACAAACGCCTCCAAAGCACTTTGTGCTTGGGATAATGTCTGTTTAATTTCGCCCTTAACCCAGTCTAAGGCAATGTAGTCATGGTTGTTCGCCATAACTTCTCCAATCAGTATGCGTTGTCTTTAATGTTCTTGTGTGGCTTGGCGTATATATGCCAAAGTTTGGTTGTCAGTCACTCTCGAAACCTGAGAGTTGTGCCAATCGAACGCTTCACCTTGGCCGATTACAAGTAAACCACCAGGCGCTAATCGTTCTACCAAGCTATCCAAAATGATATGTTTACGTTCTTTTCGAAAGTAAATCAGGACATTTTGACAGTAAATTATATCCATATTTCTTAATGGACTTTTTTCTATGTCGATCATATTGGCCATGGAAAAACATACTTTCTTTTTTAGGCTATCTTTTACCTGAAACTTATTGCCTTCAAGCGCTTCAAAGTAATGATCAATAAGAGTCGACTTTAAATCTAATAGCCTTCGAGCGTTATAAATACCCTCTCTGGCTTTTACTAAAACCGGTAAGCTAATGTCTGTTGCTGTAATGCCAAATGTACACGTGCTTCCAGTCTTCTTGATTGCTTCCTGACAAAGTATTGCTAAGGTATAAGGCTCTTCACCGGAACTGCAACCGACACTCCATATATTCAAAGGTCGTGATTTATGTTGTAATTCGTTAGTGTTGAATTTTTCATTTAAATAAGCTGAAAACAAATCAAGTGACTCGGCGTTACGATAAAAGCGAGTTTCCTGAACCATTATTCTGTCTAACAAAATACTCCATTCAACAATACCCTCTGGTTTTGAACATACTTTCTTGAAGTATTCATCAAAATCAGAACATTCAATTTCGCGCATTCTGATTATCAAGTTCGATTCCAGTAATGATCGATGATAAATGTTTATATACATTCCTGTTCGGTCTTCTAGTAAGGCCTGCCACTGTAAAAACTGACTATCATTTAATGATGGAGATTTACCGGACTCCCAGGGCATATAGGGCTTACTAGTCAATGACTGCCTCACGGATGTTTGTTCAAAAACATGTTCACTTTTTGAAAGCATCTTTCTAGAAGTATCTCTGATAGAGCTTTTAAAAAAGCTACTATCAGATGATTCTTGGTCTAGCAATATTGCCATGGCAAACACCTAATAAATTCTAAGTGTTAATTATGATGTATGAGCGTCATCAGCATGCTGGTCATACTCATCTGCTGGAAGTTTAAATCCAGATACCGATGCTCTTAATTGGCTAGCCATTTCAGCTAAGTTACCGATAGATTTCGCTGTTGCCGTTGTACCTGAAGATGTTTGAGAGGTGATTTCTTGAATAACATTCATCGTATTAGAAATATGACCCGCAGAGAGCGATTGTTGACGTGATGCATTCGAAATATTCTGGATCAAGTCGGCTAGTGTCATCGATACTGTTTCGATTTCTTCCAGTGCCACACCGGCGTCTTGCGCTAGTCTTGCCCCTCTGACCACTTCAGCCGTTGTATGCTCCATGGAAATAACGGCTTCGTTGGTATCTGTTTGTGTTGTTTTTACCAAGGCTTCAATCTGTTTTGTTGCGGCAGATGAACGTTCAGCAAGACGTTGAACCTCGTCGGCAACAACCGCGAAGCCTCGACCAGCATCACCCGCCATCGATGCCTGGATAGCAGCATTCAAAGAAAGAATGTTGGTTTGGTCAGCAATGTCATTAATCAAGGATACGATGTCACCGATTTCCTGAGATGATTCACCAAGTCGCTTAATACGCTTAGAGGTTTCTTGAATCTGCTCACGAATGGTATCCATACCATGAATGGTGTTTTGTACCACTTCGGCACCTTTCTTGGCGATCGTTACCGATCTTTCCGCAACCGAAGTTGATTCAGCCGCATTAGAAGATACTTGATCGATCGACACAGCCATTTCATTTACTGCGGCTGATGCGCCAGCGATTTCTTGTGCTTGGTGTTCTGAGGATTCGGCTAACTGCATTGCCGTACCCTGTGTTTCCTGGGCTGAAGATGCAACCTGAAGTGCTGTATCACGAATCGCTTTTACGAGTACCCGCATTTGGTCAATCGCAAAGTTGATAGAGTCAGCGATCGCACCTGTAAAATCTTCGGTTACTGTTGCTTCGGTTGTCAGATCACCATCAGCAAGGTCCGCTAGTTCGTCCAGTAAGCGAAGAATCGCATTCTGGTTTTGTTCATTCTGCTCTTCAGTTAACTGAAGACGGTTTTGACTTTCTTGGTATAAGAACCAACCCGCATAGATAATCAGGAATATGATGAGTGCAAGTATGATGTATGCTTTGTTAGGGCTAGCGAAACGGCTATCAGCCTGGTTTTGTAATTGAGTTGAAAGCGTCTTTGTTTCTGCAAGAAGTGCAATAGAGTTTTGGAAAATTGAGTTCGCAGCATTTCGTACTTTAAATAATTCTGGAGAGGTTGCTAAAATCGCTTTTACATTACTGTCGACAAACTCAAATAATTCTGAAATAGCTTCTAAACCATAAATAGCGTCTTCATCGGTGACCTTACTGATGCCCATGGCGTCATTGCCGTCAAACATCGCGTTCATCACGCGACCGAATAAAGTTGAATCTTCACCAAAACGGTTTGCAGCAATGGCAGCATCTTCATCGCCAGTTAAAATGTTGTTAACACTTCTAACAATACGTTCAGCTCGAAGTGATTGTCTTTCTGCAACGGATATTTGATCAGCGGGTGCATCATTAGCAAGAAGATTCATAACAACATCTTCATACTCAATCTGTAATTGAGGTATGGTTTCGTTTAGTGTTTTTGCAATCTGGTGAAGCGTTAGGACAGTTTCTTTGTTCTCTAAGATTCTATCTGCATTCGCTTTAACTGTTTCCCAGCGTTGGGATACACCGGTCTCAAAAGGAAGTGCTGAGGGTGGTAAACCTGTTTCAGGGTTTCCTTGAGTTATAAGCTTGAGCTTGGTTTCGAATTCATGGCGAGAACGCTGCAATTCCTCGAAAGCCGCCTTCTTACCCGAAGCTGCTTCGGTTGCGTTTTTGGCTATCTCCTGGGAAAGCACCCTCAAATCACTGGCGTGGGAACCATAT
>TARA_R110001592_G_scaffold61350_2_pt1 | contig 22432 bp, 14 predicted proteins | sample TARA_R110001592 | Tara Oceans TARA_R110001592 (sample SAMEA4398387) | marine metagenome | biome: Polar Biome; feature: [SRF] surface water layer (ENVO:00010504); material: water (ENVO:00002006), including particulate matter (ENVO:01000060) such as... | depth 5 m | reverse complement strand
GCATTTGCTAAAGGAAGGAAGCGAATAACTTGCTCTTCAGGTTCGTTAATTTCTATATTTTTGGCTCGAGTGTTTTTATCAGCACAATTTTGTATGTCTGATTTTTCATCATTTTCAGGGTCATCAGATGATTCAAAGTCGGTGTAAGGGTTTTGTTTAAATGGATGATTGTGCTCATCAAATTTGAAAAAGGAATCTACTCGTGAAACATCTTTTAGTTTCCAGTTCTGAGGTAGTTCTTTGACAACGCAAGCCGTACCTCTGATATTCGTCATTTCTTTCGGGTGTTCACCGCGTGAAATTCTAAAAGCAACTTCTGCAATTGCTCGTTCAGCATTGCCGTAAAGTAAAATATCAGCTTTAGAATCAAGTAATACCGAGCGTTTTACTTTATCTGACCAATAATCAAACTGTGCTATTCGTCTTAGGCTAGCTTCAATACCACCGATAACTATTGGTACTTCTTTATATGCCTCTCTGCAGCGCTGACTGTATACAGTAACTGCTCTATCAGGACGTTTGCCGCCTTCATTGTTTGGCGTATACGCATCATCATGTCTTATTTTCAGATCAGCTGTATAGCGATTGATCATTGAATCCATATTGCCGGCTGATACAGCAAAAAATAGATTAGGCTTACCTAGTTTTTGGAAATCTTTTTTTGAGGTCCAATCAGGTTGAGCAATAATACCTACACGATAACCTTGAGACTCAAGGAGTCGACCAATAACGGCCATCCCAAAACTTGGGTGGTCAACATAAGCGTCACCACATACAATAATGACATCGCAGCTATCCCAGCCTAATTGATCCATTTCTTGGCGAGACATTGGCAAAAAAGGTGCGGTGCCATAGCACTCTGCCCAATATTTTGGGTATGAAAATAAAGAAGTTTCAGCTTGCATGTTAATCCAGGTTATCAAAAATACTTGAGTATTTTACATGGTCTTTATCTATGAGACTAATTTATCTTTAAAAATCTATAACCCTTCTTGAGTAATCCAGTTTTATGAAGAAAGATATTGTTAATTTTTCAGTTGTGATTTTAGCTGCAGGTGAGTCTAAGCGTTTCGGTTCAGTCAAGCAGTTGGCTGACTTCTGTGGTGACCCATTATTGCTGGTAATCATAAAAAAGGTTTTAGCTTGTGGTGTTACACCCTATCTCGCTCTTGGGGCGAACATTAAGCTCATAAGCAATCATAAGAAACTTATACCTTTTAAAGAGTTGGTTATTGATGTTCAAAAATGGAAGCTCGGTCTTTCTGAGTCAATAAAGGAAAGCGTTACTTTTTTTGAGGGCAGGCAAACAAATGGCATCGTTTTTTTATTGGGGGATCAGCCTTTGATCGGCACAGACTATTTAAACAAATTTTTTTCTAGAGTCGAGAAATATCCTTCCACTTTATTGTGTACTGAATACGAAGCGGAAAAACACAACGTTGGAGTACCTGCTTATTTCCCTAGAAAGTACTTTGATCAATTACTTCTTTTAAGTGGTGATCAAGGGGCTAAAAAATTCTTGCTGAGTAATAGTTCTCATGTTTTGAGTTATGAAGGAAGCTTGATAGATATTGATGAGCCAGAAGATCTGGCTCAAGCAATATTAATGACAGAAAAAAATCTTTTTTAAGAAAGAGTTAGAACATTCCTACAATTACAACAAGACCGGCAGCAAAAAGACCAATACTTGCAGCGAGCGCTATTCCGTAGAACTTATTTGATTCCTGACGATTTTTGCGGATGTATGTTTCAATGGTCTGTGCTGCGATATCTTCTGCTGTCTCGCGAGAAGTTTCGTGAGCTTGTTTTATTGCATCACTTTGAAGCTTCTGCCAGAACTCGGTATCCATGGATTGGGTCGAACTTAAATGGTCTTTTAGTTCTTCCATCTGAACAGGGTCAAGCCCAGTATGAGCCTTACTCTTAAGCAGTTCTTCTTTAAATTCAACAAGTTGATTTCCTAGAAATAAACTAACTTCCGCAGCAACTTCCTCTTTTATTGACTCAGTCTTCTTATTGATCTGATCAGCGTAGTTATCCATAATTTCTTTTAGGTGTTCTTGTTGTTCTGTTTTTGACTCATTAAGGATGCGCTTCAGGTGGTCATATTGTTCGTCAAATAAGCTTGATAGGAGCTCGTGTAGCCTGTTATTTACATTTGCTTTTACCGCAGATCGAGCAACTTGTTCTATTATTTCATTATTTATAGTTGTGTTCGTATTTTGCGTAGGGTTTGGATCTCTTAGTTCGGTCGGTAATTCAGTTTGTTGCATATGACTGAGGTCTTGCTCTTCTTCTGCACTCAATGAAATGGATATTGCAGGTTTAGGTAGCGTATTTTGCGCGATATCTTGATTTAATTTATTGATAAGATCAATTACGCGTTCAGGTTCCGCAGGTTTTGTTAAAACGCCGTAAATTCCATACGTAATCGCATCTTCAGTAAATTCATCAGATTTTTTAGATGTGCACATAATGACTGGAATTTCAGAGGTAGACGCATTTATTTTTATTTCTTTTGTCGCATCAACACCATTCATACCTGGCATTAGATGATCCATAAATATTACATCAGGGTTCGTGTTGTTTTTTAAAAAACTAAGCGCCTCTTCACCAGAGTTGACCATATCTACTTTAAGATTGAGCTTTTCAAGTAATTTACTTAACGCAAATCTTGCGACTTTTGAGTCATCAACCAATAAAGCTCTTTTAATTGTCATCACAAACCTCGTTAAATTTTTATCTAATTTACTTTTAATACGATTAACTTTCTAATTTTTTCTAAAGCTAAAAAGACTTACCAGCCATCCAGTTGAGGACACTCTGTTGCTCTATAACTTTTTTGTCTGTAGCAAACACCTGGTTCACTAGATCTGGCTGTAAAAACTTCGCCTTCTGGTGTTGTAAGTGTCGCTTTTCCAAAAGGCTTGCCATCTTTAAATGTGCCTGTGATTTTGCTGCCATTAGGGTTTAATATCTCACCATTACCATGATAGAGGCCGTCAATAAACTGCCCAACATATTTCTTTCCGTTAGAGTAAGTTTCTACGCCTTTTCCATGAAACATGCCATTAGAGAATGAACCTTCATAATGACCACCATTTGGGTAAGTTAAAGAACCATTACCATGGAATAAATTATCAGCAAAACCACCCACATATAACAAGCCTTGTTTAGTCGTGAGAGTGCCTTGACCATTAAGAACGCCATCAATCCAGAAGCCAGTATATATATCGCCGGTTGCCTTAGTTAAGGTACCTTCACCGTTAAATTTATTTTCATTTAGCTCGCCAAGGTAAGTGTCGCCTTCCGTCGTCGTTAACGTTCCTTTTCCTTGCATTTTCCCTTCAAACCATTGGCCTTGATACTTCATTCCATTTGAATAACGGATCGAGCCATTACCGTGAAATTCTCCATTTACGAAAGATCCAGTGTATTCAAATTTGCCTTCATTAAGATAATGACCTTCACCTGTTTTTATATTGTTTTCCCATTTGCCACTTGAAAAAGCGACTTTGGTGAACTGTTCTAGGGAAGCATTGATTGTTTGTGTGGTCCCTCTGCGTATATCGACACTCGCTTTCCAGCTTTTAAAACCATTTTTTGCTACTTCAATAATATAATTACCTGGCGTTAACTCTAAATCGAGCTTAGTTGGGCCATAGGGTTTTCCATTGACTAGAACCGTATCGTCAGAGACATTGGATCGAACAATTAATTTTCCTGTGGTAATTACCTCTTTCGCTGGAGGTGGAGAGTTCTCGAAAGAGATTACTTCAGGAGAGTCATTAAGTTTTTTATAGGTTTCTAGCTTATTAGTGGTGTTTTCAACTGGGGGGTTCAAAGACTTGGTTTCTTCCAAGGAAATTTTTCCTAGGGGCTGTTCATCGGCAAAGATGGGTTCTTTTGCAAATGATGCATCTTCAGTCTCTTTTAAAGAGGCTAAAACTCGTTGGCTTTTGTCAGAATAAGTTAAAATGCTATCTGTGTTTACTTTAGAATTAGCAGAAATAGATTCTGACAAGGTGTTTTCAGTTATTTGTGAAATCTGACCTGCTTCGTTAATAGATTCTTTATTTACAGCAATAAAACTTGCGGTTATCAAAAGCAAAATCATTAAAGAATTGGCAAAAAGAAGAGGTCTTAAATCGACCATTTATTACTTTCCTTCCTAATATAAAATGAGTAGACGTACTCATGATTGAATTTGTGTATAAGCAAGAAGTTTAACAACGCTCTCAAAGTATAGTTTGAGTTTTGAAGATGGTTAACTAAGTATTATCCAGACCATATTAAGCAGTCTAGTATCAAAATATAAAAAATGCTTATAAAAACAATTTAAATGTATGTTGAGTCACATATTTATATCATTGTATTTTATGTTAAATTAACCTTAATAATAGTTTTTTTATTCTCTAGTTGTTAGGCTGATTTGTTTAAATGATTCTTTAGTGATAGTAATCAAATGATCTAAACTTAAATAAAGCTTAAAATTTTTATTATCTTTTCAGTATTTTCTGTTTATTTATATTCCCAGTATCGTTTGTGTAGGAAAAATCCTACGAAACATTGTGCGTTATTATGAGCAATCGATTAACTGGTAGATAGATAACTCTCGTATAAATAAGGTACTTATTTTCTATGATAAAACCCAATGGTGAAAATCAATTCAGTCTGATTAGAACTCAATCTATCGAAGCTCTTCATGTGGAAGTTGAGGAATATGAGCATCTTGGGACGGGTGCAAGGCATCTTCATTTTGCATCTAGTAATAGTGAAAATGTATTTTTGGTTGGTTTAAAGACAGTACCTCATGATAATACCGGCGTTGCCCATATACTTGAGCATACAGCTTTATGCGGAAGCGAAAAATACCCTGTTCGCGATCCTTTTTTTATGATGATCCGCAGATCACTTAATACCTTTATGAATGCGTTTACCAGTAGTGATTGGACGGCTTATCCATTTGCGAGTAAAAATAAAAAGGACTTTAATAATTTATTAGAAGTTTATTTAGATGCCGTTTTCTTTTCTCGTTTAGATGAAATGGATTTTTTACAAGAAGGACATCGACTTGAGTTTGCTAAACCTGATGATTCAAACTCTGATTTAACCTATAAGGGTGTTGTTTATAATGAAATGAAAGGTGCGATGAGCTCTCCTGTGAGTCAACTGTGGCAACTATTTACTAAGCATTTATTTCCTACAACAACCTATCACTATAATAGTGGTGGCGATCCTGAACAGATAATAAATTTAAGCCATGAGGGTTTAAAGAGTTTTTATAAGAAGCATTATCATCCTAGCAATGCTGTATTTTTAACTTTTGGCGACATACCAGCGAGTGAACATCAAGAAAAGATGCATCGCATGGCTTTGTCACGCTTTACAAAGAAAGACCAAAAAATAGAAATACCTGATGAGCAGCGTTACTGTGCTCCGATTAGAATTCAAGAAAACTATCCCATAGAAAAAGAAGAGTCTATTGATAATAAAACGCACATCGTTATGGGGTGGCTTTTAGGGCATAGTTTTGATTTAGAACAGAATTTAGAAGCGCATTTATTAGCAGATGTTCTATTTGAAAATAGTGCAGCCCCCTTGCAGCGTTTATTAGAGGGAACTAAGTTAGGTCATGCACCTTCTCCTCTATGTGGTTTAGAAGATTCTAATAGAGAAATGGCATTTGTCTGTGGCATAGAAGGCGGCGAGCCGGGATCTGAACAAGCTTTAGAAGGTGAAGTTCTTGCTGTATTAGACAAGGTAGCAAATGAAGGCGTACCAAAAGAAAGGCTGGATGCAGTCTTGCATCAACTTGAATTAAGTCAACGTGAAATTGCAGGGGATAGTTATCCTTATGGTCTTCAATTAATTCTAGCAGCATTACCTCCTATGCTTCATGGTGGAGATCCGGTAGCTCTTCTTGATCTTGAGCCTGTAATTGAAAAGCTCCGTGAAAAAGTTAAGGATCCTGATTACTTTAAAGGTCTGGTTAAAAAGCTACTTTTAGATAATTCACATAGAGTTACTTTGTCTTTAAAGCCTGATACTTCCTTTGATGATATTCGACATTCTATGCTGAAGAAGCAATTAGAGCTTAAAAAGTTCAAGTTAACTGAACTTGAAAAAAAGAAAGTTATTGACCAAGCCGCTATTTTAAACGAAAGGCAAAGACGAAAAGATGATGAGTCTATCCTGCCAAAAGTGGGTATTGAAGATGTTCCGCTTGGTTTGAGTTTTCCCGAAGCAATTAGTTCCACAGTTTCAGAAAAAATCACTTGTTATCATCAAGGAACGAATGGTCTGGTTTATGAGCAAATCATTATAGACCTACCTTTACTGAGCTCCGAATTGATAGAAGTTTTGCCTATCTATACAACGCTTTTAACAGGTCTGGGGCTGGGTGAGGCAAGTTATTTGGATGTTCAGAATAGGCAATCTGCTGTTACTGGAGGGGTTTCTGTATTTAGTTCAATTAAATCTTCTTTAACTAATATTCAGGATGTTATGGCTAAAATTGTTTTTTCGGGTAAGGCTTTGACTCGCAATCATGAAGCATTATCAGATATTTTATTTGAAACTCTAGAGCATGTTCGTTTTGATGAGTTTGATAGAATTCGAGAGCTTGTAGCGCAAATTCGAGCAAGACGTGAACAATCTGTTACCAATAATGGGCATGGCTTAGCAATGGGGATTGCTGGAAGTAGAATGTGTCCAATTTCATATATGAGTTATCAATTGCATGGCATTCAGGGCATAAAAAGTATTAAAGCTTTAGATGATTCTTTAAAGCATTGTGAAAAAGAAAATTCCTCAAGTGGTATTCGGGCATTATCTGAAAAACTTTCGATAATTCATAAGCTGGTTTTAGGTGCAAAAAGAGAATATTTGCTAGTTACAGAGAAAGACGTTTCTAAAAAAATGTCACGTTATGTGAATGAAAAACAAGCTAGCTTTAATCCATCTGAAATTGAAAAATTTTGTTTGCCAGAAATTAGAGAGAACGTTAAAGAAGCTTGGGTGACATCAACTCAAGTTAATTTTTGTTCAAAAGCCTACCAAACTGTAGATGCTTCACATACTGATGCGCCAGCACTAACGGTTTTAGGGGGCTTTTTGCGCAATGGCTATCTTCATAGAGCTATTAGGGAGCAAGGTGGAGCATATGGTGGTGGCGCCAGTCAGGACTCAGCTTCGGCTTCGTTCAGATTTTATTCTTATCGTGATCCAAGACTAATTGAAACGCTTGATGATTTTGATGCTTCTGTGGTTTGGCTGAAGGAAACTCAGCATGACTTAGAGGCTCTTGAACAAGCCATTTTAGGTGTTGTCTCTCAAATAGATAAGCCACGTTCACCCGCAGGTGAGGCGAAAGGTGATTTCCATAGTAACCTGTTCGGTAGATCAAGAAAGCATCGAGAAGGTTTTAGGGCGGGTGTGCTTAAAGTGACACTAGATGACTTGTTAAGAGTTTCAGAAGAGTATTTGAGGCCAGAAGAAGCTAGTTTTGGGGTAATTACTCAGTCTGAAAATAAGGGTAAATTAAACGCATTAGGTTTTGATGTTCATGAGCTTTAATTTAGATGCCTAAGTATTATTAAAATTAACATCGCCGTTCGATTTGTGCTTGAACCATGATTCGAGTGGCGATTTCTTCTACAGAATAATGAGTTGTATTCATAAATGGGATTCTTTCCTTTTTATACATTAGTTCTACTTCTTCAACTTCAAAGTTGCATTGTTTGACTGAAGAGTAACGTGAGTTTGGTTTTCGCTCATTTCGTATCATGACAAGCCTTTCAGGTTCAATTGTTAGCCCAAATAGTTTTTCTCTATAAGTTTTTAATTGAGCGGGTAAGACTTGGTCTTCAATGTCTTCTTCAGTAATTGGGTAGTTTGCCGCTTTAATGCCGTACTGCATAGCCAAGTAGAGGCATGTTGGTGTTTTTCCACTACGTGAGACGCCGACTAAAATAACATCAGCTTGATCATAAAGTTTTGTCCTCGCTCCATCATCATTGTCTAGTGCGTAATTAATAGCCTGGATTCGCTGATCATATCTTGTGTTCTTGGTTATTCTTGTTCTACCTACGTTATAAGAGGATTGCGTACCTAATTCTTGTTCAAGTGGGGCAAGGAATGCGGCAAAAATATCAATCATAAAGGAGTTGCTATGGCTAATTACTTTACGAATACCATCATCTACGACAGTATCAAAGATAATAGCTTTTGCGCCATCTTGTTCGGCAACCGCATTTATTTTAATAACGGTTTGTTCTGCTTTTTCAATGCTGTCCACATATGGAAGTGTAACCTTTGTGAAGTGAAAATCCTCAAAGCGAGTGAGTAAACTCATACCAAGAGCCTCTGAAGTAATGCCGGTGCCATCAGAAATAAAAAAAGCGGTACGATGTGAATTCATTTTTTCCCTATTTGGTTAGTTACTACTTATTTTAGCTTGGTAGCTAATCTTATTAGTTTTAAATAACTTAGCATAAAGTGTTATAATTCACACCAGTTTGAATGTGTATCTTACAGTGATGATTGTTATTAATTCTTAATGGTGTCTTTGTGTTATACAGTGAATTTAATGCTTTGCTTTGTGGCAAAAAACTTTGCCGTATCATAATGTTTACTTCATCGATACTCCCTTACAAAGGGATCATAGTCTAGAAATAGGAGAAAGGTTTTGCAGGATTATATTGTCTGGTTTGATCAACTAGGAATGAATGATGTAGAGCGAGTAGGAGGTAAGAATGCCTCGCTTGGTGAAATGATTAGTCACCTTTCTTCTGCGGGTGTCAGGGTTCCAGGTGGTTTTGCTACTACCTCAAAAGCCTATTGGGAATTTCTGAAAACTAATGGTCTGAACGAAAAAATCAACCAGACCTTGTCGAGCTTGGATGTAAATGATGTCAATGAGCTTGCTAAAGTAGGGAAAGAAATACGTTCTTGGGTTATGGCTGCGCCATTTCCAGAGGCCTTGAATAAAAGTTTAGAGCAAGCTTTAGCGCTTCTTCAAAATGGCAATGCTGATTTGTCAGTTGCGGTTAGATCTTCTGCTACTGCCGAAGACCTTCCTGAGGCATCTTTTGCTGGTCAGCAAGAAACTTTTTTGAATGTTAAGGGTATTGAGCAGGTTAAAAAGTCCGTTAAAGAAGTTTTTGCCTCTTTATTTAATGATCGTGCTATTTCATATCGTGTGCATCATGAATTCGATCATGGTGAGGTCGCATTGTCGGCCGGCATACAAAAAATGGTTAGAAGTGAAACTGCAAGTTCTGGTGTTATGTTTACTTTGGATACCGAGTCAGGTTTCCGTGATGTTGTATTTATTACTTCTTCTTATGGCTTGGGTGAGACGGTGGTGCAAGGTGCTGTCAATCCAGATGAATTTTATATTCATAAACTTACTTTTGAGGCAGGAAGGCCGGCCATTCTAAGAAGAAATCTTGGAAGCAAGGCTATTAAAATGGTGTATAGCCAAGATGATAGTGATGCTTTGGTTGAGACGGTAAAAGTTGAAAAAGAGCTTCGTTCCAAGTTTTCACTGACTGATGAAGAGCTGAATGAATTAACACGGCAAGCTCTTATTATTGAAAAGCACTATCAGCGTCCAATGGATATTGAATGGGCAAAAGATGGTGATGATGGTCTGTTGTATATTGTGCAAGCTCGACCAGAAACTGTTAAAAGTCGTTCAAGTGCAGCGATATTAGAAAGATATTTAATGAAGGAAACCGGAAAGGTTTTGATTGAAGGGCGCTCCATAGGGCAAAAAATAGGAAGTGGTCCGGTACGGGTTATCAATGATCTTTCTGATATGGATCAGGTTCAAGAAGGGGATGTCCTAGTAACTGATATGACAGATCCTGATTGGGAGCCGGTTATGAAACGTTCTTCTGCCATTATTACTGATCGTGGTGGCAGAACATGTCATGCAGCAATTATTGCTCGTGAACTCGGTATCCCTGCTGTCGTTGGTTGTGGTGATGCAAGTGATATTTTGAAAACTGGTCAGCATGTGACAGTTTCTTGTGCAGAAGGTGATACAGGCTTTATTTATGAAGGCTTACTTGATTTTGAATTGAAAGAGAACTCAGTTGATTCAATGCCTGATTTAGACTTGAAAATCATGATGAATGTCGGTAACCCTGATAGAGCATTTGATTTTCAGGCTTTACCTAATGATGGTGTTGGTTTAGCGCGTTTAGAATTTATAATTAATCGAATGATTGGTGTGCATCCTAAAGCTTTATTGAACTTTGATACGCTTCCAGCAGAAGTAAAATTAGCTGTAGAAAAGCGTATGAGTGGGTATGCTTCTCCAATTGATTTTTATATTGATAAATTAGTTGAAGGTATTTCTACTTTGGCGGCAGCCTTCTATCCAAAGAAGGTGATAGTTCGATTGTCTGACTTTAAGTCGAATGAGTACGCTAACTTAATTGGTGGGGCTTTATATGAGCCAGATGAAGAAAACCCAATGCTTGGTTTTAGGGGAGCCTCTAGATATATATCTGAAACTTTTAGGGATTGTTTTTATTTGGAATGTGAGGCGTTAAAAAAAGTTCGTAATGAAATGGGCTTTACAAATGTCGAAGTTATGGTTCCTTTTGTGCGTACAGTTGGAGAGGCTAAGCAGGTGGTAGAGCTTCTGGCTGATAAGGGGCTTAGGCGTGGAGAGAATGGTCTTAAAGTAATTATGATGTGCGAGTTGCCTGCAAATGCAATTTTAGCTGATCAATTTTTAGAACATTTTGATGGTTTTTCAATTGGATCAAATGACTTAACTCAGCTTACTCTTGGTATTGATAGGGATTCAGGAATTATTGCTCATCTTTTTGATGAAAGAAATGATGCGGTAAGGGTTTTGTTATCAAATGCTATTGAGGCTTGTAAGGTCGCGGGGAAATATATTGGTATTTGCGGTCAAGGTCCTTCTGATCATCCTGATTTGGCGAAGTGGTTAATGGAGCAGGGTATCGATAGTATTTCGTTAAACCCTGATTCTGTTTTGGATACCTGGTTCTTTTTGGCAGATAGTTGATTATATTTTAAGTTGATAAATAGCTTCTTAGTCCTGCTTTGGGGCTATTTTTTTGTATGAATTAATGGGAGTGATCTATTCTTGGGCAAAAAAAACCGCGAGTACTGAAGTCGCCAGCCAAATGGAGTCACTTCAAGTCGCGGTTTTTAAGAGAAGTTTACCTACTATTTTGTAGGGTAATCTCTTTTTGGGTAGCCGGTATAAAGTTGGCGTGGACGGCCAATTTTATAATCAGTGCTTACCATTTCATTCCAATGAGAGAACCAGCCGATCGTTCTAGACATAGCAAAGATAACTGTGAACATTGATACGGGTATACCAACTGCTTTAAGGATAATGCCCGAATAGAAATCAACGTTAGGATATAGTTTACGCTGGATGAAATATTCATCTTCAAGCGCTATTTGCTCAAGGCGTCTGGCTATTTTAAGTAATGGATCATCTTCAAGGCCAAGTATTTGAAGAACTTCTTCACAGGTTTCACGCATAACTTTAGCGCGAGGATCGAAGTTTTTATATACGCGGTGGCCAAAGCCCATTAAGCGGAATGGATCGTTTTTATCTTTAGCTTTGGCAACGTATTCATCGATTCTGGAAACGTCACCGATTTCATTTAACATGGTTAATACGGCTTCATTTGCGCCGCCATGAGCGGGACCCCACAATGCAGCTATTCCAGAAGCAATACATGCAAATGGATTGGCGCCAGTTGATCCTGCTAAGCGTACAGTAGAGGTCGAAGCGTTTTGTTCGTGGTCAGCGTGAAGCATGAAAATCTTATCCATTGCCTTGGCGATGGCAGGGCTGAATTTCACGTCTCCAGCTGGTGTACTGAACATCATGTGCAAGAAATTCTCGGCATAGTCGAGGTCATTTCTTGGATACATAAAAGGCTGGCCTATAGAGTATTTATAGCACATTGCAGCTATTGTAGGCATTTTAGCTATCAGTCTGAATCCGGCAATTTCGCGATGTTGGATGTCTGAAATATCCATTGTGTCGTGATAAAAAGCAGATAAGGCGCCTACAACACCGCACATGATTGCCATAGGGTGTGCATCACGTCTAAAGCCCCTAAAAAAATGATTCATCTGATCATGAACCATTGTATGGTTTGATACTGTTTCTCTGAATTTTTTATTTTCTGCAGGAGTTGGGAGTTCTCCGTGAAGAAGTAGGTGGCAGAGTTCAAGATAATCTGACTGCTCTGCTAATTGCTCAATTGGGTAGCCACGGTGAAGTAAAATGCCGTTTGCGCCGTCAATATAAGTGATTTTTGACTCGCATGCAGCTGTGGAGACAAAACCAGGGTCATACGTAAAGACACCTTCTGATACTAGGCCTCGTACATCTATTACATCCGGTCCTACTGAACCTGAATAAATGGGTAATTCGATGGTCTTGCCATCTACCGATAACTGAGCTTTTTTATCAGTCATGGTGCTCTCCTGTTGGTTTATGGAGTAAGCCAATGCGCATATGGTTGATTAAATGTTCTTAGGACTAAAACGTTTTGGTTATTCGTTCTTGTCGAACAATTTAAAACAATATAATAGCAAAGGCGACTAAAAAAGATCGCGCATTATGCCAAATACATTCGTGAGAGTCACGCTTGTTTAATTAGTTAAAATTACTAAGTTAGTTTTGACTGAAAAATCAGTAAATACCTAGTGATAAATGCGCTAAAACTGTGCCTTGCCGATTTAATTGAACCAAATTGGATCAATTAATAAGTGCGTGTTTTTATCGGCTAATAATTAGTGTAGTGTTGATAGAAAATAAGTCATCTAAAATATGGTTTTTTTTTAGGTTCGTCAAATAGTTAAAGGTAATATGTTGTTAAGGTGAGTACCTATTTGTAGGGAGAAAATCGGTAATTTAGCTATTTAAGTTTTCTTTATACTTCTATTTGTATTTCCCGTTTTGAATCCTTATAATCCGTTCCCAAAATTTGCATTACAAATTTAAATTTGATTAGGTTTTGTTGGTCGCTTTAATTTTTGAAAATGCTCAATTTGAAAGTGATATAAAAATACTACGGTTGTAATCAGCATTTACCTTCTAGGTAAGGCTGGTTGCTTAAATTAGTTCATTAAATATGAACAAACCAATATTGAGAGAGTATATGTGCTGTGAAAGATAAACGACCTGTAAATCTCGATCTTACTCAATTTAGTTTTCCTCTGCCCGCTTTAACATCTATCGTTCACCGTGTTACGGGTGTTGCTCTATTTGTTGCTGTGGCAATTTTAATGTATTTCTTTGAATTATCACTGTCGGGTGAAGAAGGATTTAATACCGCAAAAGAATGCTTGAGTGGTGTATTTGTTAAGTTAGTAATGTGGGGTATCGTTTCTGCGCTTCTTTATCATCTAGTTGCAGGTATAAAGCACTTATTAATGGATGCTGGGATTGGGGAAACATTAGAAGGTGGCGTTTTAGGTGCTAAAATCGTTATCGCTATTTCTGTAGTGCTTATCTTGTTAGCGGGAGTTTGGATATGGTAGCTAGTGTAACGAGTTTTGGGCGTAGTGGCCTCTATGATTGGATGATACAGCGTGTAAGTGCCGTTGTTCTTGCAGCATATACAGTTTTTATTATTGGTTATTTGGTTTTAAATCCAGACCTTACTTATTCTCAATGGAGTGCTTTTTTCGAGCAGACGTATGTTCGAATTTTTACTCTGATGGCGTTATTGTCTTTTGGGGCTCATGCTTGGATTGGTTTGTGGACAATTTCAACTGATTATATCAAGGCAACAATTTTTCGTTTTTTATTTCAAGCACTAAGCGGCCTGGTCATGTTTGTATACGTGGTCTGGGGTGTTCAGATTCTTTGGGGGCTGTAAGTAATGTCAAGATTAAGAACGCTTAATTATGACGCTATCGTTATCGGTGGCGGTGGTGCGGGCATGCGAGCTGCTCTTCAATTAACTGAGTCTGGTGTTAAAACAGCTTGTATTACAAAAGTATTTCCTACCCGCTCACACACTGTTTCAGCTCAAGGTGGTATTACATGTGCTATTGCAAGTGCTGATCCTAATGATGATTGGCGCTGGCATATGTATGATACGGTTAAAGGGTCGGATTATATTGGTGACCAAGACGCAATTGAGTATATGTGCTCAGTTGGTCCACAGGCTGTATTTGAATTAGATCACATGGGTTTACCTTTCTCTCGAACAGAAGAAGGAAGGATTTACCAGCGACCTTTTGGTGGTCAATCTAAGGGTCCAGACAATCCTGCCCAAGCTTCACGTACTTGTGCTGCTGCTGACAGAACTGGTCACGCTTTATTACATGCGCTTTATCAAGGTAACTTGAAAGGTGGCACTACGTTTCTGAACGAGTGGTATGCGGTAGATTTAGTTAAAAACAAAAAAGGATCTGTTGTTGGTGTTATAGCAATTTGTATTGAAACGGGAGAGACCGTTTATATAAAAGCAAAAGCTACTGTTATGGCAACCGGTGGTGCTGGTCGTATATATCAATCAACCACCAATGCCCTTATTAATACTGGCGATGGTATGGGGATGGCGTTACGTGCTGGTTTCCCTGGTCAAGATATGGAAATGTGGCAGTTCCACCCAACGGGTATAGCTGGTGCGGGTGTGTTGGTGACAGAAGGTTGTCGCGGTGAAGGCGGTTACCTGATCAATAGTGAAGGTGAACGTTTTATGGAACGTTATGCACCAAACTCTAAAGATCTTGCTGGTCGCGATGTTGTTGCCCGTTCTATGGTTATGGAAATTTTAGAGGGTCGGGGTTGTGGGCCGAATAAAGATCACGTTCTCCTCAAGCTTGATCACTTAGGTGAAGAAACGCTTAATTTAAGGTTGCCAGGCATTTGTGAGCTATCTAAAACCTTCGCTCATATAGATCCAGTTAAAGCGCCTGTACCTGTTGTTCCAACTTGTCATTATATGATGGGTGGAATTCCAACTAATATTGGTGGTCAGGCTCTTACACAAGATGCTGATGGTAAAGATCAAATTATCGAAGGTTTATATGCCTGCGGTGAAGCGGCGTGTGTGTCTGTGCATGGAGCAAACCGTTTAGGTGGTAACTCTCTACTGGATTTAGTTGTGTTTGGTCGTGCAGCAGGGCTGCAAATTGAAAAATCATTACGTGATGGTTTCACTACAGATGATGCTACTGACGCAGATATCGAATTTGCATTAAATCGTTTAGATAGACTGAATAACTCTACTAAGGGTGAAAGTGTTGCTAAGGTTCGTGCTGATTTGCAGAGCGTCATGCAGTTATACTTTGGTGTGTTCCGTGAAGGTGCGAGCATGCAGAAAGGTTTGAAAATGCTCGATGAAATTGGTGAGCGTTTAAAAAACACTCATCTTGAGGATAAGAGTTCGGCCTTTAATACTGCACGTATTGAAGCTTTAGAGCTTGATAACTTATTCGAAGTGGCTTATTCAACTGCAGTGTCTGCTGAAGAGCGTAAAGAAAGTCGTGGTGCTCATGCAAGAAATGACTTTACTGAGCGTGATGACGAGAATTGGTTGAAGCATTCAATATATTTTCCGAATGAAAAGCGTGTTGGTAAGCGTGATGTTAACTTCTCGCCTAAAACTGTACCTGCATTTCCACCAAAAATCAGATCTTACTAGGGGAGTTGCTGAAAATGTTAGTGAGTTTATATCGATATAATCCAGAGCAAGATCAAACTCCTTATATGCAGGATATCCAAATAGATATCCCTGAAGGTAAGGATCTAATGGTGTTAGATGTTTTAGCTTTGCTTAAAGAAAAAGATACATCTATAGCTTATCGTCGCTCATGCCGTGAAGGTGTTTGTGGTTCCGATGGCTTAAACATGAATGGTAAAAATGGCTTGGCTTGTATTACTCCTTTATCTGAAGTAGTTAAAAAAGATAAATTAGTTATAAGACCTCTTCCGGGTTTGCCCGTAGTGCGTGACTTGGTTGTAGATATGTCTATGTTCTACAAACAGTACGAAAAAATTAAGCCTTATTTGATTAATGATAAGCCAGCTCCAGCTATAGAGAGACTTCAGTCTCCTGCTGATAGAGAAAAACTAGATGGTCTGTATGAGTGTATCTTGTGTGCTTGTTGCTCAACTGCATGTCCTTCTTTCTGGTGGAATCCGGATAAGTTTGTTGGTCCTTCAGGCTTGCTCCAGGCATATAGATTTCTTGCTGACTCACGTGACACTGCCACTTCAGAGCGTTTAGCTGAGTTAGATGACCCATTTAGTGTATTCCGTTGTCGCGGAATTATGAATTGTGTCAGTGTTTGTCCTAAAGGATTAAACCCTACGCGAGCAATTGGTCATATTAGAAATATGTTGTTACAGCGTTCAACTTAAAGTGTTAATTGCAGCTTATCTATTCTTGATAGGTTAGTTGCAAAAAATAGCACGATTTAAAAGATTGCTTTGTAAGCAAAATTTTAAATCGTGACTATAATCATATGATGAATCCTTTTGGGTAAATGCTAAACAGTATTTATCCAAAAACTTAGGAAACGATAGAATAGCCCAAAAAGCCACTTTTTGTCGTTAGCTGAGAAAATAACCACTGGGAAAGCGGGTAACACCTGTATTATCTTTGAGGCAGCAGTCATCCATTTTGTTTAGGTAGTTTGTAAAGTATTTACCTTAAAACTACCTGAATTGCTCATTGACCGCATGAGTGCCTGAAAGATAGTGCCTAGTATTCGCATTTACTGCTAACTAAGGCGAGCTTTTAATGCAAGAAAGCATGATGGAACAACTCTGGCGGACATCTCATTTGTCTGGTGGAAATCTGGTATACGTAGAGCAACTTTACGATTCATACCTAACTGACCCTAACAACGTTTCTGAAGAATGGCGTAGTTATTTTGACCAACTCCCAAGAGTAAATGGTCACGATAAAAAAGATATTCCGCACTCAACTATTCGAGAACAATTCTTACATCTCTCAAAAAATAAGTTAATTAATCAGGACCTTACTACACCTGCAGGTGCTACGTCCGAGCATGAGAAAAAACAAGTAAAAGTGCTCCAGTTAATTAATGCTTACCGTATTCGAGGACATCAGTCTGCAAATCTAGATCCTTTAGGCTTGATGGAACGAGTCAAGGTGCCTGACTTAGAGCTTGAATACCATGGTTTAACTGAAGCAGACTTAGATACCTTGTTTCAAACCGGTAATCTTATATTCGGACCTGATCAGTTAACGTTGAAGCAAATTATTGAAGGCTTAAAAAGTACATATTGTTCGTCACTTGGTGCCGAATATATGCATATCGTTGACACGTCAATAAGAAGTTGGTTTCAAGAAAGAATAGAGTCTGTCAAAGGTAAGCCAAATTACGAATTTGAAACACGGTATCACCTATTAGAAAGGTTAACGGCAGCTGAAGGTTTAGAAAAGTATCTAGGTTCTAGATATCCTGGTACAAAGCGCTTTGGTTTAGAAGGTGCTGAAAGCCTTATTCCAATGATGGATGAGTTGATTCAGCGAGCAGGTGGTTTTGGCGCTAAAGAAATAGTTATTGGAATGGCCCATCGTGGACGTTTAAATGTTTTAGTTAATACTTTAGGTAAAAATCCTAAAGATTTATTTGATGAGTTTGACGGAAAGAAATTACAGTCAATGGGCTCAGGTGACGTTAAGTATCATCAAGGCTTCTCATCAAACGTAATGACACCTGGTGGTGAAGTCCACTTAGCTTTATCGTTTAATCCTTCACATTTGGAAATTGTGGCCCCTGTTGTAGAGGGTTCTGTTCGTGCCCGACAGGTCAGACGTGATGATCCTCGTGGTGAAACGGTCGTTCCCATTATAATGCACGGTGATTCAGCTTTTGCTGGTCAAGGTGTTGTCATGGAAACTTTCCAGATGTCCCAAACGCGGGCATATGGCACTGGCGGTTCGATTCATCTCATTATCAATAATCAAGTTGGTTTTACCACGAATAAGCGTGAAGATACTCGTTCAACTGAATATAGTACTGACGTAGCTAAAATGATTGAAGCCCCAATTCTTCATGTTAATGGCGATGACCCAGAGGCTGTTTTATTTGCAACACAAGTAGCAATCGATTTTAGAAACCAATTCAAGAAAGATGTTGTTCTTGATCTATTCTGTTATCGAAGAAGAGGGCACAACGAAGCTGATGAGCCTTCTGGTACTCAACCTTTAATGTATAAAGTCATTAAAGATATTAAAACGACTCGAGCGATTTATGCAGAGCGTCTATTAAATGAAAATATAATTACGCCAGAACAGTCGCAAAAACTTGAAGATGATTATCGTAAAGCCTTGGATAATGGTCATCATGTCACCAAAAGTTTGGTGCTTGAACCTAACAAATCAATGTATGTTGATTGGACGCCTTTTATTGGTCATGAATGGACAGCAAAAGCAAAAACTGCAGTCAATATAAAGGTTCTTCAACGGGTCGGAAAAAAACTAAGCAATATTCCTGAAGGTTTTCCGATACAGAAACAAGTTCAAAAAATTCTTGAAGATAGAAGCAAAATGACTCAAGGAGCCATGCCGTTAAATTGGGGCTATGGTGAAGTTATGGCGTATGCATCCCTGGTAAATGAAGGGCATGCTATTCGAATATCGGGTCAAGATGTGGGGCGCGGTACTTTCTCACATAGACATGTCGTTTTACATAATCAGTCAGATGCCTCGACTTATATACCTCTTCAACATGTAAAAGAAGATCAGCCTAGATTCGAAATTTTTGATTCTTTCTTATCTGAAGAAGCCGTTCTTGCATTTGAATACGGCTATGCCACTACTAACCCGAATACACTTGTCATTTGGGAGGCTCAGTTTGGTGACTTTGCTAATGGAGCTCAGGTTGTTATTGATCAATTTATTACAAGTGGTGAACATAAATGGGGCCGTTTATGCGGTTTAACTATGCTTTTACCGCATGGTTATGAAGGTCAGGGGCCAGAACATTCATCGGCTAGAATAGAGCGATACCTGCAGCTTTGTGCAGAACACAATATTCAGGTTTGCGTACCCACTACACCTGCTCAAATTTTCCATATGTTAAGAAGGCAAGTAAAACGGCCTTTAAGAAAACCACTGATAGCCATTACACCAAAGAGCCTATTGAGACATAAAGAAGCAACGTCTTCTTTAGAAGATCTAAGTGAAGGTTCTTTTCAGACTGTTATAGGCGATAAGAATATCGTTGATCCTAAAAAGGTGAAACGTGTGATTATGTGTAGCGGTAAAGTCTATTATGATTTACTCGAACATCAGCAGAAGAATGAAATTCAAGATACAGCGGTAATAAGAGTTGAACAGCTGTATCCATTCCCAGGTGATGATTTGAAAGAAATATTGATGACTTATCCAAAAATAGAAGATGTTGTATGGTGTCAAGAAGAACCACAAAATCAGGGAGCATGGTATTCGACACAGCATAGAATGCGCCGAGTAATCAAGCAAATTGATGGAAAGATTTACCTAAGATATGCCGGTCGAAAAAGCTCCGCTGCGCCAGCTGCAGGTTATATTTCGGTCCATGTTGAAGAACAAAATGCACTTGTTAACAAGGCGTTTACTGTTAAAAAGATTAAATAAGGATTGGAAATGTCTACAGAAATTAAAGCCCCAACCTTCCCTGAGTCAGTAGCGGATGGAACAATTGCCACATGGCACAAGCAACCTGGTGAAGCAATATCTCGAGATGAGCTTATTGTGGATATCGAGACAGATAAAGTTGTTCTCGAAGTGGTTGCATCAGATGATGGTGTTATTGAAGCAATCTTAAAGCAAGAAGGTGATATTGTTTTAAGTGGTGAAGTCATTGGTAAATTTATTGCCGGAGGCAAAGCTACTGTAAGTGCTAAAGCAGATGCTTCAAGTGAATCACCAGTTGCTTCAGATACTTCATCTTCAGATTCATTAATTATGAGTCCAGCAGCCAAGAAATTGGTTGAAGAAAATAAGCTGAATCCTTCAGATATTAATACAACTGGAAAAGATGGTCGTTTAACAAAAGAAGATGTAGTTAATCACTTGTCGGCGAAAACACAAGTAGCGCCTCCTGCAGTACAAAGTGCAAAAGTTTCTCCATCTGCAGCAGCTCCTATTGATACTCCTATAGGTGCGAGAGCTGAAAAGCGTGTTCCAATGACACGCTTAAGAGCAAGTATTGCAAGACGTTTATTAGATGCTAGCCAAAATACAGCCATGTTGACAACGTTCAATGAAGTTAACATGCAGCCTTTGATGGATCTTAGAAAACAATATAAAGAGATCTTTGAGAAAAAACATGATGGCACAAAGTTAGGATTCATGTCTTTGTTCGTAAAAGCATCAGCTGAAGCATTAAAGCGTTTTCCTGCTGTGAATGCATCGATTGATGGAGATGAAATTGTCTATCATGGCTATCAGGATATTGGTGTTGCTGTATCAAGTGAGAAAGGTTTAGTTGTCCCTGTTTTAAGAGACTCAGATACCATGAGTCTTGCAACAATTGAGCGTTCAATTAAATCTTATGGTGCTAAAGCGCAAGCCGGTAAATTAACTATTGAAGAAATGACGGGTGGTACTTTTACTATCTCTAATGGTGGTGTGTTTGGTTCACTTATGTCTACGCCCATTCTTAATCCGCCGCAAACGGCTATTTTAGGAATGCATAAGATTCAAGAAAGACCAATGGCAGTAAATGGTCAGGTAGTTATTTTACCAATGATGTACCTTGCTCTTTCATATGACCACAGAATGATTGATGGAAAAGAAGCCGTTCAATTCCTCGTCTCGATAAAAGAAATGATAGAAGATCCAGCACGAATTCTTCTTGAAATTTAATTCTTATTTTGGAGCAAAAAGTTAAATGTCAAATAAGTATGATGTCATTGTAATTGGTGCTGGCCCAGCCGGATATGTCGCTGCAATTCGTTGTGCACAATTAGGATTAAATACCGCATGTGTAGAGCAATGGGTTTCTGATACAGGAAAGCAAATATTGGGTGGAACCTGTTTGAATGTGGGTTGTATTCCTTCAAAAGCACTTCTTGAATCTTCTCACAAATACGAAGAAGCGAAGCATGACTTTGATGTTCATGGTATTAGCTTAAATGATTTGGAAATAAACATTCCGAAGATGATTGATCGTAAAGATACGATCGTAAAAAACCTGACTGGTGGCATTACTTCTTTATTCAAAGCGAATGGGGTGACATCAATTCAGGGTAAAGGTCGTTTATTGATCGGCAAGCAAGTTGAAGTGACTGATCTTAAAGGTTCAGTTTCAGTTTATGATGCTGACCATGTGATTATAGCAACAGGATCTAAGCCAGTTGAAATACCACCAGCGCCTTTAACTGAAGGCTATATTGTCGATTCTACTGGTGCGCTTGATTTTAAAGAAGTACCAAAAAGACTAGGCGTGATTGGTGCAGGAGTCATTGGGCTTGAGTTAGGTAGTGTTTGGGCGCGTCTGGGCTCTGAAGTAACTGTTTTAGAAGCACAAGATACGTTTTTAAGCTCAACTGATCAGCAAGTAGCCAAAGAAGCGCTTAAGCAATTTAAAAAGCAAGGCTTAGATATTAAATTAAAAGCCAGGGTTAGCGGGACTGAAGTGAAGCGTGGCTTGGTTACAGTAAGTTATGAGGACTCCAAAGGTTCGCAAGAGCTTAAGGTTGATAAGTTAATTGTAGCTGTTGGTAGAAGACCGGTTACAGATGGCTTACTCTCTGCTGATTGCGGCGTTAATTTAGATGAACGAGGATTTATCTTTGTTGATGAACATTGTAATACCGGTGTACCTGGCGTTCACGCTGTAGGTGATGTGGTTAGAGGCCCAATGTTAGCGCATAAAGGCTCTGAAGAAGGCATCATGGTAGCTGATAGAATTGCTGGTCAAAAGACAGAGCTTAACTACGAATGTATACCTGGTGTGATATATACGCAGCCTGAAATAGCTAATGTTGGTCAAACTGAAGAACAATTAAAAGCGGATGGAATTGAGTATAACGTCGGTGTTTGTCCCTTTGCTGCTAGCGGAAGAGCGATGGCAGCTAATTGCACGACAGGATTCGTGAAAATCTTGGCTGACGCTAAAACAGATCGCGTCCTAGGTGTTCATATTATTGGTCCTCATGCTTCAGAATTGATTGCGCAGGCAGTCATTGCAATGGAGTTTGGTTCAAGTGCAGAAGATTTAGGTCTAACCGTGTTTGCTCATCCTACGCTATCAGAAACTGTTCATGAAGCAGCACTGGCAGTTGGTGGTCATGCAATTCATATTGCTAATAAAAAGAAGCGCTAATTCTCTTGCATTCAAGCGCAGGGCTGTATCAAATGATCAGCCCACTTCAAGGAAAGGCAAGAAAGTTGGCCTTCAATAGGTTAACAAATCAGGATGATTATAATGAGTCTGA
>TARA_R110001592_G_scaffold140906_2_pt1 | contig 22440 bp, 19 predicted proteins | sample TARA_R110001592 | Tara Oceans TARA_R110001592 (sample SAMEA4398387) | marine metagenome | biome: Polar Biome; feature: [SRF] surface water layer (ENVO:00010504); material: water (ENVO:00002006), including particulate matter (ENVO:01000060) such as... | depth 5 m | reverse complement strand
GTGAGAGGGATGGGGTGAAAACCTCACCCTACTCGTTTTGTTAAAAATTAATTTTTAGTGCTTATTTATGTAGGGTTTTTATAGGGCAGGCGAGTTTGTGTATAAGAAAAATAATCTTCTACATAAGGCGGTTCATCCTTTAAAAACTGGTTAATCGCCAGACGGAATTCAGGGTGAACAATCCAATGATTTGAGTATGTAAAGTAGGGTTCAAAACCTCGTTGTAATTTATGCTCACCTTGTACGCCAGGGTCAAAATACTTTAAACCTTGTTCAATACAGTATTCTATTCCCTGATAATAGCAGGCTTCGAAATGAAGGAATTCATCTTCTGAATAGCTACCCCAATAACGGCCATATAATGACTCATTATCTTTTAAATATAATGCAGCACCCACCATTTCATTATTTTTGGATGCAGTGATTATCATTAACTGTTCCGCCATATTTGTTTTTAGCGCTATAAAAAAATCAGGATTTAAGTAGCCGCCATGGCCGCTTCGTTTTAAATACGTTGCCTGGTAAAACTGATAAAAACTCCGCCATTCATTTTCAGTGATATCAATGCCTTCTATTTGTTGAAGAGTAATGTCTTGTTCGATTACTCTACGACGTTCTTTTCGAATATTTTTCCGATGGCGCGAATTACATGCATTGAGAAAGTCATCGAATGAAGCGTAGGACTTATTATTCCATTTAAAATGAACGGCTCGTCTTTGACTAAATTGCTTTGATGAAAGTAAGTCAGATTGTTCTTTATTAAGAAATAATGAATGCCATGAGGAGTAATTAGATTCAGATAAAAATTTTCTAAGCTCACCTGAAATGAAATCGAGTATGTCAGATTCGTTATAGTCTGGGTTAATTAATAAGCGAGGCCCAGTAACAGGAGAAAACGGAATGGCGCTAACTAATTTTGGATAATATTCAATACCCGTTCGTTGATAAGCTTCCGCCCATTGAAAGTCAAAAACATATTCACCATAACTATGGTGTTTTAAATAACTGGGCATGACAGCAATTATTTTGTTTTTGTCTTTAATGACCAAGTGGTGTGCTTGCCAGCCAGATCTCTCTGAAACGGCGCCACTTGATTCAAGAGCCGATAAAAAAGCATATCGAATAAATGGAAAGTTACTAGTATTAAGAGCATCCCAATCTGCTTCAGGGATTGAATTAATAGAACTGTTTATTTCAAACTGCATATTCTTTAGACTCTAAATACTATCGAAAACAAAAATAATAATGATTTATGGGTTAATTGCTAATACAGAGTTAAGTATTAGTACTGTTTATTCTAACGACAATAATTTTTTTGTTGTTAAGTATCTCTGCACACTCTATATAGTCTCTTATGTTTTGTAATGTCTTTTTCTCTTTAAAAAATGGTTTTTTAAACGACTCAAAAGATGACAGGCTACCTTTTTAATTTTTACTATAAGCAAGGAACAAACGTGTATAAAACCCTGATAGTCGTAGACAGTGAAGATTTATCTCTAGGTGATCATTTCCCTGGTGTAATCAGCTTTGAAACATATCTACGAGAATATCCAAAGCAAAATGAACCGAAAACTCGCATCATTAACCTTTGTGATACAGCGACTTACCTAAGTAAGGGCTATTATTGTTCATTGCTTGCTGAAGCCAGGAATCACACCGTTCTTCCGAGTGTTAAAACGATTAATGCTTTACGTACGCTTGTAGGTGAAGATTTATTACCTTTCCAAAGTAGTTTGAAAGGTGTGAGTCAGGATGAATGGCCACGTCATTACATGATGTACTTTGGTAAGGTTGAAGATGAAAGCATTCAAAACTTATCTGCACGGGTGTTTTCGCAGTTTCCTGCGCCGATTCTTGAACTGAGTTTTGATCGTGATGAAACCGGAATCAAGTTAAGCATCCAAAGGCGTTCTTTTAGTTTGTTGGATGAACATCAACAAGATGTCTTCATTTCTCATTTAACCCACTTTACCAACACAGTTTGGCGAATGGGTGGCAAGAAGAAGCGTCAGCGTTGGGATATGGCTATCTTGATCGACCCCGAAGAAAAAGTACCGCCAAGTAATAAGGAAGCTATTGCTAAATTTATTAAAGCTGCCGGTAAATATGGGATTAATGCTCAAGCTGTGAGCAAAGATGAGCTAGATAATTTAGCCTTCTACGATGCGCTATTTATTCGTGAAACCACAGCGATTGATCACCATACTTATCGATTAGCAACCAAAGCTGAAAATATGGGCTTGGTGGTCATGGATGATGCGGCGTCAATTCTAAGATGCTGCAACAAGGTTTTCTTACATGATGCGTTTAGTTACCAAAAGGTTCCTAGCTTAAAAACTGAGGTGATCAGTGATGCGAACGAAGAAAACTTAGTCATGCTAGAACATAAGTTTACCTATCCTTTGATATTGAAAATGCCAGAAGGGTCATTCTCTAAAGGGGTTTATAAAGTATCAAACCGTGAAGAATTGAAATCTAAACTAGATGAGTTATTTGAAGTCAGTGCATTAGTGCTGGCTCAGGAGTATATGTTTACCAATTTTGATTGGCGTGTTGGAATATTAAATGGGCGTGCCTTGTATGCTTGTCGTTATTTGATGGCACGAAACCACTGGCAAATATACAACCATAGCGCAAAACGTTTCTTCTCTGGTGGCTTTGAAACACTGCCCACATTTGAAGTACCGAAAGCGGTGTTGGACGCAGCTTTAAAAGCCGCGAAAGTAGTCGGTAATGGCTTATATGGCGTCGATGTTAAAGAAGTAGATGGTAAGGCTTATGTTCTAGAAGTGAATGATAATCCAAGCTTGGATCACGACGTGGAAGATGAGTATTTAGGTGATGAGCTATATATGCAAATCATGGGTGAATTTCACCGTCGCTTGGAAACCAAAGGGCATTAAGATATGCAGGATGCATTAGCTTCCAGTATCGGGAAAACGATTCTTCAGCAAGGAGAATCGTTTTTTTTATATGACTTTAAACAATGCCAAGATGCTTTTCTTAGTGCTTATTCAGTCTATTCTGGAGAAAAAAGGCATCAGTTTTATCCTCTTGAAGAATCGCTAGAGAATAAAAGTACTAGTCAATTCTTAGGTACAGATACCGTTTGGTTGGGCCCTCTGGATGCTAAGAATGTCTTTGTTTTTATAAGTGGAACGCATGGCGTAGAGGGTTTCTGTGGTTCAGCGATTCAGCAATTTTTTATTTCGCAGCTGACAGAAAGTCTTATCCCTCAAGATACCGCAATTTTAATGATCCATAGTTTGAATCCTTGGGGAATGCACTGGGCAAGACGTTGTGATGTTTCAGGAATAGACTTAAATCGGAATTTTGTGGACTATCAGAAAGTTGAAGTGCTTGACCCTGAGTATGACGATATTTTATCGACCTTAATGAAGAGCAAAGACCGCTATCAGGAAATGCAAAGCCAGAGTGAAAAGTGGGGGCAGCAAACCTTTGACCGAATATTTAGTGGTGGTCAATATGTTCATAAGTGGGCGCCATTTTTTGGAGGACAGTCACCAGCTCATGGCAGAAAAGTCATAGAAAAAGTCATTGAGCTTTATAGTCTTCCAAGTCGAAATACCATGGTCATAGATTTACATACAGGTCTAGGGCCTTGGGCTTTTGGGGAATTGATCAGTGATCACCCTTCAAGTAGTCATGGTAACCAACAGGCAAAAGATATCTTTGGTGCGGCAATTTCCAATGCGCATGAGGGTGCTTCATTCTCGGTACCAAAAGCGGGTTTACTTGATTATTGTTTTCACCAATTTATGAATGATAAAGGTTTCTTTTTGACCTTGGAATTTGGCTCTTATGGTTCAGCAGCTTTGTTTGAAGTCTTGCTCAGTGATCATGTCTATTGGCGAGACCATGAGCCTTCTTCAATCACCGAGATAGATTATCCGTTTTACCGAGAACGAATGATAGAACACTTTTGTCCGAAAGATCCGATCTGGCAGCAAGCGGTTTTATTCAAAGCTTGGCAGGTTTTTGATCGCCTGATTCATAGTATTAAATATTGAATAACTTTTTAATTATTGTCATCGATTTACAGGCAGGTAAATGAAAGCTATTCACCAATCACTTATTCGAAAGCAGTAGAGAGCAGATATGCAAGAACGGATTTATCGTTTAGCTAATAAAGATGATTTAAATGCTCTTGTCGATTTGGAAAATGCGTGTTTTCAAACTGATAAACTTAGCCCAAGAAGTATGAAACGTTGGATTCAATCTGAACATGCTGTCTTATTACTTGCAGAAGAGAGCGGTCAGGTTTTAGGTTATGGCTTGGTTTGGTGTCATAGAGGCACGCGTCTTGCTCGTTTATATTCATTAGCGGTTAGCCCTCTAATGCGTGGGAAAGGTTTGGCTAAAGAGCTATTGATACAACTCGAACTACACACAGCTAAAAAAGGCCGTCTTTACATGCGTCTTGAAGTATCGAAATCTAATCAGCCTGCAATCTCTTTATATGAGCAATTAGGCTATCGAATTTTTGGTGAATATAGTGACTATTATGATGATCATATGGATGCTTTGCGTATGCAAAAGCAGATTCGCCACAGCAAAGTTGAGTTAGAACAAAAAACGATTCCTTGGTATCAGCAGACGACGGAATTTACCTGTGGTCCAGCAGCGTTGATGATGGCCATGCATAGTCAGAATTCTGCTTATGAAATGAGTCAAATGAATGAGTTAGATATTTGGCGTGAAGCCACCACTATATTTATGACATCGGGTCATGGTGGTTGTCATCCTTTTGGCTTGGCTTTGGCCGCCAAGAAAAGAGGTTTTGAATCCAGTGTATTTGTAAATATTCAGGAGCCACTTTTTCTCGAAGGCGTTCGTTCGATTAAAAAGAAAAATATTATGCGCGTTGTCCATAATCAGTTTTTAACGCAAGCTCAAGATCAGAAGATCAATATAGCTTATGAAGAAATATCGCAGACGCGTTTACAGGCATTGTTGGAAGAAGGTTATGCTGTTTTAATGTTGATCAGTACCTATCGTCTTGATGGAAAAAAAGCACCGCATTGGGTGATGCTCACCAGTATGGATGAGCTATGCTTATATGTGCACGATCCTGATTTAGATACTCAGCAGCAACCCGTTGATTGTCAGTATTTACCTATTGCAAAGAAAGACATTGATAAAATGTCTGCCTTCGGTTCTGGCCGTTTGAGAACAGCGATAGCGATCAGACGAAACTTAAACGGTTAACATGGAGACCATTTTTAACGTGAATTATGAAACCCTTGTCGATGTCAGCCCATATTCTTGGCACAGCATTGGCACAGCCTTATTTTGTGGCGCGGTCATTGGCCTAGAGCGTCAGCTTCGTGGCAAACCTGTCGGTATAAGAACCTCTACTTTGATAGTACTTGGTACTTATCTATTTCTAGCGACTGCGTTTATGTTGAAGGGCGATGTGATTGATCACTCGCGTGTCGTGGGTCAGATTATTACCGGTATCGGGTTTTTGGGTGCTGGCGTAATGCTCGCGAAAGATGGCGCTATTGTTGGCGTGACATCCGCTGCGACCATATGGGTTTTAGCCTCTATTGGAGTCATGATTGCGACCGATCATCTTCTGGTGTCTATTAAAATATCCTTATTGGTTGTGGCTATTTTATATGGTGTCGATGTATTAGAGGCTAATGTAAAAATATTTGGTCGAGGTGCTCATGCAAAGGTAAAGTCATATGGTTCCAGATCACAATCCAAGCGGCATAATAGGCAGCACGCTCAGTCTCCATCAAAAAGTCAAAGTCTGCCTGCGCCAGTAAGCACTAATCCAAATACGGAAAAGTAAATTCTGCTCTCAGCTAGGGAATCTTTGTTCCTGAGCTATCCAAGCTTTGCTATGATCCGTAAGCTTCTTTGACAAAACTATAAAAACAAATATCTCTACTGGAACTCTTTATATGATTAACTCTATTGCTGGATTCACGATCCGTGCGCGCTGGTTTATTATTTCATTTACCCTTGCAGTCGTTTTTTATATTGCGAGTGGAGCAGGCTCTATCGGTTTTAGTTCTAATTATCGTGTGTTTTTTTCCTCAGATAATGAGCAGTTAGTTGCCTTCGAAACGCTACAAAATACTTATTCAAAATCGGACAACTTATTAATCGTGCTTCATCCGAACGATGAGAATGTGTTTACCAAAGACACACTTTCAGCGGTTAAGGATCTAACTGATCGAGCTTGGCAACTGCCATTCTCCACGCGCGTTGACTCAATCACGAACTATCAACATACCGAGGCTGAAGAAGATGACCTTTTAGTCAATGATTTAGTTGAATATCCAGAAAGGGCAGATTTGGATAAGGTGAAAAATATTGCTCTTAATGAACCACTCCTTTTGCATCGTCTTATTTCTGATAGCGCACACGTCACCGCTGTCAATACGACAGTGCAACTGCCACAACTCACTGAAATGGAAATACCCGAACTTGTCGCGAAAGCACGAGAAATGGTTGCAAGCTTTGAAGCAGATTATCCTAATATAGATGTCTATCTCACCGGCAGTGTCATGTTGGGGAATGCCTTTGCGGAATCTTCACAGAATGATTTGAAGAGCTTATTTCCAATCATGTTCCTGATCATAATTGTGACGTTATTGTTATTGCTGCGCTCTTTTACAGGAACGTTTGTAACCGTTGTCGTTATCTTATTATCCATTGCCAGTGCCATGGGGATGTTTGGCTGGTTAGGTTGGACGCTTACAGGGCCAACAACGTCTGCCCCTACCGTTATTATGACCATGGCTGTTGCCGACTGTGTGCATATTCTTGTGACATTCTTGTTTAATATGCGCCAAGGCATGCTCAAAGCAGAGGCGATGCAAGAAAGTATTCGGGTCAATTTTCAACCAGTATTTATTACTAGTATTACGACTATTGTTGGTTTTCTAACCATGAACTTCAGTGAAGTGCCTCCCTTCAGAGATTTAGGAAATACGGTCGCGATGGGAGTGGTTGCGGCATTTTTCTTATCGGTATTTTTTCTACCTGCTTTGATGATGGTCTTGCCTGTTAAGGAAAAGAAGCAATCATCGAGAGAGCATAAGGCAATAGATGGTATCGCCAAATTTGTTATTCAATATCGAAATAGAATTCTGATGGGAACGGCTGTTATTTCTATTGCAATTTTCTCAGCCATTCCACTGAATATTGTAAATGACGATTTTGTGGGATATTTCAAACAAGGGGTTGAATTTCGAGACGATACCGATTTTACCGCCGATAACTTATCTGGTATTTATACCATTGAATATTCACTGCTGAGTGGAGAGTCTGGAGGCATAAGTCAGCCTGAATTTTTAAAACAAGTTCAACAGTTTGCCAAGTGGTTAGAAACACACGAAGAAGTTGTGCATGTTGAAGTCATTACTGAAATATTCAAACGCCTTAACAAAAACATGCATGGAGACGATGAGGCTTATTTTAAATTACCTGAAAATAATGAATTGGCAGCGCAATACTTACTTCTTTATGAAATGTCTTTGCCCTATGGGCTGGACTTAAATAATCAATTAAATGTTGATAAGTCATCCATCAAAATTACAGTGGTTTTAAAAAATATTCCAAGCGTGCGAACATTAGAATTAGAAAAAGAATTTGCTAGTTGGTTGAACACTAATACCAATATCAAAGAATTCTATGCGGCAAGCCCGAATATTATGTTTTCACATATTGGTCAACGTAATGTTGAAAGTATGGTTTCAGGTGTTAGTTATGCCCTTATATTCATATGTATCATCATGATACTGGTACTGCGTTCCGTTAAATTAGGGATGATTAGTTTAATTCCTAATCTCATTCCAATTGGCGCCGCTTTTGGCTTGTGGGGAATATTTCATGGCAATGTTGGGATCTCAGTCGGTACAGCAACGGGTATGATCTTAGGTATCGTAGTTGATGATACCGTGCACTTTTTAAGTAAGTATCAACGCGCCAAACGTGAAAAAGGCTATAACAGTGAGCAGGCTGTTACTTATGCATTCGCTACTGTCGGAACTGCACTTTGGGTGACTACTTTCGTATTAGTTGCGGGGTTCTTAGTGCTCGCATTATCCGAATTCAATATGAATGCGCATATGGGCATATTCACCGCTGCAACCATTAGCATGGCTTTAATCTTTGATTTTATAGCCTTACCAGCGCTCTTGTTAAAGTTGGATTCAAGCCCCAAAACAGAAGCAGTGTAAGTGTAATTCAATATCAATTAAGGCGGCTATATGTCGCTTTTTTTGATATTTACATGGTCCATTTTTTTCGTATGAGAGTTAACATATGATCCAAGTACAGTTAATGGTCGTAAGCTGATTTAAAAGACTCAACAATTCAGGACCAACATATGAAACTGACACTTTTTTACGATGGCCATTGTCCATTTTGTGTAGCAGAAATGACTAAGCTTAAAGCTTATGATCAAAACGGAAACTTGTTGCTGGAAGATATTCAGCTACCCGATTTCAAAGAGAGGTTTCCTGATTTGTGTTGGCAAGACTTGAACGATCGTATTCATGGTCAATTGCCTGATGGGTCCTTAATAACAGGTCTTGATGTCACATTTTTAGCTTGGAAATACGTGGGGAAGGGGAGAATTTATGCTCCTTTAAGGTGGCCTGTCATAAGATGGTTCGCTGATGCCTTTTATGTTTTTTTTGCTCGAAACCGATATACCATTTCTTATCTCCTAACTGGTAAGAAAAGATCTGAATCTTGCTCAGACTCTGTTTGTTCAAAGCGTCAAAGTAACGATTAATAGTAGAGGCTTTAAATATGCCTGAAAGCTAGTTGTTTACCCCCCGAATCTACATCGCACAGCTATTAAAAAAACTACCTTCTATAGTACAAGAGGGTGCCCCACATTATATTGACTGGCGAGGACAATCAATTCTATGCTCAAAAAATATACGGATAGTTTAAGGCTTGATAAAAATACTCTCTTCTTCCCACATAGTTGTTGTTATGCTTTCGTAGCACCATTAAGGTGTTGGTAATTGGGTATTAATAGATGGGCCTTTCTTGGTATTTTGCATGCACCTTTTATAAAAATAGTTGTGTCACCTTTTTCTGTGAATTCAGGAGTCAGACCTACCTTATGCGCGAAATCTCCGCCATAATATTCATACATATATTAAAACTTTCCGGCGTTTCCCACTATTTATCAGAGCAAGCGCCGGCTTCATTCCAACACTACCGTAAACCAATACAAGGTAACTATGAATAAATTCGGCTTCACTATGTTTTGGCTAAGCATCCCCGTAACTCTTGCTCTTTACAGCCACCCCGCAGCTGCTAGCGTAGTCAACTATTTCAAATTCGAAGATGGCAGTACCAATTGGCAGTACATTGCCAACTGGTCAAGTGGAATACTAATTCTGCTTCTATCGATTACAGCCACCATTCTGTTTTTTAGTCGTCGTGCTCTAGAAGTGTTCAATGATGAGCTGGAACAACGCGTGCAAGAACGCACAGCTGATCTGAATGAATCTAACTGCATGTTGCATGAGGCCAATGAATTACTAGAAGACGAAATAGCCGGTCATCGCGACACTACGCAGCGCCTGCACGCCTCCGAAACCTATATTAAGAGTATTCTTGAGTCGATGCCTCTGATGCTGGTCGGTCTGAACAAGAAAGGAGAGGTTACCCAGTGGAACAAGGCGGCCGAGAAGCTCACCGGCCTGCCAGCCGAAAAGGCTCTGAATCGTGACCTTTGGGAAGCCTATCCGATCATTCCGCTTAGCAAAGATCAGGTCAACACAGCATTGCAAGATCAAAAAACTCAATTATTCCGTCGGACACAACGTACCCATTTTCATTACGAAATTACTCTCTATCCACTAGAAGGCGCGGGCGATACCGGCGTGGTGATTCTAATTGATAACGTCACGCAACAGGTGCTCTCGGAAAACAAATTGATTCAGAAAGACAAAATGTCCGCCATGGGTGAACTTGCCTCCACCATGGCTCACGATATCAATCTGCCTCTGCAGGCGATTATCAAGGATGTGCAACAGGCGCTCGACAAAGCCTCTTGCATCGACGCCGCCGAGTCAGAAGCGCTTCTACAACTGACGCATTATCTGCGCGATGCAGAAGAGCGTAGCCAGCAGGCCGCGACCATCACCCGCAACTTGCTCGAATTCGCGCACAGCGAGCGTGATATAAAACCAAGCATCAATATCACGAAAGTCATGGATCATGCTCTGGAACTCGCTAGTGCTACCTTTGCCATACCTAATGGCCTTAAGTTTAGTCAGATCGAAGTGCTGCGCGATTACGAGGCAGATCTACCTCAAGTACCCGGCTTTACATCGGAATTGCAACAGGTTTTCCTATCGCTGCTACGTCATGCCTTCTATGCCATTGAAGCAAACCAGCCTAGCGAGCGCAGCCCTAAAATCTCTATCAAGGTGATCAACTGCTACGACGCTTTGTGGGTTAAGGTGCAGCACAATGGACGAGGGCTCACATCAGAAGAGCAGCAGTTCATCTTTGAGCCTTATTTCAGTAATGAACCCTACAACCCTGGGGTCGAATACGATGCGGGCAAGCGCCTAAGTTTCTCTTACTTCATTATTACCGATCATCACCTTGGCCAGATGGCACTGACCTCGGATATCGAGATCGGTACCACTTTCCATATACAGTTGGATTATAAGCATACTGCACGGCGCTTCAGAGAAGAGAATTAGAATCTTAGTAAAGTGATGGTGGGTATGTTTAGTCAGTTTTACTTGACCACCACACTCGCTGAAAAAAATAAGAATGGCTGTAATTTGACCAAGCTTATTAGATGAGTTGGGGTGCTTTCAGACTGGGAATTACATTTTGTTTTATAGGTGCAGCAGTGAGTCTGGTCTTGTTGTTATTTGGTTTTTTTTATTCACTCGTCATTAATGAATTTATTTCATAAATGTCTTAACTTTTTCTCGCTTTTATTCATTATCCATTCCCCCTCATACTCTCTTTGCTCGGGAGTCAAAGGGAGAGTAGAACATAATCTTTCCCGGTACTCCCGCGTCTAGCATGATATTTCAATATGTAATATTACGCTTTATGGACTTAACCAAAAAGGATACTGTGATGAAAAAAAAATTAACAACCAGCTTGATTTCATTTATTTTTGCGAGTACTGCTGTTTGCGCTGACGTGTTGTCTTTAGATGAATTGACAAGGGATATTCTATCAATAGATGAACTGTCGAGCTCTGAACTTTCGATGGAGTCACTAGCTCACGATGAACTCGCTGAAGATATTTTTAACAAAAAAGTACTTCCTGTTAAACCCTATGCGGCTAAGCACTTCATTAGTTTACCGGATGACCTGAAATTCCCGGAAGGCATTACGACCAACCCAAACAATGGAGACATATTTGTCGGCACTTTTAACGTGCCTATCCCAAATGTAAATCCGACTCCAAACAATGCATTGCTTCGCTATAACAAACACGGAAAGCTGTTAGCACGAACTGATTTTTCTGGCATCACACCTCTTGTAGGGCTGAAATTTAATCAAAATGACCACCATATTTATATTGCCAGTCTTGGAGATATCAGTGGTGTAGGTTCAAAAATACTGAGAATCCCTGCTGACTTTGAAGATGCAGCAAATCCTGAAGTAGTTGCTGATATACCCTTTGTTGGTGCACCTCAAAACCGTACGGTCGTTAATCTAGATAACAGTGTCGATACTATTTCATTTAGCACTTACGTGCGTGTACCGAATGACATTATCTTCAATCATCAGGGCGATTTATTCATCTCAGACTCTTTCCAAGGCGCGATATTCACACTAGAAAATCCATTATCATGTCAAACACCTTGTGCAATGGAGCTCGTTATTCAAGACGCCTTACTCGCAACAGCAGGCTTTCCCTCTTTTGGTGCGAACGGCATCGCGTTTAATCTAGATGAGTCGGAATTATTTATAGCCAATACCGGGGATGATCGAATACTAAAGCTTGATATTGCGGGCTCTGGGCAATTATCCGTATTTACTGAAAGCATTAATGGTCCGGACGGCATTAAATTTGATGAGAACGGAAATTTATGGGTGACGGCTAATCAGTCTGATAATGTCATCGCTCTTAATCAGCAAGGTCGTATCATCGCAAAGCTAGGTGATTTTCTCGGTATTCGTAAAGATGGATCGGCACGAGGACTACTATTTCCTGGTAGCCTAACGATTAGCGGAAATAAAATGTATGTGACAAATTTATCACAAGTGGCAACACCGATGAGCGGTGATGAGCCAGAAGAAATGGTAACGAAATACACCGTTTCTAAAATAAAAATACCTAAACTTTAGTTATAAAAAAATGGATATGATCTGAGCATTTAACATAAAGGCTTAGGTCATATTTAATAATTTCAACGTTTAAGTGGGCACTTTTTGCTAGCTCAGAGCGTACAGATTTGACTCATAAACATTTGCTTATAAATTCCATCTTATCCTGGCTGACAAAGCTACCCATACTGCCTTTCATAGTCAGTGAATAAGAGCCACCAAGAACATTGATAGCGACTTTTCCTTTGGCAAGAATAGCCACGTAATCATCTATCATGAATGAGTTGGACGGGTTAGCAACATGGTTATTAAAGCAAAAAACAGAATCGTTAATGGAAAATGATTTTTCATCCTCGGGCGAATGGTTTTCCATGTTATAAAGGGTGATGGTGTGCTGATTGATTGACTTGATAAGGCCTGTTGTTAACAGACCACTACGTATTTGTGTGCTGGACAGATAGTTTAATTTGCGTGTGGCCGTTTTTCGAACGCTTGCGTCGCTGTCTTGTTGTGCAATGCTGGCTAAAACTGTTTTATCTGTCAGTCTCCAGGCAGCTGTTTTTCGAATATCCGCACTGGAATCCTGTTGAGACATTTTTACTAAAGCTGACTGATCTTCAATTCTGTCAATGGCTGCTTTTCTTAGTTCGATATTGTTGGTGTCGCGTGCAATATTCAGCATTTCTTGATCGGGTGTTCTTTCTAAAGCGTATTGTCTTACTTTACCATTCGGGGAAGTGAGCGCCAGTTTTGCCAGCCGATCCTTATGGCCTTCATCGGATAACCTTAAAACAGCAATGATATTTAACGTGTCTGTATAGTATGGATTCAGTGCTATATTCTCCAGCAGCTGTTCGTCAGTTATTTTTGCTACGATGTGGCCATAAAGCTTGTTGTATTTGGTTAATGCTAAGGCTTCAGCGAGTATTGTTTGGTCGGTTATTTTCTCAAATATTTTTTCTCTGTGTAATCTGTTATCGACTTCATTTGCCACATTCAGTAACAAGGCCTGATCAGTGAGTTGTTGAATGGCCGTTGCCCGAAAACTAGAAAACTTATCGTCAACTGCCAATCTCGCCAGAAAATTCTGGTCAGTAATCTTGGACAACACTGTTCTAGAGAATGAATTATTTTTACTTTCATTGAACAGTTTGATCAATAAATTTTGATCAGTACTTTTTATAACGGCAGCGTAACGAACCTTTGCATCTACGTCATTTAAAGCAACTTTTGTCAGCACACCTTGATCACGTAGATTCTGATTATTGACCGCAGCCTCCCGCACTTCTTCATCATGATCATTTAAGGCAATATTTGTTAGGAGTGCGGGGTCTTGAAGTTTCTTGGTTACTTTGTATCGAACAAAGCTGTCTTGGTTTTTCGCGAGGTTTATCAATATGTTCTGGTCTGTAATTTTGTCAAGCGCCTTACCACGAATATAGTAGCTATCACTGCCACTGGCTATGCGTGCCAACTTGGATTGATCTGTTATTTTTTCTAGCTCCTCAGGGGTTGTCGCACAGGCGCAAAGAAGCATCACAAAGAGTAAAACCAAGCCTCGTTTAATCAAAATAATTGAATTGTTATCCATTAGCATTTCCTCCTGTTTTTTATCATTCAATTTTGATTCGATAACCGTTAAATGTGGTCGGTGAAAATTGGGGATTATTAACATTGCCATTTGTCATCGACACAATTATTTCTAGTTGACTGCTTTAAACAAAGGAGTCATTTACAAGAAAGACATCTTAAGAATTAGTTTTGTTATAGTTGATCAAATCAAACTTTTATTGCCACGGCTTCAAATCAAAATCGTACAATTTTTGAGCATATACGTAAACATTAAAATCAGAAGATTTCCGCTATCACACTACAGTCGTGTATTTTTCATTTAATTTTTATCGGATAAATAGCAAAAAAAAACCCAGCTAGATTCGCTGGGTTGTTCGCGCCATGTATTTTATGTCTATTAAACTTCAATAGTTTCTACTTTCAGTAGGATGGCTTGCCCTCTATTATTTAGGCAGCTTTAGAGGTTTTTTCTTCTCCAATCAATAAGGTGTCTGTTCCCAGATCTGGTAATTCGAATAGATGATCTTCAAGCACAGCTTCCACGATTGATCTCAATCCTCTAGCGCCAACTTTCTTGTTCAAGGCCTCTGTGGCAATGCTATCGAGCTTTTCTTTACTAAACTCTAAGGCTACATTATCAAGCGAGAATAAGGCCTGATATTGCTTTACTAGGGCGTTTTTAGGTTCTGTCAGAATAGATAATAAAGCCTTGTGGTCTAGTTCTTGAAGTGGCGCTATTACAGGTAAACGACCAAGTAGTTCAGGGATCATCCCGAATTTTTGAAGATCATCTACGCCAACTTGCGTGTAATCGAAAATGGCCTTACTTTCTTCTTCCTTGTTTTTAACGAGTGCGTTAAAGCCAATATTGGTTTCTTTGTTTTTTGACAGGTTTACTTGAGATTCGATCCCGGCAAAACTTCCGCCACAAATGAACAGAATATTACGCGTGTTGATGGTAGTTTTTTTGCCATCAGGATGGTTTCTGGCACCATCTGGAACGCTTACCTCATGACCCTCAATTAACTTTAGCAAAGCCTGCTGTACACCTTCACCAGAGACATCGCGGGTGATACTTGGATTGTCTGACTTACGGTTTATTTTATCAATTTCATCAATAAATACGATGCCACGCTCGGCTCTTGAAATATCGCCATCCGCTCGGCTTAACAGTGTTTTGATAAGATGTTCAACATCATTGCCAACATAACCGGATTCGGTAAGCTCAGTGGCATTTCCCATCGCAAAGGGTACATCTAAAATGCGAGCAAGCGTCTCAGCGATAAGAGTTTTTCCTGATCCCGTCGGGCCAATTAAAAGAATATTACTTTTGCCAAGTTCAACTCCCTCTACCGTTGGGTTATTGATTCGCTTGTAGTGATTGTACGCCGCAATGGCAATCACTCTTTTGGCGCGCTCTTGGCCAATAACATACTCGTCTAGCTGCTGCTTTATTAGTTTTGGAGAATACGGGGCTGTATCAATCTTGGGTATTTCTTCCTGACGACTTTTGAAGTGTGCATTTAAATCATCACTACATTTATCACATATATTATGCCCATTCATATCGACTAATAAGGAAACTTCGCTCTTTTCTTTGTGACAACCAATACACCGTTCACTCATTGCTAATACCTTTAATAATTGACGTGCTAACTTGACTATATTGAGTCGATTTCATGAAAAACAAGCTAACTATAAAACTGGACGTTTTTTTGTGCTCAAAATTTTGAAAGTCTGAAATGTATGAACGCTCAATCTAGCTAAAAAATCCTAAATTTAATAGTACGATTTAGCGTTCATTTTAGCAGACCTTTTCGACCAAGTACTGCTGTCAGGTAAAGTCTTAAGCTAAATTTAAAACTTTAAGAAAGGGTATAAAGCCAATAAGCTTTGCTCATTTATCTTCAAATAAATTAAGATGCGCGAGCAAAAAGTACATTATTCTCCAACTCGATATGCGCCTCTAAATCGGCTTTAAAATGTTCTAAGCCTAAATACAAGGCCTTCCATGTGTTGCAGGCACCTTCTGGCGGAGTAATGTTGTTAGTCAGTTCGCTTATCTTATTGATAGCATGAGCATGGTCATCATGGTCTTGCTTCATCACACTAATCGGGCCAGTTGCCATAGCTGCCATGCCACCAACTAACATAGGGAAGAGTATTTGTTCTTCTTTCTGCATATGGCCTTCAAGTTCAGCTTTCATATAATGTAAATGTTCAGCTAAGCCGATAGGGCATTGTGGTCTATCTCCGTGTACTTTTTCGACTCTTTCGGCTAAACGAATGAGCTCATTTAATTGCTCGCGATGCACTTGATGGTAACGTTCAAGTATATGTTCGATGAGTTCTTTGTTAGAGGATTGTTCCCAATTACCATTTTTTTTGTTCGAAGGGGATAAGTTCATCAGTACGGCATTAATTTCCTCAGCATCGAGTTGAGATTTTGATGCTGCTTCGTTCAAAGTATGTTGGCCGCCACAGCAAAAGCTAAGCTTATATTGATTTAATACTGCGGTTGCTCCCGGAACAGTTTGGGCAATTTGTGCTAATGGTGTATTTAAGTAATCCATAAGAGGCTCCTGATTTAAAGACAAAATAAAAGTAAATTAAAGATGTATAATAAATGAATCTTTATGAGGGTAGTTTACGTTTAAAGTTTAAAGATGTAAATTAGATGAATCTTATATTTTGATCTAAATCATTGAATGATGATCATTCATGCTTGTGGAAGAAGATAATGCAAATAACCCGTTATACAGATTATTCATTGCGAGTCTTAATATATTTGGGCTTGAGAGACGGTGAGCAAGTGACTATTCAGGAAATAGCCGATGCTTATCAGATCTCAAAAAATCATTTGATGAAGATAGTCCAAGAACTCAATATCCAGGGTTATGTTTTGGCGGTAAGAGGAAAACACGGTGGCTTAAAGCTCAATAAGCCGGCTCAGGACATTAATGTAGGGCAGCTTGTTCGTTTAATGGAAAAAGATACAAAGTTGGTGGAATGTTTTTCTTCAAAAAATGAGTGTGTGATTACACCGCATTGTCAGCTCAAAAGAATATTTTCAGAGGCCTTGGAAAGTTTTTATCAAGCGCTTGAAAGTTATACTTTGGCAGACTTACTTGGTACACAATATTCAACAGGTTTAAGAGAATTATTAAGTATTGATGTATAAAAATATTTATCGCTTAAGCGCTTTTTGATACTATGCGACGCTTATAACCCCCCTTTAAAAAGGACTTTATTGAATGCTTAAAATAGTTGTAGGTCTTCTTACACTTTTATTATCGCTATCATCTTCAGCACTCTTCGCGGATGAGATATCTCAAGCCAAAAAAAGTGGCCCGAAAATTTTTATTGGTGTTGATTACTTCGATGGTGAAACTAATCTTGATCGTGATTTTTCTAGCCTTGGTAGTCAAGAGTTAGATATTGATGTTACGGGTTACAGATTAAAGTTTGGTGTTCAAATTGAGGACAATATTCGTGTTCAAGGCTTCATAAAAATTGAAGATTTAGACGAAGAGGTCTTTGCTTTATCAGCTGATGGAAAAATATATGGTATTGGGGGTGAAGCTCAATTGATGATACCAGTTAACCCAAATTTTTCTCCGTATGTTTTAGTAGGGTTAAGTTCTGATTTTACTGAATTAGATGATCCGGGTGTCGACTATTCAGAAGATACTATTAATGGTGTGGCCTTAAAGGCCGGAGTAGGTGCACTTTTTAGATTCAATGATTATGTCGAACTACAGGCAGGCTGGAATATTCAATATAGAACTTGGCAAGATATTGAATTTGAGTCTTTAGGAACCGTTGATCTTGAGCAAGAAGATATCTCTCAAACATTCTTGGTTGGCTTGAATTTCTTCTTTTAATATTTGCTGATTTAGCAAGGAGACAATTAGTATTTATCTAGCTTATTGCCTCCTTATTTCGTTTTATAATGAGTTTGTTTTTAATGCCAGCACAAAATCCAGTTGGTGTAAGCCCTTAATTTTATGTGACCACCAGCTTACAGTGACTTTGCCCCATTCAGTAAGAATATCTGGGTGATGGTTATGCTCTTCTGCTAGGGCGCCCACCTTGTTTGTAAATTCCAAAGCATCCACAAAGTTCTTAAACTTGAACGCTTTTTTCAGCTTCTTTATGTCTTCTTCTTCAACAAGAGACCATTCTGGAAGTTGGTTTAATTGGTCGCTAATATCTTGTTCACTAAGTTTTTTCGCATCTTCTTTGCACGCTTCACAATTGACTTCAGAAATTTTAACCATTGTTCTTCTCCCTTAAATAAATGCCATTTCTATCTTATTTATAGAGCTTAGCTTTTTATTTTCAAGGAGTTTTAGTGAATCAGAAAGTTTGCGATGAAGTTTTGTTTGCTCGTTTATCTGTGCAATCTTCGGCCAGGTAACGCGCTCACCCATTAATATTAAATAATCCAATTCATCTTGAGTAGGGTTGATCATAATCTTTCGAAACCACTTTAGCGGAAAAGTAGGGTGAATATTGATATCACCTTGGTAATCCTGATCAATCATCGAAGCGCATTGATCTATCCATGAACGAAAGAAGGCTTGTTTATTTCTTCGTCTTAATACATTCAAAATAGCTAAGCTTTGAGCAAGAAAGGTTTCTGTTACTACATCTTGAATCGCAGGTAAAAAGCCTTTTTTCTGCTTCGATTTCACGAAAGGCAATATGTGCGGGTTCGCTTGGCTGACGATGAAAAAGTTCACATTAAATAAGCGACTCATGCGTTGTCTCGGAATGTCGGTGGCAAAGGAGCCGTCAATCCAGCGTTCATCAGTACAATAAGGAGTCTGCTTGTTATGGATGCGTTGTTGTAACTGAACCGGAGGAAAAAGACCAGGCACCGAACAGGAGGCTTTAGAGGCATAGGCAATCAAAGCATTCGGGCTAGTTAGATGGTTTAAAATTCGTGGCTTTTGATTTTGCCTAGCAGGTGAAACCGTAATGCTGACTGTTCTGCCTGTGTGTTTGTAGGCATCGGCAAAGGTTACATCACCCGTATTGGACTCTATGCAATCGTATAAACGCTGAGAATCAAGCAAGCACTTTTGTTTGGTCACTTCATTTAAGGACAGTTTTTTTAGCGGAGCATAGTCTTGTTCATGGGTTTTTAAAAACAAAGCGCTGAGTTCATCATCGTTATGCGTGGCGAGAACACCTGCTGCAATTGAGCCCATACTTGTGCCACAAATAATCTCAGGTATGAGCTGGTGTTCATGAAGCGCTTTTATTACGCCCAGATGATAAATTCCGAAGGTGCCGCCGCCACTCAACATTAGTGCGGGGGCGCCTAAGTTTTTTTGTGCAGTTTTTAGTAAATTGATCTTAGCTGCATGAGGCAGCGTAGGGTCTTTGCATAGGAAATCTATGCACTTCGAAATAGTGTTGAAATAATCAGAAGTGAGATGCTTGCTACCTAAAGCCGAGATGGAATATAGCTCGGGCCCACTTATTTCATTTAGTAAGCGATAAAGGCCTTCGGTTAAGTTGCTTAATAGGCTAGCGGAGTCCTTATTTCTCAAAGCTGTTTCAAGCTGCTCTTGATGCGCTTTAACGGATGCATATGGATAGTTATGCTCATCTTCTACAGAAGTCGCTGAACGATCACGCCATTTATAAATACTAGATAAGGCTTCCCACTCGGTTTGAGCACAAAGCCATTCTGAATACGTATTGGCAGACTGTATTTTTGGTAATACAGCCTGCTTTTTTTCATTTTCTTTCTGTTTCATCATTAATGACTTAATACTCAAACATTATGCCGCAGATGCTAGTTTAGTATTCGACTTTTGCTTTTTTGATGGAAAGCTAAGTTGAACGGCAGATTCCAAAATTTGCTTTGGTTTATCTAAGGTTTCTATCGCGTTACGCTGAAGTTTTGACAGCAGGGGCTGCCCCTTTTGAAGACCTTTTTGTAACCACTTTGGTAATTTCTCTGTCGGCGGAAGCGCATATTTAACGACATTTACCGCAATCGATTTCATTTGATTAGGCAGTGTATCAGTATGATAAGGAATGCCATAGCGCTCACATATATCTTGAACTTTTGGTCCTAACTCGCGATATCTCCAAGCTGGTAAATCTGGATATAAATGATGCTCAATTTGATGGCTTAAGTGACCGCTTAAAATATGTGTCCAGATGCCACCTGTAAAGTTACCAGACCCCAGAATCTGTCTGAAATACCACTGGCCTTTAGTTTCTGCTTCAGCTTCTTCAGGCGTAAAGGTGAAGTTGCCTGAAGGTAAATGTCCACAATAAATTACTGAGAAAGCCCAAACATTACGAATTACACGCGCTGCTGCATTGCCTACTGCTACTTTTGCCGCAAGGGGGCCAGCTAACAAAGGGTAAGCCACAAATTCTTTTAAGACTAATTTATTAGATTTATTCATAAACTCTATCAATTCAGACTTAAGCTGTTTGATAGGCATACGATCACGACTAGCTTCTTGCTGTAAGGACTTCGGCAAAATATAACGTGGAATTTCCAGGTCGTATAAAGCAATCGAATATTCAAACAACAAACCACTCATAGGGATAATGAAAGGTTGAAGTAAATGCACCGGGTTCCATTCCACATCTTTGGAAAAACGGAATAAGCCAAAACCGTAATCAGTGTCTTTGCCGATAATATTGGTATAAGCATGGTGATGAAAATTATGGGCACGCTTCCAGTTTTTGGCTGTACCAACAATGTCCCACTCATAGTCGCGAGAATTTAGGGTAGGGTGATCCATAAAATCATATTGGCCGTGAATAATGTTATGGCCAATTTCCATATTTTCTAAAATATGCGAAAGGCTCAAACTCATCACGCCCAAGCTCCAGCTAACCGGGTCTAAGCTGAAGTGAATCAATAAACGTCCGGCTAATTCTAAGCGGTCTTTGACGAGTATCAAGCTTTCAATGTGATCAATATCTTCCTGACCAATTTGCGCTTCAATATCAGTACGAAGTGAATCGAGCTCTTCTTGAAGGGCATTGAATTGTTCGGCTGTTAGCTCTGGTTTTTGGACAGGCTTGAGCTTTAATTTAGATAACTTTTCCATAACAAATATCCTTTATAATTTTGTGTGTAAGCTAACGCTGCTTGTTAAAATTCGATGATGGTGTCGGTAATGGCTTGTGTCACACAGGCCAAAATGTATTCATCGCCTTGATTGGAGCGTTGTCCATTTAATAAATTAACGGTTTCGCCACTGACTTTTTTACAGCGGCAGGTTTTACATATTCCAGAACGACAACCCGATGCTAATTCAAGGCCTCGTGATTCTGCTTCTTCTAATAAAGTTTTTTTCCTAACTAAAGTCGCTGTATCTTTACCGCTAAACTGCACTTTTGCTTGGGTTTGAACGCTGACGGCGCCTAGATCTAAAGCGAAGACTTCTTTATGAATTTGATACTCAGCAATGCCAATTTTGTTGAATTCTGATGTTGCAGCAGCCATAAATGGGGCAGGGCCGCACATATATATTTCATGCTGGTTTAGTTTGTTGAATTGTTCTAAATGTGTGCTGCATATGCGGCCACTTAAACCTAACCATTTAGGTGTTTTAGTCTCAACACAGTAATTTAGTTTTAGGCCTTTCATTTTCTTACATAAGGCGTCTAATTCTGCTCGGAAGATAATATCTTCGGGGCTGCGAGCATAATATAAGAAATCAATTTCGCTTTTATTCGCTGTTTCAGAAAGAAAGCGAAGCATCGACATCATCGGTGTAATACCACTGCCTGCGGCAATAAATAGCAAGCGACCGGGTGTTTGCTCAGGAAGCACGAAGTCTCCAGTTGGTTCAGTAAATTCTAATTTCATGCCAGGCTTTAGATTTTTAGCCAGCCAATTAGACACATTGCCATCTTTTACTTGTTTTACTGTCAATTTGAATTTAGGCAGTGTTTTGGGGCTAGAAGATAAAGTATATGTTCTATTAATCATCGCACCATTCTTACCAGCAGGAAGTCGAACATTAAGGTGAGAACCCGCAGAAAATGACTTTAGTTGCGTGTCTACAGGTGAAAACTCATAGCTAAAAGTATCGGCCGTTTCTTGTTGGATTCCTGTGCAGGAAGCTGAAAACCAAGTTTCTTGGGTATTGATTGTGGTGTCTATAGTTGTATTTGGCATAATGCCTCCTTAAAGCCGATAAAATAATTGCGGTGTACAGTTGTTCGCTTAAATTGATTAGGCCAAAAAATATGCTGATTTGCAATAGGAAGGAATAAAAAAGGTTAAAGTTTAACCTTAATGCACAATTAAAGTGTAGTTTTGGAGGGGGAAGTCGAATTTTTTGTGCTTATTCTTGATGAAGAGGGCGAGTTGATGGATGTTTTATGTTGGTTATTATAGTTAAATATGGACAAGTGTAAGTCTAATTATGTTCTTGGTGTAGTGCTTGTGGATTGAATTATGAGATCCCTCTATAGGGGCGAACCTGTGTGTCCGCCCGAATAAACCTATGTGCCCTTCGAATAAAAAGGGCAGACACGCAGGTCTGTCCCTACGGGGTCGGGTGA
>TARA_R110001592_G_scaffold93168_1_pt1 | contig 22462 bp, 20 predicted proteins | sample TARA_R110001592 | Tara Oceans TARA_R110001592 (sample SAMEA4398387) | marine metagenome | biome: Polar Biome; feature: [SRF] surface water layer (ENVO:00010504); material: water (ENVO:00002006), including particulate matter (ENVO:01000060) such as... | depth 5 m | reverse complement strand
TGTATGGCCTCTTCAAATAAATAGCGAGCCAGTTTCACTTTTTGCCAATCACTTAACTTGTTTTGATTGTCTGATTTAGGCTTATTTTGTTTGGCTTTTGGGTGAAAGTTTTCAAAGGCTAGATTTTTGAATTTTTGCTCAACAGCATCATTCAATTGCTTGGCCGCTTGGATACCCAATAAGTCGAATTTATCTAAAATCCAAAAGTTGAAAAAGTGCTTTGCTAGGGTGTCATCTCGACAGTTTTTTTTGTTTAGTAGCTTGAAATAAAACTGTCGAAGGAGGATTAAACATTGTGCTCTGTGCTCAGTGCTATCATCAATTTGTTCTAGTAATATGTTGATACGTTGAAGGGTGTATTCAACTATTTTTTGCATTTTATCAACATTATGTTCTGGGGCAGTTTCAGCGCATATTTCTTCTAAAAAACGCTCTAATTTTTCGAAGAAAATTTTAACATGACGCTGACTAAAAAGATTGTCTGGTTTGCGGGTCAGGTTGGTAACTTGCGCTTTTAGCTGGCTGAAATCTATTTCTTCTTGATGGAGAAAGGCTTTCAAAAGATAACGTTCAAACTCGTTGGCATCGCCGGTAATCAGATTTAAACAATGTTTGGCAAGATCATGTTTATCTAAGCATAGAAGGAAGGCAAGAATTCTACTTTTGTCCGGGCCTTTTGCCAGAGAGCGAATTTGTTGATTTTGCTTATTAATATGTAGGCATAGACAGACGCAGTGTTCACAAAAATCAAAGCCATCTGAGCGTGGGCAGTTACAGGCGCCCTGAATATGCTTATCGTGAAAATTTAACACGACATGATTTTCATCTAGATCCGCAGTGACTTTATTTTCAGAAATTTTTAACTTAGTGATTGATATTGTTTGGGATAATGATAAACCTAGGTTATAGCCGTCCTGACCGGCCATTTTAATAAGTTGATCTTGAGAAATGAGCGCGGGAAACTTATTAGCTAGGGTCATTAGGTTTTATGTTTCCATATTCAGTTCTGCAGCTGCTTTGATAAAAGCGCTTTCTTCGTACTCGCTGTAAACAACAACAAGTTGCTTGGTTTTTAGAGCTTGCCGAACGTGCGATTCTCTTTCGTTCAAGGGGCAAGCTGTATCATTTAGACCCCAGTCTCTAAGGCAGTATTCGCTGATTAAATTATCTAGTGCTTCAGCACTTAAAGCATCGTATGGAATAATCACAAAAAAGTAACCTGATTGAGTAAGTTTTTAAGCAAGTTCTGATCTCACTCTGACTCTTGGCTTTTGTGCCGATTCTTCTTTTGGCGACTTCACTTTAGTTACTGAAACAGGAATGCCATTGAAGGCTGCTGTGCCGGTTAAACGATCAACAAACTGGTCATCGCTTAAAGTATTAAGATTTACGCCAGGCTGCTTAGAGGCGACTTGTAATTGAGTGCCAGGCATCGAATGTCCCCACCCATGTGGAATGCTGATCACGCCCTGCATAATGTCATCGGTTATTTGTGTTTCGATATACAGCATACCAACACGACTTTGGACAAGCGCGGTATCGCCATTTGCTAACTTAGCCCGTTTTGCATCTTCAGAGTGTATCATTAGTGTGCAGCGGTTTTTGCCTTTGACGAGCCGATGACTATTGTGCAACCAAGAGTTGTTAGACCTAACATGACGCCTGCCAATAAGAAGTAGTTCATTCGATGGTTGGCGTTCAAAAGCTTTTCTTAAACGCGCCATGTCTTTTAGATAGCTGATAGGCGCAAGTCTAATTCGCTTCTTAGGCGTATATAATCTTTCTGGTAAGCGAGATTGAAGCGGGCCTAAATCAATACCGTGTGGGTAGTTGAGTAGAGAGTTCAAACACAAACCTTTACTTAGACTTCTGTTGGGTGTGCCATAAGGGCTTAAGTCTAAGACTTTTCTGATCGGGTGTTTAGATGGCATAAGCCCTTGAACGGCATCGACCAAAAATCGCCCTGTTTGACTTGTACCTGGAAGTTGTGTGCCATAAGGGCCTGTTCTTAAAATTAAGTCCAGCAAACCATCTGGGCCGACACGCTTTAGTACTTGATAAGAAGCCTGCTCTTTTGCTCGACTGAGGATGTCCTGACTTTCTAGGCGTTTTTTGAGTTCTAGTAATATTTGCCAGTCATGACGAGTATTTTTATCATTTTCAAACAATGCAGGTGAGTATTTTGCAACATTACGAACACTAATCAGGTTAAAGACAAGATCATAATGAGACTGTTCTAATGGCGCTGTTGGCGGCAAAATAATATCGGCATAACGCGAAGTTTCATTCAAATAGTAGTCGACGGATACCATAAAGTTTAGTGATTTAAAGGCTTCATCTAGGTGTTGGCTATTTGAACTGCTGAGAATGGGATTGCCCGCAATTACAAGCATCATTTTGATTTGTTCATCGCTTTCTAAAAGGATTTGATCAGCCATGGTGCTGGAGGGTAGTTCACCGCCGAATTCAGGTAAGCCAGATACGCTTTTATAGCGATTGATATGGCCTTTCTGGCCAAGCCAATCAGTTATCTCGATCATGTCGGCAGCGGGTTTGGTAAACATTAAACCGCCACGTTCATCAAGGTGATTCGTCAAGGCATTAATAACATAAATTAACCAGGTGGCGATGCCACCAAACTCTTGGGTTGATGTACCCATTCGTCCAAACAGGCAGGCTCTTGGTGTGCTGGCTAATTTTCTGGCTAACTTGGCGATGTTTTTACTAGAAATGCCAGTTATTTTGCTTACGTCTTCAGGTGAAAACTCTGCACAGATTAATTGAATCTCTGCGATACCTTCCATATGAGGGTGCAGACGGCCTGTTTCAATTAAGCCTTCTGCAAATAATGTGTTCAAAATACCAAGTAGTAAAAATGCATCAGTACCGGGTTTAATAAATAAATGTTCGGAGCAGGTTTTAGTTGTTTCAGTTTTACGCGGATCAATCAGAATGACTTCACCACGCTGACATATTTTTTTAAGCCTGGCACTGTAATCGGGTGCCGACATCAAGCTTCCATTGGACGCGGCAGGATTACTGCCAAGTAAAATGAAGAGGTCCATATGGTCAATGTCTGGTACAGGAAATAAATATTGATTACCAAAAAGTTCTAAGTTGGCCTGCATGTGGGGCAGTTGGTCGTTTGAAGTAGCAGAAAAGCGATTCTTGGTTTTTAGCGCTTGAATAAAAGGCAATAAAAATAAAATATTACCATGGTGATGGGTGTTCGGATTACCGAAATAAGCGCCGAGGGCATTTTTACCATAGGACTTTTGGATTTCCTTTGCTTTGTTTGCTACAAGGTCAAAGGCGCGATTCCAGGAAATAGCTTTCCAGCCATCTTTGGTTTTCATTAATGGCTGTTTAAGTCTATCGGGGTCTTCCTGAATGTCTTTTAGAGCAAGTGCTTTTGGGCAAATATGGCCTTTACTGAATGGGTCATCCGGGTCCCCTTTTATCGAGGTAATTTTGTTACTCTCGACTTGAATGGCAATGCCGCACATTGCTTCACAAAGGTTACAGGTTCTATAGTGAGTAAAAGATTGCATACTGTCCATGATTTTGTCTTTTCTCCGGCATCGCTAATAATTTTTATAAATCAGGTGATTGGTTAACACCTGTGAGCTGTAGGGATTATATTCAGGATTTAAATAGGAAGTCTATCTTGAATCGAAACTTATATTGTTTTTTATAATCTGATTTATCTTATCCGTTTAGTCTATTTGAAAAAGGCTGAAACAAAAAACGCCCCCAAGAAGGAGGCGTTTAGTCTTATCGTTTCTTACTTAAAGATTAGTCTCTGGTGAACTCTGGGTAAGCTTCCATACCACACTCAGAGATATCAACACCGTCATACTCTTCTTCTGCTGTCACTCTGATTCCCATGACTGCTTTGATAATTCCCCAAACAATTAAGCTCGAGATGAATACCCAAACGAAGATAGTTAAAGCACCAAGGAACTGAGCAAGAAAGCTAGTGCCGTCGTTAGTGAATGGAACAACCATTACACCGAACAGTCCAACCACGCCGTGTACAGAAATAGCACCAACCGGATCATCGATTTTTAACTTATCAAGGCTAAGGATTGAGAAAACAACGATAATGCCACCGACAGCGCCAATAATAGTTGCTGACAGAGCTGTTGGTGTATCAGGGCCTGCAGTAATAGCAACCAGTCCAGCTAATGCGCCGTTCAATGCCATTGTTAAATCAGCTTTACCGAATAATATACGAGCAACGCCAAGGGCAGCAATCAAACCGCCGGCAGCGGCAGCGTTAGTGTTCATGAATACAACCGCAACAGCATTTGCACTTTCTACGCTAGCTAATGCCAATACAGAGCCACCGTTGAAACCAAACCAACCTAGCCAAAGGATAAACGTACCTAAAGTAGCCATTGGTAAGTTCGCACCAGGAATCGCGTGTATTTCGCCATTCTTGCCATATTTACCTATACGTGCGCCTAGTAGTAAAACGCCAGCAAGGGCAGCGGCAGCACCGGCCATGTGAACAATACCTGAACCTGCAAAGTCACTGAAACCATAGTAAGTCATTTCACCATCGACTATCGTATTTTCAACTAACGAGCCAAGGCTAAACATTCCAAATACATCTGCTCCGCCCCATGTCCATGACCCTTCCATTGGGTAGATGAAACCAGTCATCACAACAGCAAAGATCAAGAAGGCCCAAAGCTTCATTCGCTCAGCAACAGCGCCAGATACAATCGACATTGCCGTTGCAACAAATACTACCTGGAAGAAGAAGTCAGCAGAAGGTGCGTAGGTAGCAGCTTCTTCCGCGCCAGCAACTCCGTCAGCAGTAATGCCTGTCAAGAAAGCGCTGCCTAGATCTGCATACATAATTGCATAACCGCAAATCATATACATGGTGCAAGAAATCGCGAATAGTGCGACGTTTTTAGTCAGAATTTCAGTAGTGTTTTTGGCGCGAACCAAGCCTGCTTCAAGCATTGAAAAGCCTGCCGCCATCCACATAACTAAGGCACCACATACTAAAAAGTAAAAGGTGTCCATTGCATATTGCATTTCAGTAACTGTACTTGTTAAGTTTTCCATCTTCGCCCTCCGAACTAGGCCATTTAGAAGAAATTAAAAAAAGGTTTATACCGCGTCTGTGCCAGTTTCACCGGTACGAATACGAATGACTTGTTCTAGCGGTGATACAAAGATCTTGCCGTCGCCGATTTTTCCGGTATGAGCAGCTTTACTAATTGCATCGATTACTTGGTCTAATAAGTCAGTACCAATAGCGACTTCAACTTTTACCTTCGGTAAAAAATCAACGACGTATTCAGCACCACGATAAAGTTCGGTATGGCCTTTTTGACGACCAAACCCTTTTACTTCTGTAACGGTAATGCCTTGAACTCCAATTTCAGATAATGCTTCGCGCACGTCGTCTAACTTGAAGGGCTTAATAATAGCTGTGACGAGTTTCATGGAATGCTCCTATAGGTCTCAGATAATTTAATAATTGTGTTAGCAAAGGGTTTGCAACTTCAGAATGGTTTATGACTTATGCAGAGACCACTAAAGTCGTGCACCATTCTGAAATAGCAAATCTGACTAAGCTAGAGCAGGAGCTGTGCCATGATTAAATACATCTTATAAAACAGATAGATAGGTGTATTTTGTTAAAGTTTGAAAGGAGCTTTCGGGCTGTTTTGGTGCGAGCAAAAAATACCCGCACCAAGTTGGTGCTTAGGGGCTTGGTATTCTTGGAATACCCATGAGCACAGTGGCGTGATAATATAAATGCACTTTTATTTATACATTAGATGCGCAGACATATTTGTGTATCTATTCATTTAAAGCATATTCAAGCTGTCTACGGAGTCTTTATGCTAAGTCCTCAAGAATTGCTCAACACAATCCACCAACAAGTGACTCAACTGCTTCCTGATGTGGGTAAGTCGGCTCAAGAAGATATTTCTGCTCAACTTAAGATTATGGTTGGTAGTATTATTTCGAAATTAGACTTAGTAAGTCGTGAAGAATTCGATACACAGCAGGCAGTGCTTGCTCATACAAGAGAAAAATTAGAGTTATTAGAAAAACGATTCACAGAACTGGATGAAAAATTAACTAAATAAAATGTTATTAAAGAGTTTGATTTTTTCCAATTAAATCAAGTTTTAACGGTGTACTTAAAACAACGTCCTACGGATGGGGCGTTTAAATTAATTGCTTTTGCAAAGGAATGCTTATGTCGCTATCAATTGTTTATACTCGTGCTCAATTAGGGGTTGATGCTCCTAGGGTAACGGTAGAAACCCATCTATCAAACGGCTTGCCTTCACTCACGATTGTCGGGCTACCTGAAATGGCTGTTCGAGAAAGTAAGGAGCGAGTTAGAAGTGCGCTTATTAACTCAGGTTTTGAATTCCCTAATCGACGTGTCACCATCAATCTTGCTCCAGCCGATTTACCCAAACAGGGTGGGCGCTATGATTTAGCCATAGCGATGGGCATTTTATGTGCCACAGGGCAAATTGAAGTACTTACCCTTCATCAATATGAATTTCTTGGCGAACTTGCACTTACGGGTGAATTAAGACCTGTTTCAGGGGTTCTGCCGACAGCGATTGCTTGTATAAAGGATGGGCTGAGTTTATTTGTGCCTTTTGAGAGTCGTTATGAAGCAAGTCTTGCCAGTGAGGGGGTTATTTTTGGTGCTAAGCATCTAAGTGAAATCTGTCAGCACTTAAAAGACTTGCAGAAACTTGAGCCCATTGTCTTTCAAGCGCCTGAAGCGCATTCACAAATCTTACCCGATTTATGTGAAGTAAAGGGTCAGCATCAAGCACGAAGGGCCTTGGAATTAGCCGCAGCGGGGCGACACAATTTACTTTTTTATGGGCCGCCGGGAACCGGTAAAAGTATGTTGGCGGCAAGATTACCAAGTATTCTCCCGCCATTAACGCAAAAAGAAACCGTAGAAGTCGCCTCGATTTATTCCTTATCTGGAATGAGTCGGGATATAAATACTTTATTTTCAGCCCCCTTTAGAGCGCCACATCATACTGCTTCAGCGGTATCCCTCGTGGGTGGCGGAACGCATCCGAAACCTGGAGAAATTTCTCTGGCGCATAGAGGCGTGCTTTTTCTTGATGAATTACCCGAATACGCCCGTTCGGTATTAGAAGTCTTACGTGAGCCCATTGAAAGTGGTGAGATTAGGATTTCCCGAGCAAATGGTACCTTAACCTTTCCATCCCAGTTTCAATTATTGGCTGCCATGAACCCTTGTCCTTGTGGCTATTCAGGTCATCCGACAGTCCCTTGTTCAGATACAGCACAGCAGATTGCACAATATCGGCGCAAGTTATCTGGGCCTTTGTTAGATCGTTTTGATTTACATGTTGAGGTATCTAGTCAATCCGGCGCTGTATTATTGTCTAGTACAGCGCCGGCAGAAAAGTCTTTATCTGTATATCAAAGAGTATCGCAAGCAAGAGATAAGCAGTATCAGCGCCAGGGGAAACTGAATAGTGAACTAAAGCCAAATGAATTAGCAATATTCTGTCCTTTAACTCCAGATATTCAAAAGATACTCGAATCTGCCATGGATCGCTTGGCACTGTCAGCACGAGCGGCTCATCGTATTGTTAAAGTAGCCAGAACCTTGGCAGATCTTGAAAATCAAGATGACTTACAGTTAAAACATATTACTGAGGCTTTGGCTTATCGTGGAATGGATAGGCGTTCAGCTTAAAAGATGAGTAGGTATTGTCTGAGTTAGTGCTAAAGCTTTTATCTTATGGATAAAATGGTTTATGATGTCGGCCTAATTATCCATATCGATAAAAAAAAGCCAGTTTTGTAAAAGAGGTTTTATGATTAACGCGGCATTTCTTGTTTATGACCGAACTTTGTTTTCCGGTGTCACAAGGCCTTATGAAATACTTAAGGCCGTTAATGCCATGTCAAAACTGGATGGCGGTGGTCGACAACTCAATTTAACGATGGCAAAAATTGCTCCCGAACAACCTAAGGTTGCGGGTGATATACCACTTAATATTCAAGATAACTTTGAGGACTTGGGTCCATTGGATTGGTTATTTATACCGCCTAGTTGGCGTAATCCGGCCTACCTTCTTAAAAAATATCCTCATTTACCAAAAATGCTCAAAGAACGTTATGACGCTGGCACCAAGTTTATTGCCACGGGTGCTGGTGTGTATTTTCTGGCAGCAGCGGGTTTGTTAGAAAATACACCGACAACCACTCATTGGTATTTCTTTGATGACTTCGAAAAGAAATACCCAGAAATAGACCTGAAAAAACAACACTTTATTACCTATGGCAATGGGATTTACTGTGCAGGTAGCATCAATGCCTTATCCGATCTAGTTTTCCATCTCATTGGTCAAGCTTTTGGATTGGCGCGTCGACAAATGGCTGAGCGACATTTTGCCCACGAAGTAGGCAGCAGCTATGACCTGCCTATGTTTTCTGTCGGTCGTGCGGCCCATGCCGATGAAGAAATTATTGAAGTACAAGCATGGCTGAAAACAGCCTGTCATGAGGAAATTGATATTCCCCAAATGGCCGCTAAAGCGGACATGCCAGTAAGAACATTTACAAGGCGTTTTCGACGCGCTTTAGGTCTGACGCCAAATCAATACCTGCAAGATATTCGAATTGAAAATGGTCGAGAACTTTTAAAGTCGACAGACTTAAGTATTCAAGATGTTGCCGAGAATGTTGGCTATCGAGATACTGCCTATTTTTCACGGGTGTTCAAAGCGCGTGTTGGTTTGACGCCGAGTGAATATAAGAAGATGGTTCGACCTAAGTTATTTCATTTAGATTGACACGAATAAGATTTATGAGAATGCTCGTTGAGCTTGTCGAAGCGCTTAAGAATCGTGAATTAGAGGAATCTTAAACCTCCCTTCGACAGGCTCAGGGGCCGAAAGATCAGGCATAAAAAAACAGGAGCCATACGACTCCTGTAAAGGGGTTTCTTCAAGGAAGACAGAATCACTTTCGTGAACTGTATTTACAGTATAGGTCTGGCTTTTTTAAATTACCGTTGAGAACAGGTTAACTAATGAGCTCTTATTGTAAGGGCTCGTTATTTTTATGAACAATTATTACTCAATGTTGATCTGAGTATTATTTACTATGGCTTGGTTTTGAGACTATAAACTTGATATTTCGAGCTTGCACTTCTATGATGCGCCGACCTAAAAATGATCAAAGTTAACACCCTTCTATTACTAGGGTAGAAGAATGAGAGAGTAGTAATGACTGAAGAAATAAAGCCTTTAGATACTGATAAGAACCAGCAGGAACTAAAGCATAGGCCCATTAAAAGTTTTGTGATTCGAAGTGGAAGAATGACACTGGGTCAGCAAAAAGGTTGGCAGGTGTGTTGGCCGAAATTTGGCTTGGAGTTAGGCCAAGCCGATACAGATATTCGCAAAGAATTTGTAACGCCGCAGCCCTTAATTGTTGAAATTGGTTTTGGTATGGGCAGCTCATTGCTTGAAATGTCAGGCGCGGCACCTGATCTGAATTTTTTAGGCATCGAAGTGCATCGCCCTGGTGTCGGGGCTTTAATCGCATTAGCACATGAGCAGAATCTTGAAAATTTAAAAGTCTTTTGTGAGGATGCTAACGTAGTACTTAAGGAGCATGTCTCAGATAGCTCGATTCACCGCCTACAACTATATTTTCCTGATCCATGGCATAAAGTGCGTCATAACAAACGTCGCTTAGTGCAGCCAGCATTTGTACAAGCTATCCGTCCAAAATTAGAAATTGGTGGCGTTTTTCATATGGCGACAGACTGGGAGCCTTATGCAAAGCATATGATGAAAATCATGGAGTCAGCACAAGGCTTTCGTAATGTTTCTGGTGAGAAACAATATGCTGATCATCCAGATTATCGCCCTTATACAAAATTCGAAAAGCGCGGCCAAGATCTTGGTCACGGAGTCTGGGATCTCTTGTTTGAACGGATTTCTTAGAGCTATTTTATAGCACTATTTTTTAGTCCTATCGCTTGCATAGCACTGTTTTGCAAAATCCATATGAGGCGCGTAGGTTTCAATTAAGTTTTGAATTTCAGTCGGAAAGGTTTCCGGCCAATTCAAACCATACTCCTTCGGAGAGAATAGCGGGGCGAGCAAGGCTGACACACTTAAGTCGGCACGGCTAAATCGATCACCAACTATGTAGTTTTTTGGTTGTGGCTGATCAATCGTGTTATCCGAGGGTAAAATGGATAGATGTTGGTTTAGCTTAGACAGTGAGTCTTGCAGAATTGTTTTAGATTCCCCTACGCTTTGATCATTTATGTTCATAAGCTTACGCATAATTTGGCTGAGCTTTGGGTAAGTTAGTTTGAAATAGAGGCTGCTATACCAAGGCCCTTGATGAGCAAATATTGGTATCACAATATTTGGATGATTAAGCAGTTCGTGATAAATAATACGCCTGACATGAGGCCCAATATGCTCATCGGCATAGCACTCCCACTCTGCGGCCTCTTTATTAAGTTGCTCATTAGCAAAATTTAAAGGCTTATCAGGAAACTCTGCTTCGAGATAGTCAATAATTTGTGCAGAACCCTGAATAACAATGTCATTATGTTTTAATATTGGAACACTAGAAAACTTAGCCATCTTTTTGTTTTTTCTGGCGTGTAAACCAGGTAAACAATTGACTTTTTGATAGGGTAAACCTTTAAAGTCGAGAGCCCATCTGACTTTTTCGCAATAGTGAGAAATCGGAAATTGGTAAAGCTGAATAGACTCTATGTTGACCATAAGTAACTCTTAAGTTAAATGTTTTATTATTTGATGTTTAAAATTGAGTTTGTGCGTAGTGATATAAAACATTGTGCGTGACTTTTATGATTAAGACAATTAACCAAGCAAGGAACTATTAATGCACTCGAACTGGCTGGATATCGCTGAACCAGAATCCAGAGATATCCTTTGCAAAGAGATTATGGCCTGCGAATTATTAGGTGAGACACCTGATAATAAAAAAATCTATTTATTTCATCCAAAAGCGCAGCAGGGTCATACTTTGCTTTTGAGAGAAATAGGGCGTTTGCGGGAGGCAGCTTTTCGGCTTGTTGGCGAAGGTACGGGCTTAGAGCGCGATGTCGATAGTTACGACCTGTATTATATGCATATCATCTTATGGGATGGCGTAGATCAGGAAATAGTCGGTGCTTATCGTCTATGTCGTACTGCTTACTATTTTACAGAACCAAAGAAACCCATCTATACAAGTAGTTTATTTGCCTACTTGCCAAGTTCAGAACCTATTCTTAAGGCTGGCTTAGAGCTAGGCCGTAGTTTTGTGCAAGAGAAATATTGGGGTTCTCGAAGTCTCGATTACCTTTGGTCCGGTATCGCAGCTTTCCTTCGACGTCACTCTGAGTATCGCTATTTACTGGGTGCGGTTAGCATTAGTAATGATTTATCACTTCATGCAAAAGAGATACTGGTCGGTTTTTATCGGAAGTATTTTGGCAAGCAAAATAGTGAAGTAAGAATCGAGAAAGTGACGTGTTCTAGACCCTTCCATTTGAGTGAGAAAGGCCAAGCTCATGTTGAAGAATTGTTTAAGGGGTTAGACTATAAAGAAGGTTTTAAAGTGCTGAAAAAGCAACTGCGATATCTCGGTTATGCTGTTCCCATGCTCTATAAACAATACACAGAACTGACTGAGATGGGCGGAACTGAATTTTTAGATTTTAGCATCGATCCAGATTTTAACGATTGTATCGATGGTTTAGTGGTTGTCGATATCAGCAAAATGACAGAACAAAAAAGAAAACGCTACGGTTTGGAGAATCATTCTGTTCTGTAAAGTATAAGTGCGTCTTTGTTGAGAGAGCTAGGGTGAAATATCGGCTAGTTTAGTTTCAGCTAAGAGATAAATCTCACTTCTTGGTTTTGCCAGGAATATCGCTCTCTTGAGCATATTAATCATTTGTTCTTGCACAGTTAAACCTTCATAAACGAGTGCGTAAAGATAAAATACTTCAGCATCTTTAGGGGCAACTCTCAGAGCGTGTTCAAGGTGATGCTGTGCACGTAGCCATTGCTTGCCTTCAATGGCTTTCTTCGCCGAATCGATTATAGAGCCTAATACATCCGCTGGCTTTAAGCGTTTTCCATTTGGCATATCGGTCAGTATGTCGCTTGTTGATTGTATTTCCAAGTTTGTCTGACTTTGGTTTATTGATGACTTTGAAGAGTCTTCAATCGGGGCTTGCTGAGGAGCCGGTTTGCTTGGGAAAAGCACAGTTCTATTCTCAGCGGGAACAACCGGTTTGTTTGGGCTTCTATTATTCTCAGAGCCTGAGCCTAGATGGCTACAAGCATTTAGACAGCTAGCAATGACTATAATAGTTAGAATATTGTGGGAAGTGTAAGTTCTCAGAACCATGATTTAATCCATCCTTTAAAGCTGGAGAAACCATTGTTACAGCTTTGATAAGGTAAGTGTGAAGCATTTCCCCAAATTGGCAGTTGAACTGCTTCTTTGCATTGTTCATCGGTTCGCTTTCCAGACTGCATATCAAACCAATAATAATGAATACTTTCAGGTTGGACCATCGCCACAGAAGATTGAGGAATGGCGCGCATAAACTCTGTCCAGACTTTCAATGCACCACTGCTGCCGGTAAAGGCAGTGGGGGTATTATCATCATTACCAATCCAGACTACATTTAAATAATCGCCAGAAAAACCTGCGAACCAACTATCTCTATTATCATTAGTGGTGCCAGTTTTTCCTGCAAGATCAAGTTCATTAGGTAAGGAATAGTATGCAGAGCGGCCGGTACCAGATCGCATAACACTTTGCAGACCATGCTGTAAGAGAAATACAGATTCAGGTGAGAAAACTTGTTCAACCTGAAAAGGGTAGCGTGAAATCACTTCATCCTGAGCTGTGGTTACTTCTCTGATAGCTCTTAAAGGCATATTGAAGCCTTGATTGGCAAATGTAAGATACATTTGACTGACTTCCATCGGGCTCAGTGATTGAGAGCCTAGAAATAAAGATGGATAAGGATTTAGGTTTCCTTTCACGCCTAATTTTTTTAGTGTCGCGTGAACAGCAGGAATACCGAGTTCAATGCCTAGTCTGGCGGTCGATAAATTGTAGGAATTCATCAGCGAGTTAGTCAGAAGAACTTGGCCATGATCTTTTTTATCAAAGTTTTGAGGTTGCCATATTTGGCCATCGTCAAACTCGAGTTTAAAGGCTTGGTCATTCAGTAAGCTGCTCAAGTGATATTTTTGGGCTTGGGCCAGGGCCGTTAAATATATAGCAGGTTTGATTAACGAGCCGATTGGGCGCTTAGCATCCAGAGCCCGATTGAAACCCGGATATTGAGGTTGCTTATCACCAATTAAGCCGACAATCTCGCCACTGCCAATTGTGGTAACGACGGATGCAGTCTGTAATGTTTCTTGATTTATGGAAGAAGAAAGCTCAGCGAGTTTTTGTGTGCTGGCACGTTCAAGTTGAAATTGAATTTGCGGGTCTAGGGTCGTATAAACTTTAAGACCTTCAGAGCGTAAGTCATCATCTAAATAGGTTTCGCGTAATTGCCTTTTTACAAGATCCATAAAGGCAGGGTAGCGATTACTTACTTGCAGCGGTTTGCTAACAATTGTTAGGGTTTTGGACTTTGCTAAAGCAAAGGTTTTATCATCAAGAGCATTATCCTGATGAAGTAGAGAAAGCACTAAATCACGTCTAATTTTTGCCCGAGCAGGAAAACGACGCGGATTATAATAAGAAGGGCCTTTCACCATGGCGACTAATAAGGCCAGTTCAGACTGATCACATTCATTCAAATGTTTGCCAAAATAAAAATTACTGGCGGCCTCGAAACCATGGATAGCCAACTTTCCTGATTGTCCAAGAAAGATGTCATTCATATAGGTTTCTAAAATGACATCTTTGCTATAGTGAACTTCCAGCAGCAAGGACATCATCGCTTCGTTAATTTTTCTAATTAAGCTCTGTTCACTGCTCAGGAAAAAGTTTTTAACCAATTGTTGGGTTAATGTGCTGCCGCCTTGGACAATTTTCCCCGCATTAATATTCACCCACATGGCGCGAGCAATCGCACTAGGAGATATTCCGATATGTGAATAAAAGTTGCGATCTTCAGTCACTAATAGCGTTTTCTTTAATTGTTCCGGGAATTCGTTAATGCTCAGAAGTTGTCGTTCTTCTTTAACATGAGGATATATACCGCCAATTTTAAAGGGCTCTAAATAATAAATAGTTCGTTCTTGATTGCCTAGATTGAATAAGTCTCTGACCTGATCGCCTTGAATAGAAAATCGAATATGTTGTGAGGCTTGTTGGTCATCTGGCTTCGAGTGGCTTCGAATGATAAGTTCGATTTGATTTCCCGTGATCTTATACTGACCGCTTTGTTGAACTTTATGGACTAATTGATAGTTCAGAAGTTTCAATTCTTGCTGAAGGTTGTTTAGGTTTAAGGTTTTGCCTTCATAAATTTCTAAAGAACGAGCGAAGACTTGCGCAGGTAAACTCCAGCGCTGGCCTTCAAATTTGAAACGAATTTGGGCATCTAAATAAATGAACCAAGCCGTGATAACAAGTACGACAATAAGTACCAGTTTCCACATTGTGGCGCGTTGAATATGAAAAAACTCTTTTTTGAATCCAAACATAACGGAGGTAAATGCCTTTGGGCTGATCCTATATTAAGGTAAGAAGAGGTAACTGATTAAGAAGGGAGGTGCTGCTTAAGAGAAATTAGACCCCAAACCATTTTTGATTTGGAGCTAATATACTAAATTAAGCACTTTAGGATAAGTGCTTATTTGCATTAGTGCTTATTAAGAGTGGTAGGTATTAAGTTGAGTACTTGATGATAATACTTATGGGCACTCGACTGATGCGGTTTGGCGCATATCACTCATTGGCTCATTTAGTTTGGTGGTCTGATCTCGTTTTGTAGAGCCATGATAAATTGCTCTGCATTCGCCTGGAGTCGTTAGTTTGCAATTCTCTAATGCGGCTTGTGAAGCAAGGTCTTCATTTTCGAAAGGGCCATGAAATTGTCTGTTTTCTAGGTAGAAGTAACCTTTTTCTATAGTTTCGTCGACTGTAATAACTTCATCGATATCATAGGTAGTAGACATAGTTTATGCTCCAAATTATTCACTATTTCAGATAATGCTTAACTATCTAAGTTCTTATCAGGAATTAAACGACTTTACGGATGTGAGTAACTCACTGTATATAAAGCGATTATTCAATAGCGATTTTTATCATTATTATATGGCTAGCTAGTTTAAGTTAACTTGCTTTAACAACACAATAAGATTGCTTATAAAATTGGCATAGTGACTAAATCCTTGTCTATTGATTCACATAATCGGGAAGATTCTGGTATCAAGCAAACATAGTGACTAAGCGGTTTGTAAAACGATATACAGTTTTTTTGATGATATGTTTTGTACATTAAAAAGTGCCCTACGGATAAGGCGCTATTCGTTAATAGTGACGTTTTATCGATTAACTATTAATTATCAGTTAGTCGGTGTTGCTCGTTGAATAAGTGCATTACAGTCAATATTGGCGGGCAATGTACCATAAACCCAGCCTTTATTCTCATTTTTTAATCGAGCTGAACAGAATGCGTCTGCAACTAAAGGATTGCCGTATTGTAATAGACTTGATGCTTGAAAGAGAAGCGCCATTTTTTCAACAATAGAGCGTGAACGAAATTCTAGATTATCTTTATCTGAAAAATCAGCATGCAATGAATTTAGTGTTTCTGAAATTAGCGGGTGTTTACCTTCAGAAAGATGTATTTCATTTAAAAATGAATCTAGCGTTGCTGGTGTTTTTTGTAAGGCTCTGAGCATGTCAAGACACTGAACATTTCCGCTTCCTTCCCAAATTGTGTTAATTGGTGATTCTCTGAATAGTCTTGGCATGATGCAATCTTCCATGACCCCGCTTCCGCCAATGCACTCCATCGCTTCATAGGCATGCCCTGGTGTGCGTTTACAAATCCAGTATTTTCCAATCGCTGTTCCGATACGCACCAAGTTCTTTTCTTGCTCATTATGTTCGCTCATATCTAATGAACGGGCCAAACGCATGCTTAAGGCAGTTGAAGCCTCGCTTTCAAGAATTAAATCTGCCAGAACATTTTGCATTAATGGTTGTTGGTTAAGTACTTTTCCAAAGGCAAATCGAGACTGGCAATGATGGGTTATTTGAGCGACAGACTGACGCATCAGAGCTGAAGAGCCTATCATGCAGTCAAAGCGAGTCATGGCAACCATTTCTAAAATAGCCGAAACCCCATGGCCTTCATCGCCAACCATCCAGCCTAATGCACCGCGCAATTCTGTTTCGCTTGATGCATTAGAGACATTGCCCATTTTATTCTTTAAACGTTGAATTTGGAGTGGATTTTTAGTGCCGTCAGGACGCCATCGGGGAACTAGAAAGCAAGATATGCCTGATGTTGTTTGTGCTAAGACTAAAAAAGCATCGCACATTGGTGCAGAGACAAAATATTTGTGGCCAATTAATTCATAGGTTTGCCCTGGTCCCACTTGACCAACCGGTATCGCTTGGGTGCTATTTAAGCGAACATCTGAACCACCCTGTTTTTCGGTCATTGCCATGCCGATAGTGACGCTTTCTTTTAATGTATGAGGAATGTTGCGGGAGTCATATGACTTATGAAGGATTTTAGGTGCCCATTCTTCAAACAAGTTTGCTTGTAGCTTTAACGTAGGAATCGCAGCTGATGTCATGGTGATCGGGCAACCATGGCCAGCCTCTACCTGGGCCATCATTAAATTTTTAGCGGCACGTGCCACATGAGCACCTGATTTGTTTTGCCAGTGTGAGGCGTGCAGGCCGGCTTCCATAGAAAGTTTCATAAGCTGGTGATAGGCAGGATGATAACGAACTTCATCGATACGTTTACCTTGTCGATCATGCGTATAAAGTGTTGGCTTATTTTCATTGGCTAAGTAACCCAGCTCAATGACTTCTTTCGAGCCACACAGCACACCAAATTCGTTAAGGTCTTGCGTTGCCCAACTTGCATCATGCGCTAAGGCTGCTTCTTTCAATGCCAGATCACTTTCAAAGACATTGTAGTTTTCTAAAGCGTCTGGTTGATTTTCAACGCTATGGGTTTCAGCCCAGTAGGTGTTACTTGGGCTAAAGGTGTCGGCATTAATCATGGCTTGAGCTTTCATTGTGGTATATTCCTCAGTCACTTTATAAAGTGAACTGTAATTCACTTCTTTTTTGAACGCAATAAAATGATGAAAAAATAGTCAATTTTGATAGGTGGTTAAAATACTAAGCAGACTAAATATGTAGAGTTGGGAAGGAGCTTAATCACGATATAAGGCCTCTTTACCATGACTTAGTTCTAATGCTTCTCGTTCTACTCTCTTAAGTTTCTTAACGACTAAACCATAAGAATGATCAATCATACGTTCAATTTCGCCTTGGGGAATTGAACCATCCAGAATGATGGTATTCCAGTGAAGTTTATTCATGTGATACCCAGGTTTCACTGACTCAAAAAGGTCACGTAGTTCCTGAGCTTGAGCCGGATCACATTTCAGATTCATGTTGCCGATGCCTTTTTCAATACCTAGGGTGGCGAACATCTTGCCTTTTATTTTAGGAACCAGAACGTCAGGCCCAAAAGGGTAATCTTCTCGCGCATCGGGCTTATTTAGTAAATAGTTTTTCGCCTTTTCATAGTCCATTGTTTTTTCCTTGGCTTGGTCAAATAATCTGCGTAGTCATTTAATTAAGACGCTAACTTAATGAGAGATTCTTGTATCCAAAAATATTCTATCGGAATTGTTAAAGATAAGTTTAGACTGGTTTTTATCTAAAGTACTTGAGCAATCCCAAGAAAAAATGGTAATAAAAGAATTCAATTCAAACACATTACGCTATATGAATAATGGCTATGAGAGATGTTGGTTGTTAAACTCAGCGTTATATTTAACATTTAGTGCATGTACTTTTGAAGACAAGCTAATAGGCAAAAAGCTATGCCATATCGTCCTACCGAAAAAACAGAAGCGCGTAAAAAAGCTCAATATAATTTGTTACTTTCAACGGCATTAACCCTTGTTGCTAAAGAAGGTTTCCAGAATCTGACCATCGCTTTATTAGCAGAGCAGGCACAGGTTGCTATTGGTACCGTCTATAAATACTTTGATTCAAAAGCGGATTTATGTGCTGCAGTATTTAGACGTGCAACGGAAAAAGAGGTTGCGCAGGTACAGTTAGCGGCTTTCCCAGAAGATAGTGATCTTTCAAGTGAACAAAGATTATCGAATGCTATTCAAGTTTTCTCTGAGCGTGCATTGGAGGGTTATCGTTTAGCCTATGCGTTAATCGCTGAACCAGTGGACGCGATGGTTCAGCATGAGCGCCTAAAATATCGTCAAGCTTATGGTGAGATTTTTGAAGGGCTTATTGCGGAAGCAATCACTTCAAATGAGTTTTGCGAGCAAGATGTTCAAGTCTCTGCAGCGGCTTTGGTAGGGACTTTGGCCGAGACATTGTTAGGTTCGATTGGTAGCCATATAAGTGAAGCAAAAGCGATTGATCAACAAAATCTGATAAAGAATATCCAAGGGTTTTGTTTAAGGGCGGTTAAGTCGTAAACGCCAGTACGTGCTCTATCTTTTCTCAATAAAAGGTTTTGGCTGGTTAATATGGAAACTTTTCATGACTACAAGCTTTTGGGTCGATGCCGTCAAAATTCAAAACGTTACACTGCCTCTCATACTCATGATTCCACATGCTAATTACACTAATTTATTGATATAGATCAATGAAAGAGTTTTTAACAGCGCTCATCATAAAAATGAGAAAAAATTCTCCACTCCGCGAAGTCCGTGTGAAGCCCTACAATAATAATAGTGACGAGGTTTAAAATGAAACAGCCACAAATTACCGAAGATATGATTTTTGAATGTTTTGCAGCTGCCACACCCAGTGCCGATAGTCGTGAAACCGCTGAATCATTTATCGATGTTGAAATGTATGAAAATCAGGTGATGTATCCTGAGTTTGCACGTTGGGCAGCAAAAGCAGGTTATCCAAAAATAGCGACTCTATTTAGAAAAGTGGCCGGTGAAGAGAAATTGCATGCCGTCTGGTTGCGAGAACTTTATAACGATATGGGTACTCCAAAACGTGGTGAAGATACTGAACGCGCAATCTCAGCACTAAAGACGATTAAAAAGAATTGCGACGAACTGATCAAGCTTAATCCTGACAGTGTTATTGAAAAAGCACTTTGCGTTGCCATTATGGTTGAGGAACGCGAAGCACTCGATATCTATCCTGAGTTTCGTGACCGCGAACTAGAAAAAGGCAACCATGATGCCGCTGCGGTTTATCAACGTGTGGTTGATTCTGAAACCGAGCATATGAATTGGTTTAAAACTGCATTGAGTGAATTTACTTCATCTAAGTCACAAGTAGTCACAGCGTAAAGCTGGTTTGTTTTGACTAAAGCCCCGGCTATGCGATGGTGGCAGGTATTCAATCCTGCCATCTATCTAATTTCTATCCTTCCGGCTATCGCCGTGATCTTGCTTGCAGGCCAAATCTCTTTGTGGATGCAAGGATTGATCATCTCAACACTTGCCGTAATATTATTACAGCACGCGATCAATCTGTTTAATGACGTCAGTGATTGGGATCTTGGGGCTGATACAGAAAAAATGGACTCTTGGGTTCGGCTGTTTGATGGTAAAACCCGTCCTGTCAGGATTCAAGCATTGGTTAGTGCTGTAGCTGGCGGAATAATCGGGCTGTCTGTGTTGTATGTTGGTGATAAATTATGGATTGTCTTCATTGCATTGCCGCTGATTACTTTAGGCTACTTATACAACGCAGGAAAATCTCCACTCTCATATACCTGGATGGGGGAATGGGTAACTGGTATTTGTTATGGCGGTGTATTTGGCTGTTTATGGCTGGTTGCGGGTCTAGCGCTGAATTTTTCTGCGGTAATGGGCATGATGGCAATTGCGGCACTGGCTATGTCACTGCTGCTTTCACATCAGCCACCACAATTTGAAACGGATCGCGCGGTAGGCAAAAAATCTTTCTGTGTGCGCTATGGTAAAAAGAAAACAAAACAGGTATCGGTTTATTTGTTTATCTTTTCTTTGTTATTTATCGGCTTAGGCATGTCATTCAACCAGGTGATACCTAATTTTCAATATGTACTGTTCTTGCTAATTTTAGCATTTAGCGCCTACCTCTCAAAAGTCGGACCAAACCCTAAAAGAGTGTTGATATTGAGCTCAGCATTATTGTTGTGCATGACGGTGTTGTCGCTCTATGCGCAAACCGAACAGGTAATCATCTGATGAAGCACCGTCTTTCCAATACCTTCGGTGAAAGCAGGGTCAGTATTGAAGAACGAGAAAAACTGATTCGTAGTGTTTTCAACCGTATCGCTACGCGTTACGACCTAATGAATGATTTGATGAGCATGGGCCTGCATAGGTTCTGGAAGTGGCTTTTTTGCAAAGAAGTTAATAAAGCCAAAGGTCATGTTTTTGTAGATCTGGCAGGAGGTACTGGAGACATAGCTGGTGCTCTAATAGATAAGCACAGAGAAATACTGCTGGTCGATCCATCTAAAGAGATGATGAACGTAGCCGAAATACGCCTTGGCAGTGCTTGTCGATATATTACGGCCGCCGCAGAAAATTTACCCTTTGACGATGAAAGTGTGGATGTTTTAACGATTTCTTTTGGTATCAGAAATGCCACGGATATCAAGCAGGCGCTTCAGGAAATAACACGAGTACTCAAGCCCGGTGGTTTATTTTATTGCCTTGAATTTAGCACGCCACAAGCATGGCTACGTCCGTTCTATAATGCTTGGTCTAGAATCGTTATCCCTCGCTTGGGCGCTGCCGTCGCCGGACATCCAGATGCTTATCGATATCTAATCGAATCAATCAGAGGGTTTCCGGCACAAGAAGAAATGGCTGAAATAATACGGGCTGCTGGCTTAGGCAATGTTTCTTACAGTAATTTAACCTTTGGTATTGCCTGCATTCATCGTGGTGCAAAAGCGGTAGATAGAAAGTTACTATAAGCCGATACGGTTAAAAAATTTAACCTTGAATCCAAAAGTCAGCGTCTTGTGCTCGTAAAAAATCTTCAGCTTTTTTGCCTTGAAGCATAGCCATTGTAGAAAGTATGCCTGCCTGCATACAACTGGGTGCAGCGACAGAAATTGAGTGGGGCGCATCTGTGATAGATTGCCCTGTTTTGGGGTTCAATATATGACTGTAGCGTACGCCATTTTTCAATAAAAAACGTCTTGAATCTCCGCTGGTGGCTATTGCGCCCTGGCTTAATTTTACATTGAGTACGGTATTTTTTTCATGTTGATAGCTTTCTACCGCAACTTCCCAAGCTGCTCCGTTTAATCTTGGACCTGAACAGGCAAGGTCGCCGCCAAAGTTGATTAGGATGCTAACCTGTGATGCTTTCTCAGCTTGTTTTTGTAGAAGTAAACAGACTTTATCAACCGCATACTCTTTGCCTATGCCACCTAAATCAAGCTCCATTCCTTGCGGGAGTTGTATATATGGCGCTGCCCATTGAACTTTAGTCCAGCCAATGAAGGGCAAAATATTAGAGATTTGTTGTGAGGTCGGGGTATTATCAGTTCCGTCAAAGCGCCAGATTTTTCGTAATACGCCTGCAGTGATATCAAATAAACCATCACTTAATTGATGGCATTGTTCTGCAAAATTGAATAGTGCCGTGGTTTCCTCATCTACAGGTATCGCTTCATCATAGGCATGATTAATTTTATCCATTAAATTGCCAGCTTTATAGCGGCTGAACTTATGTTCTATGCGCCAAGTTTCTATGGCTGCAAGTTTCAGTAATTGCTCTGCTTGTTGTTGATTTGTATTCTCAAGAAGTACCTGACAATCGCTAGCCATAGCTTGAAACTGGCCAATCCAAAGCTGATCTTTTAAGTAAAGTTCAGGTGATGGATGCCGACTTGGATTATTTTGGCTAGGAATATAGATTGAAAAGGTTTGAGGTCTGCTCATGAGCGACGCTATCTCATAGTAGAGTGATTTCTGAAATTGAAAATGCCCTTTTTAGCGTTTATCTAAGAGAGGGCATAAATCGTAAACTGTTTAGAAAGAATAGCCTACTTGCAGGATAATCGCATCACTGTCTGGATAAAGATCCTGGCTAGCTAACTTGCCAAAACCATTATCTCCACTATGACTTTGCATATAATATTCAGCGCGAACGTTGATTTCCTTATCTTTGCTGATTTTATAACCATATTTTAAGCCAACTGTGATAGCGTCCATTTCACTTAAGCGTTCATCAGAACTTGCTTCTG
>TARA_R110001592_G_scaffold296139_1_pt1 | contig 22468 bp, 24 predicted proteins | sample TARA_R110001592 | Tara Oceans TARA_R110001592 (sample SAMEA4398387) | marine metagenome | biome: Polar Biome; feature: [SRF] surface water layer (ENVO:00010504); material: water (ENVO:00002006), including particulate matter (ENVO:01000060) such as... | depth 5 m | reverse complement strand
TAAGTAATTTGATTGATCTCTTTGCTCATCGTGAGGATCCATTTGTTATTACAGGTAAGTTTAAAAAATCGTAATTATAAACCAGATAGCTGCAGTTGTGCTGAACTATCAGGTAAAATTGCTGACAAAAAGGAATAATTTATCCCGGATTTAAATACGCGTGCAGGGTACTGATGAGAACCCCAAAAATCAATATTTAAAGCTTAAATTCATAGGTGGTAAGTTGATATATGTCAATAAATGCAGGTCTTGCTTTCTTTATAGATATAATTTATAGAATGAAGTGGGTATATCGTTTCAATAAAAATCTGTGTGAAAATGATTTGGAGTGGGCTTTTTAAAGTCTTGAGAGACATTCTGGAGTTGTCGTCTATTGAGAGTTACATGAATGTCTCTTATTATAAAAAAGCGTTATGGCATTTCAAGTGCAGTTATTTTTTCTTCTTTTTCCAGCATTAAATTTAATTTATCCATCATTTCTTTGCGCTCATGAGATAGTTCCCATTGCTGCCACTCAATAATGCTTCTCCAGTTGCAAATAATGAATCTATGTTTGGGGTTAATTATATCTTTCAGAGATTCACCCGAGATAAACCCTTCTGAAAGTATAGCTTTTTGTAAAATCTCTTTAGCTGTGGCTTCGTAATTTGCCTCTAACGAGTCAGCAATGAATCGTTCAATGATTACTTTGATCATAAATACACCTTGATGTCCTTATAGTTTATTATTTAAAAACAGTATCATGTAAAAGTAGCGATACACTAATACTAATGCAAGTATATGTAGAGTAATTTTCGACTACGTATTACTTGAAAATGTAAAATTTTAAATACTCTACATATAATCATTAATTAGCTCAGAGCATACAGAAAAAAGGAGTACGGGTGAATAACTCTAAAGATCCATTATTAATAGATACTCAAGGGCTTTATTGTCCCGAACCTATCATGATTTTGCACTCTAAAATGGATGAGCTTTCATCAGGGGATAAGTTACTTGTTCTTGCAAGCGATCCGGCAACAAAAAGAGATATTCCGAAATTTTGCCAATTTTTAGGCCATGAGTTGATTTCTGAAGAAGAGTTTGATCAGGTATTTAGGTACTTGATACGTAAATGTTAATGATTATTACTTCTTTCATTTGGTTTGCACTTTTATCTGTTTGTTCTATCTTTTATCTATTAGGCTTTCATAAATTACTTTTAGTCGCCAGTAAATTGCCATTTAAGGTTTGGTAAGATTAATGTTACTAGCCTTAATTATGTATTTCTAGAATGCCCTAATTCAAGCAAGTTTAATGAAAATGTTATTCATCTAATCATTTCTGGTTAGGAACGCTATAAGAGATAATTATGCGCAAGAATGATGTTACTAATTGTATTCAAGATATTTTTTTAGAATGCTGTAGAAACTTGTTCCACAGCCTGGACTGCAATACAAATCTATTAGCTGGTTGCTCAGCTAATTTAGATCAGAGCCCAATTGCTTGTATAGATGCAGGATCTGAAGATGTTGAGTTTATGATTGCTCTGCAATTGCCAATACAAGTTTTGGCCTTAACCTATCCTGTAGCAGATGCCATCACTTCGGTCGAAGAAAATCGCTTGGAAGACTGGTTGTCAGAATTATCCAATCAATTAATTGGTCGTTTAAAGGCGAAATTAATTGAACATGACTGTTATGTGAATTTGGGTTTGCCACTGAGTTATTTTGGCGCTCAAATTGATGAGTTACTAGCACAGAACAGCGTTCAAGAAGATTATTATTTTGACGTTGATCATGAAATTTGCAGATGCAGTATCTCGATAGAAGTGTTCGATGAAGCGATGATATTTTCAATCGAGAAAAATAATTCAATCAATATGCAAGAAGAAGGAGAGATGGAATTATTTTAAAAAGCTATTCATTCTGTGTTGTCAAAATTACTAGCAATTAACCTTTTTATACATGTTAGCTATAAGCCTTTATTTAGTAATATACCTTCATAAAAATACACAAAAATTTACTTTCTAGTGTTCGATTTTTGATCTAAATTGTTATTCTGATACTTAAATGTGTCATAGGTCACAAAAAAATAAAAAAGTAAGCTAGGTCTGCTAGAAAGCAGCCATTAATTTTTCAGGGTATGCTTTATGAAAATTTCCTCACCAATAAAAACAATACTTATTTCTACATTTTTCGGCTTTTCAGTCTTACCTGCACACGCTGCAATTATCGATTTTGATACCTACTTTAATGATTCAGAATCCGGTTTAAGCTGGTTAGATGTGACAGCGACAGTGAATAGATCCTATAACGATATTTCAAGTCAGCTTGGTGTTGGCGGTGAATTTGATGGTTGGCGCTACGCTACAGGTACAGAGTTCAATGCATTATTGTCGAATTGGACGGGTACGACTGCTTTATTTTCTGGTCGAACTATAACGACAGGAACTTCACCCTCAGTGGATGGTTTAGTTACTTTGTTTGGAAGTACCTTAGATAGTTCCAGAATGGCACGATATGGACAAACATGGGATAGCCAATTTGGATACGCAGAAGGTGAAGGTATTGATTTTACGCTCGGTATTTTAGCGGATTTATTTAATAACTCAGCAACGCAGAGACAGGTTGCTGCGATATGGGATAATGAAGCAAATGGCGACGCTCTTGATTTCTATAATAATGAACATCGACAGATTTTAGTGGCAGATGCTAAAAGTGATATCGGGTCTTTTCTAGTCAGGGGAGTAAGTAACAGTACTGGTGGAAATGGCGGGGCGACTGCAGTGACAGAACCTCAGACAATGGTTCTATTTAGTTTGGGTTTAATGGGGATTTTTTTAAGTAGAAGAAAGGTCATAGCTATTTAGTGCTTGGCAAGTAAGGCGTTATTAATTTAAAGCTTTTATCAGCTTTTGTTCAAAGGCTTCTTTATGAATTTCACCAACAATTCTTAGTTCTTTGTTTTCTTCACCCTTTGAATTGAATAATAAAATAGAGGGAGGACCAAACAAGCCAAAAGAATCTAAAAGTGCTTGTTGGTCTTCAGTGTTTTCTGTCACATCTGCTTTTACTAAATGAAACTGCTCTAGTTTTGATTTTATTTCGGGTAATGGAAATATAGCATTTTCCATGACAATACAGCTAATACACCAATCTGCATAAAAATCCACAAGCATCGGCTTTCCTAAATCTTTCGCTATTAGGCGTTCCTTTTCTAGATCTTCTTGCTTGTAAATAACCTTAAATTTAACGTGTTCTAATTGAGATGAATTAGAAAGGGGGTTGCCAGTTCCTGAAAGTTTTTCTAGCGGCTTAAATGGATCGTTCGCTCCAGAGAGTGCGCCGATGATCAAGATTGCAGAATATAACGCGAGGATTAAGCCAAGGCCTTTAGCTATACGAGGCCAGCCAGCTTTCGCAGCGTCAAAGGCGCCCATTTGTGTGGCGGTTACCCCAATTAATAGTGCCCATAAAAGCATTGAGACTTGGGCTGGTAGCGTGCGGCTAAGCAACCATATAGCGACGGCTAATAACATGATGCCAAAGACATATTTAACCTGATTCATCCATTGGCCGGATTTAGGTAAAAACTTACTGCCACTGACGGCAATAATGATCAATGGAACACCCATGCCTAAGCCTAGCGCAAATAATGAAGCGCCACCGATAACAGCATCACCAGTGCTGCTAATATAAATCAAGGCGCCCGCAAGTGGTGCTGAAACACAAGGGGAGACAACCAGCGCAGATAAGGCGCCGATAAAGAAAACACTACTAATATGTCCGCCGCTCAAATTCTGGCTGGTATTATTTAATCGGTCTCTAATGAACGCAGGCAGTTGAAGTTCAAATAAACCAAACATAGAGAGGGATAAGAGCACAAAAATTGCTGCGAAAAAACTTAAAATATAAGGGTTCTGAAGCGCTGCTTGAATATTAGCGCCGGCACCAAGAAGTCCGGTTATGACGCCAGCAGAGGCATAGGTCAAAGCCATGCCCAAAACATAGGCGCTTGATAAAGCGAATGACTTTGCCATTGTCGGTTTTTTTTGCCCAGCAATAATGCTGGTGATAATCGGAATCATTGGGAAGACGCAGGGTGTAAAGGTTAGGCCAAGACCTAATAAAAAGAAGATACCAATGATAAGTGGCAAACTGCTGTTTGAAATGAAATTAAATATGCCAGACGCATCTTCCAAATTATCTGTGGGAGTATTATTTTTTTGAGGGCTATCAGCTAAAGAGCTTTCTTGTATTGTGTTATTAGGCTCTGCTGATTGTTTTACGTTCTGTTCAGTTTCACTTGTTGTTGGTGTAAATAATAAGTACTGGTTTTTAGGCGGATAGCAAAGTCCCGCCTCTGCACAGCCTTGGTAACTAATTTTAATTTCATCTTCAGTAATATTATTACTTAATGTAATCGGTAGAAAAACTTCCAGCTCATCATGAATGACATGTACCAAGCCGAAATAAGGGTCTTCTTTCGGTTCACCTTTTTGACTGAATTGTGGCTCCCCCAAGATAGTGCTTTCATTAGCGGCTTTAAATTTGAAACGTTCAAAATATAAGTAATAATGAGGTTCAATTTTCCATGAAAGTTTAAGGCCTTTCTCTGTCAGCTCAGATTGAAATTGAAATGCATCATCGACTTTTAAAAATTCACTCTGACCGACACCTGCCTTTGAGCTTATGTTAAGAAAGCTATTTAAACCTTCTGCAGAGCTAGAACTGATTAATACTGAAAACAGTAAGAGTGATATTATTAATTGATTAAATAAATTAATCAGTTTTGTATGTCTTGCATTATTAAGCATGGTTTACCTTTTTAAATGAGGCGCAGAATAAAATAACATTCAGTGAATGACCACATTATAATACCCTTTAACTTAAGCTTAGCTTAAGTTTGTTTAATCAAATTTAAGGCTGTTCTATAAAATATAAGCCTGATTACTGAATCAGCGCTTAACAGCTTAAATGACTTTATATGAAGAATGCTATTGGAAAGTTGAAACAAAAAGTGAAGAAATATATTGCATCCAAACAAACTAGAGTTTCTGAAGAGCTTAAAGTAGAAAGTCTGGAAATGATTTTTAATCACCTATTTTCAGAAAGTGAAAATACACTTCTTATTTCTGGAGGCATCGAGCCTGTTTATCTACCAGTTTCTGAGACAGAAAGTATAAACAAGATTATTTCTACCCGGGATTATTTTTCAAGTGCATTGCATGAAGTGAGTCATTGGTGTGTCGCAGGCCTTGAACGAAGGAAGTTAATAGATTATGGCTATTGGTATGCACCAGATGGCCGAAGCTTAGAACAGCAGTATTTATTTGAACAAGTTGAAGTTAAACCACAAGCACTGGAATGGATATTTACTGTGGCAACCGGAGGGGAGTTCAGATTAAGTGTGGATAATGTAAGCCAACCAGAGCTGCGAGCAAGTGATGCGTTTCGTCAAAATGTTTACGATCAAGCTTTAAATTACCTCGAACAAGGTCTCAATGATAGGGCGCAGAAGTTTCTAGATGCCTTATTAAGCCACTTTCAATCGACTAAATCATCATTAAAAATTGATGATTTCATCTTAGATCAGCTTAATTAATTTGAAACCCTGAGGGTTTATGGGGATTTTAATTATTAACAATGCTTGCATGAAAAGAGGATGGCGAATAAGCTCTCTGGTCAACATTTATTTGTAAATCGGGTAAGATTAGATGAAGTTAAGCGGCCTTTTTGGCAGAAAAAATAAAATAAAACCAGTTCCCTCAAAAGAGGGTCAGAAGAGGCAACAACCTGCTTCTTCAGAATCCACACCACGTTCAACTAAACCTCTTGAAACAAAGTCCGAGCCTCAAAAGAATCCTGTTGCTAACAAAGCAATTCCAGCTAAAGCTATTTGGTCTGAAAAAGATTTTGATATTGCCCCGGCAGAAGGTAAAACCCGCTTTCATGATCTAAATTTAGAACCAGAACTTCTTCATGGTATTGCAGACCTGAAGTATGAATATTGTAGTGATATTCAGGCTGAGTCACTTCCGCATACCTTACAAGGCCACGATGTCATTGGTAAAGCGGCTACAGGAACGGGTAAAACGGCTGCTTTTTTAATTACCATTATTAATGATATTTTGTGTCGGCCAATTCCAAAAAGTGATCGTTATTCAAGTGAGCCAAGAGCCTTGATACTTGCGCCAACGCGTGAGCTAGCCATGCAAATAGAGAAAGATGCTATTGGCTTAACAAAGCACTGTGATGTTTCTGTTTATTCGGTCTTAGGTGGAATTGATTACCAAAAGCAAAAAGTCTACGTAAGAGGGAAAGTCATTGATATTTTGGTGGCAACACCAGGCAGACTCATCGATTTTCTAAATAGTAATGACTTATATCTAGACCAACTTGATTTTCTGGTTATTGATGAAGCCGACAGAATGTTAGATATGGGCTTTATACCTGATGTTAAACGCATAATTAGTCGTTGTTCCAAAGTTGAAGAGCGACAAACGCTTCTCTTTAGCGCAACTTTTAGCGACGATATTATGAGCCTTGTTCAACGCTGGACGACTAATCCTATTAAAGTTGAAATAGAGTCAGATCAACGAACAACGGATAATGTTGAACAGAAAATCTTCATGGTTCCTACCGATGAGAAACTGGATATCATTTGTCGCTATATCGAGGTCAATAATGTAAAACGAGCCATTATATTTGGTAATCGTCGTGATGAAACCAGAAAGTTAGAAGCAAGACTTAAATCCAAAGGGATTAAAGCCGCATTGTTATCTGGAGAAGTTCCTCAACACAAACGTATCAAGACCTTGGAGCAGTTTAAAAGTGGCCAAGTTGAAATTCTTGTAGCGACAGATGTTGCGGGTCGAGGTATTCATGTTGATGGCGTGAGTCATGTATTTAATTATAACTTACCTGAAGATCCTGAGGATTATGTACACCGAATAGGCCGAACAGGGCGTGCAGGTGAAACGGGGATTTCCATTTCATTTGCCTGTGAAGACGATGCCTTCTTACTCCCGGAACTTGAGGCATTTATAGGCATGAAGTTGCCGTGTGAATATCCAGACTATTTGTTAGATAAAGCAGATAAATAAATAGCTAAAAAGAAAGAGAAAAGTAAATGAAGCTAGTTGCTGACGAGAATATTCCTTTGATAAGCCGTTTCTTTGGCGAATTTGGTGAAGTCGTTGAGCTTCCCGGTAGAGAAATTAAATCCAGCGACCTTAAAGATGCAGACATTCTTATTGTTCGTTCCATTACCAAGGTTAATAAACAGCTACTTGACGGGTCTCCGGTAAAGTTTGTTGGAAGTTGTACCATTGGAATGGATCATCTCGATACTGACTATCTTCAGCAGCAAGGTATTAAATTTACCAATGCACCCGGATGTAATGCTAACTCGGTTGTAGAGTATTTATTAAGCTGCTTGTCTATACTTACTGAAACCCACGATATCCATTGGGATACGCTTTCAGTCGGTATTATCGGCTATGGCAATGTTGGCAGCTTACTTGCTGGAAGACTAAAAAAATTAGGCATGCATTATCTTGCTTACGACCCTTTTTTAAAAGATCCCGATCTAGTCAGTTTCGAACGAGTCATGAAGTGTGATGTCATCACGCTTCATGTGCCCCTCACAACAGATACTGACTACCCTACATTTCATATGTTCGATAGAGATGTCCTTTCAACACTCAGACCCGAGCAAATACTCATTAATGCTAGTCGCGGGGCGGTTATCGATAATTCAGCCCTACTTGATGCGCTCAATAAAGAGCAACATTTCACCGCTATTTTAGATGTATGGGAACATGAACCAGAGATCAATATCGATTTAGCCAGAAAAGTATTTATTGGTACGCCGCATATTGCGGGTTATAGTTTTGATGGAAAAGTGTCAGGTACAGAGATGGTATATCGAAGTTTATGTCAAGTAATGGGCTTTCCAGCCAGGCATTCTTCAGGGCAGTTTTTAGAAGAGCCTTCACTATCGAAAATGAGCTTTACATCTACGGCAGATTTAGACTGGTCGATTCATACCGCAATCAGGGCCTGCTTTGATGTTCGTCATGATCATAGCTTGTTGCAAAGAAGCTTAAGGCTGCCTAAAGAAGATCGAATTGCCGCATTCGATTTATTTAGAAAAAATTATCGTTGTCGACGTGAGTTTTCCGGCATAAAAATTCAATTAAAGAATGTAGATTCTGAATTACATACTAAATTTAAAGCCTTAGGATTTAAGGTGAAAGCATAAGTCTTAAAATTTTACGTTTAGCCAAAATTAAAACTTTTAAGCAATTTAAATAGTCAAAGGTAGCACTGTGGTGGCAACAAACTCCGAACAAGGTTCTGCTCTTGATACAAAAGAGTCTTTTGCAGATTTAGGTTTGACTATTGGTTGCCATTTAACGATTGAAATGGCTGCTTCTGCTCGCAAGTATCAAGTTCATCTAATTGGTTTTTGGGATAAAAAAAGTATTATGATTTCTCCACCTCTGCGAGAGGGCCGGGAAGTGTTACTTGAAAAAGATACTGTGCTGGCAATACGCCTGCTTGAAGGTAAGAAAGTATGCGGTTTCGAAACAAAGATTATTTATCGTTCAAGCCATCCATACACGTATTACCACCTTCAATTTCCTGAGTCAGTGAATACCCGACAAATAAGAAATTCTGAAAGAATTGATACCGAACTAGACGTTTCCATAGACAGTGATTTTGATATTGTGGGTGACTGGCCTAAACATGCTGTTATCACTAATTTAAGTAAAACCGGTGCTCGCATGACCTCTAAACATTCTTTGGGGGAAAAAGGCCACGAGTTAGTTTTAATGTTTGAACTTTATGTTAGCGGCATGCATAAGCAACTTAGTATTCCTTGTTTAATCCGAAATATACAACTTAATTCGAGTGCCCAGAATCCAGATCAGGGAAGTTATATAGTTGGTCTTGAGTTTCTGGATATGAATGACGAGCATCGTTTGAGTCTTTCCAGTTATATCTATGAAAATGAACATAAGTAGTATTCTGCATATCATTTTTGGGTTTCTCATAATCATAGCCTTCAGAAATTCCTCCAAAGAGCCCTGAATAAATGTCTAATGCTAGCGTTAACAAAGAACATACCTTCCGTCTGGGTTTAGTTGTCAACCCATATGCTGGTGTCGGCGGTCCTTCTGCCTTAAAAGGAAGTGATCATAAAGACTCAATGAGGCTTGCTTCAGAACGCGGCGTTGAACCCAAGGCAAACCAACGGGTATGTGAAATGCTGTCGGCTCTGCAAACAGATTTAAAAAATATTCATATCGTGACAGCAAGTGGACTTATGGGAGAATATGCTTGCCAGAGTTTTTCACCAGCTTCCCTGAGTATTGTGTTTGAGGCGCCTGAATTTACCCGTGCTAAAGATACCCATTCAGCCGTTCACAGTATTATAAATGCCCATGTTGATTTACTTGTTTTTGTGGGGGGCGATGGTACAGCAAGAGATGTTTTTTCTGTGATAGGTGATAAGCAAACAGTCTTAGGTCTGCCTGCCGGTGTGAAAATGCATTCTGCTGTTTTTGCTGTTACGCCTAAAGCAGTGGCATCGGTTATAGATAGCATGATGAATCACCGCTTAGTTTCTGCCCGAATGGCTGAGGTAAGAGATATTGATGAAGACGCTTTTTCTCAAGGTCGGGTAAAAACCCGTTATTTTGGTGAAATGCAAATTCCAGATGACCAATTACTTGTTCAAGCCGTTAAGTGTTCTGGTTTATTAGACGACGAAATCATGCTGGACGAATTAAGTGCTTATATAAGTGAAACCATAGATTATGATGAAACCTTATATATATTAGGGTCTGGTGGAACCTTGAAGCATCTAAAGAGTGCGTTGGGCATCGCTAAGCCAACTTTGCTCGGTGTCGATGTTTGGTATAAAGGTGAGTTACTGCATCATGATACACATGAACAACAGCTTTTTGAATTAGTTCAAAAGTACAAAAAGGTACAAATACTTTTGTCTGTGATTGGGGGTCAAGGCATCGTCTTAGGGCGTGGCAATCAGCAAATAAGTGCCAGAGTGATTGAGGCAGTTGGCGTAGATGCACTTCAGTTTATTTCTACTCAAACCAAGCTGTTAGCGCTTAATGGAAGGCCGCTTTCGGTGGATAGTGGCAGCGATGACCTGAATAAGCGTTTATCCGGTTTCCACAAAATAATATGTGGCTATGAAGACTTTGTTCTTTATGAAATTACGTATATTTAGTAATTAATATTTTGAAAATGAATCTAGCCAAACATGGTTTAGTTCTATCGTTATTTAAATTAATGCTTGAATCATTATCAGCGTGAATACTAAAAAAGCCCTAAATTTTAGGGCTTATCAAATAATTATTTATTCTTTAGTTTTTCAATCGCTTGGGGTCTTTTTTTGACCGTTTCTGGGGACTGACTATAAGCTTTAAGGAAACGTTTAAATCTGTCGATTGCATCTTCTAAAACATCAACGCGAGGTAGAAACACAAAGCGGTAGTGCTGGGTATCCCTTAAGTTGAATCCAGTTCCGTGAACGATGAGCATTCTTTGTTGCTTCAATAGATCCAGAACTAACTGTTCATCATTGATAATAGGATAAACTTCAGGATCAAGCTTAACAAACATATATAGAGCGCCGCCAGGCTTTACGCATGAAACGCCTTTAATAGCATTCAACATTTTCCAGGCCAGCTCTCTTTGTTCCCAAAGACGGCCGCCTGGTACCGTTAAATCATTGATGCTTTGATAGCCACCCAATGCTGTTTGAATGGCATACTGAGCAGGCACATTACAGCAAAGCCGCATAGACGCTAACATGTCGATACCATCAATGAAATCTTCAGCATTATGCTTGGGCCCTGAAATTAACATCCAGCCTGAACGATAACCCGCAGCACGATAGGCTTTAGATAAACCATTAAATGTCAGTGTAATGACATCATCTGATAATTTAGCAAGAGGGCAATGAAGTGCACCGTCATATAAAATTTTGTCGTAAATTTCATCAGCCAAAACAATTAATTCATATTTCCTGGCAATGTCGACAATCTGCTTAAGTAAGCTTTTAGGGTACACAGAACCTGTCGGATTATTAGGGTTGATGATTACAATGGCTTTCGTTTGCACGGTGATTTTACTTTCAATATCTTCAATGTTCGGGTGCCAATTGACTTCCTCATCACATTGATAGTGAATTGGTTTACCGCCACTCAGTGTTACGGCTGCCGTCCAAAGTGGATAATCGGGAGAAGGAATCAATACCTCATCACCATTATTCAATAGGGCCTGCATCGCCATAACTATTAACTCACTTGCACCATTGCCTAAGTAGATATCTTCGATATCAATATTTAAAATGCCTTGTGATTGATAATGTTGCATAACCGCTTTACGGGCAGAATATAAACCTTTTGAATCGCTGTAACCCTGGGCATTTGGAAGGTTTCTGATCACGTCTGTCTGAATCTCTTCAGGGACATCAAATTCAAAAGGGGCTGGGTTGCCAATATTCAACTTCAGAATTCGATGGCCTTCTTCCTCTAAACGTTTTGCTTCACGCGCCACTTCTCCTCGAATGTCATAACACACATTGTCGAGTTTTGAAGACTTTTTAATAATTTTCATGGCACATAACCTAAATAATATCGATAAATGGAATGGTCGAGAGGAATGAAAGCAAAATGGTGTTTTGAATGGCATTCACAAGCTTGGGTATTCTAATGAAATTAAGTGCTACATTGAATGCTAAATAGTCTATTTCCTTAAATAAATAATAGTAGTAAACGCATTAAATTAAAGTACTTGTAGACACTAAATGAAAAAAACGACAGATTTTGAATTTCAGACTAAACTTAATGAATAAGCGCACCGATACAATAGTGCAGTGAACTCTGACTAATGCGAAAAAAAATAGCGAATATATGAGTGAATTACAGCGTCAAATACAATTAGCGAAATATTATCGAAACTTGAAATTCCTGGTCGTTGACGATTTCGAAAACTTTCGTCTATCTATCAGGCAAATGATTCGAGCTTTTGGCGTAGAAAGTATTGAAGTTGCCAGTAATGGTGAAGATGCTGTTGCCCGATGTGAGTTCGAAGAGTTTGATGTCATTTTGTGTGATTATAATCTTGGGGCCGGTAAAAATGGTCAGCAAGTATTAGAAGAGTTACGGCATAACAAATTACTTAAACAAACGAGTATTTTTGTATTGATTACAGCTGAAACATCGAAAGATATGGTTATGGGGGCGCTCGAATACCTACCGGATGGTTATATCACTAAGCCAATTACCAAAGCCGTACTTCAAAAGCGTCTCGATGGAATGATTGAGCAACGTGAAATTCTAAAGCCAATCAATGATGCAATAGATAAAGGAGATATTGATCTAGCGATTCAATTAGTGAATCGAGAAATGCAAACAAAAACAAAATATATCACATGGTGCTTACGAAAATTAGCTAGTCTGTATTACATAAAAGGAGAATTCGAACTTGCTAGAAGAATCTATGAAGATGTTTTATCCAAGCGCGATATTGGTTGGGCTCATTTAGGTTTAGGTAAAGTGAATATTGCTTTAGGTCGTTTTGATGAGGCTATTGAAGGCTTGGATGCTTTAATAAAACAAAATGGTAATCTGATTGAAGCTTATGATTGGCTTGCTGAAGCGCAATTGGAAAAGGGTAAAGCAAGAGATGCTCAGCAAACTCTAAAATCTGCAGTTGAAATATCTCCATTTGCCATTTTAAGGCAAAGTAAGCTGGCTGAAGTGTGCACCAAGAATAAAGATATTGAAGGTGCAGCAGATGCATTTAGACATACGGTTAAGTTAGGTTATAACTCTGTCCATGAATCTCCTGATAATTATTTAAATCTTGGACGTTGCTTATCAGAGCTTTCAGAAGGAGATAGCTCTGAGTTAGGTAAGAAAAGAGCAAAAGAAGCTATTCATACCTTAGGCCGTGCCGCGAAAAAATTTAAAGACAATCCTGATGTAAAAACCAGTGCTTTATTAATCGAATCCAGAGTTTATAAAGGTCAGGGTGATGACACTAAGTCTAAAGCCATGCTCCAACAAGCCCAACAAATTATGGATATGGAGCGTGCAAGTGCAAATACCGCATTAGATTTTGCCAAATCACTATATAGTATGGGTGAAGAGTCTCAAGCTGAAGAGTTACTCAGTGATTTGGCCCAGAAACATCATGATAATCAAGAGATTCTAAATGAAATTGAAGAACTTTTAGATGAGCCGGTAAGCTTACAGAAAAAAGTTAAAGCTCGTACACTGAATAAAAATGGAATCAAAGCATTTGAAAGTGGTGCTTTAGAAGAGGCAATAATAGTCTTTGATGAGGCGCTAGCGGTAACACCTAAACATCCAGCCCTTAATTTGAATATTGTTCAAGTTATGCTGAAACAAATTAAACAACAAGGTGGTAATCCCCAATTAAAGCAAAAGTGTATTCATTGTTTAAATAACGTACAGCATATTCCAAGCCAGCATAGACAACATAAGCGCTATGTACATCTTCGTAAGAAAGTAGATGCCTTATAAGATATTTTTTAATTGGAATAGAAACAATGACTTGAGATGCGCTCACGGGATGGTTATTATAACGACCTTTCTTAACCGCCCTTAGCTCAGTTGGATAGAGCGACCCCCTCCTAAGGGAAAGTTTGCAAGACGGAATACCCTAAAAGCCCTTGTAGCTCAGTCGGATAGAGCATCCGCCTCCTAAGTGGAAGGCCACTGGTTCGAATCCAGTCAAGGGCACCATTTCAAATTGGGTTACATTTAGTTTGATTGTGACTCAAGCAATAGACCCCCCCTCTTTAATTTACGCTTTTGGCATGTTTAGCGTAGACTCCAAAATAAGTATTGAGCATTGAAGTGTTCACTTATCGGTTACGAAAACCAATTGTAACAGTAACTTGCGAATTTTAGGTCTAAAGTGTCAATGTCAGCTAAGTTTGCGCAGCCTTGATCTTTTATTTAAGATGCGCAGCCTATTGATGATTCGTTAGTTTAAAGGAGGAGTCTTATGACTGCGTTTATGCCAATAAAAGAAGAGATGATCTCTTCAAAAGAATACATTGAACTTTCTAAGAAAGAACCTCATGAGATCAAAAAAGCGCAATTTGTACCACCTAAATTAGGTCAATCAGGTTATGGCGAATTTAAAGTGTTGTACAAAACAGCTAAGCTAAAAAAACTGATTTTGGAAATTATTAATTACTAAAGAACAAGGATGTTACTCGGTGGAACCAATTATTCCAAAAGATGGTCATCAGGAAAATGGTGCTCTTGCTGGTTTTTTGTTGGTAGAAGCCAAAAAGGCAAACCTGACGCGTCAGATTGATAGAAAAGTTTATACAAACCCGCTTCTAATTCTTTATTATTCTTTGGCTTCTATATCATGCGCTTAACTTTTAATGTGGATTGTTCATATGGAATTTAATTATCTGGTAGATGCGACTGGCGAAACTTGCCCAATGCCTTTACTTAAAGCAAAACAACAGTTAAATAAAATGAAGATAGGTGAGTGTGTTAAGGTACTGGCAAGTGATGCCGCATCGGTGAGAGATTTTTCTTCTTTTGTTGCTTTGGCGGGGCATGAACTCTATTCAGATATTGTACTATCTTCAGAAGGCAAAGATATTTTTCAATACTTCATTATTAAGCGCTAATTTCTAGTTGGTTAATCTTTATGATTAAAGTCGTAAAATCTTGGTTTGATCGTTATTTTTCAGATGAAGAAGCCGTTATCCTTTTTCTATTGCTAGCTGGTGGCTTAGCTTTCATCGTTTTATGGGGCGATATATTAGCGCCCGTTATTGCAAGTGTGATCTTGGCTTACGTGCTTCAAGGCTTGGTGGGTTATTTACGCTATAAAGGTGTTAACAGCATCGTTGCTATTTATTCATCCTATCTGTTTTTTTTAGGTGCAGTTGTTGGCTTTTTCTTTTATATTTTTCCTCTTGTTTGGCGTCAGCTGACATCACTGATTCGAGATATGCCGGTGATTGTAACGAAATTGAAAAAGTTAGTTTTCAGTCTTCAAGAAGAATATTCAAACATCATTACGCTTCAGGAGTTAGATGCCATTATCCAAAATTTAACGGCAGACGTCGCTAGTTTTGGTCAATGGATTCTTTCGCAATCTTTGGAAGGTTTGCCTGTCTTTATTACCGCAATGATTTATCTGATCGTTGTACCAATATTGGTTTTCTTTTTTATAAAAGACAAAGATCTAATACTGACATCAGTGGTTAGCTTATTGCCTAAAAATAAGCGCTTAATGAATCAAGTATGGGATGAAATGAATCGACAATTTGCCAACTATGTTCGTGGTAAGGTTGTTGAAATTGCTGTAGTTGGTGGCTGTACTTATATTGGTTTTATATTTATGAGTTTAAACTATAGTGCCTTGCTTGCTATTTTAGTTGGTGTATCGGTCGTTATTCCTTATATCGGCGCTATTCTGGTCACGATTCCTGTCACCATGATCGCATTATTTCAATTTGGTTTAAGTGATGCATTTTACTATGTGATGTTTATTTTCTTAATCATTCAGTTAATCGATGGCAATGTTTTAGTGCCATTATTATTTTCAGAAGTAGTTAACTTACACCCAACAGTCATCATTATTGCCGTGTTGTTCTTTGGTGGCGTCTGGGGAGTTTGGGGCGTGTTTTTTGCGATCCCTCTCGCCACGATAATTAAAGCGGTCTTTACGGCTTGGCCCAGGCTGGATAAAGATCAGCAGAAATTGTTACCTTAATTAAAAATAGCTGCCATATGAGGCTTTGACAGCTATTTTTAATTATCGCTAGATTAGCTTTCCTGGCATGCAGTCAATACTTCGTTTACATGACCTTTAACTTTTACGCCCCGCCATTCTTTTATCAGCACAGCATTTTCATTAATTAAAAATGTGCTTCTATCAATGCCCAAATATTCTTTGCCGTAAAGCTTTTTGAGCTTGATAACATCGAATAACTTACAGAAAGTTTCTTCAGGGTCGGAGATTAACTCAAATGGAAACGCTTGTTTTGCCTTAAAGTTCTCGTGGGTTTTCATGGAGTCGCGTGACACGCCATAAATTACGGTATTCGTGCTTTTAAATTCATCGATAGAATCTCTAAATTCTTGACCTTCTGTTGTGCAACCCGGTGTATTATCTTTAGGATAGAAATAAATAACAGTTTTCTGTCCCTTCAAGCTATCCTGATTTAGCTCAATGTTAGATGTTGCTTTTGCATTAAAATCTGGAATTGCTTCATTTAACTTAACCATATCATCCTCTTTATATTTCAAACTCAATTATATTTCTTAGAATAGATGTTAACTATACGTAAAAACTAGCGAAGTGGTTCAATAATGGCGTCTAAATTTAATTCATCACAGAAATCCATAAACTCATCACGCAATGTAGCGATATGCGTATCTGCAGGAATTCGAATATTCATATTCAGATTGAACATCTGGGTGCCAGTATGCGGGGCACTATATGTCCCTGTTTGAAGGTCATCTATATTTATGTTTTGACTTGAGAAAAACTGAGCAAGTTCGTGCACTATTCCTGGGTTATCCAAAGCAACAACGCTGACAGAATATGCCATGGAAGGTGCGCTATCTCTTTGTTTTGTATGCTTAATGGTGGTTGTTAGATTTAGTTCTTCAGAAAGGCCCGGTAAGGACTTTTCCAGCTTTGCAATTGAATCCCATGTACCAGAAATCATCATGATAACCGCAAATTCTCCACCTAGAACCGTCATTCTACTGTCAATAATGTTGCAGTTGTTGCTTGAACAGGTTTGGGCAAGTTTATTGACAATGCCGGGTTGGTCTGTCCCTATGGTTGAAATAACTAAATAGTTAGGCGTGATATCTGAACTTGTCATGTGAATGAACCTTATTAAATGCTAAAAAATATTGTTGTAATCTTTCTATATAGTAAGCCATGTTTACTTGTTTAAAAACCTTCTCGGCATTAACATACGCGATTGTTTTAATTATGTATTTACTAGGCATGCATCTATTCGTACATTTTAAGTGAATAGCTTGCAAAATATGGAGAGTTCTATGATCTCAGGCAGCATTGTTGCGCTTGTTACCCCTATGTTTGAAGACGGGAGTCTTGACTGGGGAAGTTTAGATAACATACTTGATTTCCATTTGAAAAATGGAACAAATGCGATTGTAGCTGTTGGTACAACGGGTGAATCCGCAACTTTGAATCCTAGTGAGCACTGTAAGGTTATTGAGCATGTCGTAAAAAAAATTGCTGGTCGAATACCTGTCATTGCGGGTACTGGTGCAAATTCGACGACAGAAGCAATTGAATTAACTCAGGCTGCAAAGAATATCGGTGCCGATGCCTGCTTGTTAGTTTCACCTTATTACAATAAGCCGACTCAAGAAGGTTTATATCTTCATCACCGTAAGGTTGCAGAAAGCGTAGAGATTGATCAGATACTTTATAATGTCCCAGGTCGCACCGCTGTCGATATGTCGAATGAGATTGTATGGCGTTTAGCGGATATTCCAAATATTACAGGCATCAAGGACGCAACGGGTGATATTCCTCGAGGCACTAAGTTAATTCAGGGGCTGGCTGGGAAAATACCTGTCTATTCCGGTGATGACGCAACGGCCTACAAATTAATATTAGCTGGAGCAAAAGGCAATATTTCAGTTACCGCGAATGTATTGCCAAAATTAATGAGTGATCTATGTGCTTTTGCTTTGGCCGGAAATGAAAAACAAGCGATTGCTATCAATAACGTGTTATCCAAACTGAATGAATGCTTATTTGTGGAAGCCAACCCAATTCCTGTTAAGTATGCACTTAATAAAATGGCATTAATGGCTTCGGGTATTCGCTTGCCGCTAACGCCTTTAAGTCAATCTTTTCATGCCATACTTGATGAAGCCTTAAAAGAGAGAAATTTAATTTAATGAGAATTCTTTTGCTCCTTAGCATATCAATATTAAGTTCTTGTGGTTTAATACAAGACCGCTCTTCTGAATACATAAAAGCAACGCCAGGTACCGAGATTGTTATTCCTGAAGGTTTACTCGATAGAAATATCCAGTCTCAATACCCTATACCACTTGTTAACAATAAAAGACCCTTGTCCTCAGAATATGAATTACCAAAGCCGCCGAATGCAACTTCTGTACTTGATGATGCCCCCTATACCATAGAACAAGTTAATGATCAGCTGTGGTTGGGGTTATATTTAGCACCTGGGAAAGTATGGCCATTACTAGATGCGTTTTGGCAGGAATATCAGATAGAGACTATTGAAGAAAATATTTCTAAAGGATTTGTCGTGACGGATTTCTTAAGTGATCCTTCAAGGCTAAGTAAGGCTTTATCAGATAATTCTGAGCATAGCTTTAAACTGAATGATGTTTATTTTCAGGCTAGTTTAACACAGGGCATTAGACGTAATACTTCTGAAATAAAGCTTAGAGTTATAGATAACACAGGAGATGTACCTTTAAATATTTGGCAAAAAAAGCCTATCGATATTGAAAGAGATAAAGCAGTTCTTAATTTAATGGGTAGCTTTATAACCTCAGATTCTTTGCAAAATCGTTATTCAATGTTAGCTAATAGTATTGGTGGAGAATCACGAATTCAATTACTTCAAAATAACAGCGGGCAAAACTATTTATTAATGTCTTTAACATTCCAAAGAGCATGGAATGAATTAGAGAAAGCAATACTTGCATCGGGCATTATTCTTGCCGATAAAAATATCAGCGCAAAAACCTTTTTTATAAGTTATATAAATGAATCAGAAATTAGTCAGTGGTATTTTAGTGATGAAGATATTTCTGAGAAGAAATTAGAGCGTAATTTTTCTTTGACATTAAAAGAGTCCGATAATGGAAAAATTACCGTTGACATTGAACAGTTAAATGAAAGCCTCAAACCTTCACTAAAAAATGATTTATTAGATCTTATTTTTGAACATATTAATTAAGACATTATTTTTGGAGTCTCAAACTCATGCAAAAGCAGAAAGAACTATATGCAGGTAAGGCTAAATCGGTTTATACCACTGAAGACCCAAGTAAGTTTATTTTAGCCTTCAGAGATGATACCTCTGCTTTTGATGGTGAAAAAATGGAAAAGCTTGATCGTAAAGGTATGGTCAATAACAAGTTTAATGCGTTTATCATGCAAAAGCTTCAGGCAGAAGGTGTTGAAACGCATTTTGAAGCACTTTTGTCTGATACAGAATGTTTGGTTAAAAATTTAAAAATGCTGCCGGTTGAATGTGTGGTTAGAAATTATGCAGCAGGGAGCTTAGTGCGTCGTTTAGGGGTAGAAGAGGGGAAAGCGCTTAATCCACCTACATTTGAACTATTTTTAAAAAATGATGCATTACATGACCCGATGATCAATATATCTCATTGCTTAGCATTTGGTTGGGCCACTCAAGAGCAGTTGACTGAAATGGAAAGGCTGACTTACAAGGTTAATGAAATTCTATCAAAACTTTTCGATGATGCGGGCATGATGCTTGTTGACTACAAGTTAGAATTTGGTGTCTTTGAAGGGAAAATAATACTGGGTGATGAGTTTAGTCCGGACGGTTGTCGTATTTGGGATAAAGAAACCAAGAAGAAAATGGATAAAGACCGTTTCCGTCAGGGTTTAGGTAGTGTCATAGAAACTTACGAAGAAGTTGGTGCTAGACTTGGGATTAACTTTGATTAAGCTAAAAAATATTATATCTCCAAGAAATCTGTCTATATTAATAGTGACACATAAAAAATTGAACTATTGAATAAGGTAATAGGATTATGAAAAATTTTTCTAAATTAATACTGCCTCTAGCGTTAGTCACCAGTGTTTCTGTGCAAGCAGATATTATCGGTGGCAGTGTAGAAGCAACATATTGGTATGCAGGTCTAGGTGGTGATGCTTCTGTCGGTTCAGCTTCAGTCGATATGGAAGATGATTTGGGTTTTGATAAGAATAGCTTTTTTGAATTAGCTGCAACAGTCGAGCATCCGGTACCGCTGATTCCAAATGTACGTTTAAAGTATTCAGACTTAGATCAAACTGAAAATGGTACGCTAGCAGATCCATTTGACGGAGTTCCAACGGGGTCTGTCGAAACAAATCTAGACTTAAGTAATATGGGTTTGGTTTTGTACTATGAAATTTTGGATAACTGGATTTCTGCAGATTTTGGTCTGGATCTCAGAAAGTTTGATGGGCAATTAAAAATATCAAATGACACTGAAACAAGCCAAACTGATATCGATGAGTTTCTTCCACTAGGTTATGTCTCGGCAGAATTTGCCATGCCCTTTACGGATATGTCTGCTGGTGTTGAAATAAGTGCTATTTCGTATTCTGGAAACTCCATTCATGATGCTAAAGTACGCTTGAGGCAAGGTTTTAGTTTGGCATTTATAGAAATTGGCTATCGCCAGATGGGTATAAAACTCGAAGATTTAAGTAATACTGATGTAGATATTGATTTTAGCGGTGTTTACTTAAGTACAGGTTTGGACTTTTAATAATATAGTTATATCAAGAATGGGGTAGTCGGTGCGTATTTTAGTCACAGGAACGGCAGGTTTTATTGGCGCAGCATTAGCGATTCGTCTCTTAGAAAGAGGCGATGAAGTCATTGGTGTCGACAATGTTAATGATTATTATGATCAAAACTTAAAAGAAGCCCGCCTGGATCGTCTCAAAGTATATGAGAATTTTACTGAAGTACGCATTTCGCTCGAAGACAAACCTGCAATGGATAAAGTTTTTGAGGAATATAAGCCAACTAAAGTAGTTAACCTCGCTGCCCAGGCAGGTGTTAGGTATTCTTTAGAAAACCCTCAGGCTTATATTGATGCGAACATCGTCGGTTTTACCAATATCCTCGAAGGTTGTCGTTATCATCAAGTTGAGCATCTGGTTTATGCTTCAAGTAGTTCAGTCTATGGTGCCAATGAAAGCATGCCTTTCTCGGTTCACGATAATGTTGACCATCCTGTTAGTCTTTATGCCGCATCCAAGAAAGCAAACGAACTGATGGCTCATACATACAGTCATCTCTTCGCTTTACCGACAACCGGTCTGAGGTTTTTTACTGTTTATGGTCCATGGGGAAGGCCGGATATGGCACTTTTCAAGTTCACTAAAAATATTCTTGAAGAAAAGCCAATAGATGTTTTTAATTATGGAAAACATCAGCGTGATTTCACCTATATAGATGATATCGTAGAAGGTGTCATCCGAACCCTAGATCATACTGCTCAAACAAACCCAGACTGGTCTGGCAAGAATCCGGATTCAGCAACAAGTAAAGCGCCGTACCGTCTTTATAACATCGGAAGCAATAATCCCTGTGAGTTATTGCGCTATATAGAAATTATTGAAGAATGCATAGGAAAGAAAGCAATAAAAAACATGTTACCCCTTCAAGCAGGTGATGTAGTGGCAACCTACGCAGATGTCGATGCCTTAATAAAAGATGTCGATTACAAGCCTTCTACCTCTCTAGAGGAAGGGATTGCTAACTTTGTAAAGTGGTATAGAGAATACTACAAGGTTTAATCAGATATTCTCATAGAATATCATTGCAAGGCGCTGAATTGTTTGATAAATTACGCGCCTTCTTAATAAGCAATCAGCTTATTATCAAAATAGGACTATAGCTCAGTTGGTTAGAGCGCTACCTTGACATGGTAGAGGTCCCCAGTTCGAATCTGGGTAGTCCTACCAATTTCCTTCTAAAAATCAATAAGTTACCATGCTTATCTTTTTGTCCAAAAATAATTAGCAATATTTTAGCAATATTTTAGCAAATGAAATTAATATTTCAGGCTAAAACATCCTTTCTTCAGCCCAAAATCATTTTGCTAAAAATCACCAACTCTAACTCTTCAGAATTGATTTTATATCCAGATCCGCTCTTACTTTAGTCCATGTGATTTGATGGCCTGATTGATATTTTTTAGTCATTTCTACGTCTGCGTGAGCCATCAAGGGCTGGACGTATTCTTCATTATGAGGTACGGCCGGTAAAGACGTTAGATTTAGCCACTTCAACGATAATCTATTGAATTGTATGGGTATTCATAGTTTCAGATGAAACTACGTTCAATAGATTGATGATTAAAATACTATTGTAAATCTTACTACAGCTTACAGTGAACCATCTTGAGGGTTGAGTTTATATTGTTGTCGACAAAGCGCGCCAAAACCATCAATGCCTTTACGGAAATCTTGCGGTTCAGTCGCCAGCCATATTTTGCTTTGCGCAGTTAAATGAATCATGACGTAACAGCGCCAGACGCTAAGCAGAACAACTGCGTTAAAACACTCTGCTCAAGTGATTTTTCATTAAAACTCAAGCGTACACCGTTAGGGAATTCACAAAGAACGGTGCTTTCTTTTTGATCCTCACCTACCTTTAA
>TARA_R110001592_G_scaffold314659_1_pt1 | contig 22544 bp, 29 predicted proteins | sample TARA_R110001592 | Tara Oceans TARA_R110001592 (sample SAMEA4398387) | marine metagenome | biome: Polar Biome; feature: [SRF] surface water layer (ENVO:00010504); material: water (ENVO:00002006), including particulate matter (ENVO:01000060) such as... | depth 5 m | reverse complement strand
TTTGCTCCATTTGTAATTTTAAGCCTCCAATAGTAATAGATTTTTTACTTTTATCTTTCATATTTTAATCAAATCATTTTGATATTCTTCTAAAGAATTAATTATTATATTCAGATTGCCTAATTCAAATTGACCTATTTCACCACTATCTTTTATAATATCATTTAGTTTTTGAATTATTTGAAAATCTTGTTGAGTAAATCTGTTACCATCAATTTCAACAATAATATCCTTACCCCCATTAAACCAAGGTTCTAAAGTTTCTAATAATTGGGGGTTTGAATTAATAATATTGACTCTTTTTTTATAAACTGGGGAAATAATAGGTTTCATAAAGGCATCATGTTGTACAGGTGTCCCCCATTTTTTAATGAATTTTTTCATATTAGTTGTTGTAGTATGTAACCATTCATTTGAATTTTTACCTGCTGCCCCTCCAGCATGTTTATTAAATCTACTACCTCTACTTGTGAAATGATAAACTAAACCTTCCCATGTTTGCAATACTTTATAGCCATTTAAAATAAAACGGTTAAATAAGTCACTATCTTCCTTACTTTGTGGTGCAAATAATTCATCATGTCCACCTATTTCTAAAAAATCTTCTTTATACATACACCAAGGTGCAAATATACCTTCAGTAACATCCTTACCATGCTTAGGTTTATATTCATTTAATACCCAATTATTAAATTTATCTATATTAAAATCTTCAATCTCAATTCCAAAATCTACAAGCATTTTTTCAGGTCCATCTGGGTGTAGCGGTGGTTCAACCCTAGTTGCACTTACAACGGTACCTTTTTTAAGATGTTTTAATATATGTTTATCTAAATTTGGAGCGGCAACCATATCAGCATGAAATGCAAATATTATTTCTGTTTTAGCCATTTTAATTCCCTTATCAAACATACCAACAATTCCTATTCGTTCGGGTCCGGGATTATGGTAAGTAATTAAATCAAAATCATTTAAACTGTCTATCCATTCTTGAGTGCCATCTGTGCTAGCATCATTAAGTACTAATATTTCATGTTTAATATTTAGATTACGAATTGATTTATAAGCTAGTTGTAAAAATTCTAAATTATTTCTACTAGGTATAACAAAAGTTATTTTTTCCATTTTAAATCTTTTATATAATCTATTAAATCCATTTGGGGATTCCAATTTAATAATTGTTTAGCTAATTTTGATTTGCATAAAGTATGTCTAGCTTCTCCTGGTTTTGAATCTTTATAAATAGGGTTTATGTTAAACATTTTTGCTACTTCGTTAATTGAAATATTTTTTCCTCTACCTAGTTCAAATTCATGCCCATATGATTCTTTTTTCATCATTAAAATTAAACCTTCAACAATATCATCTACATGAGTAAAGTCTCTTCGTTGTTTACCATCACCATAGATTTCACAAGAGGTATTTTTATTAATATTATTTACCCATCTACCTATTAATGTAGTATAACCCCCTTCAGTAAGTTGAAAAGGACCATAAACATTATAAAATCTAGCTATAGAAGATTTTAAGTTAAAATGGGTTTGGTATAGTTGAATTATTTCTTCCCCCATGGTTTTACTAAATGTGTAAGGATTTTTATATTTCCCTGAGTGGTGAGATGAACTACCAGCATATATGAGGGGTATGTTTAATGTAGTACATGCTCTTACTATATCATAAGTGCCTTTATAATTAGTTTCTAAATAACCCTCGGGATTGGTAAATGAAGGTTGAATACGGGCTATAGCAGCTAAATGAAATACAAGCTCTATGTTTTCACTTTCACACAACATTTGGATATATTCAGGGTTATTATGCCTACACCCAATATTAATGTTTCTAATATATTTACACCCTTTTACTTCATTGCTTTTTAAACCTGTTGAATAATTATCTAATGAAATTACTTCATGTTTTTCTTTAAGCAACCTTATTATAAGGTTAGTTCCTATAAACCCTGCTCCTCCTGTTACTAGTATTTTCATATTTTACTTTTATTTTTTCCCCTTGAACATTCAAATAAGTAATTACTATCTTGATAATTATTACTTAAATAACTAATTTTTTCTTTCCCAAAAACTTTAGTTAACTTATAACCTAATAAAGACTGTTGTAAATTGCCAATCCCCCCAATATGGTATTTTCCATTTTCATCTGGGATGGGTTCTTCCCATACAACTTCAAAATCTCCAATTGTCCCTAAATCACCCCTTTTAATACACATAAAACTTTCTCTTATAGTATAACAAAATAAAGGAGAAGAAAATAAATATTGGAATTCAGGTTTTACACGATCTATATGCTTTATTCCTCTTTTTACTTCTTGGGGGTCTAGAGTTAAAGGGTAATTAACTCCATTACCTATAATTTTATACCCTAAGTTTATTTGATTTAAACACACATTAATAAAATCCCAATCTTTGACTACTAAATCATCATGCAATAAAAATAAAACAGTATCATCATCTATCTTTAAATAATCTAAAGCTTGTTGGTAAGCCCCATCTTCTAATCCTAAATTAGGAAAAACTTTATAATTAAAATTTTCTTTAATTTTTTGTGAGGGGTTTTTATGGCACGTCCAAAAAACATCAATATTATCATTATTTTCATTTAGCTCAATTAATTGGTCAACTAAGTCAGGAAAATTATCAAAATGCCATCCTACTATTATAAATTGTAATTTCATTACCAACCCTTTTTAATACATTCAACTATATATTCTCTTTCTTCTTCAGTTACCCACCAACCAACAGGTATATTTACAACTTTACTGATTATTTTATCTAAATTAGGAAGTGTTGTTTTAAATTCTGCTACACAACTATGTTTATCGTTCCTCTCATGTACCTGAGAAACCATTATGTTACATTCTTTCATCCACTTGTAAAATCCTTCTCTATTTTCTACTAACATTGTATAAATCCAAAACGCTGATTCAAATCCATCTTCTCTTTTTAATAATGTAACCCCATTTATATTTTTAAGGTTATTATCGTAATATTGAGCATTTGATTTATGTTTACTTATAATTTGATTTATATGTTTAAAGTTTTCCATTCCAACTACAGCACAAACATCATTCATATGAAATTTAAATCCCCATTCTGGTATATCAGCTTCACATCTAAAATCCGTTCTTCCTTCAGGATTTCTATCTATTCCATACCATCTTATAAGTTTAGCTCTTTTGTATAATTCATCGTGGGGGCAATATAACACACCCCCATCTATTGAAGTAATATGTTTTATCGCCTGAAGGGAATTCATTACAAAATTTCCATGATTTCCTAAATATTTACCTTTGTATTTGGTACCTATTGAATGTGCTCCATCTTCTATTAGGGAAGGAGCCCAACCATGCTTTAATTTAAATTCTACTCTTATTTTGTTTATCTTATCTAAATCTAATGGATAACCCCCCCAATGTACCCCTATTATTGCTTTTGTTTTAGGTGATATTTTTCTTTTTAAGTCATCTAAATCCATACTTAAAGTTGTAGGATCAATATCAACCCATTTAATCTTTAAACCATTTGCCATAATAGGCCAATTTGATGCTGTACAAGTTAAAGCAGTTGCTAATACTTCATCACCTTCTTTAATTCCTGGCCAATATTCTTCACTGGTCATTAATCCTTCAAAACTTATAGTTTTAGAAAATGGTTTTTTCAATAAATGTAAAGCTAAATGTAGTGCTGAGGTTCCTGCATTAGTAGTAATTACTTTTGGGTTTCCAAAAAATGAACCTAATTGATTTTCAAATTCATCAACTTTAGATCCTTGTCCTATATAGCCACTATCTAAGACTTCTCCAACTTTTTCTTTGGCAGTTGGTGCCATAAAAACTTTAAATAAAGGGATCATAACTAAAAATATTTGGTTAAATATAATAAAAACATTTTAATATTCCAAATTTTATTTATAGTTAGATTTAATTAAATCCCATGTCTGTTTCATATAATTATTTCTTTCTTCTCTAGGAAGACCATTAAAATGCCATATATAACCATATTTTATAAAAATAGGGGTCCCTGTAAACATACACTGCATAAATCCATGAGTTGCATGAAGGTGACACCAATTAAATTTTTTAGATAAATAATTTATATTATTTTTAAAATGATCCACAGCCATATAATTAACAGGGGTTTGGTCTGTTCCCTTTTTTAAAGAATTATGTTGTAAATCTCTTAAATCATCTACATTTTTATGGTAAAATTCCTTAACCTTATCGCAAAATTCTTTACCTTCTTTAGGTAATACTAGCATCCCATTATTTACATAATTAGTCCATTCTAATTCAGTATCAGGAAAAAACTTTTTGTACCCTGCTAAACTATTATTAACCCACTCTAAACTTACATCATCCCTAACAGCTGTATATTGGTTATTAGATAATTCAAATATGTTGGGGGTATCCCAATGTACCATAGTATCTATATCAATTAAAGCTACTTGATTATATTCAATGTTATTAGCTTCTAAAAGATCATAAACATACCAACGTTGCCATGTAGGACGCATCCATTCTGTATCATATAAAGGATCTTCTAAAATAAATATTTCACAGTCATATTTCTGGGCGTAATATTCCCATGTTTTTAATGACCACTCCATGTAATCAAACATGTTAGGATCGTTAGCTTTTAAAGCTGTAAAGAATAATATATTTTTTTTCATAATGGGTTTATATGGGGTTTTCACTAAATACTTCTATACATAAAACATTTTTATCATTTACCATAATCCAAGTCCCATCATTTTGTTGATATTTAGTAAATTGTCCTTGGCGTATTGTTTTTGACTTTATGTGGGAAAATGTTCTTTTCTCACCTCCTAAAAAATGAATTATTTGAGTTACTAATTCACCTGATATTTCATTTACTGAGGATTTTAGATTAGTAGTTTCCATGTTTAATTTAAATTAAGATTCTTTTTAAATATTTCTTCTTTAAAATATCTTGTGTAGTTATTTTTAGACTTGCTAGAACAATTATTATAGAATTCTTGATCTTTTTCTAACAATGTAATTAATTTTTTTGCACTTTCCAAATCTCCTAAACTAATAGTTAAATCAGGGTGACATATTTCTTGAGTATCTAATCCCTTATACCCTATACAAGGTATTCCTAAATAAGCACAATTTAATGCAAAAGTACCAGCTGCATGGGTCCTCATTAAATGAATCCCATACTTAAATTGGTTTAGATTTTTTATCCATGTTACCCAATTCATATAGGGAAGATGATTTAAATTATCCATTTGTTCTTCACCTTCTATTTTTCTACCCATTGTGGGGATAAAAGTTTTACAATTTAGTTCTTGAGCAACAAGGTAAGAATCAAACCCCCCATACCAGCTACAAAAATTACCCCCTATCATTATATTATTTCTTTCTATTTGGGGTAAATCTTTAATTAAATCTTCAATCATTAAAGTAGGCATTAATCTACATTCTTTATTAACTAACCCTTTATAGTATTTTTTATCTGATTCATTATGGACAAATAAAAAATCCATTTCAGAGAGAGTATTATAAAACCATATTTGTTGATTTAAAGGATAATCTTGAAAATACCAATAAGGACCTTCTTGCATATAAGCAATTTTTTTACAACAATTACGAAGTTTTTCAATTAAAGGATAACTAGATAATACATCAATATTATTTTTTGGTATTGTAACTATACCTAAATCAAATTTTTCTTCAATCTGTGGGATTTGGTTTATTGGAAAGTGTGTAGCATTTAATACACACATCCAGGCTGAATCGTTTCTCATGCCTTCATAATTTCTGGGAATTTTTCCATTCCATCCCCCTTCTGTAAACCAAGCTATTTTCATTTAATTAAATTTTTTAATTCTAAAAGGGACATTTTTTCTGCTGTTAGTGAGGAATGTTCTTCTTTTAGGTTATTGTCAGGGTTTTGTTTAATATTATTAAAAATATAAATAAAACCTTTATAAACCTTAGTATAAGGTAATTCTTTTTTACTTACAAGAGTTTCATTTAACTTTTCACCTGGTCTTAATCCAACTATGATGGGAGATTTATTAGACATGGTTTTAGCTAAATCTAACATATTTACAGTTTTCATAATATTAGATAATATAAAAGGTTTAGATGATGTTTCAGAAAACTTATAAGCATTATGAATTAATTCAGCTGAGGCTTCTTTAGAAAACATTAACCTATTCATTTCAATAGAAGTTAACTTAAGTGGTTGGTCTTTTGTAACTAACTCCCCCCAAAAAGGAATAACAGACCCATTACTTCCTGCTACATTAGCAAATCTAGTACAAACAAATTTGGTTTTTTCATTATGGTGTTCCATAAACATCTTTTCCATCATTTTTTTAGTATACCCATATACACTATCTGGATCGCATGCTTTGTCAGTACTTATTCCTACTGTTATTGGGACTTGAGCTCTTATACTAGCTTTAATAACATTTAAACTCCCCCTAATGTTAATTTTTATTGCACTCGTAGGGTTTATTTCTGCTAAATTTATATGTTTTAAGGCTGCTGAGTGAATTACTATATCTGGTTTTATTTGTTCAAATATATTTATTAAATGTTCTAAGTCAAGAATATCTCCAATATGATTTTCTACATCCGGAAAATTTTGGGATAATTGAGTAATATTTGTTTCATTTCTACTTATATTATAAAATTTGTAATTATTGTAGTATTTTTTAATAAAAGCAGTACCTACAGTTCCACTCCCACCAGTAATTAATATTTTTTTCTTTATTTCCATACATCTTTCCATTTAAAGGATTTATAATTAGGATTAAATATATTATAGCAATTCTGTTCACTCATCTTATTTGCTTTAGTATACCAATCATTACTTCTTCTTTTTTCATTCATAGTACCATCTTTTCTTTCACCCTTTACATACATTCTCTTATTTGGGTGATTTCTATTATGTACTAATAAAATGTTTTTAATTATATATTGTGGGATATTTCCTAATATTTTTTGGGTCATTAACATAAATGAAGTATCTTCATGAACAAAAAACACTGAACGGGGTATATTGACTCCTGATTTAATTACTTCTGAAGAAATAACTAATCCACACCCATTAAATTTATGTTGGGGTGCTATTAATACTTCTAAATCTTCGGTTTTTTCATTAATTTTATTCATTTCTTTTTTAGTCATTGTGTACTTTAAGGACCACCAATTATCATAATCATTATCAATGTGGGGTTTAACTGTAAAATCAGGGTGTTCTAACATTTCCCAACTTTTATCCCACATTTTACAAGTACCAAAAAAAGATAAATATTTAGGGTTATTATTTTGAAGTGACATTTGGTGTAGATTATCTAATACATTAAAGGTTTGTTTTGGAATTAAAGCATCTGTTTCTCCCCACATTAATACATCAGCTAAATCACAATATTTTTCATTAAATCGTCTACGATAATCTGCTATTGTAACTAATTTTGTAGTAAAAATGGATTTAAATCTACTATCCATTATTTTAAGACCTATATTAGCCCTGCAAAGTTCTAATTGTTCTTTACTAATACACTTTTCTAAATCCTGATTCATGCAAATTGTAAAATCAATTAGCACTTCACCATCATAAACATCTATAGCTTCTTTTAATGTTTCTATGTATTCCCCAATAACATCTACTTCATACCATTGTACTAAACACCCTATTGCAAATTTAGTTTTATACCCCATAACTTAAAATTATACCTTCATTTCCAATTAAAGTAGTACTATCATTAAAAGAATACCCTTTATTTTCACCTATATGCTTTTCAAATTTTAACCCTGAGGTTATACTATCATCTATAGCTTTTCTTACTCCTTGAGTAATAGGGTGGGGGTGACCATAGTCATCAAAAACTAAATAAACCCCCTTATTTTCATCAAAATACTTTAAAGCTCTATTGATATCAGCTACAACATTATCATAAGTGTGAACACAATCTATAAACACTAAATCAAATTTACAATTTATATCCTTATAAGTTAAATCATCATAAGCATCCCCATGAATAATTGTTATGTTATCTCTATCTTTGTTTACTTCTTTTATAAAATTAACATTTTCTTGCAAGTAATCTAAAGCATAAACTCTATTTGCAATGTAACTTAAAACATTAGTAGTATGACCATGATTAGCACCTATTTCTAATGCATTATCTATTTTTTTATCTTTACAAAAACTAATTAAATCTTTTTTAAATTTATGAGAAGTTGTATTTTTATATTCAGTTTTATCTGGAAGGTTATTTATTATATTAGAATCCATTATTAAAATTATTTATTAGGAAGTAAATCTACCCCCCATTGCATCTTACTAATTTGGTTAAAAGGGTATATTGTTGGTTTTTTTGTTGACATAAATGTACGAATTTGGTTTTGATCTTCCACTTTTCTTCTATTTTCGGGCCAAAGTCTGCTAAAGTAAAATCTGGGTTCTACAAAATTATAACCTCCTATATTAATACTATAGTTTTTAATTAATTCATCATCATTATTACAACCAAATACATTAAATTTAGGATGATCTTTACAAAAAATTTCAACATAGTTATTAAATTTACCCCCACTACTATTACCATCTAAAGAATATTCTCTAACTCTAGAGGAAACTACTATATCTAAATCATCGTTAGATCTAATCCCCATTAAAGCCAATATTGAACTTTGACATAGAGTGTATTCTGATTTTGGTATTTGAAGAGCATCTAATTCATTTAAAAATTTTAAATTACTTAAAAAATTATAATTTTTTTCTTTTACATAAAAAGGAACATATTTTTCTCCCCTTATTAACCTTCCGATCATAGCATATGCCCTATGTGTACCATGGTTAATTTGGTCCAAGTCAAAATCAATTAAATTAGATTTATTAAATTCTAATATTTCGCCTTCTGACATTTTTTCTAAATTTTGATAGTATTCTGGGGTTAAAAGTTTATTACGTTCTTCTGCGGATATTTCCTGACCTCCCTGAATTTTATGGATATCTGTATCTAATACATTTTTTCTAAACCCATATAATAAACAATTGAAATATTCCCAATTGTTTTCTTTCATTTTGGTCTTTTGAATATTTAAATGTGTTAAAGTTTTATAATATTCAATAACTTCTTTAACAGTTTTTAACTTATATTGATGGTTAAATTGGCCCCGATATTCCCAAAAAAATTCAGGGTCAAGTATTAGGGCCTTTTTTTGGCAAATTCTATTAGGGAATTTTAAATTTAAAAAATAGTTTAAGTCTATTTCACGAGATTGCATACGAATTCTTTATAGTTATTATCAGCAAATGAGCTGTTATATTTATGATCTAAAAAATTTTGTAATTCAGATAGAGGGTAAATTCCTTCTAAATCAATTAAACAAAATTGATTTTTATATTCCATAATATGTTGGTTACAATAATCAAAATAAAAATGCTTTGAAGTTTTTGTTTTTTCTTTAATTATACTGTAGAATAGTTTTGAGTTTTGGTTATTTTCTTTTACTCCTTCCATAATATACCCTCTACATACATTTTCATAAGATATTATTCCTTTTAAAGCAGGAGTGGTACTACTATCATAAAATCCACTTTTTATTCCATTTACTACATTATCTTTTCTAATATAGGTAGGATTCCATAGCTTATAATATAAATTATTATTTTTATCATAATAAATCCACCTTGCATGGTCCTGATTACTATACACTGATTCCCTTTTATGGGTTAAAGTTAAATCAGTAAAATTTATTTCATCAAGTTGAAAAGAATTATACATATGTGTGTTTTTGAACCTTATCAGTAAATTCAGTAAAAACGTGTTGTTTTGGAATATAACATTTTAAATCTTTAAATCTTCTAATTCCTATAGAATGATCATAATATCCCTCAAAATAGTTTGGTATGTTATCATAAGGATGTGGGATTTTATGGGGGCAATTGTTTTTATTATGGATAAATTCTATTAATCTTTCTTTCCAAAATTCAGTTTTGACTATACAATCAGAAGACAATCTACCCGTAGGGGAATCTTTACCTAAATAAGAATATCCATAATCTTGTTCTACATAACCCGGAAAAGAATTCTTTGAATATTTGTATATTCTGGTGAGATTAGTAAAGTCTATATCTAATTTTTCAATTTCACCTAAAATATTATTTAATTCTTTATAAGTAGAATGTAGTATTTGATCTTCACATAAATAAAGTACATAAGGGGTTTTTACTTCTTCTAATAAAGATAAAGTTACTAAAGCCCAATTTTTCTCTAAATTATTATAAAAATCTAATTTTTTAATATTTTTTTTATAAGAATCATGTATGATATCTAAATTAATTGTATCATTAAAATTAACTATAAAAGGTATATCTCTAAAAGTTTCTCCCAGCTTTGGAAGGTTATTTAATAATACATCTCTTCTTTCATTAAAAGTGCATATGAAATTTTGTATAACTGTTATCATTTCTTATAAATTTTTAACCAGTGGTCTGCCATTTCTTCCATCATTCCTTTAAATGAATAGGTTGGTTTCCATCCTAGTTCTGTTCTTATTTTAGTTGAATCCCCCCTTAAATAAGGTAATTCTTCAGGTCTTAAAAATTTTGAATTTTGGGTGACATAATCTTTATAATCTAACCCCAAGTGGTTAAATACTAATTCACACATTTCCCTTACTGAATGTGTTTCCATAGTTGATACTACCCAATCTCCTGGTTTTTCTGATTGCATCATTAAATGCATAGCTCTTACATAATCATAAGAATGGCCCCAATCTCTAAAAGAATCCATATTACCTAATTCTAGTTTATCTTGTAGTCCTAGTTTTATTTTTGCTGCTGCTTTAGCTACTTTATTTGTTACAAAATTACTTCCTCTTCTTGGTGATTCATGGTTAAATAAAATACCATTTGTAGCATGTAAACCATAAGCACGTCTATAATTTCTAACTATATTATAACCAAATACCTTAGAACATCCATAAGGTGAAACAGGGTTCATCATAGTTGTTTCTCTTTGGAAATTATCTTCTTCTACAGATAGCCCAAACATTTCAGAGGAGCTTGCTTGGTAAAATTTAGCATTAGGGCAACTTCTTCTGTATGCCTCTAACATATTTAATACCCCTAAAGCATTAGTTTGTACTGTGAATTGAGGAATATCAAAACTAATTCTCACATGAGATTGAGCTGCAATATTATATATTTCATCTGGTTGGATTTGATCTAATAATTTTTCTACACCCCCTTGATCTAATAAATCCCCATAATAAGTATAAATTTTATCTTCTACATTAGATAATCTAAGATCCTGGTTTTCTGGGGTGGAGTTTCTCCTTACAATTCCATGAACTTCATATCCTAATTTTATTAAATATTCTGCAAGATAGCTTCCATCTTGCCCCCCAATACCGGTTATAAAGGCTTTTTTCATTTTTTATCTTGTTTGTAGATAAGGATCTACCCCTTTAATTGTAGGGGTAAATACATCCATTTTTGTTAAATCTGGCCAATCAGTTACTACCCATTGTTTTGGTATAGTATCTATGGCATTAGTTAGTTTTATTAATCCTAATTTTGCTGTTTCGGGTGTCATATAGTAGTGATATCCTATAGAATTTATATTTTGATCTCTCCAAGGAATATCTGGTAATCTCCCATCATATGACATTTTTTTTAATTCTATTGCTGCTTTTTTATTATCCGTTAATATAATGCCTCCTCTTCCAAGAGACAAATGTTTTTTAAATTGGAATGAAATATTCATAAAAGTATTTGGAATGTAACTGTTTTGTCTCCATAGTACAGCAGCATCAATTATATTATTAGTTAAGTAATAATAATTAGTCCAAACTTCATCTTTCCATTCTAAACCTATATTTAATTTATCTGCTAAAAAGGGGATTGAGATATATGTTCGTTTTGGTACTATAATTTTTCTTACATTTTTGTATCTTAAACATAATTCAACTCCATGTGTACAACAATCTACTGCTACTGCATAAGGTGATCCAAAAAACTTTGCTACTTTATTTTCAAACTCTGTTATTTTGTTAAAACTCATTTTCTTGCTTTTACATTTAAACTTATTAAGGTTCCTTTATCTTTATCTCCTTTAGGATTAAGGTATGCTTGTGAATGATCGTCATTTTGTCTATGAACTTCATACTCCCTCCAATCATATTTTTCAATACCATTATACGCTAATTCATAAAGCAAAAGGTATAATGATTCATAATCATATGTTGTTTTATGGTATATTATTTTATCTCCCATTGGCATCCTACCATAAAGGGGTCCTATAATATCCTTTAATTTTATTTTTCCACTATGGTATAACATATTCATAGCTTTAAAATCAGGAACAGCAACTCTTAAGTCACCCCCGGGTTTTAATACTCTCCTCCATTCTCGAAATAATTGTTTTACTTCATTTATATCAAAATATTCAATAACATGACTCGCGTAAATTAAGTCTACACTATTATCTTCAAACTTTAAACTAGTAATATCATTATAATCTAAGTGATCGTAATCACCACCATCAATATGAATCCAATCAGATCCAAAATTCCTCCACCCACATCCTAAGTTTAATTTAATCATCTATAAAAGTTTTATCTAATTCTTGACCTTCATAAGGTCCTGTTTTATATTCATATACTAAAGTATCATCTTCTAATATTGTGTATGTGTGGGCTCCTTCTAAAGTAAAACTAGCGTCACCTGGTTCTAGTATAGGTTCTGCTATTATAGTATTATCTAAATCATAAAAATGGCATTTTACTTTACCTTGTATTATTATCCAACTTTCTTGAGCTATAACATTTCTAGTTCTTTCTTTCCATATATGTTTATGTGGTTTAAAAGTTTTGTCCTTTTCCATGTTTAAAACCGCACATTGTATAAAATTATCTTTAGGAATAACATCAACTCTTCCAGGTTTTAAGTCATTTTTTCTTACTATTATATGTAATAATTTATCAGGTTCTGTTTTTGAGAATATCTTTTCCATATTTTTATATTAAACCCATTTATGTCTTTCAAAGTTGTGGCTATTAAAAAATTCTAATTTATTTACATCAAACTCAGGTTTATATTCGCAATTTTTAATTCGTGATCTTACAGTAAAATGGTCTTTTTTTTCATATAGCATAAATTTAAGTTTTGGAGATAACCCCATAACATTAATATGATGAACACAGTCTTTATGAGGATCATTTATATTATAATGTTCCCAACTATCATAGAGAGATGAAAATTTATCCATATTAGATGAATTAGAAAAAAACCAAGCATCATAATATCTAGAATTACCCACGCATTTACAACTATCTGGGGTACAGTCATCTCTGTGTGAAGCATAAAAATTATCAGGATCATAATTTGAGAATATAAGATCTTTTTGAAGTATATGGTCAAATCTATAAACCATTACAAAGTCATATTCAAAATTATTTTCTACCTCATATTGTCTTTTTAACTCAATAGATATTTTATTTGAATACCATCTACTTTTAATACTATCTTTTCTAAGACTTCCTTGATTAAATTCTATCTGGGGTTCTATTATATGTTTTTTAGGTTGGTAAATATCAACTAATTCTTGCGTGAAATCAACACTCCAACTATGCATAAACACGTCTACATCATTATGATTAAAAATATGTTTTTTATGAAAGTGATGGCCTATTCTATAATCTACGGGTTGGCCTTTTCCATTAGGGTGTTCTACAGCTCCTACAATCCCCATTAAACAAAGGGCTACTTTAGGTTTTTTATTATTATTCATAATAATTCTCCTATTATTTTATGTATACCAGGACCAATAGATAATCTTATCCAAGTTCCTCTGTCATCTCCTGGTACTTTTACTGGGGTTCCTGTTTTCATGTTTCCACTTTTAAAAGCTAACCCATGTGAAAGTAATCTATTTGAAGTTTTAGAATTATCTCCATTACTTTCATGAAAATGAATTGAATTAGTGTGGGATCTTATAACATCATAACCTTTACTTTCTAATAAATCACATAAAATATCTCTATCACGTTTTGAATCTTTTGTATATTTTTCAACTTCACTAACATTATCAAGTAAAAATGAAGCAAATTTTACAGAAGTAGAACTTAAAGGATAGGTTAATTGTACTTTAGTAATTAATTTTATAAGTTTATCATTACCCAACAAATAGCCTACTCGTATACCAGCAGCACCAAATGCTTTAGAAAATGTTCTAGAAATTATAACATTATCATATTCATTGATTAAGGATAAAACTGTTCCAGGACCAAAATCTACATAGGCTTCATCTATAAGAAATATTATGTTTTTCTTTTTTAAATATTCACAAACCTTTTTTAATTGGTTTATATTTTTATAATCTCCTATAGGACTAAGTGGGTTAGAAACTACTACTAATCTAGTATTTTCATTTACAGAATTTATTAAATCATCTAATGAGAAATTTTTATTTTTGTAAGGAACTGGTATATGTTCTCCTCCTAAAATATTACCATAAACCCCATACATGGGATAACTAGGAGAAGGTGAAACTACATTATACCCAGGATTCATTGTTACTTCAAGTACGGCTTTTATACAGGCCCCTGAGCCTGTTGATAGAAATACATTATTGCTTTTTAAATTATTATATTTAGCAATTTTTTCCTTCAGTAATTCATATTCAGCATATGAAGGATATGCTATAAAATCTTCTTGTTTTAAAGTTTTAAGAAACTTATCATATAAAGGTTTGGGGAAATCAAATATTCTTTCAGCCATATCAAACCTCTTATAGGATTCTTTTGTAGGCCTCGGAATGAATACCCTAGTTATATCTTTAATCCATTTATTTATTTTAAACTTTTCCATATTTTTCTTTTCTAAATGATGTGTAAGGGTTATTATTTTTTAGTGTATTTATTTTTTTTTCTAATTCGTTAATAGTAAAATTCCTCCTATAGTTGGTTTCAGTTTGAAATATCTTTTCATCTTTTGCAATGGTATCACATCTAGCCTGTAGGACTATTGATTTTCTTGAAACGGGAGAGTGGTTTGAAGCCGAACCATGTATAGTTAAATGGTTGAAAAATAAAATATCTCCGGGATCCATGGTTACTATTTTAATCCCACATTTATTATAAGCTTTATTTAGTGCTTTATGGGTAATTCTTCTTTTATGTCCAAAATTATCTCCTATAATATCCTCACAAGGTAGTACCCCTAATTTATCTGAATTAGGGATAATTCTTAAACATCCATTTTCTGCCGTGTGTTCATCTAAGGCAATATATATCTGCATAAAATTCTTCCAGTCTTCGGGTAAGTATCCAGGAGCATATGAATCTACATTAAATATTTCTTGATGCCATTCAACTGCACTCCCAATCCAAGAAGCTTTATTATTTACCATTAAGTGGTTAAAAATATATTCATTTTTAAATACACCACTACAAAAATCTTTTATAAAATTGTGATCAGTTACCTGTTTAAAAGGGCCTTCATTCAATAAATTTCCATACCCCCAAGGTATATTACTAAAAGGTAGTTTTAATTTTGGTTCTAAAGTTTCTAAATAATTTTTTAACTGGGAAATAGTTGAGGGGGAAAGTACTTTTTTCTCTAAGCAATATCCATTTTCAATATATTTTTTAATTTTCATATATTTATATTTTTTATACCTTTGTTCCTTTCTAAATTAATGGCAATAGCATAATCCTTACTACCTTGAGGCTTTCTATCATTTATTAAATATCTCATACCCCCACCAATACCCATTATAAGTTGATCATAAATTATCCCTGTTTCTGATAGTTGGTATTCTGTAGTTTTTCTAAGGCTTTCTTTTCTGCCAGTAGTAAGAATAATTGTGTATCCTAGTTTATCCCATTCTAAAATTTTTTCTAAAGTACCCTCTAATAGTTTTAATTTATTAAAATATTGTTCTGTAGGTTTATTGTGGGTTACTAAAGTACCGTCTATGTCACAAAATATAGTTATAGGTCTTTTATCCATAAAGTTCGTATAATTTTTTCTTTATATTATTTTTAATTTGAGTATCAATATTGGGTTTAATGCTTAAAAATTTAGGATCAGATAAAACATAGTGTCCACATATCTTTATTAATTCTTTTTTTTGTTTAATTGGGTTAAAATTGCTATCAACCCATTTAACCCACCTTTTAGAATCATAACAAATCTTCCAAAATTTATCAATATCAATTCCTTCATGAATATACGAAAGGGTCTCTATAAGTCCAAATTCAGGTGCTATATTTATAGCATCTAATCCTAATGACATTTTTTCTTTAATTAAATTTGGGGGAATATAATCACCATTATGTTCTTTAGATAATAACTCCCAGGATTTAGCTATTTTAACCATAGATAAAAGTCTATCTTTATCATATTCGCCAGTATTTGAATTACCTTTTAAAGATGTTCCTGATTGAATTACTAGGTATTTAATTTGGTTAAAGATGTTTTTTTCTAATCTAACATGAAGATCATTTAATAACATATTTAATTCTTTAGGTTCAAACCTTCTTATAGCTTCTTCAGTACCTATTTCAAATTCTATATTGGGATTAAGATTATAACAAAATTCAATCATATCTATAGTCCATTGTAATCCTTCTTCATATTTAGGGTATTTTTTCCAAGGATCAATGTGTATCATATTTAAATATTTACAATCATTTTTTAATGAATTATAACCATCATCATCAGTATAACCTTGACCCGGACCTGCATGATCTCTTTTTAAAAAAAGTTTATTTGAATATTTACTAAATTCTTTTGTAGTCCAACCATTAACATACCCCCCATCCCATTCTACCTGCCTTCTAGAGGGGATTAAACCTATTTTATTGTTAGTTTCATTACAAAACTCCATAATAGCATTTACTATGTTTTTTGACATTGGGCCTATATAATATTTAGGATACATAATATTATTATTTTAAAATTTTTACTGTTTTTTGTTCTGGGTAGCCTGAAGAATCTGTTAATCCTAAAAAATCATAAAATTGATATTCTCTATTTTTTTCACCTACCCACTCAAAAAAAGCTTTTGCTTCGTGGTCATCATAATAATTGTTATGATTATAAACCCATTCATCAAATACAATTACAGTTCCGGGGACTATGTATTTATTAATTGCTAAAAGCACTTCTTTGGTAGAACTATATAAATCAGCATCCATATGCAAAAAAGCTATATTTTGAGCAATTTTTAAATAGTCCGGAAGTGTTTCATTAAAAAAACCTTTATAAAATTTAACATCTGGAATATTTGGTATTTTCCCATCATAATTAAAATTTTCCTTTTTAGCTACTAATTCTTGAGTATTATTCTTAGTGACAATCCAATCTTCAGGTAAACCTATAAAAGAATCAAACCCGTAATATTCATAAGAATTTCCTGCATTGTTTTTAATTGTTTTTAAACTTCTTCCACCAGCTACTCCAAATTCTAAAATATGGGGTTTTCCTGTAGGTTCTATAAGTTCTATAGCTTTTTCTATGTTTGTAGTTTGTGATTTAATATTGCTCATAATGTTAAGGGTTTAATTGTTTGTATAGATTATACTTTCCAAAATTAAATAAAAATTTACTAAAGGGATACTCATGTAAGGGGGCCATATTAATCCAAATAATAGAACTTAATACCTCTACTTTTTTTAAATCATATCCATTTTCTTTAATAAAGTTATGTAATATTTCTCTACATTTTACTAAGGTACTATTACATAGAATATAACAATTTTTTAATGAGGGATCAAATTGTTTTTGATCTACTATACCATGATTAACTATTAAATTATGGTTTAATTTAGCTAAATCATAATATATATCCCCTATTTCTAATTCCCCAGCAAAATCTTGTCTCCAGTCAATTAAACAAAAACTGTTTTTAGTTTCAATTACATTATCTAAAATAAAATCCCCATGAAATCTTGAAGGAATCCCATCACATAACCAATCAATATTAATTTGGTTGAATAATTTATTTATAGGGGGGATTAATTCTCCATTAATATATTCTTCTTTATCTTTTTTATCACTTAAATATTGGGTAATTCTTTTTTTAGATTTAGTTACATAAAAATCATAACATTTATTTGGAAAACCATCTAATTGGGAAATTTTCCATAAATTATTTTTAGACCATATTAAAAATTCTTTAAAGGTTTTTTGATTTACTGATTTAGAAAATAAATTACCTTTTGATTTTTCATACTTATAAAAATTTTCAGAAAAGTTTATAATTTTAGGGACTAAACCCTCTAGTTTTTTTGCTCTTTTAACTCTATTTTGGGAAATTTCTTTATTAGAAAAAAACTTTATAACAAAGTTATCAAACATAAAAATAGATTCATCTTTTTTATCTAAAACCTCTATTTCATTATCAAAGTGTTTTCTAGTTTTATTTAATTCTGAAGTATTTCCTATATCTAACCATGTGTTTATTTTATGAAAGTTGAATTTGTAGGATTTTAACATTTTATTTATTACATGGACATCAGATAAAGTATCATTTTGGGGGGATTTATTTAGAATCATTTCTAAATTTTTCCAAAATTCTTTATAATTTTTAATCCCACAAAGTCCTATATAGGAATAATCAAAATTAAGTTCTCCTTTATCATTAATTTTAGATATTTTATTATTTGTTATTAATAGGGTTCTATATTGAGAAGTTTCTTCTTTAAAAGCACCTGCTCCCCAATTATCTGTTAAATTAGGCAAAGAATCCCCAGATGTTAAAATTGTATCACTAGCATGGAAAATAAAGGGACATTGAAGGAGATGTTTTGTCTTTGAAATTGAATATAATAAACTACTTCCTAAACCCTTATATTTATCAATTTTAATAAATTCAAATTTTCTATTAGGATAAGCTAAACTTAAAAAATCTTTTATATGGTTCCCAAAATGACCTAATGTAATTACAAATTTAGTATTTTCTGGGTAATATTCAACTATGTGGGAAATAGCAGGTTTATCTCCTACTCTAATTAAAGCCTTATTAGTAAAATCTGTAAGTTTTCCTAATCTCTTTCCTATACCACTAGTGGTTATTAAAACTTTATACTCTTCCATAATTATCTTCTAATCTTACTATATCGTCTTCTCCAAAATAATCTCCCAATTGAACCTCTATAAAAATTAAATCTTTATCAGAATTATTTTTTATTTGATGTTTTGCTTTTAAAGGGACATGGATTATTTGTCCTGTAGTTACGGGAGTTATAACATCATCTAGTTTAAGTTCTCCTTTACCTTGGACTACTACCCATACTTCACTCCTTTTAAAGTGATATTGATAACTTGGGGCTTGGCCCTGTTTAATTACTATTTGTTTTACTTTACAATAATCTGTATCTAGTAAATTTTCAAATGTGCCCCAAGGGCGTTCTTCTTTATAATTCATTTTATTATCCTTTAAATATTACTCCATATAGTTCAAGTAGTTCAACATTGTATTTTTTACATACTTTTCTTACTCTTTCTTTTAAACTAATAAACAATTCTACATCATTTTGAATGTTAGTATAAAGATCCTCAGCATCAAGCATTATATGATTGATTTTCCCAGTATCAAATAATTTATCTAAGTTAAGTACACCCTTTAATGTTTCTATTTTAGGTACAAAATTTACTCCTTTTGGTAACATTTCATATATTAAATTTACTTCAGATATTTCTTCAATATTTGAAGTGGCAAAATATTTAATATTATCATATTTTTTAGTAAACGCTATAGCTTCATTAAGATTTGATGATGGAAGTGGTGGTTTAGTTCTTCCCTTTGGATAATCCAAAAATATATCATAAGGTACATTTACAAATTCTTCTAATTGATTTGAATCCTTCACATGGGCCATATTAATCCTAATAACAACATCCTTTAATTTTTTAAATTGGGGTAATTGTGTTAAATGGTTTGAAATAAGAATCATAATTTTAATTTTTTACGTATTTTAGTTGCTGAGATTTGATTTATTTTTTCTGGTGGGGTATGTTCTATAATATCATATCCTACTGTTCTTCCATAATTTATAGAATCAATAGGAGGTATTATAATTGTTTTTACTTTTCCTTCTTCTATTAGAGATTTTAACTCTAAATCTATATTTTTCTTTACTTCTTCTGCGGGGAATGGGTTTTTTATTGGTTCTAAGTCATGAATATCCATAATAGCTATACAAACATTTTTACCTAGATTTAATCTTTGTTGTATTAACCACTTATGACCTTCATGGAAAGGTTGATACCTACCTATAAATAATGAATATCTACTATTATACATTTTTCATATTTAAAATTTATAATTGAATTGTTTTATGTCTTTTTCAAAAACACTAAATATTAATTCTTCTAATTCGGGGGTATAATATTTTTGATAGGATTCTTTATTTAGGTTTATATTTACTTGGGGCAAATTCATTTTTGGGATATTTAATTTACTACATATAGTATTAAATTCTTCTTGTAAATTTTCAAATTTCCCTATATAATCAACTAAAATGTTTCCTTTATCATCTGTTATCCAATCTATACAAGGAGAAATAAATCTAAAATCATCATGTGACACCTTTTCTATAAAAGATCTGTGTAAATATTGTTCAAAACTTAAACCTGGGACTTCTTTCATAACATGTCCCCTATATTGGGATAATATACGATCCCAAGGATTTCTTACAATTGTAAACCTAAAACATTGATTCCATACTTCTTCTCCTAAAGCCATGCGTTCTTCTACACTAGTCCAGTGTTGGGAAGCTTCAAATTTAATTGTTTTAGAAGCATTTAAATAATAAGGATAGGTATGTGGTTTTTTTGACCCATAATTGATTAAGGCTGCTTCAATACTTCCTCCCCCAGTACGACCTATATGGGTAAAAATAAATTTATTTTCAATAGATATCATTATACTTCTATTCCTTTAAATGTTGATACCATATTATACCAATATAGTAATAAATTTTCTGTTGTGTAAGATTCCTTTACAACACGTCTAGCATTTTCAGTAATTTCTTTACATTTTTTAGGGTTATTTTTTACCCACTCAACCTTTTCGATTAAATCCGACCAATCTAAGTTACACGGAATATAAGTTTCATAAGGAATATATATATTAGGATGCGTAATAACTTTACTCATATCAGGTTTTATCATTACACTACCAAATTGTATTATTTCAAAATCTCTAAAACATACTTCTCCCATTCCGTAAGGAGATAAAGTACATTTACTTTTACGCATTATATTAGAAAATTCAGAAAATGGTCTTTTATCTTTTTCATAAGTAATTCCTTTTGAAGATTTTAAAATTTCCCAAGCTTTTGTCCTATGATTGGTATAAACTAAATCATTACGAACTCCATGATCATAATTTTCTTTATGTAATCCTTGGTATATAGCACATACATCTATTGTACGTTCCAAATTAGAATAATCAAAATTTAAATATTGAGGATTATAATATCCAAAATTCCATCCTGTTAATTTTATTTTATCATAAATTTTAGGGGACATTTTATAGGCTAAATCTAAATCGCTGCCAGCTTGAAAAAACCACTTATTAAATGCTGTTGGAATTAAGTATTGTTCTATTGTTGATTTAGCTGATTTAAATAGATATTGAGCTTTAGAATCTTTAAATACCTCAAAAGAAGCCATTAAGGATGTTGAATCCGATCCATCAAATAAAAAGTAATCACCATTATTTTTTTCTAAAAATTCTAAACCTTTATCTATACTTTCTTGGATTGGTAGATTTTTATTTAAAATATCTTCAGTACCTATAAACTCGAAATCATAACTTCCATCTTCAACAAATTGTACTCCTATTTGGGGAAATTGTTGGATGTGAATTAGTAAAGGTCTAAATGTAGATTCATTTCTTCCTTTTTTCCAATTTGTTAATTTAATTTTGATCATAAAGTACTATAATAGGCATTTTGTTTTTCTTGCCTTTCTATGGTTTTATTATGTAATAAACAATATTCTTCTTCTGGGGGTAATTCAGACATAACTTCAAATCCCATTAATACTTCATGTACCTTATTTATCCATTTTATATTGGGATCATTTCTATAAATTCTCCATTGATAATCAGGAAAATTAACTCGTCCTTTATCATCTACTCTCCATCTCCATTTTTTAATATGTTCTTGAGTAAGACCCTTAACAGTATTAATTCTGGGAACTCTATAAACATCTACGGTTTTATTCATTTCTAATACTTCCCATAAATTTTCTACTAAATATTTAGATGGAAGTTCATCTGCATCAATTTGATAGATGTAATCCCCTGTACAAAAACTGTTTAGTTTATTTTTCCAATTAGCAAAATGACCATTAAATTTATCGGGTATCCAGGCAAGTCCTTTATTAATAGATTTTGCTCTTAAAAACTGTTCTATTTTTTTATGACCTTTATTAATGTCGTATAATACAATAATTTCATCTTTTAGTCTTTTATTTTTTAATAAAAAATTTATCAGCCTTTGAATTTCGATAAACTCATTACAG